>JAESGU010000065.1_pt1 | contig 84271 bp, 87 predicted proteins | sample 9266271 | NCBI WGS metagenome assembly JAESGU01 (sample SAMN15740544, study PRJNA653495) | algae metagenome | isolation source: Scytonematopsis contorta HA4267-MV1 and co-occurring heterotrophs from mud... | place: USA: Palolo Valley Trail, Honolulu, Hawaii | collected 2009-07-25
TCCAACTACAACAGAAATGGTTGATAAAGTAATCTCAGTTGCGCTCGACTTAATAAATCCTCAACATTTAAAAAACTGGTTTACTAATTGCTGCTATTGTACCTCATAACAGCGGTAAGTGCTGTAGGAATGCTAGAAGAAGTCAGTGGACGAACAAGCTCAATTGATTGATTAATTTCTTCGGCTGCATTTTTTCCGGCGCCATAAATAAAATCACCAATAATTAGCACAGCTGCGGGACGTTCTCTAACAAGTCGAGTAACTATTCTACGAATTGTAGGCGTGTTACCTAGCCACATTCCCACTTGCCAATCACCCATAACTGCTATACGTTGTCCAACCCAAGAAGCAGGAAGGCTAGGAATTGATGCTGTTTGCGGTTCTACATCTATAATGTATGGTTCAATTAAACCATAAATTAAAAATGCGCCAATTAAACCTAATAAGCCTAGTAAAAAGTATTTAATTTTTTTGCGAATTTCTTTCATAGTTAGTTATCCAAATTAATGATAATATGTTGTGGACGCCGCATATTTAAAGGTTGAAAAATGTTTTTGTTAAGTATTCGCTAAAGGAGGAAGAGGAGATTTTTTAAACTAAATAGCCTAATAGAGCAATACTATGATTGGAATAACTATATAATTCACCAGGTTGCCAGACAATAGGCGACATGTATTTAGACAAGTATTCTCCTAGTGGTTTCATCTTAGCTGCTGGAGGAAAATTTCTAGTTAAATATCTTGCATAGCTGCTGAGAAATACTACTGAAACCATGCTAGCACAAGCTAATAAAGAAACCATGCTAATTAAGTTGGTATCTTTAATTGCAGTAGTTGTATTTTGACTAGTAGACTGTTTTTCCCGATTCATAAACTCGAATTTATCTTAATTATTTAATTTTCAAGTATTTCATACTAAGGTTAATTTATCAATCTCTATTAACTGACTATATCTTTATATTATAAAATTTATGAATCTATCAAAAGTAAGGGAAATAAATCTAACTGTAGAGGCTTGCAATTATAAATCACTCGGCTTACAAACAAGACAAATTTCGGCTCAAGTTATTTGCAACTAAAAAAGTAATCTGGCTCAAGTTATGGGTCTTGTCAACTTTTGGTGATGGTTTTACAACCGCTTTAGGCAGAAGGCATCTATGCTGAACGCCTTCTGCCTTCTGCCTTCGTTCATTTCTTGAATTACTTCAACTACTGTATACACAGTAGTTAATATCTAGTCAATTAGTGAATATTAATCATTTATGATGCCATAGCCATAGCCATCTGACGGCAGGAATCAGCACAACGACGGCAAGATTGGGCACAGCGTTTACAATGGTCGTTGTTATGTTTTTCACATTCAGCAGCACAACGTTCGCAAGCTTCGACACAGATGCCACACATTTGAGTATAGAGTGCTGAGTTGCGAGACATGAAACGAACGCACAAATCACAAGTATCAGCGCAATCTCGGCATAACTTGATACATCGAGCCATCATTTGTACCATATCGCTACTCAAGCAGGCATTGACACACATTTCACAATCACGTAAACAATTAAGACAATTCTGAATGCAAGTTTCAAGCTGGGACTGATGGCTTTTAGTTGTAGTCATGATGCGACTCCTAAAATACTAAGTTTAAAATGAGCCAGCATTTATGCTGCTTTGATAACACTCTAAAAAACTTTAAATACTGTTACGTCTATCTATTGATATAGAAAAAATTTATTGCTAAACACATCTCATAATTTCATTTTAGTATACAGGTTTTATGGATGAGTTAATATTTAATAATATTTACAATTCATGGACAATAGTCTATTTATAGTAGGATTTTTTCACAACAAGAACTCTTATCCACGAGTTTTCCACTATTTGGCCTTAATGTTTAAAGCGAGGTGACTGGCTAAAGCTTTAGCCTAACTTGAAGAAGTAGCCTTTATAAACTCGTTTAAATCAAACTCGTTCAAATTAAGGAATGTTATATTATGGCTTTGTTAAAGATTGAAGATTATAATCCTGATTACAAACAAGTTTTTTCCACTTTGGGCAAACCCGTAACTGTAAATGGCAAAGTTCAAAATATCTTGGGTAAAAACGCCATCGTGCTTGATGAAAATGATATTGATGGTAATGAATACTTGTCAGTTACTGATATAACTCTTCCACAAGGTATTAATGTTGTTACTCAAGTTCAAGCAACTGGAACCGTGCGTCAATTTGAAAGAGATAAGGTTACTAATAAATATAATTTAGATGCAGTTCGACCAATACCTGCATTTTGGAAAACTGTACCCGCAATTGTTGCTAATTCAATTAAAGTAGTACTTGCTAACTAATGATTTTTGCTGCCTTGTTAACTTGATAACAGGTGTCATCTCAAAAAATTCGACAATTCAATATTATTCTATACAAGATAGCAAAAAAATGAATAATAGAAGCGACTACGATTTACCAACAGAGATTACTAACAAACATCAAGAACAAAGCCCAATAAGTATACCCGATTCACCGCACGGTCGGGAAAACTTGAAATGGCTGGGCCCAAGTTTTTTATGGATGCTTTCGGCTGCGGGTTCTGGAGAGTTATTATTTACACCAAGAATTGCTGCACTCTATGGTTATAGCCTTTTATGGGCGCTACTTGCGGCTGTTATTCTCAAATGGTTTATTAACGGTGAAGTCGGTCGCTTTTCAGTTTGTACTGGCGCCACTATATTACAAGGTTTCAACCAACTTCCCGGCCCTAAAAATTGGGCAATCTGGCTGATTTTACTGCCGCAAGTTTTGGTAGCAGTTTCTACAGTTGCTGGACTTTCAGGTGCCGCTGCGACAGCATTAATTTTAATTACTGGGGGAACAGTTCAACTGTGGACTATAATAATTATTATTGTCACGGCAGCAATTGTACTACTAGGGCAATATAATGTAGTTGAAAAAATTTCTTCTTATGTAGGAATCGCACGCACAATAGCAGTAGTAAGCGCAGCCATTTTTGTTTTTCCCAAGGTTCGCCAATTGGCAGCAGGTTTAGTACCCCAAATTCCCAAGAATGTGCAGTATCAAGAAATATTACCCTGGCTAGGTTTTATGCTAGCTGGTGCTGCTGGGTTGATGTGGTATTCCTACTGGGTAGAAGCCAGAGGTTATGGCGCTGCTAGTGTGGAAGGAAAAGAAAGAATAGACCCAAAACTACTCAACCGCGACGAAAAAAACAAATTGCGGGGTTGGCTAAATCTAATAACTATATCCAATACTCTAGCAGTAGTAGGCGCCTTATTAGCGGCGTTGTCTTTTTTAATTCTAGGTGGTGAGTTGTTACGTCCCCAAGGGCTTGTACCAAAAGAAAATCAAGTAGCAGAAACCTTGGGTTCATTGCTGGGCGACCTTTGGGGCTCGTTTGGCTTTTGGTTTATGATTGCAATTGTTTTTATTACCTTCTGTAGCACTGTACTGTCAGTAGAAGATGGTTTTGGGCGGATGTTTGCCGATGGTACGCAAATATTACTGCAAGGATTTGAAGTTAGAAACAGTCGCTGGACGAATGAGAAGTTTTTGCAGAAATTCTTCATTGTGGTGTTATTAGCTGTACTGCCGATTGCAATTTATCTGTTTTTTGGGGAACCAGTTGCTTTATTGCAAACCGCAGGCGCCATTGAAGCTGCCCACATTCCTATTGTTACTGGACTGACTCTTTACTTAAATCATCAGATGTTGCCTAAAGAACTACAACCATCGAAAACCATCTTTGGTGGTACATTAATTGCTGGAATATTCTTTGGTGTATTTGCAATTATCTATCTATTGCAACTGCTGGGCATAATTGGCTAAATGTGGAAGTTGAAGTTAAAGCAAAAGATATTTCTTACAAGCAAAAATGACACAATAACATCAAAGCATAGCTTTCGGTCAATTTTAGATTGGCAAACAGTGAATGAAACTAATTCAACAGCAACAAAAATTAATATTCACTTTGTAGATATTGCTATTGATGCAAATCAAACCCACCCTATCAAGTTCACTTTTTTCTGGATTGAAGCGAACCATTGGGAAAACCGTAACTATCAGGTCACAGTGTAGCGTTACTATCGCCTCAAAATTTTTTGTTTCCGATATACTTTAATTGAGAATTTTATCATGACTGTTGTAACAAAACCTTTATCTAACCGTATTGCTGTAGTTTTTGATTTTGATGATACACTTGTGCCAGATACTGTTGATGCTTTATTATCAAGCTTAGGCATTGACGCTCAAAAATTTCGTCAAGAACGAATTAGACCTTTGATTGATAAAGGATGGGATAAAATCCTGGCTCGATTTTATGCTTTAATAGAAGAATCAAAGCGACAAAACAACAAAATTACACAAGAATATATTGCCAAATTTGGTCAAAATTTAGCTCCCTTTGATGGTGTAACTGAAATGTTTAACCATTTGCGACAACGTACACACGAACTCAATCCAAAGGTAGAAGTTGAATTTTACCTAATTACTTCCGGTATGGTAGAAATTGCCCGTTATAACTGCATTGCTTCAAATTTCAAAGCAATGTGGGGTTGTGAATTCTATTACGGTGAACATGGTGGAATAGAATTCGTTAAAAAGATAGTTACCCATACTGAAAAGACTCGCCATCTTTATGAACTTGCTAAAGGTTTAGATAATTCAAATCAAGATGGTAAAGCATTTGCGTATCGAGATTATCCAAAAGAAAAATTGCATGTTCCATTAACACAAGTAATTTATGTAGGAGATGGAGAGTCAGATATTCCCTGTTTTTCGTTAATGAATCAAGAACAAGGCACAGCAATCGCACTATATAAAGACATTACACCAGAAGAATGGGGACGAGATTTAAGCATTACTCAAAGTCAACGAGTTGCCAACCTTGCACCTGTAGACTATAACAAAGATTCAGAGCTAATGCAATCGCTTACATTAGTAGTAGAAAGTCTTTGCAAACAAATTTCTTTACAGCAATTGAGTGCTGGGGAGTAAAACTGTTTAATATAAAATAATAATGAAAAATAGCTTTTAAAAACACTCTATTATGCTTGATTGGATTACTAACATTATTTCTTCAATGGGCTATCTGGGTATTACCCTATTAATGCTACTAGAAAATATTTTACCTCCCATACCTTCAGAAGTTATTATGCCTTTGGCAGGATTCACAGTTCAAAAAGGAGAGTTAAATTTATTTTTTGTAATTATAGCGGGAACACTAGGTTCAGTTCTGGGAGCATTGCCTTGGTATTACCTAGGAAAACTTGTTGGTGAGAATCGTTTGAAGAATTGGGTAAACAAACATGGTAAATGGTTGACCTTATCTAGTAATGACATCGACAAGTCTAAACAGTGGTTTAAAAAATACGGCAACATTATAGTTTTCTTCGGTCGTCTGATTCCAGCTATTCGCACTTACATTTCTATTCCAGCTGGTTTTGAGAAAATGCCATTTATACCATTTATATTGTACTCAACTATTGGCACTTTACTTTGGGTAGGACTCTTAAGTTACGCTGGCTATATACTAGGGGAAAATTATCAGCTAGTGAAAAAGTACCTCACTCCTATTTCTATATTTGTGGTTATAGCACTTGCAGTAGGTTTGGGAATTTTGTTGTTTCGTCGGCATAAAAAAAACAGAAGCAAGGAAGTCGAGGGAAGAAATAACAAGCACAATATTTTGTAAACCACAATCAAAAATTCAAAATTATAAAAATTATAAAAATTATAAAAATTATATGGGTTACGAAAATGAGTGTAATGACACATCTTTGGTATAAAAACGCAATATTTTACTCTTTGGATGTAGAAACATTCATGGACGCAGATGGCGATGGAATTGGTGATTTTCAAGGGCTTACCCAGTGCTTAGACCATCTTGCTGGACTGGGTATTACTTGTTTATGGCTATTGCCGTTTTACCCATCTTCTAATCGAGATAATGGCTATGACGTGATGGATTACTATAATGTTGACCCGCGACTGGGGACGCTAGGGGATTTTGTTGAGTTTATGTATGAAGCACGCGATCGCGGTATACGAGTATTGATAGATTTAGTAGTTAATCATACATCTAATCAGCATCCCTGGTTTCAAGCCGCTTGCTCAAGTCAAGACTCTAATTAGGGCAAATATTTATGGCTCATATTGGATATCATGTGTCGCACGAGCAGTTCAAACCCAGCGAACTGTTAAAATATGTTCAAATGGCAGAGCAGGCTGGTTTTACTCGTGCCCTTTCTTCCGACCATTTGCACCCTTGGAGTGAAAAACAAGGGCAAAGCGGTTTTGCTTAGTTCATGGCTTGGCGCTTAATATAATGAACAAGTAAAGTTAGTACTACATCAGCTTGATGTCCCATCCACAAACATTCATATGGAACATTTTAATCTTGTAATGCGTTACATTATTATCCTTTAACTTGTCACAGGCATCACTTTATTTTGAGTTGGTGGCATCGCAATATTTACTAAGTTGAATCAACTTAGCTTGTTTATCTATTGTCGATAACCTCTTGGAAAAAGGATGAAAGTTCGCGATTTAACCGACCATTACGCACAAATTCGGCATAAGTGTTAGCTTCAACCGATAGTAATTCCTGACGTAGTTGCTCCATGATAAAATCTTGCAAATCCGGATATTCATCCTGTAATTTGTCGATTTCTAATTCTAGGAATTCAAGCTTTCCCCGAATTAACGTTTCTTGATAGCGACAAAATTCTGGGTCAATCCCTTGACGTTGCTCTACTTGACTTAAGTGTTCTAGTACGCGATTTAAGGCACTTTGACGGGCAAATACTTCTAAATAACGTTGACGTGCTGGTTGCTCACCCAATAATTGCAATCCTTTTAATAAAGGCTGGATGGTTAATCCTTGTACAAGCAGTGTAAATAATACTGCACCGAAGACTATAGCAATTAATGTTTCCCGGTCTGGTAAATTAGTTGGCACACTTAATGCTAAGGCAATGGAAACGGCACCCCGCAATCCGCCCCACCAAAGCACCGTTTGGTCTGGTATACTAATTTGATTAACTAAGCGATTGCTTAATCCTCCCAACACAAAAATAGTAAGCGCTCGTATGACAATCATTGTTCCAACTGTAATTGCGGTCACTTGTAAGTTATCGCCCAAACTTGCAAAGCGAACTTGATCCCCAATCAGCAAAAACACAATCGAGTTCACAAAAAATGCTAGAAATTCCCAAAACTCAGTGACAATAACCCTTGTACGTGGGTTCATACCAATTCGAGAGCCAAAGTTACCTAAAATTAGACCTGTAGTCACAACTCCAATCACTCCAGAACCACCCAAATCTTCGGTAATTATATAAGTTCCGTAAGCAGAAACTAGGGTTAGCGACTGTTCAACTAACGGCAAATCAAAGCGTTGAGTTAAATAAGAAATACCAAATCCAGTTAAACCTCCCACAGCTACACCAATACCCATAACTATAAAAAACTGCACCAAAATTGGTTTTAATCCCAATTCAGCAAGCCAAAATTAAAAGGCGTGAAATCTCAAATTAAAAATATCAATTTTATTAAAAAATTACAAATTCAAAATCTCATTAGGAGAAAATATGCGAATCAGTGTTGGCTCTCCAATATTAACTATTAATCACGGCAGCACCTTTATGGTGACTGATTTAAATGGGCAAGTAGACCACAGTGGTTACCAGGGCATTTTTACTGAGGATACTCGTTACTTAAGCAACTATGCTTGCTATATTGATGGTCATCGGTGGATTCCTTTGAGTTCTACGACAACAACTTATTATGCTTCACGAGTTTATCTTACTAACCCTGAATTTGATGGTAAAAATGGCAAGGTTCCCAAAGGTTCTATATCACTTATTATTAGTAGAGCAGTTGAAGAAGGTATTCATGAGGAACTAGATGTCACTAATTATGGACTTGAGACAGTTAGTTTTAATCTAGAAATTGCCATGCGTTCAGATTTCGCCGATATTTTTGAAGTAGAAACACGGCAGTTTGTACGACGAGGACATATTGAAACTAGTTGGAATGCTCAGAAAAAAGAACTAGCAACTAGCTATAAGAACGATGATTTTTACCGTTGCTTAATATATCAGGTGCAACATAGCACATCTACCCCGTATTCAGCTAACGGGCGCTTATCCTTTGAAGTTCAGCTCCAACCAGGAGAAAGTTGGCACGCTGATTGTAATTACATTTTAATTCATAATGACCGTATACGCTCAACTATCGATTTTTCTTACAAACAAATAGTAGATGAAAGCGTTGTTAATACAGAAATTGAGCGACTACATTGTCAGTGGGTCGATAGCGTTACAAAACTTTCTTGTCCTAACGAACATTTGAACTTACTTTATCGCCAATCTGTGGAAGATATTGGCGCCTTGCGACTTTACGAGTATGATTTGGCGCCTGATATTTGGATACCTGCTGCTGGAGTTCCAAAGTTTGTAACCATTTTTGGGCGAGATAGTCTGATTGTCAGCTTGCAGAACATGATTACTCATGCTGGTTTTGCAGTTGGCACTTTGAAGAAACTAGGTCAATTGCAAGCTACCGAATTGGATGACTGGCGCGATGCCCAACCAGGCAAGATTTTACATGAAATTCGCACCGGAGAATTAGCGCGTATCGGAAAAATTCCTCATTCTCCTTATTATGGTACTGCCGATGCGACTCCTTTATATTTAATTCTGTTGCACGAAGCTTGGAAATGGATGGGGGATATCTCACTTTTACAAGAACAGCGTGATGTGGCTTTGCGTTGTCTAGAATGGATTGATAAATACGGAGACTTAGACAATGATGGTTTTCAAGAATACCAAGTACGCAATAATTCACGCTATGGAATTGAAAACCAAGGTTGGAAAGATTCTGGTGATGCTATTGTTTATCCAGATGGTAACTCTGTAAAAGCACCAAAAGCATTGTGTGAGTTGCAAGGATACGTTTTTGATGCTTGGATGCGAATGGCAGAAGTATTTGATGTGTTAGGGGATAGCGAATTTTCTCGCGAGTTATATACAAAAGCAGCAAAACTACGCGAACGTTTTGAAGAGCGTTTTTGGTGTAATGATATTGGTTATTATGCTTTTGCCTTAGATAAAAATAAACAGCCGATTAAAACAGTAACCTCTAATGTTGGTCATTGTTTGTGGAGCGGTATTATTCGACCGGAACGCGCGCAACAAGTAAAAGAGCGCTTATTTGCACCAGATATGTGGTCTGGTTGGGGTATTCGCACTTTATCCACTCAAAACCCTGCATACAATCCTTTTTCTTATCATCGTGGTTCGGTTTGGCCTCATGATAATAGTATTATTGCTTTAGGATTGAAACGTTACGGATTTTCTAAAGAAGTCGCCTCAGTTGCTCATGGAATTATTGAAGCAGGTAGCTTTTTTAGCAATTATCGTCTACCAGAACTTTACGCTGGAGTTAAGCGCGAACCAGGAAGTTTCCCGACACCTTATTTAGAGGCAAATGTACCTCAAGCATGGGCTGCTGCATCTGTGTTTCAAATATTACAAGCAATGCTAGGTTTACGAGCTTCTGCACCGAATCAATGTTTATATATAGACCCATATTTGCCTGAATGGTTGCCAGAATTAATATTGCGACGAGTGGAAGTTGGTAACGCTTCGGTTGATTTACGGTTTTGGCGCGATGGAGATTCAACCAAATGGGATGCCACAGTAGTAGAGGGTAATGTTGAAATTAAACACGAAGTTTGGCACTAGGGTGTTGATTTTATTGGAGGTAAAAATTGTTTTTTCCTCCTGAAGCCTTAATAGTTTCAGATTAACTGACTTATGCATTTATTTTTGAAGATTAGGGGTGAAAATATGAATATATAGCAATTTTATTTCACAAGCTTTCTAGCCGGATTGCATTTCTTTAGCTCCCAACAACCTCTGTTTTAATGACATGTCATCGTGTACCTACCGATAATGATGATAATTGAAAGCAAAAATATTTATGCCTATTTAAAAGCTGTGATTTGATAATGGCTATAGAAATAAAGATGACCTTGCTGTGAGTCTCAATAACTTTTGGGCTTTGTTGCCCACACTGTCTGTTAACCAACTCATAATCTTTCCTCAATGACTTTTACTTGTATCTTAGGAATTTGAAGAGAAAGTAATTTTTGGGCTTTGGTATATCTTTCTCTTCAAAATTAATTGACAAACTATAATTAGCAACCTAACTCATTAAATGCTGACATAAAAAACAGAAGAAAAGCTCAATTTTTCAGATACGAGAATCATCCCGTTCATCAATTATTTCCACTGTTGTGTTGTCATCTGTTTGATTGATATAATTTTCTGAATCTCGATTCATTCCAACTTGCATGTTAGACCTATCAACAGGACTGTTTGATACATTGTATGCTTTCCAGTCACGAATACCGTGTTGTTTCAGTATTGAGCCAGCACGCTCGATAGAATCTTGGTAACCTTCTATAATTACCAAATACCCACCTTGAGATATCTGTTTATTATAAGCGCTAGCATCTTCTTCTGGAATACCAGCACCAGTCAGCGCCCCAACTATTGCGCCACCAGTTGCGCCAATACCAGCACCAGCCAAAGTCGTCGCTATCGTACCCGCAGCTAAAAATGGTCCAACACCTGGAATAACTAAAGCTTCCAGACCCACAAGTAAACCACCAAAACCCCCCAATACCGTACCCGTCACCGCACCAATACCAGCACCTTCTTGAGATTCATCATCACCTCTGTCTCTTATCTCGGTTCCTGCTATTTGGTCATCCCGGTTTGCGTTTTGTGCCAAAATAGAAACCCTATCCATTGGAAAACCAGAGTTTTTTAGTTGAGAAAGCGCTTGTTCCGCATCTCTTCTGCTGGAAAATATACCAATTGCACGTTTATATTGTTGTAATGCCATTTTTCCTCCTTATAAACCTTATAAAAATTAGGTCTCTTGATTCAAATGCAGTATTTACCAATTCTTTCTATAATCTATTAAATTCATTTCAGAAAAAATTATCATCAGTCAATAGAGATAATCAAAATATTTCTTAAGTAATAATGAGAAATTAATTTTATATTTTACCCGACTTTTCCACTATTGAGATTTAAGGTAAAGATAATAGTTTGCTTTTGCCGAGGAAGCTGAAACTTAACTTTTAAAATATTGTATAATATTACAATTATTTTATGCGTGTTAATATATTTTTATCAAATTAATTTATTTTTTATCTACCAATTTAGAAAAAGATTGTTTTGATTATTATATAAATATTAAACAAACTTTAAAAAGCTTCAAAAATATTTGGCAGGAGGGAAAATGTCTTTGTGCAAATTGGATAAATATTATCCTAATTATCGTGATGAAACCTTGGCTTGTTTTGATATCAAAGATTTTGATGTTTATGCCCAGGATGAACTAATAGGTTACGTTACCGATATATTGGTTGATGAAAATAACGGTCATTTTCGGTATTTTGTCATTGATACAGGCTTTTGGGTTTTCATAATTAAAGTATTGCTACCTGTTGGATTGGCTGTTGTAGACTATACACATAAACGTTTATCTGTTCCTGGATTGACTCAAGAGCAAGTTAACAACTTACCTGAATTTCAAGAAGATTTATTAATTGATAATAACTATGAAGAGCGAGTGAGAGATGTTTATCGTCCATTAGTAAAAATCACAGATTTGAGTCGATTTTACTACGCCACTACTTATAATTATACGCTGGAGCCTTGTTTTTACGAAGTGGGCGATAAACATCTCAAAATGTATGAAGAACGGTTGAGAAGTAGGAAAAACAGCCATAAAGCAAGACGAGTGCTAGGAGATGCCAGAAGAGTTAAAAACACTTATGAAAAAGAAAAAGCTGAATTTACTCATAGAGCTAATTGAACAATCAATCAAGCGGGTAGCTTCTCATCTCTGGTTTGAGCGACTAGCAAGGCTAGGATATGCGGCAAAGGGCGTAGTTTATCTTGTCGTCGGCTTGCTGGCAATGCAAGCCGCAATTGGTTCTGGTGGTAGAACTATGGGTACTAGTGGCGCATTGCAATTAATTATTACTCAGCCTTTTGGTAGAATTCTACTAGGTATTGTTACCCTTGGAATTATTGGACATGTACTTTGGCGTTTGGTTCAGGTATTTTTTGACCCTGGAAATCGCGGGCAATCCATAAATGCCAAGCAAATTGTCAAGCGCATTGGCTATGGCTGTAGCGCTATTGGTTATACAGGTTTGGCATGGACAGCTGTGAAACTAATTATGGGAACAGAAGCTGGTGATAGCGAATCAATTGAAGACTGGACAGAATATTTTCTAGACCTGCCCTTTGGAAGATGGCTGGTTGTACTGGCAGGAGTAATAGTAATTGGTGTAGGAATTTCTTTTATCTTTGAGGCATACAAAGCAAAATTTCGTTGTCAGTTAAAACTTCGACTACAAAGTTCTAGTGAACAAAGTTGGACAGTAGGTTTAGCCAGATTTGGAATAGCTTCTCGTGGCTTTGTTTTTGGCATTATCGGCATTTTTTTGATTTTTGCAGCAATTCAAATTGATGGCAGTGAAGCTAGAGGTTTGGGTGGCGTATTGACTGCTTTAGCAAAGCTACCTTTTGGGTCTTGGATTTTGGGTATAGTTGCCTTCGGTTTAATAGCTTACGGTATTTACTCACTAATAGAAGCTTATTATCGACGAATTACTAATCCTGAAGGAAATAAAAATAATTGAGCGCTCCAAAATGGCAACGCTCTTGAAAAGCTTGGACAGCTAGGGATATAGCAACGCTATAAACACCATCAACTATTTTTATTTATTTTGCTATAGCCACAAAATATTTTGCTGATTGATTGTTTTAATTCGTTTTACCAGCCCGAACAATATATTTAGTTGCAGGTAAATTATTAGCAAGTGGTTCTGCTCTTCCCTGAGCAGCTAGTGTTTGATAAATTAAAGCCGCAGTTTCAGCACGGGTCGCAGGTTTATTTGGATTAAGAATTTTGGGGTTAGGATAGTTGACCACTATATTTGATTGAGTTGCTGCTGCGACATTAGCAACGGCATATTGTGGAATCTTGTTTGCGTCAGCGTAAGTATTGGTAACAATAAATGATGCTGGACGGTTGAGATTTGCTGCCTGGTTACCTGTTGTTGATGGGGTAGACACCGCAGGAGCGGGAGTTGCGGCAGATGCTTTAGATAGTAATAAAGGTTGCATCAAGCTAGTAATTGCAATTGGAATAAATACAGGTCTTCTAGCTGTTCTACGTTTAGTTGGTTGAACTGTTGTTTGCTGTGTTGTGGGTACTACTGTAGCTGCGGATGTACCAGTTATATTTAAACCTTTTGTTAACGCTGTTATTACCTCAACTTTAGAAACAGGTTGTTTTGGACGAAAATAACCACCAGGATAGCCGGACATAAATCCTTGTTGATAAGCTTCTTCAATAGGACGAGAAGCCCAATAACCAGTAGGTACATCTTTATAAACAGCACCACTTTGAATTTGACGGATTGGCTCTTGATTAAATGCTTTACGAATTATTGCTGCAAATTCATCTCTATCAACTGATTCTTGGGGTCGAAACGTGCCATCAGGATAACCAGTTACAATATTTCTTTGTGCTAAACGTTGAATATATGGTTGTGCCCAGAAGTTAGGTGGAACATCAGGAAAGGCTGTTTGCCTTGATGTCTGGGCATGACTTTCTAATGAACCAGCACCTATTACAACCATACATAAAGCAGGTAAAGGTAGAACTACTGACAAAACTTTAAGTAAATTAATCATTGAATTTTCTCCAAATCACCTTAATTATTTAATACTTTGGTTAAGTAATGGTGGTATCAGCACGGTGTTAATTGCGTGAATTATGCCATTGCTCGCTTGGATATTAGCTTGAACTACTTGAGCATTATTAACTCTAATTTGATTCGCGTCTTTATTAACTGTAATATTTACAGGACTGTTACCAAAAGTTTTGAGTTCACCAGATACAAATTCATTTACAGTTAATTCTTTAGGAACTAGGTGATAACTCAAAATCCTAATCAGCGTTTCTCGGTTTTCTGGTAGTTGTAACTTTCGTAAAGTTTCTACTGGTAATGCAGCAAAAGCTTGGTCTGTGGGAGCAAAAAATGTGAATGAACCAGGTTCATCTAAAATGCCTGCAAGTCCTGAAGTTTTTAATAACGAAGTTAAAGTAGTGAAGGAATTATATGATGCTGCAATAGAAACAATGTCATTTACAGATTGAGTACTGCCAATTGTTCTACCAACAATATAGTTCGCTGCTGGAACATTGCTCGCTAAAGGCTGTAGCTGTCCCTGCTTAACTAACGCTTGGTACAAATGTGCTGCGGCTTCTGCACGAGTTAGAGCTTTTAAGGGATTGAGCTGCCGTACGGATGGATAGTTAACAATTAGATTTGCCTTAGTCGCTGCTGCAACTTCATCAGTTGCATAGTTAGGAATAGCATTTACGTCAGTGTAGTAGCTAGCAAGATTAGCAGTATCATTTGTTGTCAAACCCAAGCCATTAGTTAATGCGACAATCGCTTGAACTTTAGGAATTTGCTGATTGGGGAAGAAGAAATTCCCTGGAAACCCAGACATAAATCCACTTTCATAGGCTTCTTGAATTGCAGAAGTACCCCAGTAGCCAGCGGGCACATCTCTAAATTCTCCTGCATTTAACTGCCGAACTGGATTTTGATTAAAAGCTTTTTGAATCATTGCCGCAAATTCAGCACGACTCACAGGCTGTTCTGGTCTAAAAGTTCCATCGGGAAAACCCGTAATTATATTCTTTTCTGTTAAAGCTGCAATAAATGGGCGTGCCCAATAATCTGTTTTAACGTCAGAAAAATAACGTGCTGTAGCTATATTATGGTTTGGATTCGTAGTGGGAACAATTACTTGAGCCAAGGCTTGTTTAGTATTAGTTGTGGAAACAACAGCAGCTGTCACTATTCCAAAAGCTAACAATGTAGATTTGATTATATACCTATTAAATGAACTATGCATAGTAAACTCCTCTTTTTAATCAACATTAATTAAAAACCTAAATCTAAAAACAACCTTGTTTTTAATTAAAGTTTAAATATCAATAGTGGAAAACTCGTGGATAAATCCAATATTTTTCTTAAAAAGAGTATATCCTTTAAAATTACATCTTTTGGCATAAAGTTTTTTACCCACAGATAGATGTTAATAATAAAGCTTATATATAATTAATAAGTCTAGTGTGATTAACATTAATAAATAGTAAAAGCTCACCCCCTTAGTCTACGTAACTAATAATACCTTTTAAGATAAAGTTAAATCTTATAAGTAGGTGGGTATAATTAAAGTCAACTATGTAAACTTATGTAAAGGTGAAAAAACTTATACCCTTAAAGCGTTTTGATTAAATTATATATCAATTTCGACATAAAATTCGACATAAAAATTTATTTAACTAGAATTTGGTAGTTTGATTGAAGTATTTTGACTTAAACTTAATTGTTTAGTTTTTAAGTTGTCAATTCATCTTTTATATTAACATTAAAAATATCCTCGACATAAACTAAATCAAGAACTAAATCAAGTAAAAAAGATTGAGCGCTCAAACCTTGGCTAGAGGAGTTATGAAACTACAGGCTGTTGTTTTATTTTATCTTAAATTTAAATAGTGGAAAACTGGTGGGAAATATTAGAGTATAACTGCTACTTAAGCTAGAAAAAGCATAATCACTACATCTAACTTCTGGGTAATGTTACATTTAATAAATTAAAATATAATCTAATTTATGGTGTTGAAGGCAATAATGTTAATGTTTAAGTATGGATTTGATAAAGTTTACCAATCAGCTTTCAACAAGAGATAATTGCCCTTCCATATCTCAAAAATCAGCTTTTCCCAGTCAAATAGCTATATTAACCCTGTGAAAAGCACGCAAATGTTGGGTTTCGTTCCTCAACCCAACCTACGAGTTTTTGTATTTTCGAGCTATCCCTTGCAGTATTGGAACCGATTGCATCAAGTCTATCTTTAGTAGTATATTTTCAACACAAGAACTTTTATCCACCAGTTTTCCACTATTTACACTTAAGTTTAAACTAGATATAAATTGCTTAAGGCTGAATCAAACATTAGCAATCAATAGCAATCAATGATTTTGAAATCTGAAATGGCGTTTCTTTGTGAAACGGAGAAATATTTATGGCTCATATTGGGTATCATGCTTCTCACGAACAATTCAAACCTAGCGAATTATTGAGATACGCGCAAATGGCAGAACAAGCTGGTTTTACTCATGTCCTCTCGTCTGACCATTTCCACCCTTGGAGTGAAGACCAAGGACAAAGCGGTTTTGCTTGGTCATGGCTTGGTGCAGCTATGCAAGCAACACCCACACTTTCTTACCGCGTTGTTTGCGCTCCCGGACAACGTTATCATCCTGCTGTCATTGCTCAAGCAGTAGCAACTTTAGCAGAGATGTTTCCCAACCGTTTTTGGCTAACAGTGGGTAGTGGTCAAGCACTCAACGAACACATCACAGGAGAAAAATGGCCCTGTAAATCTGACCGCAATACTCGTTTAAAGGAGTGCGTTGATATAATGCGTGCGCTGTGGTCGGGGGAAACTGTTACTCATAACGTCCAAGTATGTGTTGAAGAAGCAAAACTTTATACTCGTCCAGAAATCATACCCCCAATTATTGGTGCAGCTATCACTCCTCAAACCGCAGAATGGTTAGGTAGTTGGGCTGATGGATTAATTACGATTTCCCGTCCACCAGAGAAACTAAAAATGGTTGTAGATGCTTTTCGTCGGGGTGGTGGAGAAGGAAAGCCAATGATTTTAAAAGTACAGCTTTCTTATGACCGCGATAAAGATAGTGCGTTAAAAAAAGCACATCAACAGTGGCGCAATAACATCTTTAAAAATATCCTGATGACCGAATTACGAACAGCTCAACAATTTGATGCAGCCGGAATGTTTGTACAACAAGAAGAATTATATGAACATATTCGCGTTTCCGCAGAACCCCAACAGCATATTGAGTGGCTACAAAAAGATATGGAATTGGGATTTGATGAACTTATTCTACACAATGTGAACAGGGAGCAGGAGCAGTTTATTGAGATGTTCGCTAAAGAAGTAATTCCAAATTTCATATAAAAACTTTTTAATTCTAAATTAGAATTTACTATGCGAAGCGGAGCTTTATGTATAGCACCTATAATAAAATCTAACAAGATTTAAGTTATTATGAATTTACGCTCAAGTAACATTATAATAAATGTTGTTATTTATTGCAATTATGCTAATATTAGGCTTTTATATAATTGCAAAAACCATGTTTCATGAAAATATAAAAATCGATAAAATTATGAAGAGTTTCGTAATTTTTATCTTGATTGCGTTAGTGCTGATTATAGTTCAATATGTGTGAATACAGACAGCTATGCTTTTGATTAAATTATATTAATTGATGGACAAAAATTATAGAAATGTTTTCATCTTCCTTTGCTACTTTCGCTTTATCAGCATTAAGCGCAATTTTTTTAACGCTTGTACACCTATTTTCTAGTAAATTAAGATTTGTAAATGTCCCTCGTAGTCTTTGGCTTTCCGCTGCAGGAGGAGTTTCTGTTGCTTATGTCTTTGTGCATATTTTACCCGAATTAAGCAAACATCAAGCTGTTCTAAGGAAAGCAGGAAAAGGAATTATTCCTTTTGTAGAACACCATGTTTACTTACTCGCATTGGTAGGGCTAACTGTGTTTTATGGGTTAGAACGAATTGCTAAATTATCCCGCTTGCATCGTAAACAAATTGGTAAGCCAGATATGACCAGTGAAAATGTGTTTTGGCTACATATGGTTTCCTTTGGGTTTTACAATGCTTTAATTGGTTACTTATTACTACATCGAGAAGAACCAGGCATTATTAGTTTGCTAGTGTTTAGTGCAGCGATGGCAACCCATTTTGTTGTTAACGATTTTGGTTTGCGCGAACACCATCAGCATATATATGACCGTATTGGTCGTTGGATGCTAGCAGCTGCAATTATTGTGGGTTGGGTGCTTGGTGCTGGTACACAACTAAATGAGGCTGCTATCGCTGTATTATTTTCTTTTTTAGCAGGAGGAATTGTCCTGAATGTATTGAAAGAAGAATTACCGAGCGAGCGAGAAAGCTGCTTTTGGGCTTTTGCTTTGGGTGCAGGAGGTTATGCAACACTTCTATTAGCTATTTAATATTTTCAACAGCTAGATTATTCGGGTTATTACTTATGATAACGCCAATTTTTTCAGTGGAAAACTCGTGGAGAAATTCAATATTATTTATATTGCCAATTAGAAAATTTACTTACTTTTGATAGAGCAATAGATAAAACTATTGATTGATGATATTTCTTTCCGCAAAAGACTTTAATAGATTATAAAAGAAAGGAGTTAAATATCATGTTAGCAAAATTTACAAAAGTTATTATTGCTAGCCTTATTTCACTAGGTACTGTTTCAGCAATTGCTGTCGGAGCAGTATTTACAAATGCTTCACCAGCGAACGCTCAAGTTGTAGATGGCAGAATAGCTGAATACAATCCTCGTACTGCACCTGTGTTAAATGTTGGGGATAGAGGACCAGTAGTTAGAGATTTGCAACTCTTTTTACGCAGAAGAGGGTACTACTTTGGTCGAATTGATGGTATCTATGGTTCGCGTACTGCTCAAGCTGTAAGGGTTGCTCAACTCGATAGAGGTGTAAGAGTAGATGGTATTGTGGGGAGAAATACTTGGGCTGCTTTATATAATCCACTTCTGCTTCAAGGCGACCAACCTGGTCCGTTTGACTAATGACTTTAGTATTTTTTTGTCACAATAGGGGCTTTTTGCCCCTTGTTAGACAAATTTTTAATTTACTTAATCTACACATAATATGAAAATAAATAATATACCTCGAAAACCTAATAACAGAAGTCAGCACTTGTGGTTATTACCTTTAGCCAGTGTTGCGGTAGGGGTTTTAAGTAGCTGTTCAAGAGATATATCCAGAGAATTACCTGCTCCGACTGCTACTCCTCTAGCTGCTAATGAATCTGTCAATGAATCACAAAGACTAGAAAACCGTTCTTTAGCACCAACAGTTGACGACAATAACTTTGTAGCAGCAGTTGTTGAAAAAGTAGAACCTGCGGTAGTTCAAATTAACACTTCCCGAACTGTTAGAACTCAAGCACCACAGTTCCCTGATGAGTTCAATGACCCAGTATTTCGACGTTATTTCGGAGAAAATTTGCCACCACAATCACAAGAACGTGTTATACGCGGTGTAGGCTCTGGATTTGTGATTAATCCCAACGGTCAAATTATCACTAATGCCCATGTTGTTAATAATGCCGATACAGTAAGAGTAACTTTTTCTGATGGTCGCACTTTTGAAGGAAAAGTGTTGGGGAGAGACCCTGTGAGTGATATTGCTGTTGTGCAAATCCAGGGCAATAGCTTACCAACAACAGAAACAGCAGATATTAATTCGGTAAAACCAGGACAGTGGGCAATTGCGATTGGTAATCCTTTAGGTCTTCAACAAACTGTGACAGTAGGTGTTGTCAGTGCTATAGACCGCTCATTAAATCTTTCAACTAGACCTAGTAGCTATATTCAAACCGATACCGCAATTAATCCTGGTAATTCCGGAGGACCACTTTTAAATGCTCGCGGTCAAGTTATAGGTGTTAACACTGCTATTATTCAAGGTGCAGAAGGTATTGGTTTTGCTATTCCTATTAATACTGCTCAACGAATAGCCCAGCAATTGATAACTGAGGGTAAAGTTGAATACCCTTATTTAGGTATTCAGATGATACCTTTGACACCGGAAGTTAAGCAAAGAATAAACAGCTATCCAAACAGTAATGTCCAAATTGTGGCAGACCAAGGAATTCTTATTGCCAGAGTAATTCCTGGTTCTCCTGCTGCTAGAGTTGGGTTACGTACAGGAGATGTGATTCAACAAATTAACAATCAATCAGTGACTACTGGAGAAGAAGTTCAGCAAATTTTGGACAAAAATGGTTTAAATAATAATTTACAAATTCAAGTTTTACGTAGTGGGCAAAATTTGCAATTTACAGTAAAACCTAAAGCATTACCATCTCCAACTCAAAATAATAATCGTCCTTGAAAAACTCGTCACCTAGATTGTTAAGTTCAATTGTCATCATTTTCTAAATTGGACTTACCACTTGCCGTAATCAATATTTTCTGTTTGCGGCTATATTTTTTGTAAAGAGACATGACAATAGCAAGAAAACCGATTAATTGTCCAAAACGCACAATGCACCCTCCTATTTTTTACGTAGCTATTATTTTGACATAGACAACTCTTGCCTCAATTTTTGAATTCGCTTTAGACGGTTGAAAATACGGGTGATTAGTTTTGAATCGATGATAGACTTGCTGACACAATCATCGCCACCAACTGTAAATATTTCCTCAACAATATCGGCTTCTAAATCATTAACAAGAAACATTACTGGTAGTAACTCCCAATACGGGTCGTTACGTACTAACTGACATAGTTCAATTCCACTTATATCAGCCATTTCCACATCTAGAATCAACAAATTTGGAGAAAATTTTGTCAGCTTCTCCCAAAAACAATGTGAGTCATCCACAGTTGCCACATCAAGTTCCAAAGGTTCTAATTTTTCTTGTATCGCAGTTAATACTTCTCGGTCATTACTTACAACCATAACTTTCGCTTCAGTAATACGATTTTGTTGTAAAACTTGAATTACTAGCTCTAAAATTTGCTTTGCAGGCATGGACTTGTTTAAAAAACCACGTCCGCGCGCTCGCATAACTGCTAAACGGTCAGCAAAATTGTCTTTGTCTGTTATAACTAATGTTGGAATTGATAGTGTTTGCTCTTTTGGCAGTTCGCAAAAGCTAAGGTCAAGCAACACGACATCAGGACATGAATTTGAAATTACACTCATAGCAGTATCAGGATTATTAGCATTTTTAGCTTCTATTCCTTGATTTGTGGCCTCTTGAGCTAACTGCTTCACAAGTTCTATATCATTGCTAACTATCATAAGTTGATTTTTGCACTGTGAGTCAGGCGCTATGGTATCATCGATTTGTTTAGCTGAGAAATTTTCCAGTTCTCTTCGTAACTCCATTAAGAGTTTATCCAAATGTAAATATTGGGTATTATCAATACAATCTTTTCTCTGAAATACATTTTCGATTTCAGTAGCTAATAGCGAACCCTCTGTAAAACCAAAACTTCCCAAAGCACCTACGAGCTTGTGAGATTCTTGCTGTGCTTGTTCCTGTAATTGAGGGTTTAGCTTACCCTTTTTCAACGCATTAGTTGCTTTCTCTATAACAGCAATACGCAAGCCAACCTTTGCCTGAAAACCCTCACGTAACTGTTGAACTGCTGCGAACAAAGTTTTTTGTTGTTCTAAATTTTCTTTTGGTTCTATTTCTTCGTTGCTTTGATTATGGTACAAAGGTTTCAGCCGATAACCCATTCCATAAACAGTTTCAATAAAATCGTAATTAGCGCCTGCTGCTTTGAGTTTTCGCCGCAAACTTTTAATATGAGATTTAATCGTGTCTTCTTCTGGTGGTTCTTTATCAGCAGCCCAAAGTTGGTCTACAATTGTACTGCGATTAAAAATGCGCTGATTGTTACGTAAAAAAAGCTCTAAAAGGCTGAATTCCTTTGCTGTTAAATGCAGTTCAACCTCAGCATAAGTCACTTTACAACTGCTGGGGTCGAGATGCAAAAGACCCCATTCTAACACCGGAGGTAAGCGAGAACTACCACGGCGAATTAAAGCGCGAATGCGAGCTAATAATACCATAAAGTCAAATGGCTTGACTACATAATCATCTGCCCCTGCATCCAAACCAATAACTTTGTCGCTTCCGCTATCAAGTGCTGTTAACAATAAAATTGGCATTTGATAACCTTGCTGGCGTAATTGGCGACAAAGGCTAATACCATCTAACTTAGGCAGCATGATATCAAGCACAACTAAATCATAGCTACAAACAGACACCAATTCCAAGCCAGCTTCACCATCAGCAGCAACATCAACTACACAATTCTGCTTATTGAGAACTGCTGATATACCCTGAGCTAATAAATTATCATCTTCAATTAAGAGAATTTTCATAAGAAAAACAGCTTTTAAAATCGCTCTCACGTGGAGGTTAGTTTTGAAATTTTTATAATTAGAACTAAAGCCCCCTGCCACGTCCTTTTGTACCGTAGAGTGTGTAACGCTTCGATAAAATTTGAGCGTAGCGATAAGACTTGTAGCTTCACGCACCATCATTGGATTGTGACACACTCCGTAAGCCTTAATAATATGACCATATATTTATGTATTTCTTTTATTTAAAGTTTTTAATCTACCAAAGGTAAGGGATAAAAATACAACTAAAGGTGTAAGTTAAGATTAAACTTACGGCTAAATAGTTTACAACAGTCGCTAACTATTTCGACTTTTACCTTTAATAATTAAAGTTCAGGATGCAACCAAATAAACAATCCGGCTGAAGCCGCAGTACCAACAAAGTGGGTTGCAATACCGTTGACATTCGCCATTGCCACAAAAACATCAAGCGAACGAATAATACGAGTAGGGTCGTAAATGGCAATCCCTTGAGGTTGAGCAATAGATTTTGCTAGTAGTACCCCTAATCCTGATAAACTTCCCACAAGAAAAATCAGCATTCCCACAAAACCAGTAATAACTGCTATCCGTAGCAAGCCCATGACCTCTACTTTTTTCGGATGTAAAGCTGGATTAGGGTCACGAAGTCGTTTGGCGTAGCGGGTGATACGGAAAGCTAGATAAATACTAAACAGCAACACCAAAATTCCACTAACTGCCCAAAAAATGCTGGTTCCAACTCCAGGTACTGTTCCTTGGCTGTAGGTAGGTACTGGTACTCCAGCTGTAGGTGCTACTGCTTGGCTGAAGTTACGACCAGTGATGGTGAATAATATCATAATAACAGAAGCAGCTCCTAAAGCAAGCTGCACCCAAAGGCTACCCCAACCAACAAAACGCAGAATGTTAGCAATTTTTTCAAGGTTAGGATTAACTGTCTTTACTCCCAATGTGCTTTCCATAGTCATTGTTTAAAATGTTGACTTGATTAAATGCTTTTGTATGTATGAATAATAAGTAAGTTTGTAGTTACTTACTACACTCCAAAGTTAGAATAATAACTTGCTAAATTGATACTTTAGTAATAAGAGTTAGATTATTGTTTCATTAAATTTATGAAATTCTACAAATATATAATTTTTTAAATTGTTATGATAAGTTTTAAACAATTACTGAGACAGGAGGGTATCAGCGACAAGCTATTTTACCTAAGGGATAAGCTGATTTGCAGCTAGATTGTATAAGACGAATACGTAAGATTATTGTAGTGCGGGCATCTTGCCCGCTTCCTGTATATAACTGTATACAAATTAAATACGCAACAGCTTATAATTTCACTATTACTTTCAGCATAGTTAAATTGTTTCTAAAGTAGTAATTTAGTCTGTAGTAGAGCTTTTCCACCAAATTTCCACTATTTGTATATATGTTGGAACTATGTCTATTTAAAGGTAATATGATGCGAATATTTAAATTTTACTGATATCAAAAATTAAAAGTTGTAAAAGCATTTTTACGACTTCAGTAAATCTTAAAACATTAGCCTCAATTACAAAATTGAATTTTACGGAGGAACTCTCATGATGCATCAATTTATTACTAATTTTAATAGGAAGCGCGCACATTTTAACCACAGACCCTTTCGAGTTGGTACTATTGTACTTGCGCTAACGACGATGTTTTTGGGTGCTGCTTGCACCAACAATTTAGAAGCAAGACGCGAGGTAGGGGAAACTAACGTAACGGCACAGGAAGTAGCCGACAATACAACCCAGCTAATTGGTAAAACTGTAACGATTAGAAGCCAACCATTGAAAAAACTTAGCCCAACTACATTCACCGTTAGTAACCAACAATTTTTTGGTGGCGAATCAATTCTAGTTGTAAATGCCACAGGAAGTGCGACTCCCTTACCTGAAAACGTTGATTTGCAAATTACAGGACCTGTCGCTAACTTTGTAGTCGCAGACATTGAAAGACAGTATGGTTTGAACTTAGACCCCAATTTGTTAGTGGAATATGAAAACAAACCAGCAATTATTGCACGCTCAATCGCTTTAGCGCCAAAACCAGGGGAAATTAGCAGTAATCCAAGTGCATATTACAATAAGGTTATTGCTGTCCCAGCAGAAGTCGAGAAAATCCTTGGACAGAACTCGTTTACCCTTGATGAGGATAAACTATTTGGTGGTCAAGACTTATTAGTACTAAATCCAAATCCCAAAGTAACCATTCGAGAAGATGAAAGAGTTGTTGTTACTGGAGTACTGCGCCCATTAGTTATCGCAGATATTGAAAGAGAGTATGGTTTCAACTGGGATACAGGTTTTGAAAGACAGTTGGAAGTAGAGTATAAGGGAAGACCAGTCCTAATTGCCCAATCTGTATACCCATCAGCATTAGAAGATGCAAGAAGATAATAAGTAGAAGATTTAAGGCATAAGGAGCTTGATTGTTCTTTATGTCATCTCTTTTATCTGCTGGCAGTATCAATTCTACAATTTATCGAGCACTAAATTTTAATTCACATTAATATTTAGCTGGAATAGTCACTATGAATTCACGCCCAAGAAACATTATAATAAGTGTTGTTATTGCAGACCAATGATTCAGAATGCTAGCGAACTCATTAAAAATTTTCAGCATAAAAGAGTTGAAGCAACCCAGTTAGAGGAACTGCAAACCGAGTTGTTAGATGAATCCACGCCCTCACTGACTTACCTGATTTTAACGGTTGCTTCTTGTACTATCGCGACTCTTGGCTTAATTACTAATAGTGCTGCCGTTATCATCGGAGCGATGATAATTGCACCTCTAATGTTACCAATCAGGGGACTGGCTTACGGCGCACTTACTGGTAACATCTTACTCTTTCGCAGAGGGCTAATAGCTATTGTATTCGGAACTTTATTATCAATTGGGCTAGCTTACTGTATAGAGTTATTAGTCGGAATTTCCACTTTTGACACTGAAGTATTATCCCGTTCTAAACCTACCCTACTAGATTTAGGAATTGCAGTGACAGCAGGTAGTATTGGCGGTTACGCCAAGGTAAAGCCCACAATTTCTGGTACTTTGGTGGGAACTGCTATTGCAGTTGCGCTAATGCCACCTATTTGTGTTATTGGTTTAGGTCTAGCCCAAACAAATTGGTCGCTTAGTCAGGGAGCAGCTGTTCTTTACCTTACCAACCTCTTGGGTATTACGCTCGCTTGTATGCTAACGTTTTTGATTATGGGCTATTCCTTTATAGAGCGAGCAGGTGCTGCGCTATTTTGGACGCTATTACTTACAGGTATTTTACTTCTGCCTCTGAGTGTTAGCTTTGCCCAATTAGTTCGACAGACAAATCTCGAAAGCAATCTCAAGAATGCGCTGCTGACCAAAACCATTACTTTTGAACGTATGGAATTGCTCAAAATTGACGCCAATTGGTTAACTCACCCACCGCAAGTTCGGCTCATTGTACGGACAAAAGAAACTGTAACTCCCAAGCAAGTTGGGTTATTAGAAAAGTTTTTGCAAAAAGAAATGGGTCAGCCTTTCACTCTCATATTTGAGATAAGCCAAGTTAAAGAAGTAAGAAGATAAACAAGTTACTGCTTCCAGCAAACTTTAAATTACAGCCTAAGACTATTCTTCTCCATGTAACTTATAAAAAGCACTAATTGCAGCTTTTTGTTCTGCACCAACAACATAACGCTTAAAAGCACCATCAGTACTATGACCAGTCAGCTTCCGTGCGTGAGTGGGGTCTAATCCATCGAGTAATAGCATTGAAGCGAAGGTGTGTCTAAAAGCATGGGGATGAAGGTCTGGTAGTCCAGCCAATTTACCAATCCTTTTTATCGCAGTGTAAATTCCTTGGTAACTCAGCCTTGCATTAAATGGCTCATGTATTCGAGTATATTCTGGAATACTGTTATGGTAAGAAAGCAGCAAAGGGGAATCACCCTGCATTTTTTCTCCCCCAGCACTACGAGCATCAAGGTAATTATTAATGTATTGACGACTTTCTCTTAGCAGTGGTACTATTCTCGGTTTTTTGTCCTTGGTTTCCGTAATTAAAATTAACTTTCCATCGTAGTCTTCTATGTTTAGAGAAGCTACTTCCGAAGCACGTAAACCGTAAAGCAGTATATGTAACAACGCTAAGTCTCGTAGTTTTGTCGGCCCATCAAAATTTTCCAAAGCCGATTTAACCGCTTCAAGTTCATCTTGTGCTAAATCTTGCGGCTTGGGTTCTGGGAGCTTTTCCAGTTTGATACCCAGCATGGGGTTTGTCTCAATTATATCCGGGTAAGTGAGGCGCATCCAATTGAAAAAACTTTTTAATGTGGAGAGGGCTGAATTAACTGTTGCTTTAGATAATGATTCACCCTGTGGTGTTTTAGCTTCAAGCAAAAGGTATTCTTTATAATTCGCCAAATGACGAGACCGTATTTGTCTAAAGCTGAGGTCTGTCCAAGCTAAAAAACGCTGTAGCTCTCGTGTATAAACAGTCTGAGTATTTTTGGATAAGCTGGTACTCTTCAAAAATTCTTGAACTTTTTGCCACCTCAAGTCAGATATTAGTGGAACTTGAGAATGCTTCGACCTGTCAGTAATTTTAGATGAGCCGCCATCAATTGTTATCAAATTGATTGGAGGAAGTTTAGAATTTTCGTTTCTAGGAAACATGATTACACTCATTAATGTACTATAGGAGTCCTAAATTATTAGACATCTCCACAAATTAATTATGCGTTATTTGTTCACGTTCACGTAGTGTGCCTCGAAGAGGCATAGTGGAGCGCTAAACCTTTGTATAGTGGAGAGGTTACATGTAACGTTTTTAATTCTTTTCGCAATTCAAATTTAATTGATTACGCAGTTCATCTAAAGAAGTACACCATAAAGTATTCCACTGAATACCAAAAAGTGGTTTTGCTTGTTTTCCTAGCATCCAACCATAAGTAATAGCATTCATATGTGACTCGCACAAATCTATATCTTCTATCGCCGTTTTTAATAGATTTTTAGCAAGCAATGCTAAAAACAAAGGAGATGAATAAATTTGAGCGACATAAAATGCTTCTAGCTGAATTTCTCCAGCTTTGTTAGTGTCGCAACCTGTAACTACATGCCAAATATCATGAGTTTCTCCCAAGTGAACAGATGGATATGTTTTTTCATCTACGGCTTTACTGATAGGAGGAGGATTAAAAGCATTCTTGAGCATATGATTTGCGTACTGATATCCCAAAGTATTCTCAGGTAACAAATGAAGTTGATGCAAATCGATATTTCCTAAAAGCGGTCGCTCAATTAAAGCCATTTTTCCTTGAGGGTAACTTGATAAATGCTGAAAAATCAGTTTATTGCTATGAGGGTCACTGATAATCTCAGATAACTTACCAATTCCTTTGAAATCGCCATAAGGCGCTTTAACTAGTTGCATAAAGTGATATCCAATATTCAATATTTGCCAATTTTCTTTGAAATTTTTGATAAAGTTCATTTCTACCTCTATTAATTATGAATTGACTGCGGGTTCGCACAAAAGATACAAATTTTTGGAGCTTGTTCTACAATATATTAAGCTCGTACAACTACGACAGAACGTCCTTTTTCTGTTGTTGTAGTTTTAGTTTGCAAACGTTCAATAAAAGGAGGTGCATTTTTACGTCTATCAAAAACAAACAACCACCCATAATCTGCTTTTATTCTTTCTAAATAACCTTCTAACTGGTTTAACCCTTGTGATTCTGGGTCTTTAATTTTATCTCGCCAAGCTTTAACCTCAATTCCTAAGGTTACCTTTTTATATTTTAAGCATAAATCCATACGACCAGAGCCAATTGCATATTCGCGCTCTAAAGTTCCATCTCCATTAACAACACGATGTAAAAATGACATTAATACCAAGTGCGGTGCGATTTCGTGGTATGATGTAGTACCCAATAAAGGCTCTCCATGTTGACGCCAAAAATCAATAAATGCTGACAACAAAGCATCAATATCTAGTTCCCCATCATCCGTTAACCAAGTCGGTGCAATAGTAGGTAAACTCGCCATTGGTGTAATTGTTAGTACTCGCGGTAACACCTCGCGGTAAATTGGATTAGCAATTACTAACCCTCCTTGCGGAATCATTTTACATAATCCTAAGTCTATAACAAACTGAATATCATCTGCTGGTACATTTCCTAATTCCAACCCTGCTAACATCGGCTCAATTATTGCTTTAATTCTTGTTTCAGTAAGCCTGTTCGCAAGAGAATCAAGGTGTCTATCTTTACGCACAATTAGTATTTCTTTAGCTTGATTAATATGTTCTACCGTAATTGCTACTTTTGTATCTATAACTAGTTCTTCAACAATTTCTTTTGCCAGTGAGTTTGTCAACCAAGGTTGTCCTTGAGTTAAATCAAAAGCTAGTTGAGCAGCTTCATCCGTGAAAACTTGTCCTGTATCGGACGTATGCTGCTGGTATAATTCCACTACCTCAGCAGCATTAAAATCTCTCATTGTTAGCGAACGGTCTTTTATATTAAACGGACTTGCCGTATTTAACCTACCACTACCACCAGAAGCAACTTTATAATCTCGTACATCTCGCATTCCAATCAATCCTATAGATGAAGGAAAGTTTTTAGGGCGATTGTTATAACCATCGCGCAATTGCCGCAAAACAGAAATCAATACTTCGTTTTCTAGAGAGTCTATTTCATCTATAAATAATATTATTGGTCGTGGGCAACTTTGTGCCCAAAGTCTAAGATTAGCTCTAATTCTCTGTCCAGGTGGACCTTCTACCCAGTCAGTAGGTTGCAAATCTGCTGGTAATCTATCTGTTATGTTATCATGCCATGTTGCTAAAATTGCTAATTCGGCGGCTCCGATGTCATCTTTAAAAGCATTTCCCACTTCTACTGATAGAGTAATTGCACAATATTCTCCATTTTCTGTTATTTGTTTGGCTAAGGCTATCATTGCTGTGGTTTTACCCGTTTGACGCGGAGCATGAATAACAAAATAGCTACGTTGCCTAATTAATCGCTCAAGGTTCGGTAACCTAATAGTAGGTGATGACGTATAGTGGTCGTCAATATTACAGGGTCCTGAAATGTTAAACCAACGAGTCATGACAACAAAACCAAATTAAGGATAATGCTTAAGAGCTTAACGCATATCACTAAACCGAGCGGACATCTCGATTTTTAACCACTGCGACTGTCGCACCTGAAAACTGTAAAAATTTGTAAAAATTATCTACCTATAAAAAAAATTGTGCTGTTATGAAGGTATAGGCAGCACAGTTTACCTATTATTGTCAATAGTTATATCAAAAAAATAACTGATAGGGCATCCCATCTCTTTGATCCAGAAACGCGACAACGCAAAGCATGATTGAATCGTTCAAAAGGGCGACAGCATTTTATTCCTGCTGAACAACCAAGTTGCTGGTATCAGCACGAAGCTTTCCCGATCTCGCCCGAAAAAGATCGAAACGTCAATCGCCCCGAACCAGTCATGCTGTGGATTGCTTTGACTCTTCAAAAAATCCACCCAAAGGCTTATTTTCTGGAGTCTGGCAAGCGATATACTTTGGGAGACGGCTGGCAGTCCTTCGCTGGGGGAGATTTCAATGATTACTCTGCCTAGAATGATCCATCTCGATCAATTAATTGCCACATTGATGCAGGTGGTAATAGAAAGTACAGGAGCCGAAACGGGCGCTCTGGTTCTTCTGGAAGAGGATCAACTCACTGTAGTGGCTCAATGCAGTGGCAATAGACCGTGTGACCTGGAAAAGCTGGCTGTTGCTGACTGTGCAACCATTCCTGTCTCCGTCATTTACTCAGTAGAACATACTCAAGAAACTCTGGTGTTTGAGGATACAGTCAGCGAATCGTCTTTTTCAACTGATCCTTATATTCAACACCAACAGACGCGATCGCTCCTGTGTATGCCAATTTTCCAGCAAAATCAGTTGATCGGCATCCTTTATCTAGAGAACAATCTCACTACCGGAGTGTTTACCAGTGATCGCTTACAAGTCCTCAAACTGCTGATGGCGCAGGCAGCCATTTCACTAGAAAATGCTCGGCTGTATCAACGGTTAGCAGACTATGCCGAAATACTGGAACGAAAAGTAGAAGAGCGAACTCAAGCCTTGCAGCAGGAGATTGCTGAACGTCAACACACCGAAGCCGCATTGAGACAAAGTGAAGCAAATTATCGCAACCTGCTACAAACCGCGAATTCAGTGATCATTCGCTATGATCCGCAAGGAAGGATTCATTACATCAACGATTATGGGGTAAAACTCCTGGGCTATGAAGAACATCAGATTTTAGGGCGCACCTTATTTGAAACCATTATTCCAGACACCGAAATTTCTGGACGCGATATGAGACCCTTTGTCCATGCTTTACTTTGTAATCCTCGATCGTACACGCGAGGCGAGGGTGAAAACCTGTGTCGAGACGGTCGGCGAGTTTGGATGGAGTGGTCGAATCAAGCTATCTTCAATGACCAGGGAGATGTCGTTGAAATTTTATCGGTGGGCAATGACACCACCCAGCGTAGGCAAGCAGAAGAGGCATTACAGCGCAGTGAAGCCAAGTTCCGAGCTATCTTTGCAAACTCCCAAGTTGGCATCTACCGCACCCGCATCGGTGATGGATTAATTCTCAATGCCAATCAACGCTTTGCAGAACTGTTTGGCTTTGATTCACCCCAAGAGATCATTGGGCTGGAACACACCATAGGCTATTGGGTCAATCCCACTGATCGCGAACAAGGCATTGAGGTGATGAAGCGGAATGGGGAAGTGCGAAGCTTTGAAGCACAGATGCGAAAACGAGATGGGACAGTGTTTTGGGGACTTTTTTCTTCTTATTTGAATGCAGACGATGACTATATCGAAGGGGTGATTGCGGATATTAGTGATCGCAAACAGGCAGAAGTCTCGTTGCAAGCCTCTGAAGCAGAACTACGGGCACTCTTCTCAGCCATTCCCGATCCACTGTGTATCTTCACTGTTGAAGGGCAATTGATCGGCGCAATCAAAGGAAACCCGTCCTATGGAGAGTTGCATCGGGAGGAGTATATTGGCAAAACACTGCATCAACTCTATGCTCAGGAACAAGCCGATGAATTCCTGAGTTACATTCAGCAGGCGGCGAGAAACCAACAAGTTCTCACCGTTGAATACAGGCAGTGGATATCTGGACGAGAAATCTGGTTTTTGACCTCTACTTTCATCGCGACAGACCCAACACTACGCCAAGGCGATTCCGGTGCTGCTGTGAGTGAACTACAACAATTGCTCAATGCGAAAGGAATCAACATTACCGTCGATGGCATCTTTGGCGATTTGACTCGCGCCGCAGTGGTTCAGTTTCAACAGCAGAATGGCATTGTTACAGATGGCATCGTTGGCACTCAAACTTGGCAAGCCCTTCGTCGAGGTGGCAATGCATCCATTCAACTGACTGATGCAGCCATTTACTACGAGCCATCGAACTATCCCTACCAAAAAGAGGCGTTTGAATGGTTGCAATCTCAACTCTCTAGGTCAGATATAGAGGAATTTGCTCGTCGCTGGCGAAACCTACGCTAACGCGGCAATTCCCGATCTTAAGACGCTGGAAATGCCCTGAATTATATGGTTTTTCCCAGCTTTTATGGCAAGGTTCCCTGCTTGATACAGATGTAGAAAAATGAACGACGATCATAGCCACAGTACCTTACTTGTCCCACCGTCAACCGAAGACTGGATGCAAGGTGTGCTGAGTGCCAAGATTGTGCTGGTAATGTATGGAGACTACCAATGCTCCAAAGGTGCGGACGTTTACAAGATAATTCAAGGGATCAAACGAGAGCTTAGTGCTACTTTTGGAGAGGATTATCTGTGCTTCATCTTCCGTCATTTTCCGCAAGTACAGATTCATCCTCATGCCCAACGAGCCGCCCAAGCCGCCGTTGTCGCCGCTGCCCAAGGACAGTTTTGGTTAATGCACGATACTTTATTTGCTCATCAACAAAACTTAGAGAACGGTTATCTTGTTGAGTACGCCAATGATTTAGGGCTTGATATTCCTCAGTTTCTCAAAGAGTTGTCTAAACAAGTGCATGTAGATCGTATCCACAAAGATATCGAAAGTGGATTGCACAGTGGAATCACGGCTGCTCCAGCCTTATTTATCAATAACATTCGATATACCGGACGCTGGAAAATAACAGAGTTGATGACAGCCATTGTTGTTGCAAGTCACTAAGCTCTATTCATATTTGACTTGTTTATTAGTGCTAGTCAAATATCGAATGCGCGATCTCAGAGGGTGAGTTGGTTGGTAAAGCCGTTTCAAAGGCAATTTTCACCATTCAAGCAGCCGCGCTTCTCGGTGCAATCATCAATGTCCGATGAAATCGTTAGGAATCTGGAAGAGATCAAGCATTGGAACTCAGTACACCTCAGATCAATGCAACGAAATTAATGCTAGGAGAAGCACAATGATACTTCAAAATAAAGTGGCGTTAGTCACCAAGTTGTCATTCTCTATCTTGGCATTGTGTCTATCCAGTATTCCGATGTCTCTAGAGATTAAATCAATGGTAGTTTTGAAACAATTTGGGATTCTATTTGTGTTGGGCATTGCGGGAATTGCGATGTTTACGATTACGTCGGTTCCATTAGTTGAGCAACAGTTGGCAAAACTGTCTCCAGAAATGCTGGCAAAAGTTCCGCCACTATGGGTTTTAATGCTGCTGCAAGGACTACAGCCTACAGTTCTACTAGCAATCAGCATTCTGATCGGAATTGGCTGTGCCAATCGCGTTGGATTACGCTCACATTTGATTGACTACTGGGTACTTCATACCCCTAAGATTCCATTTTCTGTCATTGAGATACAATGGAGCTTGGGTGTGGGTGCGGCGACGACGATTATTATCCTGTTGATCGATCAGTTCATGAAACCTGCCCTACCTGAAGCGCTACAGGTATCTAATAACACAGAACCGAATTGGCTGAGTTCACTAACAGCAATGCTTTATGGCGGCATCACTGAGGAAATTCTGATGCGCTGGGGCTTAATGTCGCTGCTTGTTTGGATAGCGTGGAAGGTTCTAAAACAAGGCATTACGTTGCCAAGCCAAGGAATATACCAAGGTGCGATTGTGTTAGTAGCGCTAGTATTTGGACTACTACACCTACCAGCAACTGCCGCGATCATTCCACTCACTCCAATTGTGATCGTCCGAGCGATATTACTCAATGGGATCGCTGGTATTGCGTTTGGTTGGCTCTTTTGGCAATACTCGCTTGAGGCTGCGATGTTATCCCATATCAGCTTTCATGCCTTTTCCTTTGCTCTTAACCTTTTGCTGGCAAGATTTGTCTAAGCTTTTTGCTGGCGTATCCATCACCAAATATCAGAGCTAAAACATGTCACGCAAAATGATCGCCACCAAAGAGCAGTCTCCACAACGACCACTGACTCCCAGTGCCAAACACCCGCTTCGGCGATTTCTTCGTAAACCCTTTCAGATCATTCGCACTAATTTTCGCGCCTACCTCACTATCAACGCCATTGCGTATGGCTTAGTCATCATCGGGTTGGTAGCGGCGATGGTCTTCCCCAACCTGAACGCAACTCAGGTAGCCATCCAGGAAGACAACGGAACGGCGGATCTTGTCCGATCGCTATTCAATAACCCCTGGCTATTCTCGCTGACTATCCTGGGAGTCAACCTCACGACCGGCGTGCTGTGGATCGTGCTCCCTTCGCTGATCGTTCCCTGTGCTGGCATCGCCATGTTTGCGTATAAGACGTTCACTCTCGGTTTAGTTATGGCTCCGACTACCAAGATTATGGCAGTGGCACTGATCCCACACTCGCTGACAATACTCATCGAATTTCAAGCTTACGCCCTCCTGATGTTTGGCGCGTACATCCTGGGTCGGTCTTGGGTTCGCCCCGCAACTATCGGGACTCGGAACCATCGTCAGGGTTACGTCCGTGGGCTGCAACAGCTTGGTTGGCTGAGTCTGTCCACGCTCCCACTGTTCATCGTCGGTGCGATCTGGGAGGCGTTCTCACTCCGCTACCTGGTTCATCCGCTGACCCAATGGTTGTTGTAGCCAGTAGGGTAAGTACTGCCCACAAAACTGCACTGTGAAGGGTTTTGCAGACTGTTCGGAGTTTGATTTTGGGCTGAAGGTCAATTTTGATTAAAACAGGAGAAACACAATGAGACAACATAAAGTGGCTTTGATTCAGTACAAGGATTTTGCGCCTCGGATTACAGAACGGGGACCCTTCGGCGGAGCTTCGGAGTATGAATCCTTCTCTGAGGTTGTGAGTGCTGCGAATCAGTGGATCGAACAGACAATGATACGGGTGATCAATGTGGAGACTGTTGTGTTACCTGATCGGTTTGAAGGGACAAGTGATGATGTCTACGGAATGACAACCAGTCATGCTTTCTACCCAGTGATCCTCACTCAAGGCATTACAGTCAAATGCTTTCAATTTGTGCGGGTCTGGTACAGAGAATGAGTTCGATCAGAGGAAGCAATGAAACGATTTACCTTGTTTACTTTCCTGTATCTTGCGCTGGGAGCTTGTCTGACGGCTATTGCGCTTGGATACCCAAACCTGCCTTCGAGTCTTCAAACCAGTCTATTTGCCAGTGCAGGAGCATCCTACTTCATTTGTTTCCTCAGCACCTTCCCATTTTGGCGTGAGGCGACGATTCGCACCTATCGCAGACGGAATTCAGCGGTCATTCTACCCTGGTTGGTGATTGGAGTGAACATTGTTGTGACGATCTGGGACGTTCAGAGCCAGAACTGGACAATGGAAGCTATTTTACGATCATTTTCGCGGCTATCAGTGGTCTTAGTGTTTGTAGAAATCATTGTGATTACCTGGCAAGTGAATTCTGAACATTAGTCTTTGGATTCGGATGCTACTTACGTATCCTGTTGAATGTGTTGTTGAGAGTTAGTGAATTGAGTAGGTGGAAAATTATGGTTAGACGAATATGGGTCTCCGGCACGAGAAGCGGATTTCCGTAACCTCTTGAACTATTCGCCCTATCACAACATCGAGTCTGGCAAGACCTATCCCGCGATCCTTGCCACTACTGCCGATACGGACGATCACGTCGTTCCGGCTCCCTTCAAATATGTCGCCGCGCTCCAGGCAGCAGACATCGGTGACAAGCCTCACCTTGTCCGCATTGAGACGCGAGCTGGCTGGACACGGAGCAGGCAAGCCCATCGACAAGACCATTGAGGAAACAGCGGATATGTGGGCTTTTGCAGCTCACTGGACAGGGTTGGATGTCGGAAATGGGAAATAAACACGCATGAAGCAATGCAGGAGTTCAACATGCAGTATGAAAGTCGATTTCTTTTCATGTCTTTCGCGATCGCAGGCGTAGTGCTAGGCGGATGCACAGCATCGACTAAAGGCGACGATCAGAAAGCGAATCAGGATATCACGGTCACCTGCACAAGCGCCGTCGCTTATGACGTGGGTGCCTGTCAGATCCTTGCTAACGCGAGATGCGAGGAGGGAAAAGCACAACTGAGGGGCTTACTGTCCAGCACGTTCCTTCCAGCCAACAAGCTTTACCAGAACACAGCGCGATACAGGTGCCTGAGCGCTTAAGTCAGCCAGTAGCAAGTAGCACGAGTCAAGAAGACAAAGATGAGAATTAAAACAATTAAAGGACATCAGGGAATCGGAACGGAAGGGAAAGGCGCGACTTACGTGGAAGCTGCCGGGTGGGGTAAGTATCGGTGGTGGCGGTATCTTCTAGGATTAGTATTCATCCTCTTTACGGGGCTGGTGGTCGGCGGCATCGTCGCCCCGCGCATCGCGTTCTTGCTCGGCGGTCAGGAGGGGTGCCTGGCGCGCCCAGGACACCTGGCCGGTCGTGGAGTACTCCGCCACCATCGCGCTCGGCGGCGGGTCGTACCTGGACGACGGACTGCCCGCCGACCCCGCAGCCGAGGCTCCCAACCGCTTCTTCGTCTGGTCTGAGCCACTTGGGCAGCCGGTTCGGATCACTGGCACGCCGCAGGTGTCTCTGAATATCGAGGGCCACGGCAACGTCATGGTCGAGCTGTACGACGTCGCCCCAGACGGCAGCGCCGTTGCGTTCAATCGGCAGGTGGCGGTGGTAAAACCCGGCACGACTAGCTTCGACCTCAGATCAACCGACTGGACGCTGCAGGCTAGTCACGCGTTGGCCGTCGAGATTGGCACCATTCAGCCCTCTCTGGCCCCCGACAACGACTGGATTGATACACCGTCGTTGGAAAGAATCACCGTCAGCGACGCCCGGATCGAGCTTGCCCTAGACGACCCAGCCAACGACACCGTCATCCCTGGCGACCGTGCGCCGTGGCTGGACATCTACCGGCAGGCGTCCGCGGAGCAACTGTCTCCCAGTACCCCGAGCTTCACGCTGCCGACGGTAGGTGAGAAATCTAGTGATAGGTTTGAGATAGCACGAAGGGCGCAACAATTTCTCTCCAATTCAAACTTGCGAGAATTCTCAATCATGCAGAATTTTGTTAGACTAGTGTTAGACGTTAGACTCTAACATAATGGATAAAGTACTTCATAGCAGTAATAGACACGTCCGGAATATGATTTAGGTACAAAAAAATGGTAGAAAGTATAATTGACCCCTTCTACCACCATTTAATAAAAAAATGAATACTTTCGATTATATACAAAAGTACCCCTTGCGTGCCAAGCAACTTTTAGGGATTAGTTATGACCAATTTACCGACCTTGTAAATCGTGCCAAACAATGCCATGAAGAAGAGCAACTTAAACTTGAAGAGAGCAAAATTAGGATACATCGTCGCGGAGGTAGACGTAAAGAAATATTATCAATTCCAGAACAAGTATGTTTATGCTTGTTTTATCTGAGGCAAATACCGACATTTGAAGTTTTAGGAATAAACTTTGGTATATCAAAGACGGAAGCGAACGATACTTTTCACTATTGGAGAAAAATATTACGTAACATTTTACCTGCTAGTTTATTAGAACAGGTCGAAAATAAGGAAGGAGATTTGATAATTGTACAAGAAATATTAACAAATTTTAAGTTGCTAGTAGATAGCCTAGAACAGCACGCCAGTCCGCTCAACGGGGGGAACCCCCGCACGCGGCTGGCTCCAATAGATAGACCCTCTGACAATGATGAGCAAAAAAAGTTCTTTTCTGGGAAGAAAAAACAGCATACTAGAAAAAATCAGATTGTTTCCTTACCAGAAGGAAAAGATATAATCGATGTAAAAGTTGGTTCTCCCGGACCAACGGCAGATATAAAATTGTTTAGAGAGCAGCAAACAAAATTTGATAAGGGACAAGAGTTTGAAGGGGATAAAGCATATCAAGGTGGTGAAAATATTACTACTCCTCATAAAAGAAAAAAGAAGCAAAAATTAAGCGAGCGACAAAAAGAAGGAAATAAAGCATTATCTAGCAAGCGCATATTCGTGGAACATTTAATACGTGTTGTCAAGATTTTCCAAGTTGCATCACAAAGATTTAGACTCAATGCTGACGTTTATAACGAAATAGTTTTGCTAGTTTGTGGACTCGTGAGATTGCGAATTGGAACTTTTGTCTTGCCAGCATAATTTATATTAACTAAAAATTGTGTTTGCGTTGGACATGATTGTTTATTTTTCTGCTCTAAACTATCACTAACTATATCAAACCCTTATTTCTACGTTGAAAGGGAATTTGCAAGGACTAGTCTCAAAGCCTTGTAAATATTGGGCTGCGAGTTTTCGGATGGGTCTAGTATCCACAGCACAAAAGTTAAAATTGGCAGAGTCAGCTGGGGCTGACTACGTAATTCGCTATGATGAAAAAAACTTTGTGAAAGGAGTAATGCATTGGACAGAAGGTGTCGGTGTAGATGTCGTGTATGATTCTGTAGGAGCAACTACCTTTACTCGCAGCTTCGAGGTTTTAAAAAATCGAGGCACCATAGTGTCCTTTGGGCAATCCAGTGGTTTACTACCACCAATTGACCTTAATAGTCGATTAGGTAATCGAACAGAACAACGCGGTTCTTTTCACGTAACACGTCCAATAATTAGGCACTACATTGATAGCCAAGAAGCTTTAAAATCTAAGACGAATGCATTATTTAACTATATTATACAAGGGAAAATAAGGATTTTAGTTGGAAATCAATACACATTAGAAAATTGCAGACAAGCCCATCAAGACTTAAAAAATAGATTAACACTAGGAAAATCAATATTAAAAATTATTTAGGGCTTGCCGAAAAAGTCTACACGACGAAGCTAGAGTGCCAAGTACGTATAAACGCACGAACCCACAGAACCAAAGGTCACTAATTTAATAGGGTTTTCAAAGCTTGCATGGCGGTTGGTAGTAAGCACAATACTTTTGGGTATGACCTATAGTAAAAATTTGTAAAAATTATGTACCTATAAAAAAATTTGTGCTGTCATAAAGGTGTAGGCAGCACAGTTTACCTATTATTGTCAATAGTTATTTCCAAAAAATAACTAAGGAACAAAACATAATGCGGGTAAAGCTTCTAGGTGAAACTCCTTCTTTAAGTGCGTTTGTTCTGTCGTGTGAGGTGGTGGAAAATGTTCAATTGGCAATTAATTGGTCAAATTATGACTTGAATTTAACATACTACAAACCTTACAATTACTACAACAATAAATAAGTTTATAAAAAATTGAGTCGCTCCGGTCTCGTTAAAAGCCTGGGGCTCGTTTTTTTTAGACAACATTTATTAGATATCTACACACCACTGCGAAAACTCTCTACACTTAGAGGACATCGTGTCTATATACCCCCTCCTAGAAAACATTTTCACTTACACATGAGTCCATAAGTTCAGCCTGCGTGGTTGTGGCATATGTAAAAAGAAAGCTTCTTTGTCACAGTTAAAGCTCTGGTAATCAAAAGTATAGTCTTTTTTTTCTGAAATCACATCTAATATATACAAGAAGGATTTATGGGACTGTGAGATAGAACGCTCTATCACTCAAGTTTCCAGAATTTGCACCTTTAATACGAGCCTACAGAAGGCTGTATAATTAACGAGTCAACCCCAATTTGCAAGTAATTAGATAACTGTATAATTGTTGATTAATTGCGAATTGCGTTCGCGAAGCGTGCCGCCTCGGCATATTGCGAACTGCGTAGACCGGAGGTCTTCCCGGAGGGTATTGCGAACCGTGTCAAGGCCACTTCAAAAAAAATGTTCAATTTGCTCCCAGCTAACCACCAAAAAAGCAAGGCTGTTACACGGTGAAGAGGGTGATGGCTGCTGGGACGACAAGTATTGCCACAACCGTCGCTCTTTTTACAGAAAACAGGCTCGGACAAATAATGGCGAAAACACTATACAATCTGTTGTTGTAGAACCACCCCAGAATTATTTCGCAATTCTCCTACTTTACAAAGACCCTGGAGAGCGACCTTTACACGCTTTGGGTGCTGAATTGTGGCAGGGGCAAACACCTAATTGTAAACTGCAACCCATACATTGCTTTGGGTTAACTGGTGGGACAATAAGGGAATATACAGAGCAAGTGCTTGAAGCATTTTCAAAGCAATGCGGTACGAGTCTCAATAAATACAAAGATATTTTCGAGCTTAGCCCTGAAAAATGTCCCATACGTCCATGTCCGCTGCATCCTGAAAGTTAAATGAATACATTTATTTGAATATGGAACACTTAGATGAAGCCCTATATGATTTTTCTGAATCCGTACAACACGACGCATACAATGCATGGACATTACTAGAACGTAGCCTACAAGCATTTACAATCGAGCAGCAGTTGAGTTTGGGAAGCAGTGCTGTTTTGGAACATGCTGCTTACTTGAAAGAGCGGTCACAAACTTTGCTAGCAGAAACAAGAGACAGTAACGATAAAGATGGTCCCCTAGTTAGTTTCGATTTATTTGCTGGCATTGTGCGTATGACTTCCAGGATTGACTTAGAAGATTTAAAAGAACCTGAAATTGAGCAACAATATTCCACTCACGCTAAACATGATTATCCTCAAAGAGTGGATAAAGAAGCTGCTGTTACAGAACTTAACGAAAATGATTCTCGCTTATTCTTGGCTCAAATCCACACTATTGATGATATCAAAACTTTAGCTGGTAGCGAAAATGTTGAGCAATGGAAAAAAATGATATTAACCTTTTTTAAAGAAAAAGGTGAAAATAAAATACAGTTAAAGATAATTGCCAAAAGCTTAAAAATGGCGTTTGTAGAAGTCTGGATAGGGATACTCTTAGGAGACTTTGAACTCGAACAAAAAGGTGATTTTTACGATATCGATACAGTTTGGGTTTCATGTCAATAACGTTACTTAGTACTTAGCTGTATTAACCAAATAACTATTCGTATAATTTAATGCACTAGTATTATGCTACTTTAGATACAAATTTTACTAACTAATAGGTCTCATATGCTAGAGCCAAAAAAGCTTTGAATGCTTAGCATTTTTCTTAGCGTACTATTTTCCTTTTTTGGTTCGATTCAAAAATAGTATTAATAAGCACTACAATAACCGTAATAATATTTATACTAATACATCAGCCGTGTTTGAGTTGCTCCTGCACCTGTAACTGTAACAAGTAGTGACTCCTGACTTTTCACGAGAAGTCCTCAAACCACTAAACAACGCGATTTTTTCGACAAGCTAATTGTCAATAGCTTTAAGTTCATGATAATGGCTAACGTAAAAATCAGGGTTGGGGAAACACTTAAAATGGCGTTTTCTAGATGTCGTGAGATATTAGGTAGTAATTCAACTGTCATCTGTATCTTTAATTAAGTTTAAGAAACTGTATTACTTTCATCATGTACAGTTATTTTTAATACATGGGTGCAATTCTAAATAATAATAAGTGGCAAAATAAATATAATTTATGATTATTTGTCCAAATTGCAATCACCCGAATTTAAACGACGCTAAACAATGCGAAGCTTGCTACACACCTCTTCCTACGATGGTTAATTGTCCAAGTTGTGGGTCAGGGATAACGGCAGATGCTTCTTTTTGCGGACAGTGCGGTTTTAACATGCGAGCATATAGTGAAGCGGTCAGCGCTGCTAGGCTACCAAGCAATACGGATGTACAGTCAAAAGCTACAGATCCATCATCTTCACACGTTGATGCAGGGAAAGTCATTACAAAAAAGAGGAATAACAAAGCCTCTATTTTCAAAGTATTTTTGTGGCCTAAATTTATTTTTGCCAATTTGAAAAAAGTACTTCAACTTCTTGCTCAAATACTACCTTTAAAAACTGGTAAAAAAACAAAAAATATATTCCCTTTTACGCGGGATTTAATTAAATATAAGTTTGAAATTCCTCTTAAGCCTATATTTCGTTTTTCTCACGAACCTATCAGCATCGAAAGCTCGCTTCCCTTTATTGGACGACAAGCTGAATTAAATACGTTAGTCGAACGAATTCTATTTTCCAATGGTGGTTCTTTTCTAGTTACGGGCTATCGTGGTGTTGGCAAAAGTTCCTTTGTTAATCAAGTTGTTAGAAATTTAGAAGCAGCATTACCTTGGGCTGAGAGATACTTAGGAAAAACAGAAATTATTGCAGTACAACTGAACCTAGCACGTCCTCTAGAGCCTTCTAAATTAATGTATCATATCATTCGTAGGCTTTATGAAAAGTTGATAGAAAGAGACATATTGACCGCTTTTAGCCCAGATTTACAAGAACAACTTTCTTCAGCCTATCGTCGCACATCATTTAATATGACTCGAAACACAATTGAGGGCTTGGAACATAACTTTGGCATAAATGAATTCAGCTTAGAAGCAGGCAAACTCAAAACAACCTTGAAACCTTCATTAGGTTATAAACGAACCAATACACAAAATTATCAAGCGTCTTTTTTAGACTATGACGATAAAGCTGCTGAGTACGATGTAATTGAAATTTCTCGTCGGCTAGCAAACGGTTATATTAAACCACAAAACTTACTGCAACAAGTTAAAAAAAAGCTTCTGCGTCAATCTCCACAACGCATTAAGCTCAAAATAATTTTTGTGTTTGATGAAATGGATAAACTCGAAGATATATACCTTGAAGAAAATGGAACAAAAAAACTATTTATTGAAAGCTTACTTGGTAGCTTAAAAAACCTTTTTACAACTTCGGGAATATCATTTATATTTATAGCAGGTAAAGACCTGCATGAACGCTGGTTAGAAGATTTAGGTCGAGGCGATAGTATTTATGAAAGTGTTTTTGCTTACGATAAGTATTTGCCATGTATGTGGACTAATATCAATGAGTTATGCGACACGTTTGTAGACCAAGAGGTTTTAGGAAGAAAATCAACTTTCAATTCTCATGATTCTAGATGGGACGAGGATGAAGCATTATTAATGTTTGAGGATTTTAAGAATTATCTTTATTATAAAGGCCGTGGTCTTCCTAGACGTATTATTCGAGGTTTTAATGAGTATGTGCAATGGAACGACCAAAAACCAATATTAGTATTTACTCATCAAGATGCTCGTCGCATTAGGTTTTACGCTGGATTACAAAATGTCTTGTCGCAATTTATGCGAAAATTTTTGAAAAACGTCTCTGAAGAATCTTTAGGTTCGCAACAAGATAAGCAGCAACTGGGCATCTATTATTTAGTAGACTGGGTTTTACGTCAACAAAATCGGGAGTTTTCTTTGAATCATGCTATCAATGCATCAAAGCAACTGAGTGCAAAAATTGCTTTAATCGAAGAAGTTGCACCTCAAATTATACGAGATATACTTGAGCTTTTACTCCAAAGCGAATATTTACAAGAAGTAAAATCAGAGTTAAATCAAGCTCAAATTCTTAATGTCAACATTCAACCCGAAAAATTGTACCAACTACCTCCTAGACGTATTAATGAAATGTCAGGAGTTGCAGATATTTATGATGAGGAAGCCAATTTATTACGTCAGGTAGATAATATAACCACTGAAATTGGGTATTACAAACTACAAGAAAAAATTGGCGTTGGTGGAATGGCAACAATTTATAAGGCTTGGGATGAGCAAAATACCCGCTATGTGGCTGTAAAAATATTAACTGATAGTCTCGCATCAAATCCACAAGCAGTTAAACGTTTCAAGCGCGAAGCTGAAATAATGAGTAATTTAGAGCACCCTAATATTGTTAAATATTACGATACGGGAGAGGCAAAAAGGCTATTTTATATTGTGATGGAATATATTGATGGAATAAATCTTAGTACATTTGTAGAAAAACTAGGTAAGCTGGATTTTAATGTAGCTATACATATTATTATACCTATAGTTGAAGCGCTACAGTATATTCATGCAAAAGGGTTTTTTCGTAACGATATAAAGCCTGGTAATATTCTGATAAATTCAGCAGGAAAAGTTTATCTTATAGATTTTGGAATAACTAAATCATATCAGGGTGATATGGAAGTGACAGGTACGATATTACAGATTATTGGCACACCACATTATATTTCACCCGAACAATGGCAAAATAATCCTGCAAATGCATCTTCAGATATATATTCTTTGGGTGTAACTATGTATGAAATGGTAGCTGGTAAGCGACCATTTGAAGGTGATTCGCTTGAAGATATTTGTCAACGACACTTACACCAATTACCTATTCCACCATCACGTTTTGCAGCATTACCTCAACCAGTAGAAACAATAATTTTAAAATGTTTAGAAAAAAATCCTAGCCAAAGATTTCAGTCAATTGATGAATTAAAAATCGCATTAAATCAGATAATTCATGACCAACCACGCATTGATTTAGCACCTTTATTAAAAGCTACTGTTGGAGAAATTAACTATGATATAGAATTTGTATCTAATGATACGGAAATTCCTGTACTTGAAGAATTACCTCCACCAACAATAGCCCCCATAACAGTAGACAATACAACGAATTCACTAACCACCGTTACGTATGTTCAATACCCCTATTTACGTGTATTAAAAGGAGCGTCTGCGGTAGGAACTATATTTCCATTAAAAAGTGAAAGAATGAAACTAGGTCGTAGTAGTGAAAGTGAAATTATTCTAAACAGTAATCAAATTTCTAGATTTCATGCCAGAATTTTTATTGAAAATGGAAACTACTGTATTGAAGATTTTAATTCCATCAGTGGCACAATAGTAAATGGAAGCCGTATTAGAGATAAATATCAGCTTCAGAATGGCGATAAAATTCAAATTGCTGATTTTGTACTTGAGTTTAAACAAGTATAGGATAATGAAGACTCTAATACAATGGTTGAAGAAAATACTATCAGTCGAGAAGAAGCAATCGAATTACTCTTTGAGTAACGTAATGAATTTTAACTCCATTGTTGTCGATATTGTTGGGCTATGGAGCTATCTTGAAGCCCAACTTACTGCTTTCTATCTCGAATTGATAACCCCCATCGAGGAAAGAAAGCATCTGAGAAGTCATTATCCAGTCGCACCGTATGTTGCCACTCTTGTTCGGTAGGAAAAATATTTGCCTGAGCCATGATAAGAAAGACCCCTGCAACAGCATATGTTAAATTCTCAAAATTAGCCTCAGCAAAATGACTGGCACGATTATGCTTTACATTATTGTAAGATTTATACCAAGGCAGCGGAGGCTTACTGGTTGTCCACAACTTAAATGGCTCAATATATAGTTTCTTTGGATGCCAAAAATGAAAACCAACGTCCCGATCTTCTAGCCCAAGATCAGGCTCAGCTTGAATATAATGAGTGATATTTGGGTTTCCTGTCGGCAATCTATGTTTCAATTGTAAAACTTCCTTGCATACTGATTCAAATTCAGTACAGGCACGTAGATATAGAGCATATACACGGTGAGAGAAAGTTTTAAAGTTATGATTACTTGGCTCAATGTATTGAGTAATTTCTAAATAATCCTTAAAAATAAGTTCAAATGCATTCAGGTAATCAGTCCGATCACTAAGCATACAGCATTTCCTCTTTGAGAATCTCACCAGCAATCTTGATGCTAATTCTATTATAACCAATCCAGGTGGCTGAATTTACCGCCATACCAGCCAAAAGCTATCAGCTTGTTTTACCCATAAAGTTAATATAGGAAAGAATTTTATTTATTGTAGTATTTTCATAAAATTATAAATCACTACTTGTTGCTCACGCTTATTTAATTGAAACTAACAAGTAGTGAATCATGCATCAAACTAATATCATTGTAACAGATAAAAAGCCTAAAAAAGCAACCAAATCATTATCAGAGGCTGAGTATTACGATTTGGAGGCTAAACTAGCATCAGAAAAATCTGATTATTACCACTTGAGGCACAAGTAAATCAAAAAGTAATTAAACAGCATTTAAATAATTGCTCTTGTTCATTTAAGAAATATGACTCAATCAATAGAACGTCAAATCAACAAACTAACTCTCAAAGAGTTATCCCTTGATGCAGCCAAACTGTGGGAGCAAATTGAAGAAGCAACTGATTCAGAAGAAGAAGGTGAGCTTAAAGAACTTATCAGCAAGCTAGTCTCTGTCCAAAATGGTATCGAAACCAAAATTGATGCTATTGCTTGGGTGGTAGACCAACTCAAACTTGACTTGGAAACCTGGGAACAAAGAAAGCAGCGCACAGTTGAACTACATGACAAAGTAATCTCTCGGAGAAAAACTCAACTAGAACAAATCAAGCGTACGCTCATTCATTTGCACGAAATTGGATTAATTCCGGAGAAAAACATTGGTAAAGATAGAGTTATTGAAATCAGGGATAATCCACCAAAAGTAGCTGATTTACTAATCGAAGTTGATGATGCTGACTTTCCCGATGAATTTAAGAGCATTGAGTACAAACCCAACAATAAAGCAATTTTATCAGCTTATAAAGCTGGATGCGATATCAGCCATATTGCACAAATCACCGTAGGAAAGCAAGTTCGGTTTAAAGTTACATCTTCAAGGAAAAATTGATGGAAGCAGAATTAGTTAAATTAATCAAAAAATTGTCTTGGAGCTTAGACCCAAATACCTCGCTTACAATCTGTAAAGAAATTGCAAATTTAGCGGGATTAGCTCAGCCAGAAAACGAGGAAGACTGTTATGAAATCCTTCAATGGGTAAACGATAATTACCCAAACGCTTATAAAGATGCAACAAAAAGTGCTAGAAAATTCTGGAATTTAATCTAACCTCAAACTAAATTGGCTGCATTATAACCAGCAGCCAATATTAATAGTATTAATCTACAAATATGAAGTAAAAAGTTAATCTTTGACGCTAACGCTGAGATTATATGAGAGTTTTTTGAGAAAATATCATGGAAACTGCAATTCAAACTATCAACAATTTATTGTTCATCTCCATTTGGGGATTTAGCTATCTTTTTATCACAATATTTATTTTGTCACTCCAAGAGGAATTTAAAAAGCATTTAACCCAACCAGTAGTTGCATTAGTTGAGCCAATTTCTCTTCCCCAACTAGAACCACAAGTAGTTGAACAAAAGCGGTTTAGCAGTAACAAATATAAAACCAAAACCCGAACTACAGAACTGAGATATTTCTGTGATATCAAAGGTATTGACTGGTATTTCACAAGTATAAATCCGGAAACAGGACGCAAACGCCACATGACCATAAAAGAAATGGAACAAGCTTTGTTAGTTCAATGAAGCGAAAAAGCTTTTGTCAAATTTGACAAAAGCTAAAATCAATATAAATACTACAACTCAATAGCTATAGAAATATTTTTTTCATCCACATGGTGAAAGAATTAAATGAGGAAATCAATGATACAACCTCAGCTTAGTGAATAAAGCAATAAGTAAAGCAATAAGTTAAAATTATAAAAATGTACTAGTTAAAGTTCATAACTTTAATATTTACTCTTCACAAAATAATTACTTTGAATTCATATAACTATACCAATAAACCACTGTAAGTTAGTAGAATAGTTAAAGTTAAACCTAAAAGAATTCTAAATAACATAGAGAAAGGTTTAGCCGTATCAGGACTTTCTACTAAATAGCAACAGTAAGCACGATTTCTATATTGGCTCCAGTTCATTCAAGGTAGAAACATCTACCTTTTTTCTTATTAAGAGAGTAAATATGAATTACAGTTTGAGTATCAATGAAATGAAAGGTATTGTCACCACTTTAAAAACAATAACAAAATTCCCTTCAAAACAGTTAATTTCAAAGGAAATCAAGTGTGGTATAACGTTTGAGGAATTAGATGTGGTGTTTAATATAGATGAAGATGATATGGATATTCGCATAAATCAACTTCAACAAGAACAGCCAGAAAAGTTTGATGAGTTTTACGAAAAACTCAAATCATTTTGGTCTGTGGAAGTAGAAAATGTTGAAGATAGAATAAAAGAGCTAAGCCTCGTATAACGCTATACGGGTGTTAACAAGGATTAACACCCTAATTTATCAAAATATTAATATATTAAGTTTTAATCACGTCTTTGGGATAAATATCTTTGACGGTAATCAGCCCTTTTCAACTTAGAAGCCTGACGCGGAGACCACTGCTTCATTGGTGTAACTTTTCCTACATCAGCCAACTTCTGACGGTAAGTTTGGTTCCCGGTAATTTTCGCGATCGCTCCTGCGATAAACCGAGCGCAGCGTTCTGGCTGTGAGGAAACCTGTTCTTCTGCAAACCTGATGACAAGCCAGTTAGCATCAACAAAACACTTATTTCGGTAGTCATCCTCTCCAATACAGTGGGTTGGTTTTCCAGTAGCAAACGAAATAGGTTCGTCCACTTCCAAGTCAATATGTAAACCAGTGGTGGGTTCAACTATCAAAAAGTCAGCCGTATAGTGTAAATCATGTCCTGGTGGTAACATTTTCTGCTGGGGAAAAACAATGTCACCAAAATAATGCTTAAGAACATTTTCGAGCAATCCCTCACTTGCACCAACTGGAGCATCACCTGTTCCCGAAGGTAAAATCAATGGGGTAAATTTTTTCTGCTTAACTAAATCTGGAATACAAACAACCGGAAATTCCAATGCTTTTGACATATCCGTAAAAAATATCAAATATTTACATAAAATTTATGAAAGACCCTGATATATAGTTAATAAAACTTACCCCACAATTATTACTTGACTAGCCACCCGCAGACAATTAACTTTTAGCTAGAAATTTACTAACTTTTGTTGAAATAACAACCAAAAAACTAACAATTTGTTAGATGCGACTACCATTAATATCAAATAAAATAAGCGGTAATCGCTCTTAACCAGCCATAAACGAAATGGAATCTAGCTTCGGCCATTTAGAAAAACTCATAAGCGACAATCATCCCCTTATTGCCACCGAGTCACCTCCCCAAGAACGAAAACGACTACTGACACATATTGCAGCCTATTGTCAAACTGCAAACAGAAAAGCTTACATCTGGACAATTAGCGAAGATAACATCAAACAAATAACCATCAACTCAAGCAATAAGCTCACTTTCACTGAATTTGAGGAATATAAGCCTAAAGTCAAACAAAATAAAGAAGATTATTTTCACGTATTAAACTTCTGGAAGGATTATGAGGAACAAGGAATATTAATTATCGAGAATATCTACCCGTGGATAAAGGAGGATACTCCCAAGGAGACGGACTTTTTCCTAGTGTCGGAATGGATAAAATCGTCGTTGATTAACCTCAAACTTTATAATCAAGATAGTGGTAAAATAGCTATGCTACTAGGAGCAACTGCTGAAATAACCAGTGAAATAGCAGCCGAAATACCCTTGTGGACGCAAGAACTACCAGATGTACAAGAAATTATTGATAATTTAATTGATAGCAAAATTCTGACCGAAACTTATAGTTTTGAATTAGTAACTGCGATCACACCCTGGCTAGGAGAGTGGGTAATAGTAAAAATAGCCGAAGCGATTCTTGGCAACTTAAACACTCAGATTAAGCCAAAAGAACTGGAAAAAGCTTTAAAAGTTTGTGTTGCGACTGCTGATAGACAAGTGAAACTGTTTTGGCGTTGCGAACCACGCTTTATTCCAAAACTACTGGAACATCTGTTTCAAAGTATGGCAGAAGAGTTACAAAGACCCTTTAAAAGTCAAGGAACTCTACAAGTAGAATATTTAGTCACAATTTTTCAAAAAGTACTAGAGGAACATCCTAAAATAAAGCAGAATATTGATGAATCCCTTATTCAACCTTGGCTGGAAGTATTTGCTAAAAATTATTTTGAAACAACAGATTTATATTTACGATACAAAATTTCTCAAGTAGATTATCTCCAACAAATAACCAACTATTTTGATGATATTAAATTTGCTGGAATAGCTGTTGAAGGAAAGGAGATTGATAAATCGGCTAAATTGATTGATATTTTTGTAATGCCCGATGTTGTAGAAAATTTTAATCAAATATCTCCACCAGATTTTCCAATTCAAATTAATAATCGCCAAGCAGAGTTAATTTGGGAGCAACGTCAAGCAGTGCGAACGTTACAATATGATGGTGAAAAATTATTAGCACAACAACTTTTAAACGAAAATAAATCAAACAAAATCGTTCTTCTAGGCGCACCAGGTTCTGGTAAAACCACTTTAATGAATTATTTTGCAGTGACGCTTGCTCAAAAACAAAATGACACAAATGAAAGGTTACCAATTTTGGTTAGAATTCGTGATTTAGCAAGACGAACAGATAATATTAGCATGCTAATGGCACAACAACATCGTAAGAAAATTTCAAAATTTATTAAGTATATTTTGGAGATAGATACCCCTTACGAACAATGGCTACATAGGAATTTATTTTTTGCTACAAGTTGCTTATCAGAGGATATTGATATTGTAGATGAGAATTTACTAACCGATATATTTCATAAATTAATTCAATTAGAAATTGCTTATTCTGATTTAGTTGGTGATAATGTTCAGCGTCAGGTCTATAACAGTATTTGTAATTTACAAGAAACTAAATTTGCAGCTAAAATGTTGATACTATTAAACGAATCTGCACATCTTTTAAAAAAAATTAGATGGCATCATTATCGTTCAAGCTTAGGAGAAAAAGATGAAGCAAAAAATTCATTATTGTCAATGCTAAAAAGCGGAACCCGTTATGAGCGTTTCCGCTCTGCTGAAACATTAAGTATTTTAAAAAATGATTCAGAAGAAGTCGTCGAAGAACTAATAAAGCAGGTTCAAGAGGAAGACACTCAAATCCGTAGATTTGCAGCTATGCCATTAGCCAGATTGGAGAAAAAAGAGTTGGCCGCACAGTTGTTAATACCAATGTTACGCGATGAAAATTACGTAATTCGTGGTAATGCTGCCGAGGCTCTGGGACGCTTAAATCATAAACCTGAAGTTGTAGAGGCGCTTTTAATCAGTATTGAAGATGAGCAATATTCAGTAAGATATAGAGCAGCCGAGGCTTTAGGGCTTTTGGGCAATGTTTCTCCAAGAGTGGTTAACGAACTTACTTTAATGTTGGAAGATGAAGATTGTGAACTCCGATATAGGGCTGCTGAAGTATTAATGAAATCAAGTGATTTATTTAAGCCTTATCAAGTGTTAATTCCAGCACTCATATCAAAACTTAATGATAAAGAATTTATGGTTCGCTTGAGAGTCACGACGGCGCTTGGGGAACTAGGCGATTCTTCCGATAAAGTGATACAAGCCCTTATATTAAAATTTGAGGATGAAGAAACATCGGTACGCGGAGCAGCAGCAAGGGCGTTAGTTAAACTAGGCAAGCCTTCTTTAGAAATTAGAGATGTTCTTGTTAAATTAATTGAGCAGTACCAAGATTCAAGAGATGTAAAAGGTGAAATTCATGTACTTTGGAATTTAGTTGAAGATGAAAACAATTAGCTTACTTTAAAACCACTTTTTCCTCTAATCTTACATACATTGTTTTATCTATAGGAAATTTAAATCCTTCAATCTGGGTTGAGGAATAGCATCAACTCAACTTTTTTGTTTGCTTATTGGGTTTATGTTCTTTAACTCAACTCACCAATATTAAAAGTAATTTTGGTTAATTGATGTTTTCATTACAAAATATTTTCAAATAGTATCTATTACAATACTAATATGAGAGTATAACGAGTATTACTAATTGTGTAATCATGACAGAAACAAAACCTGCTCGTACAGCTATTTCGGGACGAATATTTCCCCAATTCCAATGGACTGCAGAAGAGGAAGCCCAAAGAATAGCAGAAGATGAGGAATTCTACCGTCGTTGTAAGGCTATTTTTGATAGGGTCAAACCAGAATTCATCAATACTTGTTACAACTGGTATATGGTTGTTGAGCCTGAGAGTGGCGACTATTTTGTTGACCGAGATGAAGAAGTAGTCATGGTCAAAGCTCGTAATATGCACCCTGGTACTGTACCATTATTTTTCTTCAAAATAAATGAGACGGGGATTTCAGGGAGCGTATGATTCAAGGTTGGTTTGGTGATGAGGGTGCTTTGATGTTTGAAATAGAGCTTATTACGGAAGAAGAGTCGGAATTGTTGGAGTTACCTGTTAATGTAATGTTAGACACTGGCTTTTCGGGGTATTTGGCTATCAACGAACAAGATTTACAAGGGCTTGATTGGATTTATGTCCAAACCAAGTCACAGATTACAGCTCAGGGGCAATCAAATTTTAAAATTTATGCTGGTAAGGTAAAAATTGAGTGCATATTCAGAAGCTGGTGGTGATAACCAGCAGCCATCTTCTCCTCTTACATAGCGCTCTGGCTGCTTAACTGCCAGTTTCTGTAATTCCTTTTCTGTTTTGCATTCACACCAAAGAGCACTATTTTTCCTAATAATAAAAAAGTCTGGTGTATAGAAAAATCCTAAGCGACGCCCTGATAAAGATTGATAATTAATTTTAAATGCAGGGGGTTGGTCATAAAATTCTAGCACCTCATCTGAATGCTCTAGCGAGTAGATAAAAGGAAGCTCGACTTTATGAGACTCAAACTGAATAGTTTTTTTTGTTCTTTTTGCTAGGATAAAAACCTGAAACATTCCTTCTTCCACCCCCGACTCTCCTCGATGGCTCACTCGAACGGATTGTTTGAATCGTCTGCACAGCCAATGAGGATAAATTTTGGTCACTACACCATTTTTCAAACTCATAATCGGTAAGCATGGACTTGACCTCAATCCGAACCCTAAAGATGCAGTACACCACGACGACAGCAAGCTTATGAAAACAGGGATGTAATGACTAAAAGGAACGTTACCTGCACTTATGCTTAAGTTCGCAGCGCACAATAATAACTGTATTAATGCTATACATTGCTATAAAAACATTCCAGATTGTTTACCTAACTTAACTATTTTGGCAGGCTTATGGTGCCATTTTTGGTTCTTGGCAATATTATTATTCCAGTTGCCAAATTTTGCGTAAGTGTCATTAACGAACGGATAGGTATTTCAGTTCTTTTTGTGGCAATATTATGGTTCCAGTTTTGGCAATATTATCCTTCCACTGACAGCCTAAACTAAACTGTTTAGTTTGCCCCTGGTGACAGCTACGCTATATTCACCCCTAGATGCGTTCTGCGTATATATTTATCTTTACATACTTTGGTTTTATTGTTACCACCTACTTATTCAACAGCATAAGAGGTAAATTGGCGTTTAAAAGGTGAATGAAATCCAATAACAATATTGTCAGGAGGTACACCCATTTTAACTAATCTTTCTGCAACAGCTGACTCTGTACCATTATATTGAATCCATATTTTCCCCTGAATGATATCAAAATGCATAATAGGACCAAATACCCGTTTATTTCCTTCCCAACCAACATAAGCTAGTTGATAATGGTCGTTTTCTAAATCAAAAATTAGTTGTGGTTTTACAGTATCAGTATCGGAACTAATTTGTGCGTGTTCGCTTAATATTTGTTTTATCAGTTGTCGATAGCTTTCTATTTTATCCATTGTACTATTTCCTCCTTTATTGGGTCATAAATTATTAATTTAACTTGGTAGCGTTGAATAGCTCGTTGTATAAAATTAAGTTGAAAAAAATCTTGGTAAGTCTCGTCAGGAACAGCCAGATATACGGTTCTTTCTGGCTGTTTTTCTTCTAAAGCTTGGCAGTAATTGAGATACTGGCCGAGTGCAGTATGAAATTCGCTTATGTCAGATTCCGCAATAAAACTTTTAATTTCAACGGCAATTTTTTCTGTATCGCGTTCTGCTGCAATAGCATTTTCAGCAGCTAAATCTATTTGTACTTTAATCGCTTCACTTATACGAATTGTTAAGGGGTCGTTGGTGATTTTCCATCCATCTTTGATTAGTGCATTTTTTACTTGTTGATGAAAGATATCTTTTGCCATTTCGCTATCTCTAGATGTTCAGAGTCTGTTCAGGTAGTACGCATTGAATTTATATATAAAATAGACATTTTATTTACGTATAACATAGACATTTAATTTATATACAACATGCGGGCAAGATGCCCACACCACATGGCTGTGCTGGTTAATATATTTCATAATTATAAAGCAACCTATCAAAAACTAAAATATTGTCTAAAATACTACAAGTAAACCTACCTCTCTAATCCAAAATCCAAAACCCCATCAACAATAAGGGTTTCAGACTCTGAAATACTTGCTTGTGCTTCCATACCCAGAAAAGTTTTGGGTATAGTCACAATCAGCAGTATATTTGAATTAATATTTAGGAAAGGACTTGATTGAAGATTGCGGTGGTTAAAAATCAAGATGTCCGCTCAGTTTAGTGATATGCGTTAAGCTCTTAAGCATTGTCCTTAATTTGGTTTTGTTGTCATGACTCGTTGGTTTAACATTTCAGGACTCTGCAATATTGACGACCACTATACCTCATCACCTACTATTAGGTTACCGAACCTTGAGCCTTGCAAAATTTTTTCCCAGTCGGCTATGTTGCAAAACTTTACAAACTAAAAAACGTCAAAATTGATGCTGTGTTTACACGTATAATACTGAGATAATCAATTAACTATTTTAATATGTTCTTTGTAAATTCAATATATGTACAGCACTTAAGCTATGAGTTAAATTTGAGATTTTATTTATACTTGAAAAATATTATGTGACTTTGGTAAAAAATATTGATGACTATTAAAAAAATAATATATTATAATTCAAGTATATAAAAATATTGTCATAGAGGTGCTTGAATTCATGACATTGAAGAAGCAAAAAGGTCACTTTCAAATTAATGAATCAATATTAGCTGTTGTTGAAACAAAAGAACCACAATATATCAAGCTGACACAAGATTTATTTAACAAGATTGTGATGTTTTATGTTGAGAAAATGTCGGTAGATACCCAAGTATTTCTAGATACCAAGACATCTGAATTGTATAACGTTTATGAAAAATTAATTTTTGATGCCCAATTAAAAGCGCTGAGTATTCCTCAAGACTTGAGACGTGCAGCAATTAAAAAAGCGGCTGGTGTTGTCAAGTCTTGGCATAGCAATTTTCAGCGTTGGGAAAAACGTATCCAAGTTTCAAAGTCAGCAAAAACACTTGGAAAACGTAAAAGATTAAAGAAAAAAGCACTGTTACCACCAGTTCTACCAAAATCCACAAATTTTCCTATACAAGTTTACTCCGCAATGTTTAAAGACGATACCGGAGAGAGCTTATTAGTCAAGCTGTGGACTGGTAATTGTTGGCAGTGGTCGAAAATTCATTATACTTGTAGAGAGCTACCTCAAGGTTATGTAAAAGGAACTTTTTCTTTAATTTACTCTGATTACTCATTAAAACTTGTTTGGGTAATTCAAAGAAATACACCTTCAAAAGGCAAGTTAGTAGACCATATTAAAGCTTTTGGAACTCTGAGAATTCTAGCACTTGATTTAAACTTAGATGACCCCATTATTCTAGGTAAAGTGTTAGAAGGATACGAAGATACGGGCGTTGTTGTAGAGTTAGCCACTTTACGTATAAAAGGAAACAATCGACTCAATCATCTTAGGAAGCGTTATCTAGGATTAATCGCAAAAGCTAAAAGTCTTACTAATACACTAAAGTAAACAAATTTGGTAAAGGTTCCTATAGTAAAAGGGAACAGGGAGCTGAGGTGGCAAAAAGTTCAATAATTTTTAAAGAGCACTAAAAATACCCAGACTGTTTATAAACGGGATTTACAGCGATTTTCAGCCTGAACAGACCGTATCATTTGCCAACAAGTTAACCCAAAACTAAAAGTGCCCCCTTATATAAAGAGAGCGCTTAAATTACCTGTTTGAGGCTGATATAAATTTCAGAAATTAACCGTTGATAGCAGGAGCGCTAATTGCAACAGGAGCTTCAACACCATTCGCTAAGTCTAGTGGGAAGTTGTGAGCGTTACGCTCGTGCATTACTTCCATACCTAAGTTAGCGCGGTTGATAATGTCAGCCCAAGTATTGATTATGCGACCTTGTGAATCAATGATGGATTGGTTGAAGTTGAAACCGTTCAAGTTGAAAGCCATTGTGCTTACACCCAAAGCGGTGAACCAAATTCCAACAAAAGAGCCAAGCAGCTAAGAAGAAGTGCAAGCTGCGGCTGTTGTCGAAAGAAGCGTATTGGAAAATAATGTTTTCAAGGAATTCACCTTTTGATTTTAGATGGTGTTAATCAAATTATTAATTTAACACCAGAACGCCATTTTATTTTGAGTTGTTTACCATCATCTTGTCAAAAATATTATTTGCTTTCTTAAGTTAAACAAGATTTTGAACGTAAATAAAATTTATCAACATTCAAAGGAACAGTAATTGCTCCTTAAATCTTAGTACTTATATAATCTATTTTATGGTTCAAATCTTTAATCTTTTATTATTTATTTTTAAAAACATATTCATTTAGCACTCTATTTCTTTATCATTCTAATATTTTGCTTTTTCCTTGCTTGTAATCTTTTTGTACTTCAACTTGAAGTGCGGAATGTGGGAGATTCCTAGTAAACCCACGCTCGAAGTCACCATTACCAAACTCTAAGTTTATAGATATCCTCATCATTTATTTTACGCACCACCTGTAATAATTAAGTTGCAGACAATCTCTCGGAGAAATTGACAGGTCAAACTGTTGTTCCTAGTGCTAGTAACCCAAGTTGCGGGTTACTAGTACTAGGTATTCCCGCAGGCGCAGAGCCATGTCGGTGTCCACAACAAATTATGTGGTTGTTTATTCATATATTAACCCAAGTTGCCTCTATACAATGGCTGTGACCAATTTTTCCATAGCTGTGTTTTTTATATTGTAGGCATTTGTATGACTTACAACAGACTCTTGATAACGACAAATAAAGCACATTTTATTGTTCAGTGTTGCTACACCGATAAAAAGTGGTAGAGATTTTACTCCCGTAGCCATCAAATAAAGTTCTTGTAGGTATAATTTTCCAAACTGCTGTTTAATATTTAATTTCCCTAAATTAGTAATTACAATATCTATTCTTCCTATAGGTCTGGCATCTAAAGTTTCTTTATCTTTGTTATCGTTACTAGATAATAAAGCTTTTGCTTTTAGTACATCATCAAATAATTTTCCATCTATGACCAGTTGATTGAGCTTATATTTAACTTCACGTGCTAAATCCCAAAAATCGGTCTTCTGGCTTAACCGATGAGTAGTAACTGGTCGAGTAATGTATTCACCCAGATTTTCGTTGACAGAAGTTGTCAAATAATTGCGAATATTTACTGGTGTATGACACCTAAGAATAATCTCGTTAGACGATTTAAATTCATGTGCGATCGCCAAAAGAAATGCAGCACACAAAGCACCATGAACAGAGGTTTTTTCCACTCGACAACAAGCTAGAAGTTTAGTAGTTTCCTCTGAAGATAATGTCCAATCAAACAGTCCAATCGCCAAGGTCTCTGAAGTATTTTTTGATTGATTATTTTGATAATTAGTTGCGAAAATAGACTTAGTATCTATTAACTCATTTAAATTACTAACTACATCTTTTTTGATATCAGGAATAATTTCATCAACAGGAGGTAAGTCTGGTAAAAGCTCACGAGGTTTATCTGGTTCACCAATAAATTGCAAGATATCTCGGATAAGATAAGCTCCTGATAGACCATCACCAATGCAATGATGAAAGGTAATTATTAGGTTACAAACATCAGGTGAGTGTAGCAACAATACGCGCAGTAGGGGTTCTTTATTCCAATTCAAAGGATGAGATAATTCTTTTACCATCTCCTGACACCAATGTTTTTCTCCTTGTCGCTCAATTATTCGTAGTGGAATAGGTGGAACATTTATGAATGAAAATTGTGGCTGATTTTGATTGTTAGTAACTATTTTTACTCTTAGTCGAGAATGCCTTTGTTGTAGCCAAGCCAGAGCTTCAGTTAATAAATCAATGGTAAATGATCCAATAATAGTTGCTGACAAGGTAACATTTTCTGTACTTTTTTTGTATGACAACCACATCAAATGTTCTGATGCTGTAAGAATGCGATTCATGGCAATTACAAAGATTTTAGCTTTATGTAAACCTGAGTTTTCTAGGTGTTAGTTAAATAATAACCCAATAGTAGTATAAGTTTCAGTCTTTTAAAAAGTTCAAATCTTAGCCGTTTAAAGTATAATACCTTTTTCTGCTAATAAGTCCGAAATTTGTTGGCAAGTTAAGTTCGTCCATTTTATATACTCATGTACTGGAGAACCTGCTGTATGACTGTCTACTACCACAAGGAATGCTTCGTTGATTCCGGGTATTGTCGAGAGCGCTTTTTTTCTGCCTCCACTCGAACGGCGAATTCTTAAACTACTGATTAAGCTCTGCTCGGATAGTTCTTCAATCCCTTTAACGATTGTTCTGTAGTTGCATCCAAACAATTTACTTATATATCTTATACCACCATAACCGAGCTTTTTGGCTTCGACGGCTGCATATCGTCTACGGTCTTTCTCCGACAAAGACTCATAGTAGGATTGCATCTGTTTTTCCATCATTGGAGAGTAGATTGTCACCACAATACTGCACCCGAATCACATACTTTTTTAGTCTACTATGCGGTGTAACCAGTTTTGCACTTTATTTAATCCACGTTCCTTAGTTAAATTTTGCTCGGAAATATCAATATCAAATTTGAATTCAGAAAGAGAATACATTTTGAGTTTTTTGCCAGAAAATTACAGTTGGTATTATAAATGTTAACCTAAACTATACCAAAAATTACTTTCGTATAGGCTATTAATTTTAATTAAGAGTCACAAATTTTAGTCACTTGTAATTGATGCTTCATAATTTGAATGCAAGCATTCTATCAATAATCATAAACTTTTATCTATCAATCAGTCATGAATATTTATTGATACTTATTGAGAATATAAATATCATCTAGAGCAGATAAACAATACAGCTATTACGGGCAATAGAAGTATGATTTTACTCCTTCTCTAGAGAAAATGTCACTAAAAACACTTGTGTGATAGTTAGGGGTGCGGAATATGGGTTAATTATTTCCAACGATAGAGTACACTATTAGAAGTGGCAAACTTATTCGACCTTGAACCCACATATTGACAGTTGACCGTAAACGCGCATAACCCAACCTAACTAAATCGAATTTATTTTTAATCGATAGTTAGGATTACTCTTAAATAAAGTATATTCTAAGTAACAATTTTTTGGGTTTTTGAAAAGTTTGCGATTTACTGATAGTCTTAATGAGGGCTATATGTCAAATAGAGTGTTGGTATGTCACAAAAAACTTTTATGCAAGCTTTTGTCACTGCGAGTATAAGCAGTATCGCTTTTCTATGTGTGGGTATCCATAACGTCGATGCTGCATCGTTTCGCTCGATTTCTCGTATTTACACTTTTGGTGATAGCTATTCAGATAATAGCGCGTCACGAAGAATTTCAACAGAAGCTGTTAAAGCTGGTGTACCAGGTGCATTTATTTTACCTCCATTTCCTCAAATATACGATTCGACTGGACGTTGGACTAATCCAGGCGGATTAGTATCTGTTGAAGTACTCGCAAAAAAAGAAAATTTGCAATTAACAAATTATGCTGTCGGTGGTGCTAAAAGTGGCAACGGAAATTTAAGTAGTTGGCTTGATCCATATAAAAATACTGGTTTATTGGCTCAAATAGACGAATATAAAACAGAACTTAAGGGAGTAGCAGATACTAAAGGATTACATTTTATCTTTATATCTACAGTTGACTTATTAGACAAGTATTTTTTCAACCAACCAGGTTCAGTTGAGCAACTAGCTTCTAAAAGTGTTGATAATATAATACAGGGTATATCAGAACTTGCTGCGATTGGCGGTAGACAATTTTTTGTTGTAAGTTCGACAGACCTAAATATATTACCACTTTTTAAAAATAACCCTGGAGATGCGGCTAAGTTTAGAGATACAATCAATCGACTCCTTCCCGGTGAACTTAGCAAACTTGAAGCGAAATTAAGACTTCAAATTGCATTGTATGACCATGTTGCAATTAGTAATAAAATCCGTGCGAACCCAACACAATATGGTTTTACCAATGTAAATGATGCTTGTCAATTGATATATATACCAAACGGCAATGGTTCTGGTTGCTCGACACCTGATAACTATTATTTTTGGGACGAAATTCATCCTACTGGTCGTACACACGAAATTATCGGCAAAGATATGGCTGCTTACTTAGATACACAAAAAGCAACATCTGTACCTGAATCATCAACAGTTGTAGCTTTATTTACAATTGCTGGGATAATTAGTCTTAGAGGATGTATGAAAAGTACTAAATTAGACTAGAATCTCCCGTATCCGCTCAATAAGTAGGGGTAGCGGCAATGTAAGAGCGTATGGCGTCTGGCAAGATAAAATATCGTGTTGATGTGATTGATGGTCTTGAGAACGCTCCCCGCACAATTAACAAACTCTTTAACAGCATTGAATAGCACAACTATTAAAAGGAAAGTTTATCCCAGTGCAAAAAATCACGATAAACCATTGTTCACAAGACTAAATTAACTTATGTTAGACTTGTCGCGAAATACCAGAGAACAGTCTATGAACAGAGTATCATTGAATTCCAAAAATCACATTAAGAGTGAAGGGTTATGGAAGAAAAAGTTGCGAACTAAACATCTAAAATCAACTGATTTAACATTCTGTTTTACTTTAAAAATTATTTTCAAATAAGACCTCATTATGCATATTTTTTGGTGGTTTTTCGTCTCTAGTATAAATATTTTGCTCTTAGTTATTTTTCACGAAACAATATATTTTAATGATATTTCAACAACAATTTTTAGTGTCAGCAATATACTAATTGCTGTTTTAATCCGTAATGAACTAATTTTGCATTTTTTGTATCGTTTGGTAGTATGGGCTTCGGTAAAGACTGTTTATGGTAAATACTATCTTAATAGTAGTGTTCATATATCGGGGGGGTTCACGCTTCATGTGCTACTTGGGGTTTTCTGTGGTTAGTTGTTGATATGTTGCAGCAATTAGGAAACCCTAGCGACCCTTTATCAATGGCTACGTCTAATGACCCTATATCAATTGCTACATCTAGTATACTTATAACACTATTATTTGTTATTATCTTCACCGCTACTCCCCCATTTCGTCATAAGTTTCATGATACTTTTGAAATAGGTCATCGTTATCTAGGGTTGACATCACACCCTTCATCGAGTTTATGCTCGACATCATCCACGACACCCTCATCCAGAACAGCACCGACCAAGTAAGCGACCAAGTAAGCGACCAAGTTAAACAGCTTCTAAGCATCATGGATGAGCAATACCTGAGCGTCCAAGAGCTAATGACACGGCTCAGGCTCTCCCACAAACCCACTTTCCGCAAAAACTATCTATTACCTGCCCTCAAAGCCGGATTGGTTCAAATGCAATACCCCGATAAACCCCGCAGTCCCAAGCAGCGATACAAAAAGTTTAAGGATTTTAGAAAATGATAGCTGGCAACTTTGAGAAGCAAACGGGAGATTTTGGATTATTACAAACAACCAGATGGTTTATGGGTGTGCCATATAGGGAAATCTATTGTTGCTTGGTGGGAGGTTTTGTGAGTTACAATGGTTTTGTTATGAGTCAATACTACTCTTCACTTTAAGATTAAGAAATGATAAATGACGATTCAGGTACTAGAATATCAAGATAATTTTATTTAAATAAAAAAACTAACTTCCCTGATAACATCTATAATCAAACATAATAAAACTACCCATTCAATTTTGATTTGCATGACTCAGCTATCCACGCCACGTCGCACCCGGATTTTGCCTTCATCTCCAGCTGACCCAGAGGTCGTCCGGCGCGAGCGGGAGGCGCAACAAGCACTCGAAGAGCGCTGTCGTCCACTGTTCGAGTGTTTTCACACCACACTTATAGAAACCCATCCAAACTGGTTTATTGCCATCGACCCCGACAGCGAGGATTATCTCCTTGCCCCTACTTTGCGCGGACTCACCGAGCAAATTAGCCAAGCTCACACTGGCACTCACGAAGCGAAACTGATGATTTTCAGGCTCAACGATACCGGAACTTGTGGCAGACTATGGGCATAGGTACATTTGGCGCAGACGGTGAATTGTTTTTTGAACTGAAGCTTATCCCCACTGTCAGCGAGCCTTTTGATATTCAAGCTTTATTCGATACAGGATTTACCGATGGATGGCTTGTTCTTAACACACAAGACCTGCAAGCGTTAGAATGGTCAGAGGTGCTAGGTCAAAGCAAGATGCGGACAGCACGCGGGGAAACTACTTTTTATATTTATAAAGGCAAGGTCATCATCGATGACATAGAAGTAACAATTCCCGTGCATGTTGGGCGCGATGTTCCCGAAACCGCTATGGGGTCAGCATGGCTGGACATCATGAAGCTGATAGTCAATAAACCATCCGGCGTGCTGACTCTAGAAATGATTAATAATTCTTGAAAAACAGTTCCCATTTGTTAACTTTTATATCTGCGACATTGACGCAGATAATTTGTATTTAAATTATGATGGTACATTCCTGCCTATAGATTTTCTGTTTTTAGCCCTTGATGGTAATAAAACTTGGTAGTTAATTCATTGTGGTAGTTATGTTTAATAGAAGCGAAAACTCTAAACTTCCTCCAATCAATTTGATAACGATTGATGGAGGTTCATCTAAAATTACTGACAGGTCGAAGCATTTTAAAATTCCACTAATATCTGACTTGAGGTGGCAAAAAGTCCAAGAATTTTTGAAGAGTACCAGTTTATCCAAAAATACTCAGACGGTTTATACACGGAAACTACAGCGATTTTTAGCTTGGACAGACCTCAGTTTTATACAAATACGGTCTCGCCATTTGGCGAATTATAAAGAGTACCTTCAGCTTGAAGTTAAAACACCGCAGGGTGAATCATTATCTAAAGCAACAGTTAATTCAGCACTAGCTAATCCGCCAATATCGTGGAACCCAGCTCTAGCATCCAGGAAAATAAAGTCCAAAGGTTTGGAGGCGCTTTCGAGTTCGCGTAACAAATCTCGTAAAGTTTCAGGCAATTGGTTATCAATGAGATTTTGAAAATCCAGCCTAGCTAATTTCTCTAAATAATTTTTGTCTACTGTACCAGCAGAAACTAAACGTAGAGTTTCGCCAACATCACCCAATAAAGCCTGCTCGTTAATCGATAATATATGAGTTTTTAAAGGCCAATTTTTCGGTTGTATTTTTTTCTCTAATAGATAATCAATAACTCCTGGGTTATCTAAATCATCGGGGAAAAAAATATGACCCACTAATTATTTAGCCAGTCCTATTTCCATCCGTGCAATTAATTCTTTAGCTAGAGGATAAAATATTTCCTCTCGTTTTTTGGCGTCTAAAGAAAATCCACTATTTTGAACTATTTCACATTTGATTTCAGTTTGTCCGGTTGCTGGATGAGGTATCAATACAATTCTTCCAAGCTTGCCAAGTTCTTTGTGGGTAAATACAAAACAAAAATAACTTCCATCTTGTTCTTTACGGACATTGATAGACGGTGGCAAGCTGATGGGAGCAAGAATTACATCGCTTATTCTCACGATGTTCATTTTACCATTTGGTTGTGCAACAAATAACTGCACTGTAGGTGGAACAGCCATTACAATAACTGCTTCTTTGGTTGGGTCGTACTGCTGTAGGACGCTGGTAACTTCACGTTTAAATTCTACGCTGGCCATCCATAAAGCAACATCCGTATTGGGTAAAGGAACATAGAGAAAATCTTTATGTTTTCCTTTCTCGATGCCCAATATTATTCCTCTACCCCACTCATCATATTGTACAAGCGCTACTTGTAGTGCAACAGATGCAAAGCTTTCCAACAAAGGTTGGTTTGGGTTAGTATTATTTTGTGCTGCGACATCTTCAATCTGCTTTTTGATTGAAACACCTATTTGCTCGTTGTTTAGCTTGAACAGTAGAAGCCCCACACCATACCACGCAAGTGGTTGGTGATGGGATGAATACGAGACAAAAACGAAACGTTCTTCGACCAATTCAAACCGCAGGTTTGACAGGAAGAAGGACAGTTGAGTTCGTGTACTGTGTTCATGGAGAAAATGTTGTAATCTGGTCAGACTATGGCTAATAGTACTTTTGGTGCGGATTACGAGCTGTTTTTTTGAGGCTCAGCTTATTGTTTGTCGCACCGCTAACAGTGAAGAGGTCAATACCGGCGATCGCAGTTCAAATAACAGCTTGTACTAGTGGATAGTAGTATAGGAATAACATTAACTTACATATTTCAAACCTCTGCAACAAAATACCCAGACTGCGGTAATTATCACGGCTAAGATAATGGTCTACAGTACCAACTGGTTCATACATTACTGAGTAGGCACACAAATTTTTAAATCCATCAGCCAAATAACTCTTGAAAGGAGAACAATAATCTTTGGTTCCTTTTTTTGGGTCAGGATTTTTTGCCAACCAAGCATTTCCTCGCTGTCGAACTTTTTCATCAAAATCTGGTGGCTCTGGTATAGGGTCAAACGGTATCATCTATGTTATACCCCAGAACTTCTTTTTTCTGATGTGACTATCCAACGAGGCCAAAAGGGGTCATGTCCGGGTAACACTCTGAGTAGTTCTTGATGAATTTGCGTGTGGTTTCTAAAATTATCTGGTAACTCATTCATATCACCATTTCGCATCCAAACTTCAGCAGCTTCAATTACAATTTCTGCTTCCTTAGAGCGAGCTTGTTTAAGTCCAAAAATTTCTGACGTTAACCAACCAACAGTATCTCCTTGTTGAGTCCAAGGTACTTCATCAAGATTAACTTCTTTACCTTGCAATTTAAATAAAAATAATTTGTCTACTTTCTCATCAAAACTTGGTTCCAAAGAAGCTAAAACAAGTGGAGAATGAGTAGTGACTAAAGCCTGTATTTTCATACTATTCTGTAACTCTGTCACCACATTTAAAATAGCAGGTAAAATTACTCTTTGCCACTGGGGATGTAAGTGAGACTCGACTTCATCAATCAATAAAACTATTTGGTTAATGGGTTTTTGTTTTCTAAGCTCTCCCGCTTTTTTATGTTCATACCAAGTCCAGACAAGTAAATAAGCAAGTCCCAAAATACGCTTCATTCCAGCAGAGGCTTGAGTGACAGGAACATTCCCATAGGGTAAATTAATTGTGGGAATATCGCGCACATCCTCAAGAGAAACTCGCGTTGGTTCTCCAATCTCTATTGACTCATCCGGGTGAGATGCAAGTTTTTTAATTACATTATAAAATAGTTGAAATGGGTATTTATTGGTTTGGTTTTGCCATGTTACCCAATCTTGAATTAGACCGTTACAAAGAACTTTACCATTTTGCTTTAAACCATTCCAAAGTGTATCAGGATTAAAATTATAAGCTGCATCACTTTTGCGAGCAGGGTCAAAAACAGAAAAACTACCATCAACACGCACGTAAATAATTACCTCTTTTAACAAAAGAGGCATTTGTAAATTCTGCCACTGCTGCTCAGAAAAATCAAAATTACTTTGGTATTCTCCGGTATTTTCTTCATTGCTAATCAGGCAATTAATTTTGGGATTTTCCTCTCGATTTTTTTGTGGATAAGTAGGCTGTTCCACCCAATTTCCGGTGAGAACCCACCAAGCGACATCCAGTAAAAAACTTTTCCCTAGACCGTTATCGCCAGTAAATATATTTAGTCTATCAGCAAATTCAACATCAAAATGGTCAGATGGACCAACAAGCTTATGGTGAAGTTCTTTTAACATTTAACTTTATCGTAGAACTTTGTAACCATTTTAATATTTGTAGGTTGGGGTTGGGGAGCGCAAAGCCTAAACCCAACCTAAAATTTCTTCTTCCCTAAGAAATCACTCCGATTGAATATTGCGCTGTGAATACAAAACAAGCTGCTGATTCCAGTCCTCAGCTTTTGGTTTAAGCCGAGTAATTTGGGGTAGAATTTTCTGAATCCCCAGAAAAATCTCTTGACCAGAAGCATTATTATGATAAGCAGCCACAAGGTTAGGAATATAAGTCAAAAACTCAATAGGTAAACACCGGGGACTATCGACCGCAATATAAATAGTCTTCAAAGATTTTTCCTTATCCAACACAGCCACAGAAAGAGCTTCAATCGGGGACTTAGCCAGAACAGCGCGAGAAATTTTATCAGACTCTTGACCACCAATCGTCATATGAAACCAACCCTTATTACGCTTACTTCCTTTTGCTAATCCATAAAAAGAATTATTTTCCCCATGAGTTCCCCGCAAAAAAGCCCCAGTAACTTCCTCCTCAAAAGAACGCATCAAAAACACAGCATTTTTCTTTGCATCAGAATAAATCAACCCAGACGAGTGCAAGCTACCAATTAAACCGGACGGTAATTTTCGCGTCTTCGTTAAATATTCAGACACATCAAGCCATCGACTTTCATCTGGTTGTGGTGGAACAAAACTTTGTGGAAGCTCACCATCAATAATTTTTTCAGCTTCATTGCGAGCGCGCTCGACTAAAGCACGCAGCATTCCCGACTCACCAAAAGTGTCATGCAACCAAACAATCGCTTCCCGAAAACTACAGTTTAGTAGGTGCATCACCAAATCAATCGCACCACCACCATGTTGCTTACCAACAAAATCATAAAATCAAGAGCCAATTATATTGACAGTGTGTCCATCACAAACCCATCTATTATTTATAGAGGGGTCAGGAAATAATCCCAAATGGTAAGCCACATCTTCCAAAGGTAAGTCTCGCAACAAATGAGCTTGAGCTTCCCACAGTTCTATAGTCCACTCAACATTTTGCAATCGCTCTTGTAATTTTTTGCGTTCCCGTTCGCTTGCTTGTGCGGTCTTCTCAACATTTTGTTTTTGTCTAAGTTGAAACTCCCGGTCAGTAAGTTGATGATTGAGAACATCAAGCTGGGGTTGAAGAATTTCTTTTACCAGCTTATGATAATCTTCTCCTGTTTGATTTGGAGTTGGTGCGGGTAAAATATCTTCGAGGTTTATATAAACAGATTTAGAATTAACCGCTGTGTAATATTTTTTGATATCGGTGTGTTTAGCTTTGCTACCCTTGACACCCCGTTCAATCCCTAGATGTTTTACAGCATTGGCAAAACTTTCTTGCAACTCCGACATTTGTTTTCTGCCGTTGAACAGCGCTCTGGAATTCAGTCTTCCCCGGTGGTCGATTGGCACAATAAAAGCATGAATATGTGGGGTCGATTCATCCAAATGCAAGTCCGCTCTGAGAACCCGCTCTTGGTAACGGTCGAGTAACCATTGACTAGAAGCAGCAACAAAATTATCGACCAGTTCTTGAATGTAAGCTCCCGGTATCGCTGGGTTATCCGGACGGAAGTATTGGGGACTTGCGCTTAGTAACATCTCGATTCCCAAAACCACATTCGAGCGAATCGTTTGTTCTCCGATTTTTTCGACGAACAACGTCTTCAAACTTTTCTCGTCGTTTTGGTCAATCAATCGGAGATTTTTTATATTTGGGTCGGCATTACAAACTGTACGCTCCCTTGAAGAGTGCATCGCTCTTGCAACCAAAGCTTCCCAACTCTTTATCTTTTCGATTCGGCAAACTGCATAACTTATCATTCCTGCATCTTCTCACTCTCAGCGGGAGCAGGAATAAACTATGTTTTTTTACTCAACAAATGTTTTCACTTCTTCATCACAAAGTTTCTTTTCGTAATCTATCAGGTTACGTAGTAAGGTAAACTACTTAAAAAAATAAAGAGGAGCAAGATACATAAATTTAATTATACAACATAAGAAAATAAAAGTGCGCTTTTTTTAGTTATAAATACATAAAAACAAAATAAAAAAGTTAAAATAAAAACTAATAACAATATAAAAACACTTGTAAATAAAATAACACAGAATAAGATATGCAAGCTTGATATTTTCATTAAGTACCATCAAGCCTTAATAATAGCTAGGTGCAATGAATTGAGAAAATAAAAAAAATCCTACAACTTCTAATTTTCTTTTTCCTAGTACACATCAACGGAAATAAAAAAACCATAAGTAACAGAGGAAAAGCTGTTCTTATAAGCTTTTACACGTTCTGCCCTCTGCCTCCATACTATTACCTTCATGTACTAGCTTGCATTTTGATAGCTTTCTCCAATTTACAGACAGATATTACTAAGTAACTTTAGTATGTCTAAATATTGTTAACATTACAGAAAAGCATCTGAATTTCCCTCTAAATCAATAGCAGAGTACGCCCATGTTATCGCTTCTTGACCGGATATCCTTGCTAGAACATGATTTGAAAGCTGTTCCTCCCAGAATTAGCGTTCACAATGATTTACCATTTGCTATTTTGCGCTACGACCCAAGGGAAGAGTGGCAAGTGCGAAAAGAAGCTAAGTTGCTGGCAACCAGGTTGGGTGATTGTGGTAAAGATGTTTTAACAATTTCTCTGGCGGAACTTTTGTGGCAAGCAATAAAAGAATCAGAAGGACTGGAAGTTGTTTTAGAGCTTGAGCGAGAACGTGGTTTTAATGCTGCACAGGAGCAGGTAAATGTCTACCTGTCAGATAGAGATTGGCGTCCATTAACCGATTTATTAATTGAACGCTTAAAAGCGCTAAACCCACAAAAGTATGTTGTATTTCTGACACGAGCGGCTGCAATGGCTCCGGCGATTTACCAAATGTCGAAGCTACTGGATGAGATGCAAGGCAAAACTCGTATTGTGACTATAGCCAACGAAGGTATTGGTGTTTGGGTTTCTGGTTTTTTTGGTTCTGGTAAATCATCCTTTGCTAAAAATTTGGGCTATATCCTCGCTAACCGTAGTGTTAAAGGTGCTAACGCCAGCAAGTTGTTTAAAAATCAAATCAATGACCAAATCGTGGGTCAATTCCTGGATTTAATTAATGCCAGAATTCCCACTGAGGTTATCATGTTTGATGTTTCAGTGGATAGAGCGGTAAAAAAAGGTACTGAGCGTATAGCTGAGGTAATGTATACCGTCCTGCTGCGAGAGTTGGACTACGCCGAAGACTATGATATTGCGGAATTGGAAATTGAATTAGAGCGAGAAGATAAGTTAGATGAGTTTATCGCTCATTGTCAGGAAATTTACAAAATTCAATGGTGAGTTGTCCGTAAAGGCGCTCAAAAAATAGCTAGAGCTAGTGCCATTCTCCAGGGTTTAGACCCTGTTACCTACCCGAATGCTGACTCTTGGTCGCAATCGCTGCGAAATAAAAGCGCTGATATCACTGTAGGCAAATTTGTTGAGCGGACATTTGATTTATGTGCTAGACGTAGACCGGGGAAAGCTTTAGTTTTTATTATCGATGAGGTGGGGCAGTACGTTGCTCGCAGTGCTGAGAAGATTGAGGATTTACGAGCAGTAGCCGAACAGTTTGGTAAGGTTAGTAAAAATTTGTTGAAGGCGAAAAAAGCGACCGCACCAATTTGGCTAGTGGTGACTTCGCAGGAAAAGCTGGATGAGGTTGTGGCTGCAATTGATGACAAACGGGTTGAGTTAGCCAAGCTCCAAGACCGTTTTAAACACCGAATTGATATGTCTCCTGCTGATATTCGCGAGGTCGCTACTCGACGAGTTCTCAATAAGAAGCAAAAAGCAGAAGGGATTTTGCAAGAGCTATTTAAGAAATCACAGGGACAATTAAATGCTGCTTGTCGGCTAGAGAGAACAACGCGCAAAAGCGAGGTTACGGAAGCGGATTTTGTACAATTTTATCCTTACTTACCACATTTTATTGAACTTTCGATTGAGATTATGTCCGGTATTCGGCTACAACCAGGAGCACCAAAACATTTTGGTGGTAGCAACCGGACTATTATTAAACAAGCTTACGAGATGCTAGTTTCTGAAAGGACTGCTTTAGCTAAACAGTCGATTGGAACTCTAGTAACTTTAGATAAAATTTTTGAGTTAGTTGAAGGGAACCTTTCCACAGAAAAGCGCAACGACATAGACCAAATTACCCAACTGTTTAAAGATGACCCAGAAGACAAAGGTCTATCGTCACGGGTCGCAAAAGTTGTTTGTTTGTTAGAATTTGTGCGAGATTTACCCCGAACGGAAGCTAATATTGCAGCTTGTTTGATAGATAAAGTTGGCCAACCAACACCACTAGCAGAGGTGGAAAAGTCTCTCAAACGGCTGGAAGATGCCAAGTTCATCCGCAATACTGAAGAAGGGTGGAAGTTACAAACATCACAAGAAAAAAATTGGGAAACTGAGCGACGGTCATACTCTCCTCGTCCAAGAGACAGAAATGAAATAGTTAGGGATGCGCTAAGGGAAATATTTAGTAATGTACGTTTAAAAACATATCGTTTTCGCGAATTGCGTAACTTTAGGGTTGGAGTTAAAGTGGATGACAATTTGCTTGATGAAGGACAAGTACCCTTGGCGATTTGTACTGCCGCAGATGAGCAAGAATTTGCCTCAAAAGTACTAGAAATTCGCAACGAAAGCCGACAGGATGAACATAGTAATGATATTTACTGGGTATTTTCTTTAACCGAAGATGTTGACCGTTTAGTCGCAGAATTATACAAATCTCGGCAAATGGTAGCTAAGTATGACCAGATGCGAGTACAAAACAGGGCTACCAATGAGGAATTATCCTGTTTGCAAACCGAAAAGAATCTGGTTTTCCGTATTCAAAGTAGGTTAGTGTCTTCAAGGTATAAGCATGGAAGAAAAAGGCAAACTTGAAGAAGCAAGTAAACTATTTCTTCAAGCCTGGAACGAAGCCACATACGACTTTGAAAAATTTATTTCAGCTCATTATGTAGCACAACATCAAAAAAATGTTTTCGATAAATTAAAATGGCTCGAAACGGCTTTACAATTCGCATTAAAAATAAATAACGACACTGTTAAGAGTGCTTTCCCTTCTTTATATTCAAACATTGCTAAATGCTATGAGGACTTAAGCGACCCTGACAAGGCAAAAAAGAATTATGAATTAGCAACTTCAACTTCATTTAAAGATAAACCTTCTGACAAGGGTCCTTTTTATCATGGGACGAAAGCAGATTTGCCAGTTGGCGATTTGCTGACAGCAGGGGGCAATTCTAATTACAAATCTGAACTCAAAATGAATCACATTTATTTTACAGCCCTTGTTAATGGAGCGGGACTAGCTGCTGCATTAGCAGTCATGTGATAGACGTGAACGTGTTTATATCGTTGAACCGACAGGGGATTTTGAAAATGACCCGAATGTTACAGACAAAAAATTTCCAGGCAATCCGACACGCTCATATCGCTCCCAAGCACCATTAAAAATCGTTGGCGAAGTAACAGATTGGGTGAGACAAACTCCTGAAGAACTCCAAAAATGGCGTGAAAAGTTGGCTAATAACAAAGGAGAAATTATTAATTAATTTCTGAGTAGTTCCAACCAAATGGTGCTTGTATAGCAGCAAGAAAAATTGTCCCAAAACTTTTGAACCAAGGTTACGGATATATTAATAATGAAACGCCTGAACTATCAATAGCTGTACTACCTGAATATCGTAAGCGAGGTATTGGGACTCAACTAATTGTGCATTTACTAGACAGGATCAAAAATTTGTATCCAGCAATTTCTCTAAGCGTATCTTTGGAAAATCCAGCCTTGAGACTTTACCAATGCTTGGGGTTTGAAATTGTTGGTCAATCTAATGACTCTTTGACCATGAAAAAACAGTTAAAAAGCTCTTGACCCTGACGTAACGTGAGAGTTTAGTATCAAATTGTTCCACATATTTTTCTTAAAAATTAAAACTTATGACCGTAAAATCTACCGCGATGAAAGTGGGGGAACTTGCCAAACAAACGGGTATTTCGGTTCGGACTCTGCATTACTACGATGAGATTGGATTGCTTTCTCCATCGGGACGCACCGAGGCTGATTACCGTTTGTATGATGCAGACGATATTATCCGGTTACAGCAAATTATGTCCCTACGACAACTTGGTTTTTCACTCATTGAAATCAAAGAATGTTTACAAAAACCAGATTTTTCTCTGCACCATACAATTCAACTCCATATTACACGGTTACGGGAGCAAATTGAATTGTCCCAAAAGTTGCTACATCGATTAGAAGCGATTGCTTTTCATAAAGCAAAATCAGTAAATATCGAAGATTTAATCCAAACAATTGAGGCTATTACTATGTTTGAAAAATATTATACCCCCGAACAACTCGAAACCTTGAAACAACGTCGAGAATCTTTGGGAGAGGAGCAAATTAATCAAGTTGAGAATGAATGGGAAAAGTTAATTGCCCAAGCTCGTGCTGAGATGGAAAAAGGCACTGACCCAAGTAGCAATTCGGTACAAAATATAGCACGACGTTGGCGAGAATTGATTGATGAGTTTACTGGTGGAAATCCGGGAATCGAGCAATCCCTAACAACAATGTACCAACAAGAAGGAGTGGAAACAGCCAGTCGAGGTCTAGGTGATACAGCATTGTGGGAATATATGGGAAAAGCGCTCACCTTATTATCCTAAGAATTTGGGGAGTATCAGCTTTAAAAATAATTATTTCTTTTCCTGATAAGCTTTATAAAGTTGTTCTACAAAAAGTCAAGAAAAGTCCGCTCGTATTGCCCTACCTAACTCACCTTATGACTACCACATCCCCCCTAAGCTGGCAAGAACTAGAAAAGCTCACGGACTACCAAATAGATACAGTTAATGGCCTCACCAACGCTAGAGCTAGGTTGCGCTTGTTTGGTTCTGAAGAATCTGATGTGCGGGTAACGCTGTACCGCGATAACCACGCTTGGTGTCCTTACTGTCAAAAAATTTGGTTATGGCTAGAGGAAAAACAAGTACCCTACCGCATCGAAAAAGTAACAATGTTCTGCTATGGGGAGAAAGAAAGCTGGTACAAACGTAAAGTCCCATCAGGAATGCTCCCCGCAATCGAGCTTTCGGGGCGGATTATTAAGGAAAGCGATGACATTTTGCTCGCTTTAGAAAAGGTTTTTGGCCCATTGAACCAAGGGATGGAAGACCGCACGGTGCTTCCTCTACGGCAATTGGAACGGCTTTTATTTAGAGCCTGGTGCGCTTGGCTGTGCTACCCAGCAAGCTCTTCTCAACAAGAACAACGTAATCGAGAACAATTTATAGAAGTGGTGGCTAGGGTCGAGGAGGCTTTGGGTCGCACCCCAGGACCTTACTTTTTAGATAGTTTCGGTACTGTCGATGTCATATTTACGCCCTATGTGGAACGGATGAACGCGAGCCTTTACTACTACAAGGGTTACTCCTTGCGGGAGGAAAACCCTCGTTTGAAAGCATGGTTTGCGGCAATGGAAACCCGACCCACCTATCGCGGTACTCAAAGCGACTTTCACACCCACGTGCATGATTTGCCACCCCAGATGGGTGGATGTTGGGAAAACGGCGAATCCCAAATGCTTATCAATAAAGCGCGGGTGGATAACGGTCCCTGGTTCGGGCTACCAGATGTTACTTATCCGGAACCTGAAAATTCCCGCATGGAGGCTCTTAAAAGAACTATTGAACATCGCGTCAATATTATCCGAGTCAACCCCTTAGACGATAAATTGTTTGATGAAGCCCTACGTTGTGCTTTAACACACATGATGACTGGTGAAGACTGCGTACCTCCATCGGGTTCTGATGTCGCTTTACGATATTTGCGCGACCGCATTAATGTGCCCCGGGACATGTCGATTTACGCAGCCAAGCGATTGAGGGAATCCCTAGAGAAAACTGCAAGTCTTGCGGGTGATGGACAGCCTGCCCCCATTCCTACTAAGCATCGACGAGACCAAGACCCGTCTAATTTTATACTCAAAACGGCTTAAATATAGAACCCCTCTCCAAACCTCTCCCCGTTGACGGGGAGAGGCTTAAGAACTGAATTTGGGTACTTAAAAAGTAGAGTTAATAGCCGTTTTGAGTATAGTAAACGTGCTAATTAATCAGTACCTAACTTGCTTAGGAATGGCTATATTGAATCTGTGATAAAAAATTGTTTGCGGTTGCGACTAATCATAAAATCAGGATTACCATTTAACCCAAGCTCAAAACAAAGGAAAGAAAAACATCAAGTTAACAACTACATAACTATCAAAGTTGTATACTATAAGTTTTTATTTATACATACTTTTATTGATAAATTGTAATAAATTTGTACAAGAATAATGGTATATTTAATATTAAATTAGGGTTGTAATAGTTCTGATTACAAATAGTATCAAATACCTTCATGTACGATAATATTTGCAAATTCCTAGCTGAGAACTTCACAAATGATTTGGCTACTTGGTTGTTAGGTCAGCCAATAACTTTGACAAAAATGGAGCCGAAAGAACTTTTTGTTGAACCTGTTCGCGCAGATGCTGTGATATTGATGCAATCCAAGGAATTGATTCTACATATAGAGTTCCAGACTGTACCTGAAGAAGAAATTCCCTTTCGTATGGCTGACTACCGTTTACGCGGGCATCGTCGTTACCCAGACAAACCCATGCACCAAATAGTAGTTTATCTACAAAAAGTAACTGGTAAAAAAAATTTAAAACTCGTTAAGCAGACTAAATTTGCTTTAGAAAAAACAGCCCATCGTTACGAAGTAATCCGCCTTTGGGAACAACCTACTGACTTATTTATGAGTCATCCAGGCTTGCTTCCATTTGCTGTTTTAAGCGATACTAGTACCAAAGACAGCACATTACAGGCAGTGGCAGTCCAAATAGGCAATATTACCGACCGAAGAACACAAAATAACATAGCGGCATCAGCTGCCATTTTAGCTGGGCTAACATTAAAAGAAGATGTAATTCAACGTATTTTGAGGAAAGATATTATGCGTGAGTCAGTTATTTATCAATCAATTAAGAAAGAAGGACGAGAAGAAGGACGAGAAGAAGCTGCACGGAAAATCGCTGCGAATATGCTTTCTAAGGGAATTTCTGTAGAATCTGTTGTGGATTTTACAGGTTTAACACTTGAGCAGGTTCAACAAATACAAACACAGCAATCAGGAAATGAATCATAAGAGCTAGTTGACGGCGTCAGAAAGCATTCATGTTTTTTCAGACGCCGTTTTTATCTGTTTTCATTCACCCTATACAAAACTCTTTTTAGCGGAAATTGCAATAAGGTTGTACTTTAGAACTGGCAAAAAGGTGAAATTGACGATAATCTAACAAGAATTTGGAGAATACCTACTTTAAAAAATAATTATCCGGTGAAGGCAGAGGGCAGAAGGCAGAGGTGATAAGTGAGGAATAAGTTAATAAGGTAACAAGTAATACATTCTGTTCCGTCTGACCTCTGCCCAATGGGTATAAAACCCCACCGTATGCACGGTGTTTTCGTACCCTATCCCTAAGCGCTCCGCTCCACTGCGTGAACGGGACGCTACGCGAACGGGAAAACTAAGCGCTCCGCTCCACTGCGTGTTCACCGAAGGTGTCCCGAAGGGATACGTTTACAGTTGGGGTCTGTTCGCGCTAGCGTGCCGCAGGCATAACCCCATCTGAATGTTATATCATCTATTTTGCACATCACAAGCTTAAAAGTAGAGACGCGAAATTTCGCGTCTCTACATTAAAATGGAACAAAAAATAATGTTGCATTTGTAACCTAGTTTAATATTGTTGGTTATTTGCCCCTAGAGTCGCAAGATTGAAGTTGTGTGTTATGTCCTCGCCAGCGCAATATCCTCTTTTGCAATTCCTAGCTTTACAAGCTCATCTGCAAATCCAATCTCAGTTCCATTATACTGTACTTTGAGTAACTGGACTATAGCAAGCTGTAATTATTAAAAGGAAAGATAAAGCCATTAACAAAAATGGCTTTGTTAGATAATGTTGCAACATATTTATTGTTCTCTATAAACCATATTTATTTTTTTCTATAAACCAAACTTGGTCTCTCCGAAACAGTTTATTAATAAGTAGAGTTGTATCGTAAGTCAGAGCAAAAGACCTTTTATGTCTCAAGTTGGATAAATTTACTAAAAAATTAAGGTAATTGTAGATAAAGAGTCTTAATTTGATTAATATCCTCAAATATCGCTTAAAATTATGCGTTACTTTGTCTTAGCTACTGACTATGATGGCACTTTAGCAACCGATGGTCGCGTTGCTGATACTACTTTAGATGCACTCAAGCGTCTGCGAACTTCGGGTAGGAAATTGGTTTTAGTAACAGGTCGAGAACTTGATGATTTGCAGCGCGAATTTCCACATCTTGATTTGTTTGATTATGTTGTGGCAGAAAATGGTGCTGTAATTTATTGTCCTACTTCACGTCAAGAAAAGTTATTGGGTGAAGCTCCGACAGAAAAGTTTGTCCAAGCACTACGAGCAAAAAATGTTGACCCATTATCAGTTGGTAAGGTAATTGTTGCGAGTTGGCATCCAAATGAAGATACTGTGTTAGAAACTATTCGCGAATTAGGTTTGGAGTTACAAGTTATTTTCAACAAAGGTGCCGTCATGGTGTTGCCAAGCGGTATTAATAAATCCGCAGGACTCCAAGCAGCATTGGAGGAGATGAAAGTTTCAGTGCATAATGTCGTTGCAGTCGGTGATGCAGAAAATGACCACGCTTTCTTAAATATATCAGAATGCTCGGTAGCTGTTGCCAATGCTTTACCTTCTTTGAAGGAAAGAGTTGATTTAGTAACTGCTGGTAGTCGCGGTGATGGTGTCGTCGAATTAATAGATAAATTGATTGATTCTGATTTATCAGAACTTGATGATAAATTACAGGGTCACGATATCCATGTGGGCACTTCCGATGATGCAGAAGTCAGCATTAAACCATACGGTACTACTGTATTGTTAGCTGGGACATCAGGTGGTGGTAAGTCAACGTTAGCAACGGGTATTTTGGAACGTATTGCAGAAGCTCAATACCAATTTTGCATCATTGACCCTGAAGGAGACTATGATAACTTTGCAGGTGCAATAGTTCTTGGTGATGCAAACCGGACGCCAAGTATTGAAGAAATTCAAAGTGTATTAGAACAGCCTAATCAAAATTTAATTATTAATTTATTAGGTGTTAACCTACACGATAGACCAAGATTCTTTGCTGAACTTTTACCAATTTTACTTGAATTAAGAAGCCGTACTGGACGCCCTCATTGGATTGTTGTAGATGAGGCACATCATTTATTACCCTCAGATTTAAATACTGCTGCGTTCACACTTCCCCAACAAGTACATGGGTTGATGATGATAACCGTTCATCCAGACCATATGGCACCAGCAGCGCTATCTTTAGTAAATACATTACTCACAGTCGGTCAAGCACCTGAGAATAATATCAAGCTATTTTGTGAAGTTGTCGGTGACAAAGCACCTGAACTTACACCCCAATCCCTCGAAAAAGGTGAAGCGCTAATTTGGTTCCGTGGTAGCGAACCGCAGCGTTTTCGCTTTACTCCCGGACGTACCGAACGTCGGCGTCATGTACGTAAATATGCTGAAGGGGAATTGGGAGAAGATAAGAGTTTTTACTTTAGAGGTAAAGAAGGTAAATTAAATCTACGCGCACAAAATCTGATTTTGTTTAGTCAGATTGCCGCAGGTGTTGATGACGAGACTTGGTTGTATCACTTACATGAAAATCATTACTCGTACTGGTTCCGGGAAGCTATTAAAGATTTGAGTCTGGCTGAAGAAGTTGAGGAAATTGAAAAAAATGCTAATTGTTCGGCGTCTGATAGTCGTCAAGCCATAAAAGCTGCAATCGAAAGCCGCTATACCTTACCTGCTTAACCTGTATTTTTCACATATTCCTCACATATTTCTCACAATTGTCGGGATGGGCCAGAGAAAGCCCACCCTACAAAATTTTCACTAAATTTATACATCATTAATTTTTTATATAAAATTAAACAAGAGTTTGTTACTTACAACCTAGATTAATATAAATTGCTTAATCTTAATTTATATTTGGCATTATCATTATGGCCAATACTTCTAACCTATTGTTGTCAAATATGGATGAAGCGACTCGAAATAATTATATTGATAGGATTCCCAATCTCTTGAGAGAGTTTTTAAGTGCATTGGAAATGTAAGTATTTTACGGTAAAGTGAAAGTGATAATATACAGACAGAAGAAGATATTTATCTCCTGCTTACCAAGTGTGTTAGGAAAACCCAGAAGTCTGATTTAATTTATCAAAAAAGATAAGGGATTGCTCATATTTTCGGCAAAACCAAGAATGCCTCTATCGCGATGTTCGTAAATTAATTTACCTTGAGAATTAAATAGAAAAGTTCCTCCTCGTTGCGTCAAATAAGATGAATCTGGTACATAAGTATTCCAGTTGCTCAAAACCTCGGTCATGTTTCGTAGACGCAGAGTGGCCAATTCAAAAGGACGCTGAAACCCTTTTCCTCCAGCAGCTTTGAAAAAAGAACCTTTTATTGGTGGTAAGGGTGTATTCCTCACAACTTCCTCATCAGCAATTAACTGAGGAGCTTTTTTATCGCCTTTGTAACCGCGAAAAACTTCCTTCAGAGTTCCAGGACTCGCAACTCCAGCACACATTAACATCAAATTTAGCCAAGCTTTTTGTGATGTTGATAAAATTGGAAATTGTATAGATAAACCGCTATAAAGCCCTAAAGTGGCGTGAATTTCGGCTGTTGTATCAACAAACAAGTATTCTTGAGGAAATCCTGTATATTCACAAAACTTAACACCAGAATTGCGGTTTCCAATTCCAATAGCGCGAATTGTGATTCCTTTTGAAGAGAGCTTTTCTTTTTCTCTTTGCAGCCACCAAGCATATTCCAAATTATCAAAATCCCCCAATTGCGACCAAATAAGTATGAGCAACTGTGAAGTATTCGACCAACCATCTAAAATTGGTTTAATCTCTCCATCGCTAACCCGTAAGCGTTGAGTTTGACTCAAAATCGAGTAAATATTTGCAGAATTGTCGCGTGTTTGGATATTCATTTAAGTGAGAGCAAGAGCCTTCAGATATGATTTTAGGGCTGTAAATATCTTATCATTCCTCTGTTTATAAATAAAATATTAAGACTCTATTTACACCACAAGCCAGCTAGCCAGATAGCCAGACAGCCAGACAGCCAGACAGCCAGACAGCCAGATAGCCAGTGACTAAAGTCACTGTCTAAAAGCTAAAGTCCTCTTTAGAGGACTAATAAAAAATCTGATTTTTGGTAATATCTTAAATTTTGTCAAATATTTGTTTTTCATGTGTTATACAGTCCTCTTTTAGAGGACTTCAGCTTTTAGACAGTGACTTTAGTCACTGACTTATGATATAAATAATGTTTAATCTTCTCTTTATAAAACCTTCTTACATACTACATTAAATTTTCCCCAAAGTCGAATTTTATGAGAACGCAAAGGCAAATAGTCAAGCTGCTTGATTACCGCCAAAAAAATGCATCTAATACATTTGTGCCTAACCCCCCTGTTCTCTCAAGCTCGGGATGGGAAAATATCCATTTTGAACTTCATCAGCAGCCAAAGTTTGAGGTAGCAGAGCATCAACATACAATGCACGTTATCGCTTGCGGTGTTCCCAGTTCTTTACCAGGAGACTCATCAGGAGAAAGATGGCTGGATGGAAAACTGACAAGAGAAAGGCGCAATTTGGGAGATATCGCTATCATTCCTGAGGGTATTTCTCATCGCTGTAATTGGCAAACCTCAGTTCAGTTTATGGTTTTAGCAATTGAACCCGCATTTCTCAAACAAGTTGCTCAAGATTTAGTTAACCCCGACCGCATTGAAATTATCCCTCATTTTATGATGGGTCAAGATTTATTGATACAAGGTATTTGCTTTGCTTTAAAAGAGGAATTGGAATTAGGGCAAATAGGGGGTTATTTGTTGATTGATAGTCTCAAAACTACATTAGCAATTCACTTATTACGGAACTATTGCGCTACACAACCCAAGCTTTCTAGCTATACAGACGGATTATCTGATTTGAAACAGCAGCAAGTTATGGAGTATATAAATGAACATCTCCATCAGGAAATAAAGCTAGCCGAACTTGCTACACTCACTCAGTTAAGTCCATACCACTTTTTGCGTTTGTTTAAACAGAGCGTTGGTGTAACACCTCATCAATATATTTTGCAGTGTCGCATTAAAAAAGCAAAATTTTTGTTACAGCATAGCAAGCTTAGCATTGCTGACATTGCGACCAGCGTGGGTTTCTGCGACCAAAGTCACTTGAATCGATATTTTAAGCGTATTGTTGGTGTTACACCGAAAAAATTTCTAAAAGCTTAATCGCAATAATTTACTAAAATTAAGCAATTTTTTTCAAGAATTACAAATAGCTTTTTTCTAAAATATGTAGTAGCAGAACCTTGAATATAAAAAGTGCAAAAAATGACAAACATAGAAATTAAAACTAGCTACGTCAAAGTACCTAACAACGGCTTAGAAATTGATGCTTACTTAGCTGAACCAGCTAGTACGGAAAGTTTTGCCGCTGTGATAGTTTTTCACGAAATTTTTGGGGTTAATGAGAATATTCGAGATGTCACCGAACTAATAGCTAAACAAGGTTATGTAGCAATAGCTCCTTCAATGTATCAGCGTATTGCTCCCGGTTTTCATATAGATTATAGCCCAGAAGATATTGGGTATAGTCCAGAAGCATATCAGCTTGGCTTGCAATACTATCAACAAGTTGAGTATCAAGAAATCTTCAGTGATATTAGAGCTACAATTAACTATCTGAAAAGCTTACCCAATGTAGACGAGAGTGCAATTGGTACTATAGGTTTCTGCTTTGGGGGTCATGTTACTTACATGGCTGCGACCTTACCCGATATCAAAGCAACAGCTTCGTTTTACGGAGGTGGAATTACTACTTCTAGTTATGGTGAAGACACTCCAACCGTTAATCGCACTTCTGAAATAAAAGGCACAATTTATACGTTTTTCGCTAATAGAGATATATTTGTCTCCCAAAAAGAAAATGAGCAAATCGAAGCGGAATTAAAGAAATACAAAATAAATCATCGCGTATTCAGATATGATGCTGGACATGGATTTTTTGCTGGACTCTTCCAAGAAAAATACCCTTTTTTAGAACATCACCCAAGTTATAACCCCGAAGCTGCTGCTGATGCTTGGAAGCATGTTGTTGAACTTTTTCAAAATAACTTACGTACCTCATTATGGCGCTAGCTACTTACTTAATAATTCTCCATCTTGTACCTGTAGTTTCTCGTGTAAGTTTAGGCTCTAAGTTAATACCGCCATCATGTGTTTTCCCATTTAACCACACTGAATTACCAGTTTTATTCTGATTTTCCAACATTATATCTCCATATCTTACTATATGGACTTTCCATTCTTTAGATTTATTGCTGCTATTTCTCTGGTTATCTAAGTTAACAGTTCCACTCTCACCTATGAACGAATCTGTTTGACCATTTAACCATCGATAACTACCAGTTCCACTTTTATTTTCTAAAGCAATTGTTCCATTATTGTTAACATGTATCTTCCATTTAGTATCAGGAAATTTAGCACCTGTTTCAGAAAATAAACTCACAGTTCCATTTTCTGTATTACCTTTAAACCATTTATGATTAGGATTAGAAATATGTCCTTCACAACTTAGTGAAATAACATTTCCATTTCGTAAAAGTGAAGAAGTTTTGGCAATATTATCGGTAATCTCAGCAATAGTTAAATTTGGTGTTGCTAAATTTTGTAAATAGTAATTAACATAAGAATCTAGCTCATATTCAGTAGCATTTCGCTTAAGCTCTTTTTGAAAAATAGAATTAATTACCTTCTTGGCTTCATCTTCATTTTTTTTCTTATCATTTTCAATATCAATGGTTGAACTACTAGAATTTGGTACATTTTCCTCTATTTCAGAGCTAACACCATAACTACATAAATATAACGGATGCTTAGGCATTCTAAAAGTAAAACATGAAGAAAAATTCCTTCTATCGTCCTCGTTTATAATCAGATTTCCATCATCATTTGTAACGCTAGGAAGAAGAATGCTTGTTTTATTATAGCTACCGTTATTTTTTCGACAATCGCCTGATATTCTATTTTTAAGAATAGAAATATTTTTACACTCATTGTCAAAATGGAAATTACTACTATTATTAAAACCTGTAAACGTTAAATTCCCATCATGGTTATTAATGCCAGGAATACTAATTCTTGCTGAATTTTTGCTACCATCTCTTCTTCTACATTCTGCTAATACTTTCTTTTCAGAAATAGAAATATTATCACAACTATATTGGAAACTACTTGATGGTAAACTAGTATTGATATTGAATAATAATTTATGGGCAATAAGTGGTGTTACTAATGTTAGTAGTAAACTTATAAATATTTTTGGGAAAGGTTGATATAGTAGACTGAGTAGTACATTATTGGAAGAATTCTTCATTCCTTGCCAACTCAAAGATTCCTCAGCTAGATTTTGACAAGTAACAGGTATTAAAGACGCACCCGGGTAGTTATCTTCTAAGCCTTGCAAACTTTGGCGTGCGTAACGCATTGCTATGTAGAAAGGTTCACCTTTAATAGCAAAAAAGTTGAAAAAATATTTTAAAAACTCTTGGGCTACCTTATCAGCTATATTGAGGCGCATAACTATAATTTGCGTAATTTGTAAATCGGCTAGCTGTTCTATAAGTTTTATGCCATCGCAAGAGTTAAATATTGCTAACTTTAAACCACCTTGCTTTACTGCAAATGTTAAAGCATATTTCAAGTCAGCAATTGTTAAAGCGGTGTTTTGATTAATATGTATTATACCTTGACTATCTTGACTATGACTATGACCTGCAAAATATAAAATATGCCAACCTTTTTCATCTGATAAGTATTTATGTAATTCTTCACGAGAAGGTTCAACCAAAAAAGTTGTTGAAGAATCTGGTAGTTTTTCTAAAAATTCCCTATCTTTTTGGACGTCAATCCCAACACTATTTCCTAATACTGCTAAAACTCTAACTTTATTTGTAAAATACTTCTTAGGCTGCGGTTTAACTCGTTCGTATCTAGGACAGCTTAATCCAACTTCTGCCCTTTGGTAATCTTCAAAAAAATGCCACAAATGCCAAGGAAGATGTTGCAAGAGGTGATTACTAGTTTCAAAAATGACATGAACCTCATCATCTATGGCTATTCTTGTCCTCAGTTGTTGGTCTATTTGACGAAATGAATTGGAATTTAACCACTCATTAAGTGCTCTGTTTAATTGCTGTTGTATTTCGGTAAAATCAACTACACTAACATTATTTAAACCACTCGATTCAAGTTCAATACCTGTACGTTTTGTTCTATTTTGATAAAGTGATTCATGTATTAATTGGTAGCGTTTATAGATGTCAGCAATTTTTGACATCGACGGTAGACTACCTGTGAACTGTGTGGGAAGAGAATTGCTAGTCTCCCAGTATTGTGCGATGACTAGAGAAAACCCATCATGTAAACTACCTTCACCTAATTTGATAACAACTAATTTACTCATCACTAATTACTCTAGATTTAATTGTTATATTAAATCATAAATTTTTCGGTAATACTAATGGCACAATTTAAAGGCTCGTATCGTAAGTCATGTATACTTTAAACGGCAATAAACTAAGCTTTATCTTGATTAACTTTACTTGTTACCTCCGTTACCTAGTAATTTATTAAATTACGAAAGTTAAATGAAATTATACAGCTTGCTGCGAGTAATTCATTTAATATGGTAATTAATTTATCTAGTTGGTTAAACTGCAATTTCTGGTGAAATAGTTACATTTTATTGAATGTAAAGGAGCATAATTATGTACGTTCAGTAGCAGAAAACTGTATTCATACATCATCACTTAAGTAATTAAATTAGAATGAAGTATAATAGATACCTCAATTAGCACAATTGGGCAGGCAAGGATGCCCACCCCACAACCCGGATAACTCTTTGTTGATGAAAAAATACTAAAATTGGTAGTATAGATTGTAAAAGTTAGATTTGCAAAAATATAATAGCTTTTATGTTTCGACACCCATATAAACTATTGGTTCTAGTACTGTGTTGTATTGTTACAATTACCAGTTGTTATCCAACACTCTCGGAAAGCAAGAAAGCAGAGATATCTCAAGTAGTTCTAGTTTCTTCTAACGACCCAGCGACCTTTAATTTTGCGATGAATGACTCCCCATACAGTGTTTCTCGCTTTATCTACCAAGGATTGTTATCAGAAAATGGTGTTACTGGCAAACTAGAACCCGCACTGGCTGAGTCTTGGTCGATAACAAACAATAGTCAACGAATTAGCTTGACCTTAAAAGATGGACTAAAGTGGTCAGATGGCGTACCACTGACAGTAGATGATGTTGTAAGTAGGTGGGCGGGAAAATTTATAACTATGTAACGAAAAGTTAACCTGAACGGTTAGAGTCAAATTTGACACGTTGCGTACTGTAGTTAGCTTTTTCTCCTCTAGCTTTAACGCCGTCAATCA
>JAESGU010000066.1_pt1 | contig 83533 bp, 74 predicted proteins | sample 9266271 | NCBI WGS metagenome assembly JAESGU01 (sample SAMN15740544, study PRJNA653495) | algae metagenome | isolation source: Scytonematopsis contorta HA4267-MV1 and co-occurring heterotrophs from mud... | place: USA: Palolo Valley Trail, Honolulu, Hawaii | collected 2009-07-25
TCTCCTCAAAATGCAATTACCATTGTCATAAAAAGTACTCGTAGTTCTTCTTTTGAACTACATCTTGTACTAACTTTTTTTGAAGTATATCGTGACCGTTTGGTCAAATTATGGTTCAAATCACAATTCCTTCTGAGAATTTTCTGATTTTATATAACTAGACCAACTATTAATAGCTCTCTCACGGTCTTCGGGATGAACTGATTGGAGCCATATTTCAGTTAAACCATCAGTTAAATTACCAGAGTCAGTGAAACCGCAAATAGTTTTATAGCGAGTATTCGCAAAAGTACAGAAGCCTTCAAAATTGGTTTCAAAAATACCAATAGGGGAACAGGTACTAATCAAACGAAATCTTTCTTCGCTCTGTTTAAGTTCGCTATTAATAGTTGTAAGTAGCGCTGTTTGCTGCTTTAAAGCCTCAGTTTTTTTGTAAAGTTCGACAAATACATTTACTTTAGAAAGTAGAATATCTGAATTTATCGGTTTAAGTAAATAATCTACAGCACCAAGGGAATAACCTTTAAATTGCATTTGGTCATTAGCACCAAAAGCTGTTAGAAATATAATGGGAGTTTGACGAGAACGCTGACGAGAACGTATTAAACTGGCTGTTTCAAACCCGTCCATTCCTGGCATTTGCACATCTAGTAAAATGACAGCAAAATCTTGATGCAGTAGACAGCGTAAAGCCTCTTCACCGCAATTTGCTTGAACGAGATTTTCCCCTAAGTTTCCCAAAATAGCTTCGAGAGCTAGTAAATTTTCCGGTTTATCATCTACTAAGAGGATATTGGCTTTTGGTTCGGGCTGCATAAGCTTAGTTCCTTTTATTTTGACACAGCATAACAAGCCTAGAAGCAATTTCCAATAGCGGTAAAATCCAATCCACAGCTACAGCAGAAATTGCCGCATTGGGCATAATAGAGCATTCAGCCGTGGTAGGTTCTTGAACTATGGTAAATCCTCCCTTTGCTTTTACTCGCTGTAGACCAAAAGCACCATCATTGTTTGCACCAGTCAAAATTATCCCTATAACCTGTTTACCATAAACGTTGGCAGCCGATTCAAACAAAACGTCTATCGAAGGTCGAGCAAAACAAACTGGCTCATCACAAGAAAGGGCAAAATGACCTGGTTCAATGAGCAAATGATAGTCTGCTGGAGCCAAATAGACAATCCCTGGGAGAATCTCGTCTTTGTCTTCGACTTCGCGAACTGGCAATGTCCCGTATTGTTGCAAAATATCTTTTAATATGGTATCAGAATCTTTATGACGATGTTGCACAATAATAATCGACTGGTTTAGGTCTACTGGTATATTTCCTAGCATGATTTTTAAGGCTGACAATCCTCCAAAAGATGTACCAATGAGGATAATTTTAAAGTCCATTAATTGACCCTCCGATAGAGTTTTTCTCCTTTAACTAACTCTTGGTAGTATTCTTCGTAGGGACTAAAGCGAATTGTTTCTTGTCTACCTAGAGCAAAAATGCCAAATTTACATAGACTGTTGTAAAAAAGTGTATGTACCCGATGTTGAAGAATACGGTCAAAATAAATTAATACATTGCGACAGAGGATAACGTTAAATTCGTTAAATGAACTGTCGGTGGCTAAATTATGTTGAGCAAAAACAATATTTTTCCGTAAATTATTACGAAATATGGCATTTTCATAAGCCGCTGTGTAATATTCCGAAAAAGACTGCTTTCCACCAGCTTTGACATAAAGGCGAGTGTATTCCTGCATTAATCGCAGAGGGAAAATGCCGTTTTTAGCTTTTTGTAACACATTTTCGTTCGTATCAGTCGCGTAAATGCAACAACGGTTGTATAGTCCTTCTTCTTCTAGCAAAATAGCCATAGAATAGACTTCTTCTCCTGTGGAACATCCAGCGTGCCAGATACGGATAAATGGGTAAGTTTTTAATAAGGGAATTACTTCGTCCCTAAAAGCTACATAGAAAGTAGGGTCGCGAAACATGGATGTAACATTTACGGTCAGGCTAAGTAGGAATCTTTCTATACAAGTTTTGTCGTGTAATATCCGCTCTTGTAATGCAGATATATTAAGTAATTTTTCTTGGTTGATAAAATTCTGAATGCGACGTTTAAGAGAAGCTGGGGCATAATTACGAAAGTCGTAGCCCCAATAAAGGTAAATAGCTTCCAATAATAAATGTATTTCAATTTCTTCTAAGGTGGGTTTTGGTAAGGTCATAAAATAAATAATATATATAATAATTGTCAGTATGTTGTGCAGACGCGATAAATCGCGTCTCTACATAACTATTCAACACCTTGGGTCTTTTTTTGTACTATCTTTAGCTAGTATGTATTAATGTCTGGAGAGTGATGCTACAGAAATGTGTGATAACTATTATATTATGTCTAAAGGTAGAAGGGGATACTTCAATTGGCTAAACAAGATTAGCCATGAGATAGTTTAAAAAGTCTTGTCAAACATCTTATCTTAATGGTTGAGTTTAATTGAAAAGCAATCATAAGAGGCGAAAGTTATGGCTAATCACGAGCAAAATAAAACAAAAAATACCGCTGTTGACTCGAACGAACGCGCTCAGGAAGATAATTACGATAGAGGTATTGTTCCGGCTGAAACAGCTGCACGTAGGGAAAGAGAAGGAGCAGCTTACAAACATCTTCCTGAAGATGGAGAAATAACTGAACAAGCTACTGACGAGTTAGCTGAAACTGGTGGCTATACTGTAGATAAAGAAGGTTTGGTTAATGCTTACGCTATAGAGCCAGAAATGTATTACGAAGTTCCAGGAGATGCGCGAGAAAAAGAAGAAGAAGAGAAACGACAGCACGCTGAAGATTTGATGGAAGCGAAGCAAGATAAAGATGGCCAACTCACAATGGATGGTGACAAACGAGGAAAAGGACCTGGAGCTGTATAACAGTTTTTTTGAGAGTAATTTAGAGGAGTTAATTTGTTTGTTGTAGAACCCCTGGAGACTAAATCTGTTTAGTCTCTATGTAGGGGTTTTCATTTATGAACCACGAAGATACGTTCGCGTAGCGTGCCGCTTCGGCATAGGACACGAAGAAAGAAGGAGGAGAAAAAAAAGAAGAAAGACGAGTTTGAAAGGGATTTTGTGTAGGTTCTGAAGATACTAATATTATTAAGGAGTAGATATTGTGATAGTTAATCCTACTAAAACTGGATGGGAAATAATTTATCATCGTGCTCATGCTCTTTTGGCTGCTCAGATTGGGGGACAATGGCGTCGTAAAGATGCTCCTCCTCGGTTATATGAGACGATTGCTGCTATTTCTCACCATGATGATTTGGAAAAAGAGTGGGAGGAGCATTGTTTGAGTGAGGCTGGTGCGCCTTTAGATTTTACTTTTGATGATAAAGCTGATTATAATGCTTTACGAAAGCATATGGAGAATGCTTTGTATCGCGGGCGTTGGGTAGCTTTATTAAATTCTATGCATCAGACTCGTCTCAATGCGGCAATGGTTTCTGAAAATCCGGAGGCTAAGGCTTTTGTCGATGAGCAGATTAAGTTACAAGAAGTGTGGCGCAAAGAATTAGGTATTTCTAAGGATGATGCTGATAGCGCTTATGCTTTTATGCAATGGTGTGACCGTCTTTCTTTAATTCTTTGTATGCATGAGCTTCCTGCTGATGAACGAGCGTTGGAAATTAGCATCGGTCATGATGGGGAACGTTACGATATCATGCAGTTTGAGGATGAATTAGTTACAGTTAAACCTTGGTGTTTTGAAAATGAACGTTTTACTGTGAATGTTGAAGCTTCCGAATTATCGGAACTTAAGTTTGATGATAATGCTAGTTTGATTGCTGCATTAAAAGTTGCTCCACGTAAACTTTTGGAATGGACGTTTGTTAAGTAATTAGTAATTGGTAATTGGTAATTGGTAATTGGTAATTACTCTCCATAAATCATAACTCAAAGCTCAAAACTTATACTCGGAACTTAATTATGTCTAATTTATCTGGAAAAGCTATCTCATATTGGATTGATTCTACACCGGAAACTAATTTTCCTTCTTATAACAGCAATGTGTCGGTTGATGTGGCAATTGTTGGTGCTGGTATTGTGGGGGTAACTGCTGCGACTTTACTTAAGCGTGCAGGCAAAACTGTTGCGGTAATAGAATCTAAACGCATTTCTACAGGTGTCAGCGGTCATACTACTGCGAAAATTACTTCGCTTCATCAATTGGTTTATGCAGAGTTAATTAAAAAATTTGGTGAGGAAAAAGCTCGTGTTTATGCTGAGTCGAATCAAGCTGCACTGGAGTTTGTGGCTAAACTCGTTGAAGAAGAACAAATTGACTGCGACTTTAGCCGTCAAAGTGCTTATAGTTATGCTGAATCAGAAGATAACCTTAAGGATGTTGAGCAGGAAGTGGAAGCTGCTCTCAAATTAGGACTTCCTGCTTCTTTTGTACGTCAAACTTCTTTACCTTTTCCTATTGCTGGTGCTGTTAAGTTTGATAACCAAGCACAGTTTCACTCACGCAAGTATCTGTTACATCTTATCAATCGCATCCCTGGTGATGGTAGTTATGTGTTTGAAGATACGCGAGTTATAAATGTTGAAGAGGATGCTCCTTGTAGAGTTATTACCGATAAAGGAACGATTCAAGCAAAAGATGTAATTGTTGCAACTCATATTCCTATTCTTGACCAAGGGCTATTTTTTGCTAAAAGTTATCCCCAACGTTCTTATATTATTGGTGCGCGAATTGAGCCTAGTAAAGCACCTCAGGGGATGTTTATTGGAGTCGGAAAAAATTATCAATCAATACGTACTACTCCCGATAAAGATGGTTTACTTCTATTAATTGGTGGTGGTGGTCATAAGGTTGGGACTGTAGAAAATACTGAAGAAAAATACCAACAATTAGAAAATTTTGCTCGTTCTCGTTTTGGGATAGAGTCTATTGATTATCGCTGGTCTACTCAAGATTTTGTCTCTTTTGATAAATTGCCGTATATAGGAAAATTAACTCCTTTTAACCAGCATGTTTATGTTGCAACTGGTTTTAGCCTTTGGGGTATGAGTAAGGGTACTATGTCTGGGATGTTACTTGCTGACTTGATTTTGGGAGTTAAAAATCCTTGGGCTGAGTTGTATGATGCTACTCGTGCTACTCCTTTTGTTAGTCCTAAAGGACTCGCTCAAAATATTGATGTTGGAGTTCATTGGGTTGGTGACCGATTGAAAGGTTTGGGTAAATCTTTATCGGATGTTACAACGGGTGAAGGAAAATTAGTGACTGTTGATGGTGAGAAGGTGGCTGCTTATCGGGATGAAGAGGGAGAAATTCATACTTGTAGTGCTGTGTGTCCTCACTTAGGTTGTGTTGTTGCTTGGAACAGTGCAGAGAAAAGTTGGGATTGTCCTTGTCATGGTTCACGCTTTGATTATGATGGTCAAGTTTTGCATGGTCCTTCTGTTAAAGATTTGAAGAAGATTGATAGTAAGGTACGTAGTTAAAGAACGAACCGCCAAGTAAGCCAAGGGAGCCAAGGAAGACGGAAGTAGTGCGAGCATCTTGCTCGCTTTTTTTGCGTTTATGCGTTTATGCTTTTTGCGTTTATAACTTCTTCCTTAATTTCTAAATTTACTGTAAAGCTAGTATATTTACGATGTTTATTTTGTTAGTAATGGTTTATCTCTGGGAAATATATATATCAGGAACCCTTTGCTTGTTATTGCCGTGTGTCTCCAAAATACTCTATAAACAAACCTTTATTAGACGGTCTTACCATGACTTCGACGAAATTTCCTCGTTTACTGGCTTCTTTTTCGATGCTGCTTTTACTATTACCGATGGTTCCGGGGTGGAGTCTGACAGCACAAGCACAGCAGTCTTCCTCTGGGAATCCAAGAGTAGCTGTTCGCCGACAGTCTCGTGTTAAATTTGAACCTCCTAAAGGTCAACCAGCACCAGCATTCACGATTGGTGGCGGAAGACGGGACAATAATAATAATACTTGTACCACAAGTAGTAGAACGGCTCGAAGTTTACCTCCTGGGAATCAAAACTCAAACCAAGCTCTTACTGCTTTATTACCTACAACAAAACTAGGGTTAACGGTTTCATCCCACCCGACTTTTATGGTGTATGTGCCGTCTAATTCAGCAAAGGCTGTTGAGTTCACGTTAGAAAATGAAAAAGGAGAGGGAGTTTATCAAACAACGGTAAACCTAAAGAGTAATACTAAGATTCTTGAAGTACCTTTACCAAAAAGTGAATCCGCACTGGAAATTGGTAAGGATTACAAATGGGTAGTTTCAATGATTTGTCAGCAATCAGGCCCCAGAGACCCTTTCACAGAGGGAGTAATTCGTCGCGTTCAACCTGATACTGCATTGACAAACAGTTTGCGAACAGCTAAGCCTTTAGAAAAGGTGGCTTTGTATGCAAAGGCTGGTATTTGGTTTGAAGCTGCTGTTAATATGGTTCAACTGCGACGTTCTCAACCCAATAATCCGGAGATAGCAAGCGCTTGGCAAGATTTATTGCTATCCGCTGGTTTGGAAAGAATTGCTAGCGAACCCCTAAATTAAATATATAAAGGCTCGTAAAAGGCTTGTAAAAGGCTTGTAGTTGGGCTTTAGCCCCACAAATATATAAATTGGCGCTAAAGCGCTACTACGAACCTATTTTTGAATTGGCGCTAAAGCGCTACTACGAACCTATTGTTGGGATTATCAATCATCAGGGTTTTTAATAATATGGCAGTAAAATTTTCATTTTTATGGGTAGTAATTAACATAATTTTTGGCAGTTTAATCTTTACTAAATCAGCTACTGCTGAAATTATCCCAGATAATACCTTACCGAAAAATTCTCAGGTTACTCCTGGCTGCACTATTTGTAATATTCAAGGTGGTACAGCTAAAGGTGTAAATTTATTTCATAGTTTTCAGGAGTTTTCTATACCTACGGGTGGGGAAGCCTTTTTTAATAACTCTATAGATATTCAAAATATTTTTTCTAGGGTAACGGGTAATAATGTATCTAATATAGATGGATTAATTCGTACATCGGGTAAAGCAAACTTATTTTTTATTAATCCTAATGGAATTATTTTTGGTGAAAATGCTCGCTTAGATATTGGTGGTTCATTCATTGGTACAACTGCGAATAGCATTAAATTCGCTGATGGTAATTATTTTAGTGCTAAGACTCCAGAAAGTTCTTCTTTGTTGACTGTAAGTGTACCTGTGGGTTTACAATTTGCTAAAAATCCTGGAAAAATTGAGGCACAAGGTAGGGGACATAGTTTAACGGAAGCAATTAGTATTTTTGTGCCAAATAATAAGAGAACTGATGGTGGTTTACGAGTTCAAGCAGGAAAAACTCTCGCTTTTATCGGCGGAGAAATTAATCTGAATGGTGGGGTATTAACTGCAGAAAGAGGACAAATAGAACTGGGTAGTGTTGGGGAAGGGCTTGTTAGCCTAAATTCTACAGTAGATATCTTTACCTTCGATTATAAGGGAATATCTAATTTTCAAGATATTCAACTATCACAACAAACTATTTTAGACGCAAGTGGAAATGGTGCTGGCTGGATACAAGTACAAGGTCGTCAAGTAAATTTTAAAGATGGGTCTATATTATTTTTACAAAACCGAGGTAGACAATCAGGAGGAAATGTTGTTATCAATGCTTCTGATTGGCTCTCTTTCAGCGGTATGATTCCCAGTGGTAAAATGGGAAGTGGTGTGCAAGTTGAAAACTTGAGAAATGCAGGTTCTAGCGCAAACGTGACTATCTCCACTAAAAATTTTAATGTTGAAAATGGTTCTGGGATTACCGTCAGAACCCTTAGTAATGCTAATAGCGGTCAAATTAGTGTGAATGCGACAGAATCATTACGGTTGGTAGGATTTTTACCTAAAGAACCAACTACACGTAGCTTTATTACTACTTTCACTGCTTCTAATGGACAAGGTGGCGATATAAGTATATTTACTCGACAATTATCTGTAATTGATGGTGCTAGCATCGGAACTCCAGCTTTCGGTAGTGGTTCTGGGGGAAGTGTTACTATCAATGCGGAAAAAATGGAGATAGTTGGTGCATCAATAAATTCTCAAAGTAGTAGCCTATCTGCAACAACTTTTGGTCTTGCTAATGCCGGTAGCATCATATTGAACACAGATACTCTAGTACTTAAAGATGGAGGTTCTTTGACTACCGCCTCTCTTGGTCAGGGAAATGCTGGTAATTTGACAGTAAATGCCTCAGAGTCGTTACAGATAAGTGGCTTTAGACCGGGTACATCTATTCCTAGCCAAATCAGTTCCAGCGCTACTACACCTACTCTTAATGCAATTTTAGGCTTCGGACTAGCGCAAGTCCCCAGGGGAAATTCTGGAAACGTGACTATCAATTCACCTGTTATAAAGTTGAGCAATGGAGGAATGTTGAATGTTAGAAATGAAGGAATTGGTCATGCTGGTTCATTAAAAGTAAACGCGGAATTAATGCTACTTGATGACTGGGGTAGTATTACAGCAAGCAGTAGCTCTGGTGGTGGAGGTAATATTTTTTTAGAAGCAGATACTTTACAATTGCGTCGTAACAGTAATATTACTACAAATACAGGTGGTGGTAAGGGTGATGGGGGTAATATTTTTATTAATTCCAATACTCTAGTTGCCTTAGAAAACAGTGATATCACAGCAAATTCGATAAATGGCTCTGGTGGACAAATAACTATCAACACTCAAGCTCTACTTGGTACGCAGTATAGACAGCAAATTACTCCACAAAGTGATGTCACAGCTACTTCGGGTAAAGGAGCATCTTTTAATGGAGTGGTGAATATCAATGCTCTTACAAGTGAGACTGATGTTGGGGTTGTTGAGTTGCCAGATGCTGTGATTGATAACAGTAAGCAAATGGCTACTGGGTGTTCAGCATCAAATTCTAACCGTTTTATTATCACTGGACGCGGTGGTTTACCTTTAAATCCTATTGACCTATTTTCAGGCAGTCAAAAGTTAGCTGATTTAGTAGGTTTAGTAGATTTAGACCCCCAAGTTGTAAATGAAGGGTCGGTAGCTGTTGTTGAAAATAGTCAGAATATAACTGAGGTTGTAGAAGCACGAGGGATGATTGTTGATAGCCAAGGTCGGGTAAGTTTGGTCGCTGAATCTTTGGAGACTGGGGAATACAGTCAAGGTGTTGCAGCAGCTAATTGCCAGTCTATTCAGGGAAGTTAGTTTATAAATAGTGCCCCAATACAAGAAACCCCCATAAACCCCTGAACGGTCATTTCGGGCTAAAAGCTTAAACCCGTTGAAAACGGGTTAGAATTTGTACTTACATCCAGTTTTAAACCCGTTTTTAACGGGTTTGTGCTTTTAGCCCGAAATGACCGTTCAGGGGTATTTCATATTTTATTTTAGAGCTGTTTTGAAATTATTCTAGGTGCTGCAACAGTGAAAACAAATTTATCTTCCAATTCAAATTCTCAATATATCTTAGCCTTAGATTTAGGAACAACTGGCAACCGCGCTTTCATATTCAATATTAACGGTGAAATCTTAGGATATGCATATCAAGAACTAACTCAGTATTATCCGCAACCAGGATGGTTAGAACACAACCCCCAAGAAATTTGGAACGCGACTTGTAGTGTAATGCAAACTGCAATTGAAAACGCTCAAATAAATAAAAATGAAATCATTGCCCTTGGTATGACAGTACAACGTGAAACCTGTTTGCTCTGGGATAAAACAACCGGACAACCATTACACAATGCTATTGTCTGGCAAGACCGACGCACTACTCCCATGTGTCAAGAATTACAAAAAGCCGGATATAAACAAGATATTTACAACCGTACTGGCTTAATTCTTGATGCATATTTTTCTGCAACAAAACTTAGATGGTTGCTCGACCACCTAAGCAATATTGACCACAATCAAGTATTAGCTGGCACAATAGATACTTGGATATTATGGAAATTAACAGGTCATAAAATTCATGCTACTGACCATAGTAACGCTAGTCGGACAATGTTAATGAATTTAACAACTTGCCAGTGGGATGAAACATTACTCGACTTATTCCAAATTCCTTCTCATATCTTACCGGAAATCAAACCCAGTTTAGGTAATTTTGGTGTTACCGATGCTACTGTATTAGGTGTCGAAATTCCCATTACTGCCATTTTGGGCGACCAACAAGCAGCTTTATTTGGTCATGGTTGCGCTAGTCCTGGTCTCATGAAATGTACTTACGGGACTGGTAGTTTTTTAGTTGCTTACACAGGCTCAGAAATTGTGCGCGACCAACTACAACTTATCTCCACCGTTGCTTGGACTCAAACTAATGCAGAGTTTGCTTACGCATTAGAAGGTAGCATATTTACTAGTGGTGCTTGTATTAAATGGCTACGAGATAGCTTGAAATTAATCGAAACACCGGCAGAAACAGAAGCAATGGCTAAGCAAGTCGCAGATAATGGTGGAGTATACTTTGTACCTGCCCTTAGCGGACTTGGAGCACCTCATTGGGATATGACTGCACGAGGAGCATTTTTTGGTCTGACTGCTTCCGTCCAAAAAGAACATATGGTGCGTGCAGTACTAGAAGCAATTGCCTATCAAGTTAAAGAAGTTGTGGAAGCTGTAAACAAGTCCAGCAAAAACCCAGTACAAAAATTAGCCGTAGATGGAGGTGCTTGCGAGAATAATTTTTTGATGCAATTTCAAGCTGACTTATTGGGAATTCCGGTCGAACGTCCAGCGATACGGGAAATGACTGTTCAAGGAATTGCATTTGCTGCAGGTTTAGCAATTGGTTTTTGGGATAACTACGAAGCTTTAGTAAACCAACGACAAATTGACCAAGTTTTTTATCCAGGAGAAAACAGAGAACGCGCTCAGCATAATTTTATCACCTGGCAAAAAGCCGTAAAACGCGCCAAAAATTGGGTCTAATTATGTAGAGACGCGATTTATCGCGTCTATTTATCGCGTCTATATTATCGCATCCCTACGAACCTCGTTTTTCTAAATATTTTTTGATAATATTTTCTATATCTGATTTCATCTGTTCCATGTCCCCATCAGTGTCAGAATGCCATCCGTACTGGTTAAGAGTTCTAACTACTGCTCGTACGGCTGCTTTGGCTGTTCTATTCGTCCTTAACCCTGGCTCTGTTTCTAGCTCTCTATCAGCTTTCCCTATTATCGCTTTGGCTTCTTCAACCGAGCAAAGGTAAGTCCCCTCACCCAAAGCACCAACTTCTTTTCCATTTCGGTTATAGCGAGTACCAGTCTTTAAAGTAATTGTGCCACCAGATGAAATGTGTTGAATTTCTTCTATTACAACTTTGCAACCACGCCAATCATCATAAAAAAATACTCCTATTTTCTCACCTTCTTTTAATTCCAACTCGTCCATAGTTATTTTGGTACTACAGTACTTATAAGTATTTAATTCAACAATTGAAACCATTATGTGTAATTATCTCAGAATATACCTTGTTTACAATAATTTTTTTGTTTAATCTATATAATTGCGGAGATTGTTTGCATCATTCCAATAATTTGTGAGAAACTAGATACCCCGGTTTCTTTATCGAAACCAAATTTTTCAAAACCATCTAATCTCAAAATGGATTCAGGAATGCTATAACTCTAATGCGAGCCTGAGCAAAAGCTAACATAGCTTTCTAGATGTCTATCCACAACACGTAACCTAATATTGTTCCATGAGTGATTACCCCCAAATTGTCAGATTCTTAGAAGCCGAGAGAGAGCGTTATATATTGGAAACAGCTGACTTAGAACGGCGTATTGTTTTTATCCGGGAGCAAATTAATTCGTTAGATACATTAATATCAGGCTATCACCGTGAAAAACAATCTCTATCTTCGCCTTCTTTGTCCCACTTTCCCCAAGTATCAACTCAGGCATTTCTAGAAGCAAGTCCAGCAAATCTTAACCGAGATACCAAACCAAGCAGTTCTCGCTTAGACATAAATGCGGAACGGGAGAATTTCAAACACGAAATCGACGACGTTGATGATGTGGATTCTACCGCAGATGAAAGCAGCGATGATGAAGAAGAAGATGTTGATATTTCTGATATCCCTAGAATTGCGGGAGCCAGAAAACCTGGAAGTGTCATGATGCTAAAACAGTATCACGATTATTCTATTTTGAATGCAATACTAATACTAATGCGTCGCCGTCCTCGATTGCACTTTCATATCGATGCTATTGTCCGCGACCTATATGGGCATAAACTCACAGCCGAACAAACGAAGAGTGTCAAGCTAAGTGTTGGCAAAATGCTTTCACTCGGTGTACAGAGAGGATTGTGGTATAGAGTTTTACGAGGCATTGGCGTATATACTCTAAATCACGAGAAAGGCGTTACCTCAAAATTAGTTAGACGTAAATAAGTTTTGAATTATGAGTTTTGAGTTTTTGATTATTAGGTTTTGTCAGTAAATATGGCAACTTTAACTCATAACTCATAACTCACAATTCATAATTCATAATTCACAATTCAAAAAAGTTGTTTGCGAAACTCTAAGTTATATATGGCTCTTTCCCAATTTTTGGCTGATTTTACTTGTTCGGGGGTTAAGTAATTAACTCCTTGCAAATCAGTTCCCTGCAAATCAGCTCCTTCTAAGTCAGCTCCTTGCAAGTCCGCTTGTTTAAGGTTAGCAAATTGAAGTTTTGCTAACTTGAGGTTAGCAAATTGCAGGTTGGCTCCTTGTAAATCGGCACATTTTAATATAGCTTCCTCTAAATTGGCATTTTGCAAGTTAACTTGCTGTAGTTTCGCAAAGGCTATTTTTGCTTGGTACAAATAAGCACTTTGCAGGTCAGCTTCTTGAAGGTCAGCGCTTTGTAATATTGTTAAGTGGAGATTTGCATTTTGAAGAGTTGCTTCTTGCAAGCTTGCACTAGTAAAGTCAGCTTGTTGAAGGTTGGTATTTTGAAGGTTGGCTTTTTGAAAGTTCGCTTTTTGAAAGTTAGCGCTTTCTAGATTAGCCCCTTGGAGATTGGCTTTCACAAAAATTGCTTGTTGACAGTTAGCACACAACAGATTAGTTTGTTGTAAGTTAGCTTCCTGGAAATTCGCTTTATAAAGATTAGCGCTTCCCAAGTTAGCTTTTTGCATCATAGCTTCAGTAAAGTTCGCTTGCTGTAGGTCTGCTTGAATAAGATTACTTTCTTGAAGTATTGCTTGTTGAAGATTTGCGTGAGACAACTTAACGTGTTGTAAATTAGCTTTTTGCAGGTCTGCCCGCATTATATTAGAACTTTGGAGTGTAGCTTCTTGGAGTATTGCTTTTTTGAGATTTGCTTGTACAAGCTTCGCAAACAAAAGCTGCGCTTGTTTCATATTAGCTCCCTGAAGGTCAGCACCTGTGAGGTCGGCTTGTAGTAAAGTCGCTCCTTGGAAATTGGCTTCTCTCAGGACAGCACGGGTAAAATCTGCTATACGGATAACCGCATTGCTGAAGTTTGCTCCTCTTAGATTTTTACCTTTGAACAAGTCTCCTTGTATATTTTGACCGGAGAAATCCTGAAAGGGCATGACTAAGTATCAAATTAACGTACCCTTGAATTTTGATACATTTTCCTCAGAAAATCTTCTGGCTGTTGATACAATTAAAAAAAATGTTGACTGTTGACTGTTGACTGTTGACTGGTAACTGGTAACTGTTGAGATTTTATTCCAAAATTTAATACTTAATTTGTTAACAAAATTTATTTTCATAATTCTTTTTGGAGTTATTAATCAATAAGTATTAATAAGCGTTAAAAATTTGATTAATCTAACTAGTATTTATCGTATCAGTCGCTTCTCAACCAACAGTCAACAGTCAACAGTCAAAATCCAATTTTCGTATTATTGAAGAATTTCAAATTCCATCTGATGGCTCTTGGAGAAACTATGGGTGAAGTGGTCTGTTACATTTGTATCATTCAGTTCCAAGTTATAGAAATCGACCACATCGTGTTCAAAATAGGGGCCTGCGTGCCAAGTTCCCACATTTAATTTTATAAAACAATTTCCCGGAATCCTAAAAGCTTTTATCTCACTTAACACTGGTTCATCTATATTAGTATTTGGCGGGCATACAGCAATTAACCAGTCTTTACCTTCCAGCGAACCTAGACATTGGGTACATTTTACATGACGGGTGATAGTATGAAAATTTCTTCCCCTTGCAGTCAGCCTCATGATATAAAATCGTGGAACACCTTTATCAAGAATTAATTGAGCATCTTCTATATCAAAAGCTTTTCCGTCATGACTGGCAAAAATAACCTGTCCGTAAGGAAGAAAATTTTCTGCTGTGACCAATTCTGCTTGCAGTGTTTGCACTATCTTTGATGTACCCATATCTAAATTTTTCTCGCAGTTTTCTATTTTACTTAGGTAAATCGCTACTTAGTTCCTTGGGAATTAAAGACTTGGGAATAATAGAAGCTTGTTCTTCTTGGTCTGAAGGTTTTGTGTACCACCAAGCCCAAGCAAGTAAAACAGCTTGAAAAGGTAGCCTAATTACATGAACCCAGGGTGAGTTAGGTATGTGTTCTAGTTTAATATGATTAACTGCCATATTGATATTTGCTGGGTAAACAGCAATAAAAAGAGCAAATAGTCCCCAAGCAGCAGCTTGACTTAACGGTGGAACCAATAATCCAATCCCTCCTAATATTTCATAAAAACCACTTAGGTAAACTAACCCTAAAGGATATGGTAGTTGAGATGGCACAATTTTGACATATGGTTCTGGTGTTAGGAAGTGCGTTATGCCAACAATAATAATTGACACAGACAATACAACACGTAAAATTTCCTTGATATTTTTCATAATTTATGACTAAGAGTTCGTATCAATTTCCTAGTTTTACTGCTATGGAGTATTTTGTCCTCAGCCACCAGTCATATCTTGGAGTATATTGGGTATCGATGAATATCGTGCATCAGAAGTTAATAATCTATGTCCATAAACTTTACTCGACGTAAATTTCTTTGGTATGGTTCTGTAGCCATTAGTACTAGCTTACTGGCAAATGCTTGTAATAATACCTCAACCACAACCACAGGAAATAGCGATAAGTTTAAAGTAGCTATTGCGCTTCCAGGAGTTTTAAATGACAAAGCATGGAATCAGTCTGGATACGAAGGGGTGAATTTAGCCAAAGAAAAATTAGGTGCAGAAACAACCTATGTCGAAAAGGTATCACAAGCAGACCAAAGTGAGGTATTATCTGATTTTGCCCGTAAAGGATATAATGTAGTCTTCGCACATGGTGGGCAATTTGACGCAGCAATTCAGCAAATAGCACCACAGTTCCCCAACACTTTTTTTGTAGGAGTGAACGGTTCAATAGCAGGAGCTAATATTGCATCATTAACATTAGACCATATACAAGCGAGTTATTTATGTGGAATTATTGCAGCTTCCATGACAAAATCAAATAAATTAGCTTATATTGCTGGACAACAATTTAAAGCGACTCAAGAAGAATTACGTGGGTTAGAATTAGGAGCGAAATCAGTAAAGCCAAATATTCAAATAGCTTCCACTTTTATTGGTGACTGGAATGATATTGCTAAAGCGAAAGAAGCAACATTAGCTTTAATTTCCTCTGGTGCAGATGTAATTTATCAATGGTTAGATAATTCATCGGCTGCTGTATTGCAAACAGCTAGTGATAAAGGAATTTTAGCATTTGGTAATACAAAAGACCAGTTAGATATTGCACCATTAGCAGTTTTGACTAGTAGTGTAAAACGATTAGATATAGCTATAGCAAACTTAGCGCAATTAGCTCAACAAAAACTATTAAAAGGTCAGGTTTATCGAATTGGTTTAGACAGTCCAGATATTTTCGATTTAGGAAAATTTGGTTCAATGGTTCCCGATAAAGTAAAGAAACAAGTCACAGGTGCAAAGCAGGAACTTATTACCAAAAAAATATCCTTTGTAGACTGTAAAGAAGCTGGAAAAGAAACTAGATGTATTAAAAAGTAAATTGGTAATTGGTAATTGGTAATTGGTAATTGGTAATTGGTAATTGGTAATTGGTAATTGGTAATTGGTAATTGGTAATTGGTAATTGCTCTCCCACTCCCTACTCCCTACTCCCTACTCCCTACTCCCTACTCCCTACTCCCCACTCCCCACTCCCTACTCCCTACTCCCCACTCCCCACTCCCCACTCCCTACTCCCTACTCCCTACTCCCCAATGCAATATCTACGTTTAGAAAATATTACAAAGCAGTTTGGTTCGTTTGTTGCGAATGAAAATATCAGCTTTGGTATTGAATCTGGGAAAATTCACGCGGTTTTAGGCGAGAATGGGGCTGGGAAAACAACGTTGATGAATATAATTAGCGGTCTTTATCAGCCTGATTCGGGTAAAATCTATCTGGAAGGTAAACTCGTCAATATAAAATCCCCTCAAGAAGCTATAAAATTGAGAATCGGTATGATTCACCAACATTTTATGCTTGTTCCTCAGTTAACTGTGACTGAAAATATTATTTTGGGAACTGAAAATAATTGGTGTCTGAATTTATCGCAAAAGCACCAAGAAATTTCTCGATTATCTCAAATTTATAATTTAGAAGTGGATGTAAAAGCCAAGATTGAAAATTTACCCGTAGGAACGCAACAACGTGTCGAAATCCTCAAAGTTCTTTACCGTCAAGCAAAGTTACTAATTCTTGATGAACCAACCGCTGTATTAACACCGTCAGAAGTTAATTCATTAATTACAATTCTTCGTCAACTAGCTGAAAAAGGTAATACAATTATTTTTATTAGTCACAAATTAGAAGAAGTGATTAATTTGTGTGATACAGTAACGGTTTTACGACGGGGAAAGGTAATTGCGACTACAGCAACTAAAGATACGACTTCCCAGAAACTAGCAGAGTTAATGGTGGGACGAGAAGTTTCTTTTAGTTTAAATAAATTTCCAGCTTCTTTGGGGAAAGTTGTATTATCTGTAGAACATTTACAAGTTAAAGATGATAGAGATGTCATAGCTGTTCGTGATGTTTCATTTAAAGTTAATCAAGGAGAAATTTTTGGTATTGCTGGTGTTGATGGAAATGGACAACGTGAGTTAGCTGATGCAATTTGTGGGTTAAGAATTATCAAGCAGGGAAAAATTCAGTTAGATTCTTCTACGGGGGTTACTGGATATATACCGGAAGATAGACAAAAAATGGGTTTAGTTTTGCAGTACACTATAGCCCAAAATTTAATTTTGAAAGTTTTTCATAAATTTCCCTTTTGTCGTCGCTTTATATTACAGCAGAAAGCAATAAATAAAAATGCAAAGTCTGCAATTGAAGAATTTGATATTCGTGCTACGGGTGTGGATATAAAAGTTGGTCAACTTTCGGGAGGAAATCAACAAAAAGTTGTGTTAGCACGAGAACTTGCGAGAGAGCCTAGTTTAATTGTAGTTATGCAACCAACTAGGGGACTAGATGTGGGAGCTACGGAAGTTGTACACCAGAGATTGTTGCGAGAAAGGGAACGAGGAGCGGCTATTTTGTATATTTCTACGGAATTAGAAGAAGTTATGGCTATGAGCGATACTATCGCTGTAATGTATGGTGGTCAGTTTGTTGGGGTCTTGGATGCGAAAATTGCGACGGTTGAGGAAATTGGGTTGTTGATGGGTGGGGGCTAACTAATTCAAAATTCAAAATTCAAAATTCAAAATTTAAAACTTAAATTAAAAATTCACAGCCTGAAAACTGAAAACTGAAAAAAATGACTATAGCTAATCGTCTGGGACGCACTTTACCTATTATTTCACCGCTCATCGCGATAATTACAGCGCTTATACTGGGTGCAATTTTAATTTTACTCGCAGGTGCAAATCCAATCACTGCTTACACTACATTATTTCAAGAATCGCTCTCCACCTATTTTGGATTTGGTAATACACTCACCAAAATGACACCTTTATTATTCACTAGCTTAGGTATTTTAATTGCTCTGCGTGCTGGACAATTTAATATTGGTGGGGAGGGACAAATTTATATGGGTGCTTTGGGGAGCACTTTAGTTGGGCTATATGTTCAAGATTTACCCCCATTTCTCCACATATTTTTGGCGTTAATTTTAGGGTTTATTTTTGGTTCATTGTGGGGTTTGATTCCTGGCTATCTCAAAGCTATACGGGGAGTTAATGAAGTTATTACCACTTTACTATTAAATTATATCGCTGCTAATTTTATTAGTTACCTCGTCCAGAATCCCTTGAAAGCACCTGATGCTCCCAGTCCTTATTCACCATTAATTGCTAAATCTGCCCAATTACCAATTATTTTACCCGGAAGCCTTGCTCATGTGGGAATTTTGCTGGCTTTATCTGCAAGCTTAATTTTATGGTTCATTATCCAAAAAACACCCCTAGGCTATAAAATTACTACTGTTGGACTTAACCCCATCGCAGCTCGTTACGCGGGTATTTCTGTAAAGCGTATTATCATTTTGGTGATGGCATTAGCTGGTGGACTAGCAGGTCTTTCCGGAGCTTCAGAAGTTATGGGGTTGAAATTTCGTTTGTTTGAAGAGGTTTCACCCGGTTATGGGTTTGATGCAATTGCGATCGCCTTTCTGAGTCGCGGAAGTATCCTAGGTGTAGTGCTGACTTCCCTATTTTTTGCAGCATTGCGTAGTGGTGCAAATGTAATGCAACGGAGTGCTGGGGTCTCGGTAACTATAATTTACGCCATTCAAGGTTTGACAGTATTATTTATTGCAATTAGTTTGGCTTTAGAAAATCGCTGGAAAACAACCAACAGTCAACCGTCAACCCTCAACAGCCAAGCATCAACAGTGAACAATGAATGACTTTTTTATAGATTACCTTATCGCCAGTATACGCCTAACTACCCCCCTCGCTTTCGCTGCATTAGGAGGACTTTACTCAGAACGTTCAGGTATCCTTAATATTGCTTTAGAAGGAATGCTTTTAACAGGGGCTTTTACTAGCTCTGTCGCCACATTTTACACAGGTAATCCCTGGATTGGTATCGCAGCAGCCCTTATAGCTGGTGGAATAATAGGTTTACTACATGCTTTCCTAAGCGTAACATTACGAGTTGACCAATTAGTTTCAGGCTTAGCAATAAATCTTGTTGCAGCGGGGTTAACATCTTTTGGAGGCAGATTAGTATTTAGCACTGCTGGACAACAACGCTTACCAGGTATTGACTCAGTTACTATCCCTCTTGTGAGTAATATCCCCGTAATTGGTCAGCTTTTATTTCAGCAAAATATTTTAGTATATTTACTTATAGTATTAGTTGTATCTACTACATATGTTTTATACAAAACTAGCTTTGGCCTCACGTTAAGAGCAGTTGGAGAATATCCCAAAGCTGTTGAAGCTGCAGGGATATCGGTATCAAAAGTACGTTATTTAGCTGTGATAATAAGTGGTTGTCTCGCAAGCTTAGGTGGTGCTTATTTAACTTTAGTTCAGGTGAGATATTTTGCTGAAGGAATGAGTGCAGGAAAAGGTTTTATTGCAATTGCAGCGTTAATTTTTGGTAAATGGCATCCGATTGGTACTACTTTAGCCTGTTTATTATTTGGAGCGACGGAAGCTTTACAATTGCGAATACAGGCTATGTCAGTAAATATTCCCTATCAGTTTTTAGTGATGTTACCTTACATTATCGCGCTGTTAGCTTTGGTTGGCTTAGCAGGTAAATCAACACCACCAGCAGCACTAATTCTGAACGATGATAATTAACAGCAGTCAGCAGTCAATAGTCAACAATCAACACTTTTCATGTTATCATCGTTTGATTATTGCCACTAGCTTTGCAGGTTCTATCCTGAGCAGTCATAGTCAGCACAGACACTCAACCTAGTGAATCAGATACGAGCTTGTTCATATCGAGCCGCATTTTACCGCTTGAAGGATACCTCGTACATCATCGCTTGTGGGGAAATTTCGTTTTAATTACCCCGCTGTAGTTCTTGATGTATACCTTGCTAGTGCGTATATATGGGTGAAAAGTTGCTAAGTTTGATTGTAGAAGAAGACCTACCAAGTTTATATATCCTTCAGTCGTATCTGACAAAAATCAATATTGCTTGTATACCTGTTCAACGAGGAGAGCAAGCACTAATTTTTGCTGCGATAGAACAGCCTGATTTTATACTCATGGATATGATGTTGCCAAATTTCAGCAGTCTTCAATTGATTAACTATCTAAAACAAAACCCTGGAACAGCGAAAATACCTATTATTGCTGCGGTAAGTTCTACTAGAGAACAATACCGTAATGCTATTCTGCAAATAGGTGTCCAAGGCTGCGTAAGTAAACCTTATGATTTAGAAGAAGTCGAATTAGTAATTTGCCGACTTATGAGTCGGCAGAATAATGCTAGCTTGTCTTAGGAATTGCCCCAGGATTACGAACTTGGGGTAATTGTTCTAAAATTATAATCATTGCAGTACGACCAGATGTCAAACTTGTATAGCCAATTAATTCTAATACTGGCTTTTCTGTAATTTCCTCAATAATTTGTTTAATTTGGGGCTTGATTATTCTATCTAAATCTAGCCTAACTTTCTCAGCTAAATTGTCCTTGCCTGCTTGCATTAAAGTCTGCTCAGCAAGGGTGACAGAATTTTCAAAAGTAATTGCCAATTGAGTATCAAAAAAGTGGCAAATGACTCTGCTGGGACGCTGTCCCAGTAAAGCATGATATAGCGTACCAATCCGCTGCGATAATTCTCTTTCCAACTGTCCAATAGTGGGTTCCGACATGCCGAGCCATTACATTAACAATATTTCGTATATATTATACAAAGCGGAACTGATAGTTTTTGTTAATTATATTTATGGAATTGACTTATGAACTGTTGCACTCGTCTATTAATTCCCAATATATAAATAATTATCTTTCTCAAGCTATAAAAACAGAGAAAATAGCATATTATTTTTTATGTGAAAGTTGGGTCTTCGCTACTTCTCAACCCAACCTACGAATATATTCGATTGCGTGGATATTACCTTGTACCAAATAACCTATCCCCAGCATCACCCATACCAGGAATAATATAGCCATGTTCGTCTAACTTATCATCTATAGCAACAGTGAAAAGCGGAACATCTGGGTGTGCTTCACAAAAATGCTCAATACCTTCCGGTGCAGCCAGTAAGCAAACAAATTTGATGGACATCGGGTTAGTGCTTTTCAAGCGATGAACAGCAGCCACAGCGGAATTACCAGTTGCTAACATGGGGTCAACCAAAACCACATCTCGTTTGTCTATATCTTGAGGCACTTTGAAATAGTATTCTATAGGAACCAAAGTTTTAGGGTCTCGGTACAAACCAATATGTCCTACACGTGCTGATGGCATTAGTTCTAACATACCATCCAAAATACCTTGTCCCGCTCGTTGGATAGAAACAATAACCAGCTTTTTATCTGGAGCGAGTACTGGTGCTTGCATGGGAGATAAAGGTGTTTCGATTAATTCATGCTTTAATGGTAAATCCCGCGTGACTTCATATGCCAACAATAAACTAATTTCTTTTAGCAAACTGCGAAACTTTGCTGTACTAGTCTCGCTTTTCCGCATCAGTGTTAATTTATGTTGAATTAACGGATGTTCGATTACAGTTACTTGTCCCATCAATCACTCCTAGCTCCAGAGGTTTAAAACTCAAAACTCAAAACTCAAAACCCTTTATCAAAATACCGTCCCATCGCTTTCTATCTGTATAGGGGGGATACCACCCGGTCTAAGTTCAACAGCAATTTTTCGTCCAGCTGTCCAGGTTCCACCTTGTAGTATTTTGACTAGGGGTAATTCCATTTCGCTTTTATCTAATTTTTTTCTGACTGTAGCAGCGATTTTATCCAAAAAAATTACCGTTAAGGCACGCCATTCGACTATAACTTCTGATGAGACTTTTTGGGGTGAGTGCAAAATGTCAATTTGTTTTGGCTTTATTAATCCTAAATCAATACATAATCCACCGTTGCGATATTCCGGTAGTCCAGTCATCGTGTCTAAACCAGTAATTTCTAAACCTAGCTCCTGTAATGGTTCCAAAAGCGAATAAGTTAACCACTGGGAAAGCTTGTGAAAAGGTACTAATTCTGCGTAAATTAACTCTGATGTGTTTAGAGATGTGTTTAGAGCCGAATGTTGCCATACATCTCCTAAATTCACTCCAGCAATTTCCACCCTTCCGGGCCAAATATTGCTCAATGCTTCCAATATAGTTGTTAAAACGGTTGTTGCTGCAATTTGATTATTTTCAGCTTTATCCAAAAAATAATTTACTAAATTACCCGGACGCGGATTTTCTTGTCCAAAAAAATCAGGTGTTGTGAGCAAAACTTTTCCTAATCGTTGTAATAAATTTAATCTTCCATCCAACCCCACCAAAGGATTATCTGTTGTTACCTGAAAACCTTCTGCTAGTTCTATTTCCGTAATTGATTGTAACTTTTGAGCATCACCTTGCAAAAGATTTGCGGGATTACTGGAAAAAAAACCTTGACAAAACATATGAAAACTAGCAATAGCCAATCCTTCTGAGCGTTTTGAGGTTAAACCTGTATCATGTTCGTAATAGCACCATTTAGACCCAGCACCAGCATCTAATAATACACTCAAAATGACTAAATCAAATTTAGAATAAGCTTTTTCTAATGGCGTTAGCCCAGCTAATTTCTCATCTAATGTATTTAAACGTGAAACACCCAGCGCTTCACTGAAGGCTTCAAAGTGTCTCCACCGACTGTGAAAAGGTATTTCCCCATTTGGGTACTCAGAATTTATGACATCAATTACATAATCAGCCACCCGTTCCAACTGACTTAAATCGCAATTGAAATTAGACGACTTTCCAGACTCCACTAAATCAAACAATTTCCCGCAACGTTCTCGAATCGAAATAGGAGAGCGCAAATAAGCGATAGTCTCCAAAAGCGTATTTTCGGTACTTGTGGTTCCCATAATTTATATAAACTCCATTACATGACACACCCAATCATTCTCTGTAGAGACGCGATTAATCGCGTCTCTACAATATATTCAACCGCAGCGTAGATACGATATATTCAACCGCAGGGCAGACGCGATAAATCGCGTCTCTACAATATATTCAACCGCAGTGCAATAAAATACCCCCATTCCCCACTCCCCACTCCCCACTCCCTACTCAATCGAACGTCCTTTGACCTCTGCTAACTCGCTTGCGTCTAATACTTCTCCTGTGGTAAAATAACCAGCTGCTTTTTTGGCTTCAATTTCTACTTTTGCATCTTGGGGTATTAGTTCTTCTGGGATTGGTATCCGTTCAATAATTTCAATTCCCGACTGGGTAACGGCATTAAATTTCATATTGCTCATTGATACCATGCGGTCAATGCGAGTAACACCCAACCAATGTAAAACATCGGGCATTAATTCTTGGAAGCGCATATCTTGTACCCCAGCCACACATTCAGTGCGAGCGAAGTAAGCATCAGCCCTATCACCACCTTCTTGACGCTTGCGAGCATTGTAAACTAAAAATTTGGTCACCTCTCCTAAAGCGCGACCTTCTTTGCGACAATAAACAATTATACCAACACCACCTTCCTGAGCAGTTTGTATACACACTTCAATCCCATGTGCGAGGTAAGGACGACAAGTACAAATATCGGAGCCAAAAACATCAGAGCCGTTACATTCGTCGTGTACCCGCACAGCAACAGGTCGATTTGGGTCAGCGATAGCAGCAATATCGCCAACAATATACACAGTAACCCCCCCAATCGGAGGTAAAAATACTTCTAAATCGCTACGAGTGACTAATTCGGGGAACATACCACCAGTTTGTTCAAACAAAGCGCGACGTAAATCAGCTTCGGTAATTCCAAAGCGCTTAGCCACACCAGGTAAATACCAAACAGGTTCAATCGCGGCTTTAGTCACCACTAAATCACCATTTGCTTTTAATATTTTGCCATCAACCTGCAAGCGTCCTTTGACTACAGCATCTTGAATTTCTGGCATGTTTATGTGAGCTTGGGTAATAGCGATAGTGGGACGAATATCGTAACCCTCTTGGCAATAAGAACCAAAAACTTCCCCAATCATTGCTCCGAAAGGGTCTAGGGAAACAATTTTTTCTGGGTCGAACCAACTGGGATGGGGGCCTATTTGCTCAACTGGTGAGGTATTGGTTAAATCCGCACGATGGTCAGTTTGTAGAGCACCGCTAGCAACCGCTAAAGCGCGATAAATAGCATAACTCCCAGAGTGAGTACCAATTACGTTGCGGTGTGTTCGTTTTGTCAGAGTGGCAATCACCGGACCGCGCTCGTTTGGTTCCTTCGCTCCCCAAACAATGGGAATTGGCTTAGGACCAAAACCGTTAGGGTGAGAAGTAAGAACGATATGCCGAGAACCGCCATTAAGATTAGGCATAGTCATTTTTTCGCGATAAGAGTTATTACTCAATAGTCAATACTAAAAAGCCAATAGTCAACACCCCCAGTTAACTGTTGAGCTTCCAACAAAACTTTTATGTCAGATTCTATGTCAAATTCTATGTCAATTTTTTTATATTAGTATTCCAGGCTACAACATACGGTACACTTATGGTTTAATTTGCAATTTTAGGTGTAAAATTTTAAGCTAAATTCAACAGTAACTCACAAAGTCTCCTATAAAATAATTTTGTGCGAAATTTGATTCTAAATATACACTACCAAGATTAAATTCATGGATTCTTTATTTATCAATTCCTTGCTTGAAGACTTGAAAAATTCTGACGAAGCTATCCGGGAACAAGCTACGCGAAAATTATGGCGTATCTGGTTTCAACAAAAAGGAGTTTATGGGTTAGAAATTATAGAGCGCAGTCAAAAGTTATTTGACGCTGGTGAAATTACGGAAGCAGAAGTTCTATTAAGCGACCTCATCTCCGACCAGCCGGACTTTGCAGAAGCTTGGAATCGCCGTGCATTTCTTTATTATTCGACTAGTGAGTATCAAAAATCTTTAGCAGACTGTAGAAGAGTAATAGAAATTAATCCGGTGCATTTTGGGGCACTTCATGGTATGGGTTTATGTTATGCTGCATTGGGAAGATATGGTGATGCGATAAAGGCTTTTCGCTCAGCTTTGGAAATTCAACCTTTTTCAATTGTTAATCAAAAATTGATTTTGGAATGCAGTTTGCGATTAAGTTAATTGCTAGTTTGGTAGTTCAGGGTGATTTTAAAAAAGCGATTTTAGAGACCGAATTAATTCGGCCTCTAAATAACATCAAATCAATAATTATGAATTACGATTAATTGCTTCTCTCACTTGTTCCACGGATAAGGAGAGTGCGGATGCAACTTGCTCAACACTTAATCCTAGCCCAAGCAATCGAGGAATGGCATCTTGTTGTGCTTTTTCCAGAGTTTCTGCACGCTCCTGTTCCTGTTCGGCTCGCTGACGTTCTTGTTCGGCTCGCTGAGTTTCTAGCTCTGCTCGCAGGCGTTCTTGTTCGGCTCGCTGAGTTTCTAGCTCGGCTCTTTCGCTACCAATAAGCAATAAGTTACCGGACTTATCCCACCAACGCAACCAAAGTAGAGGTGGTTGATGGCTTGGATAGCTTCCAAACCACAGACCTAATTCTACTCCCAATGGCTCAATGGGATAATGACCCCGTTCATTTGGCTCAATAAGTTGATAGGAACCGTTCACCAAACTATAAACCTCTAGTGTGCCAGTTCCGATTACATGTATCCCATAATAGGGAATGTGGATAATGCGTTCGTAAACCCAAAACTTTCCTGGTTTAGTTGTTTGACCTTCTGGTGAGCGAGATAAAGGAGTTTTATCTCTTTCTTCTGAACCATCCCCGCTAGCAAACTCTAAGGCAATTAAGGGTGAAATATATTCTCGTCTGAGTACGTAGGAACGTCGAAGTTGACCATTTAAAGTTGGGGGTACGTTACCTACATAAAACCAGTCAGGGGACTCAGCACCGTTTTCTGGGGGGTTAGTTTCTCTCCAGTAAATACCGCAATCCTGTCCTATTGCATATTGCCCATCTAGATGAATTTGCTGTAAGACAGGTATGATTGAATCTGTTAAAATAATGCTTTGTGGATGCTCCTGAAAATTTTGACCTACGGTACGCTTCGCGAACACAAAAGTCCCGTCCTCATCTGGGAGTTGAGTATGGTCAGGGAAAGGAGGGGGTATTACTGTGCGTTCTTTGCTTGTGGTCATAGTACATATTCTCCATTCTTCATAGAGTTAATCATAGAACAGCAGTATTAAGGATGCCATTTTGGCAATTATTCGGTAGTGCAAGCATTTTGCTTGCTATGTGAAGCTGGTTACAGTAACAGAAGCGGGTCATAACAGAAGCGGGCAAGATGCCCGCACTACAATAGTTTAAAATTTAATAAAAACTTTTGAACATTATGACCATAACACCCGCACCAGCAATAGATTTAGAAGCCCTTATTAAATCTTTAGGAGGCTTAGAAATTATTACAGAAACTAACCAGGTAGCAAAACTATCTAGCGATTACCACACCTTTAGCCCCATACTGACAGCTAAATTAGCAGGTAAAGTGGGTGATTTAGTGGTGCGTCCAGCCAACGAAGAAGAAGTAATTAAAGTTGCAGCCGCTTGTGCTAAACACAGAGTACCACTCACCATAAGGGGTGCAGGAACAGGAAATTACGGTCAATGCGTACCGTTATTTGGTGGTGTCGTTTTGGACATGAGCCGGATGCAGCATATATATTGGATAAAACCGGGTGTTGCACAAGTCGAAGTTGGGGTAAAGTTAGCAGCTTTGGATAAACAAGCACGGGAGATAGGGTGGGAAATGCGGATGGCTCCCTCGACTTATCGTACTGCTACTATTGGAGGTTTTATTGCTGGTGGTAGTGGGGGTATTGGTTCCATACAATACGGTTTGTTGGCTGATAGGGGTAATCTTTTGGCATTGCGAGTAGTTACTTTAGAAGAAGAACCTCGCGTAATAGAATTACGTGGTGATGATGTACAAAAAGTTAATCACGCTTGGGGTATTAACGGTATTATTACCAGGGTTGAAATTGCTTTAGGTGCGGCTTATCCTTGGGCTGAAGTAGTTGCTGTTTTTGATGATTTTATGCAAGCGGCAAAGTTTGGGCAAGCTTTGGGTAATGCTGATGGAATGATTAAAAAAGAGATTGGTATTTTTGCATCGCCAATTGGACAATATTTTACAGCTTTGCGACAATATATACCTGATAATAAGCACGCGGCTTTATTAATTGTTGCTGAACCCGGTTTAGAATTATTACCTTATTTAATACAGGAATATGACGGAAAAATAACTTATGAAAAATCAGCACAGGAAGCTGGAAAAGGTTTTCATTTAGCAGAATATACTTGGAACCATACTACTTTACATGCTAGAAGTGCAGATACTTCTATTACATATTTACAAAGTATATTTCCTAATGACAATTTACAAACTGTCGAGCATATGTATCGTCATTTTGGAGATGAGGTGATGATGCATTTAGAATTTATTCGTTTTAAAGGTGCAATAGCAAGTCCAGGTTTACAGCTCGTACGTTATACCACAGAAGAACGCTTGAACGAGATTATTAAATATCACGAAACACATGGTGTGTTTATCGCTAATCCTCACAGTTATTTTATTGAGGATGGCTGGAAAAGAGCTATTGACCCAGAACATTTAAAATTTAAGGAAATGGTTGACCCTTATGGGTTGATGAATCCAGGTAAAAGTAAAAAGTAAAGGAAGATAATTAATTATGAGTGCTTTAACTTTACAATTACCTCCAAATTTAAAATTGACTGACGACGAATTTGAGCAGCTTGTTATTTTTAACAAAGAACTGCGACTAGAATTAACTGCTGAAGGGGAATTAATTATTATGTCACCTACTGGAGGAGAGACAGGGAATCGAAATTTTGAAATCTACATTGATTTTGGTGTTTGGAACCGTCAAAATAATTTAGGAAAAGCTTTTGATTCTTCTACAGGTTTTAAGCTTCCCAATGGTGCAACCCGCTCTCCCGATGTGTCTTGGGTAAAAATGGAAAGATGGGATGCATTAACAGCTAAACAAAAAAAGAAATTTATACCTTTATGTCCTGATTTTGCTGTGGAGTTGCTTTCAGAAACGGATGAATTGGAAGATACTCAAGCTAAAATGCGGGAATATATAGATAATGGATTGCTTCTTGGTTGGTTGATTAATCCTCAAGATAAACAAGTGGAAATTTATCGTCAAAACCAAGATGTAGAAGTTTTACAATCACCTAGTAGTTTATCTGGAGAGGATGTTCTTCCTGGTTTTGTGTTAGATTTACAACCAATTTGGAGATAAGTTTTGTGGCGGTTAATAGTTCCGGTCACAAAACTTAATTAAGAATTATCAACTAGGAATTACGATTAATTGCTTTCCTCACCAGTTCTACGGACAACGAGAGTGCAGATGCTACTTGTTCGATACTTAATCCTAGCTCAAGCAATCGAGGAATAGCATCTAGTTGTGCTTTTTCCGCAAGTTCTGCACGTTCCTGTTCCTGTTCTGCTCGCTGTCGTTCTTGTTCTGCTCGCTGGCTTTCTAGCTCAGATCTTTCGCTACCAATAAGCAACAAATTACCGGACTTATCCCACCAACGCAACCAAAGTAGAGGTGGTTGATGATTTGGATAGCTCCCTAACCATAGACCTAATTCTACTCCCAATGGTTCAATGGGATAATGACCTCGTTCGTTTGGTTCAAGAAGTTGATAAGAGCCATTTACCAAGCTATAAACTTCTAGCTTACCCGCTGTAATTTCGTAAATGCCATAGTAAGGGATTTTGATTACCTGTTCGTAGACCCAAAATTTTCCTGGCTTAATTTTTTCACCTTCTGGTGAGCGAGACAAAGGAGTTTTATCTTTTTCTTCAGAACCATCCCCACTAGCGAACTCTAAAGCAATTAAGGGTGCAATATATTCTCGTCTCAGTACGTAAGAACGCCGAAGTTGACCATTTAAAGTTGGGGGTACATTACCTACGTAGAACCAATCAGGAGCCTCAGCACCTTTTTCTGGGGGGTCGGTTTCTCTCCAGTAAATCCCGCAATCCTGTCCTATTGCATATTGTCCATCTGGATGAATTTGCTCTAAGACAGGTATGATTGAGTCTGTTAAAATAATGCTTTGTGGATGCTCCTGAAAATTTTTCACGAAAGTCCCGTCCTCATCTGGCAGTTGAGTATGGTCAGGGAAAGGAGGGGGTATTACTGTGCGTTCTTTGCTTGTGGTCATAGTACATATTCTCCATTCTTCATAGAGTTAATCATAGAACAGCAGTATTAAGGATGCCATTTTGGCAGGAAATATTGAGAAACTGCAAGATATCATGTGTTAAACCTACAAAAATTATTTTATAGGATAAATATTTAACAGATATCTCTGTAGAGACGTTACATGTAACGTCTCTACATTATTGTTCGGAAATGTCTCTACATTATTGTCGGGAAATGTGTAATGTTTGATAGAAATACTCGCTGCTATTTATGTTAGGAAAAACCTATAATAACTATTTGACAAAGAAATAAATATCTTACTAAATACCCTGTCAAAATAACGTTGATAGCAAAATAACTATAAAATTCTTAATATTTAACTACAGAAATATAACATTAAGATTTATATCTACACAAATTGTGCTATATGAACCACCCCTTAGCAAATGGCGGATGGGTGCAAAATATCAGACACTACAGCATAGCCAAGACTTGAAAGTTTTAGGTGTTGAACAACTGTTGAAATATACGTCTCTTTGTTCTTTTCCTTATCTAATTCTTTTTGCTGTTTGCTCTTAAATGTCACTAATAATCACCGCCTTGTTGTTTTTTAATGACCTATTTATAATAGCATGTGTACATACGATGGGTAGTCATATGAAGAAAAAAGATAGATTGAATTTACGTATCTCTGAGAAGAGGATGAATAAGTTTAGGTTATACGCAGTACGTAAAGAAAAAACGATGACTCAATTGATTGAGGATTGGATTGATAGATTACCAAGTCTAGACATTGACAACCAGTCGGACACCCAATAAGGGTGTACCTCCTAGTTGTCGCGCTATCCATCCCCTTAGCAAATGGCGGATGGGGAATTCCGCGAATATGTTAAATTTAAAGGCAGCTTGAGAAATAAGAGCTGGTAGCTGAATGGTGTAAAAACCAGAAGCAGCTATTAAACGCGCTTAACGGAGTCAGATGAGAATGGAAAAACATCAGAAGCCAACGGTTGTAGTTACAGGAGCCTCATCGGGAGTCGGTTTGTACGCAGCAAAAGCACTCGTAAAAAGAGGCTTTCATGTGGTAATGGCATGTCGGGATGTGCGGAAGGGTGGTGAAGCTGCTCAAAGTCTCGGAATGGAGCAGGGTACTTATACCTTGATGCAAATAGACCTAGGGGATTTGGAAAGTGTGAGACGGTTTGCTAGGGAATTTCGTGCTAGCAATAGACAACTAAAGTCTTTAGTATGTAACGCTGCTATTTATATGCCTTTAATCAAGGAGCCGTTACGAAGCCCAGAGGGTTACGAGTTGACTATGACCACTAATCACCTTGGTCATTTTCTATTATGCAACCTGATGTTAGATGATTTAAAACAATCCCCAGTTGCCGATAAAAGACTAGTAATTCTGGGAACCGTAACCCACAATCCAGATGAGCCAGGTGGAAAAGTTTATCCCCGTCCAGACTTAGGTAATTTGGAAGGATTTGCTGCTGGATTTAAAGAGCCTATCTCAATGGCTGATGGTAAAAAATTTGAACCTGTTAAAGCCTACAAAGACAGCAAAGTTTGTAACGTGTTGACAATGCGGGAACTGCACCGACGTTACCATGATGCAACAGGTATCACCTTTAACTCTCTGTACCCAGGATGTGTTGCTGATACACCTTTGTTCCGTAACCATTACCCCTTGTTCCAAAAACTGTTCCCACTTTTCCAAAAATACATTACTGGTGGATATGTATCTCAGGAATTAGCTGGTGAAAGGGTTGCAGATGTGGCTGTTAATCCCGATTTCACTCAATCTGGAGCTTATTGGAGTTGGGGTAATCGTCAAAAGAAAGATGGTAAACCATTTGCTAGACGTGTTTCTCCTCAAGCTCGTGATGATGACAAAGCTGAGCTGATGTGGGAAACAAGTGCCAAGTTGGTTGGACTTACTGACGGAACTGAACAAGGTGTTCCTGTGAGTGCTGGTTTTTCTGCATGATTGATTCACAATATCAATTTAATTTTTGGAATGAACCAACGTTAAATCTGTCAGAATAATTAAGTAAAAAATAAAAGCAAAACCTCAAATCCATCGTAGAGACCGTGAATTTTACGGTCTCTATATTGTATAAATGTTCAATTAAGGTTTTACTAACACAAACAGTCGAAGAAAGCTCAACTTAACTTAACATTTAAATTATGCAGGAATCGACCTCTGAGAACAACAACAGTAATAGCCTAGACATCGTACGGCAATTTCTTACTCTGGCAGCTATTGTTGGCGCTTTTGCAGTTAATGTAATATCCAATGTTAACCCCCCTGGTGGAGTTCCTATTGGCGAAATTTCCAACACCGTGTTTAAAAATGTTCAAATAATCCCCGCAAACTATGCTTTCGCAATTTGGGGATTAATTTACCTAGGGTTGTTTGTCTTTGCTATTTACCAGGCTCTTCCACGCCAACGCGAGCAAGCAGATTTGCGTAAAATTGGATACTTGCTGGTAATTGCTTCTATTGCACAAAGTGTCTGGATTTACTTGTTTTTGGGAAGAATGTTTACTTATTCGGTGGTGGCAATGGTATTGATTTTGATACCTTTAATTGCTGCTTACTTAATATTAGGAATAGGTACAAATCCTGTAACTCGTGCCAAAAGATGGTGCGTTCATTACCCCATTAGTATTTATTTAAGTTGGATTAGCGTCGCAACAATTGTTAATGTAGCCTGTGCTTTGTATTCCCAAGGTTGGAACCGTTGGGGTCTGACAGCAGAAATTTGGACAGCTATTATGTTATTTGCAGCAAGTGCGATTTGCGATTTAGTTTTAACTGCACGTCGAGATATTCCTTATACCGGAGTTACAGTTTGGGCACTTGTTGCAGTTGCTGTTAAACAGTGGAGCAACCAGCGTTTAGGTTTAATTGCTTTGGGTTGTGCAGTTTTACTAGTTATTATGACCTTTGTTATGCAAGGCGTTCGTCGCAGAGATTATTACGGATGAACTACCATTAAAATCTTATAGGGTGGGCATCCTTGCCCGCCCTTGTATATTTCACCTATTTCACGGAAATTGAAACCACTTCAATTAAAATTTAACATCTAACGATTCAAAGCCATTAAACGAAAAACTTTTACGTTTGGGGACAGCTGGTCTATCTGGGTCAAAACTAATATTTGGCATTCTTTTAAGTAATGTATCAAAGCAAATCGTTAACTCCATCCGAGCCAAAACTGCTCCCAAGCAAAAGTGAATACCTTTACCAAAACCAAAATGTTCGGTACTGTTACGAGTAATATCAAAAACCTCTGGGGATTCAAACTTTTCTGGGTCATGATTGGCAGAACCAGTTCCAAGAGCAACAACACTTCCTGCTTTTATTAGGGTGTTACCAATTATTAAATCAGATGCAGCAGTTCTAAATAAAACAGGAACAGGAGCGTCAAAACGAATCATTTCTTCTATGGCAAAATTGATAAGTTCAGGCTTTTCTTTTAATTGAAGTAACTGAGAAGGGTGATTTAAAAGTGCATTAACACCATTAGGTATTAAATCAATAGTAGTCACATGTCCTGCGTTTAATATTAATACGCACAAACCAGGAATTTCATCTAAATCCATCTCGTTTTCTTCGTAAGCAGTCATTAATAGACTAATCATATCAGTTCCGCGATTCAAACGCCGTTCAGACATAATTCGCTTGATTAATTCTGTAAAACACATAGCCCCTATATCTGCTTTACGTGCTGCTTCTTCAATATCTATACCGCTTGGAGAACCCCAAAAAGTAGCAATGTCTGTACCCCATTCAGTAAAATTTAGTCTATCTTCTTCTGCCACACCAAATATTTTAGCAATAATGATTGATGGTAGCTGAGAAGACAAATCAGCCACTATATCCATACCACCAAAATGCTGAACTTTATCTAATAAACTATCAGTTGTTTCTTGTATAATTGAACGCCAATTTTCTAAAGCACTCACTGTAAACCCACTAAAAGCTAACTTCCGCATTCGCGTATGTTTTGGTGGGTCTAAATCAACAATCCAATTATTCGTAAGTTGAATATAGTTTTTAATTAAATTTATATCTAAATTTCCTAATTGGCTTTTATATAACACTGCTTTATCAGAGCTTAAGCGTGGGTCTAAAAGTGCAGATTCTACATCTTGATATCGACTCAAAAACCAAAATCCTCCCGGTTCATAAAAATAAACTGGTTCTTGCAAACGCAGTTGGTTGTACAACGGATAAGGATTTAGTAATGCTTCGGGTGACAGTATATCATAAACTTGTTTTTGTTGTGTTAATGACATATTCATTAGTTACTTGCTATACCTCAATCTTAATCTATAATATTTTGTGTAAAATGTATACCAAAATTTAAGGTATTATCTGCAAACGCTTTAACTTATCAGTTAATAATATTTTCGTCGTATAATAAAAAACACTGATTTATGAAAAAATTATTCAATTTAAGTAGGTGGGTGGAAATAAACCACACTTGGGGTTTTCCGGTTAAGACCGCTAAAGGCTTACTGTGAAAGGATTATATCAAGTTTACATTTCGTTACATAGCGGTAAATTTTTCCGTTCACCTACTTAGTCGCAGGAACCGTATTACTGATAATAGGTGTAGCATCAGAAGCGCGAGCAGTAAAACTTGGCGAAACTTCAGTAAGCTATTTTCAAGACATATAGTGTTTAGGAGAGTACCATAATTTCAGGAAAATGTAGAGACTACATATGTTTAGTCTCTACATTATGTAAATAATAAAATTTAGTAAAAAAATGCTGATTTTATATCAATTTTCCTTAAACTTATATGTCAGGTTTTATTAAGATTAAATATCTCTAACAAAAGTATATAATTTGGGTTAAAATTTTTGTCATATAGTGCGTAGGGAAATAATACTGAAGGTTAATAAATGACTAATAGTAATTGTTATATTGATGTTTATTGCACTCGTCCAGGGTGTGAAGACCCAGCAAATATTATTCCAGCGGACTCTTTAACTCCTGGTTCTGTGAAACAAAGATTTTGTTCCTGCTGCGGAATGCCATTAATTTTACGAGCGCGTTTTCTGCCGTTGCGATTATTGCTTCCTGATGAAGAACAAGGAGGATTTGGTAGAACTTTTTTAGGACAGGATATTGATTTTCCAGGTAAACTACGTGTAATCAAACAGTTGCATCCGAGAATTCCTCCTGGACGCTCTCAACTTAGTCAATCGCAGCTTCAAAGGATAGAAAAATTATTTCACCGTGAAGGAAATATATTAGCAGAACTAAGTAATCCACAAATTCCTAGAGCATGGGCTTTTACTGTTGTGGAAGCTCCCCCTAATCAGCAGGAACAATTCGCTATAGAAACGAGCAATCGGCAAAAGTTTTTTTATTTGGTACAGGATTATATCGAAGGTCAAAATTTAGCCCAGGAACTAAGACAAAGAGGAAAATTTTCAGAAAACGATGTTGTCAAAGTTCTCAAAGAAATTCTGAACATACTACAGTATATTCATAATTACAATGGTAATCGAGGGGTGATACATAGGGATATCAAGCCTTCTAATATTATGCGCTGTAGTGCTGACGGCAAAATATATTTGATAGATTTTGGTGCAGTTAAACAGGTAGTTGTCACAGGAGTTTCTGTCGGACAATCATCTATATTAGGAACTCCCGATTTTGCTCCACCTGAACAATTTATTGGTGAACAGGTATATCCTTCATCTGATTTATATTCTTTAGCTGCAACTTGTGTTTGTTTGCTGACAGGTAAAAATCCAGGAAAGATTGTTCTTAATTCTAGTTGGAGAGAATATGCTTCGTTAAAAGACAACCGTTTAGCAGGTATTTTAGATAAAATGCTTCAGCCGAAACCGGAAGAAAGATTTCAGTCTGCTCAAGAGGTTATCGAGGCTCTTTTTTATACAAAAAAATCTCATGCTTCACCCATTCCATCCTCTAAGCGGAAAACGATTCCACCTACGGAGCAGTCAGCAAAAACAACTCCACCCATTACAACAACCATTAGAGAAAAACCAGTCTTACCATCTTTAATTTTTAAATCTTCTATTCTTAGAAAATATTGGTACTTATTAGCATCATTTGCATTTTTATTGCTTGTAATAATTTTTGTAGTAAAACCTAGTAAACCAGAACTTGCTGCTTCTTGTATATATCATGAGCATTTTAGTTGTGGAGAAAAACGACTAATTGCATCTGAATCCTGGGTTAAAAGCAGAACTGAATCCAGAATAAAAGGAACAGATGAATTTTTTGGGCAGGGAATAAATGAGTTTACAAGTGGGAAATATAATTCTGCTATTAGATATTTTGAGACATATTTAAAATCCTACCCTAACGACCCAGAGGCAAGAATTTATCTTAACAACGCTAAAGCTGTTGAAAGCAAAAAATTTGTGAAGGTAGCTGTTTGCGTTCCTATTTTTGGTAGCATTAATGCTAGGAGTCCTAAGGATGGAGTTGCAGAACAAATTTTACGCGGAGTAGCTCTAGCTCAAGAAGAAACTAATGAAGATGCTGGTATTGATGGTAAAAAGTTATTCATTCAAATTTGTGATGATGGCAATGATGCTGGTCAAGCAGAAGCAGTCGCTCAGGAAATTGTAAACGATAAAAGTATTTTAGGTGTTATTGGTCATTACAGTAGCACAACCACACTTGCGGCTGGAAAAATTTATGGAGATAATAAAAAGGTTGCAATTTCTCCTACAAGCACTGCCGTCAGAAATCGAGACTATTTTCCATTAAGTGAATATGTTTTTCGCACATCTCCAAATAACTCTATTAGTGCAGAAAGATTAGTGGCATATATACGGTCGAAAAAGATTTCCAAAGTTGCTATTGTTTATGAAAATAATCAACATTACACTCAGTCTCTCAGAAATGAATTCCTCAAGCAACTAGCCAATAAAGAAAAACTTGTTGGTGAATGTGATGTTTCTCAAGATAAAACTCAATTATCTAATTGTATACAAGATTCACAAAGCAAGGGAGCGCAAGCTGTATTGTTAGCTATCAATGTTAACCTCGCGCACGATAAGGCAACAGCAATTTTTAGTAATCGTGGAAACGTGATTATACTAGCTGGTAGTTCTATATATATTCAGGATGCTTTAGATGCTAAAATAGCAGAGAAAAAGCTAATAGTAGCTACTTACTGGCATAGAAGTGAAAGTAATAGCATTTCAACCTTCGAAAAAATGTCTGGAAAACTCTGGGGAACCAGATATATAAATTTTCTAGCTGCTATGGGATATGATGCTACTCAGGCAATGGTTAAGGGGCTTGATAGAACTAATGGCACTTACGACAATTTGTTCAACGAGTTAAATAATAGAAATTTCTTTACTGCACAAGGTGCCGGTACAGATGTAGAATTTCAAAAAGGCGACCGCAAAGTTGATAGCAGTAATAAAAATCAGTTAATGTTTTTGGTTACACCCCGATATAACCCTGACACCAAAGAATACGATTTTGTCCCAGTAGAATAAATAGCGTAGCCCCCAACCCGTGTAACGGGGAGGGGGTGGGGTTCTATTTACTTCGTAGCCTTCACCCGATAAGGGCTAGTTAATTTATCCAACTGCTGTATTAACAAACTAAGGAACAACCCCACATCCGTCACCACACCAGTAGATTCAATCGAACCTCGGTCACTCAACTTCGTCACCACAGCAGGGTTAATATCCACGCAAACCATTTTTACTCCCGCAGGTGTCATATTCCCAACACCAATCGAGTGCAACATCGAAGAAAACATTAAAATCATCTCCGCACCCCGAATTAGCTCAGCGTATTCAGCTTGTGCTTTAATTAAATCCATCTGGGTATCGGGTAACGGTCCATCATCACGAATCGAACCCGCGAGTGAGAAGGGGATATTATTTTTCACACATTCATACATAACCCCACTTTTAACCACCCCAGCTTCCACCGCTTTGGCAATACTTCCGTAACGACGAACAGTATTAATTACCTTCAAATGATGACGGTGACCACCCCGAACCGAGACACCCCGTTTCATATCGACACCAAGGGAGGTTCCCAGCATCGATTGTTCCATATCATGAACCGCTATTGCATTTCCTCCCAGTAAAGCTTGAACATAGCCTTCCCTAATCAACCTGGACAAATGTTCCCCACCACCAGTGTGAATCACTACGGGTCCAGCGGTGACAACAACTCTACCACCAGCGTCACGAATTTTACGTAATTCCCACGCTACCTGTTCCACTATCAATTCAACACGGCGTTCGCTTGAAACCCCTGCTGACATAAAGCTAAACTCTTCGGTGTTGCGTTTTTCCCGCGATTCCGGTTTGCGGATTGTACGGATACCTTGCGTGTCTACTACAACTCTTTCTCCAACTTCCAAGTCTCGCAAAACTTTACACCTTGCTAGCAACCCATCACTGGTTTGAGAAATTGCGATCGCACCGTCCATGCGTTGATTTTGCACTTTTATCCACTCACCGTTAATTCTGACTTCGGTGGGATAAATGGTACTAACGTAAAAATCGTCTGGTGCAACTCCGTGTAAAATGACGGGTTCAAGTTTAGCATCCCGTTCATCTTCTGGTAGATTCACCGCACCCAAATCAATTAATAGAGAGAGAATTTCTTCCATCACATCGTGGTGGGGTGCTGATATTCTCACCTCAGCAGAAGAAGTACTTTGACGCTGTTCTCCCAAATCAAAATTCAGGACTTGGAAACTACCACCCTTGTCTATAATTAAATCCAAAGCCCGGTTAATCAAACCAGAGTCAAGTAAATGTCCTTCCAAACGAATAATCCGGCTTTCGACGTAAATATTCGCGTGTAAATCTTCTTGTACAGGTTCCGTAACCCGCAATGTCAAACATTTTGCAGCTCCACCAGCTTTGAGAAATTCCGTCAAAGGTGTCTCTAACACCAAAAAACCAGCTTCCCCAAGACGCGCTTTCAGTATTTCCGAAGCTTTATTCATCACAACGATGTGGTCAATATTTACCGTATTACAGGCAAAATTCACCGCGTCAGCTTCTGCAATAGCAATACGTTTTTCTGGTGCAACCCGCATTTCTATTAAGCGATTAGAGTAAGAGTCAAATGCTCCTGGATAATACAGCAAATAACCATTCGCTAGGGGGCAAAAACAAGTATCAAGGTGGTAAAAGCGCTCATCAATCAGTCTTAGAGATAAAACCTCAATATCTAACCATTTTGCCAAGTAAGGGTGTGAGTCCAACTCAGAACGGAACCCATATCCTGCCCATAACCAACGTCCTTCACGGTCTAAAAGGGCATCACCAGCACCTTCAAAAGGTAAATCTTTGGGGAGTTCATAGACACTATAGCCTTTTTCTTCAAACCATTTCTTAAAATATGGTTCCTCTCCTTGCCGTTCCTTATGTAAAAAACGACTTAACACCACATTATCGCCCAAAACTAAACCCGCATTGGCAGTAAAAACCATATCCGGCCAGCCTTTTTCGGGTTTAACCAAATCCACAATCGCATTACTTTTGAGAATTTGGTATAAATTTTGCCACTGTTCTTTTGCCCTATCCTGAGAAGATTTGTGAATATTCCCTTCCATCCAGGGATTAATCACATAGTCCACATCATAGTGTTCAGGAGCGCACATTAAAAATCGAATCTGGGAGTTCATAAAATCTCTCAAGGGTCTGGATGCAGCCAGGGTTTACTTTTATACTTAATCGACGTTTAACAACCAGTACAATATTTGTGGGAGTACTGCCTCAGTGATAGCACAAGGGTAGAGTAAATTTTACTTTGTTTTACCCCCTAAGGATTGTTTAGGAAAAATAAATAAATCCTTAAGGCACAGGAAATTAAAAGGGTATCTATAATTTGGAACTTCTTTAAATTACTAAGGACTTATATTTTACACTTTTATGTATAACTCGCCATTTCAAATGTTAGCGACCGACTATGATGGGACAATTGCCACCGATGGAGCAATTACCAGCGAGACGGAACAAGCACTCTTACAAGCTAAAAACGCAGGTTTTCTTCTGGCTTTGGTTACAGGTAGAGAATTTGATGATTTATTGAACGCTTGTCCCCAAATAAAGATGTTCGACTTGGTTGTAGCAGAAAACGGGGCTGTACTGCATTTTCCTGTTAGCGGGCATATAGAAATTTTGTCTAGCCCGGATGCTGATAACTTTATCCGACAAATGATACATAGGAATATACCATTTTCTAGAGGACGAGTAATTGCTAGCGTTCAAAGTCGGTACGAAGAACAAGTCTGCTCTTTAATTGATAAATTAGAATTACCTCTACATATTATCCGCAACAAAGATGTAGCCATGATTTTACCTTTGGGGGTTGATAAAGCCAAGGGACTTGAGAAAGGGTTACATCGTTTCAAAATTACCAACCATCAAGTTATTGGGATAGGTGATGCGGAAAATGATTTGGCTTTGTTACAATTCGCTGGGTTCCGGGTTGCGGTCGCGAATGCTGATGATGTAGTGAAAAATGTAGCTGACTGGGTAACAGATAAAGCTAGTGGTGAAGGAGTTGCGGAGTTTATTCGGAAATATTTAGTTAAGTAGTCCACAGTAATTCTAGAAATTAATAAATAGAAATTATAAATCATTTTGTGTATCCGTAAGTGAACTGCTTATGGATATATTTTCGCGCATTTTTTTCAAGTAAAATATTGTACCTATTGACAGAATTACTATTATTATAAATAATCCTCAAAGTAGATTATAAAGAAATACAGGAATAGTAGAATAAATTTAACCAACCTCAAGATTTATCAGTTTTCAATGAAGACAAATTATTTCTTCTACTGCATATATATAAATGGTATTTATGGAAAGTAAACGATTGCATTTAGTCGCGGACTTTCTACCATCTCAAATCCACTCTCGTACTTCTGAAACTTTGGTGCGAAAGCCACCTTCAAAGCATTGCGAAGTGTGTGTAATTGTTCCAGCTAGGAATGAATCCCAAACATTAGCACAGACCCTTACAGCTTTGACGCATCAGGTTGACCTCAAGGGAAAGCGTTTAGACCCTCAGCGCTACGAAATTATTCTGTTGCTGAATAATTGTGACGATGATTCAAGTCTAATAGCATTTGATTTTGCGAAACTTCACCCCTACTTAGCACTACACATAGTAGAGATAACTCTACCTCTTACAGAAGCTTACATCGGTCGAGTTAGACAGTTGTTGATGGATGAAGCATATCGTCGTCTTAGCAGTTTGGGACGCAAGCGAGGAATAATCGCTTCAACTGACGGAGATTCACAAGTTAGCCCAACTTGGATTGCTGCTAATCTGTACGAAATTGCCCGTGGTGCGGATGCGGTGGGAGGAAGAATTCTGACTAATCCAGCAGAACGTGCAACATTAGATACTTACGCTAAGGCTTGTCATTTACGAGAAGTTGGATATCGCTATTTGATAACAGAATTAGAAACTTACATTGACCCAGACCCGTTTGATACTTTTCCTAGACACTATCAGCATTATGGGGCTTCTTTGGCAGTTACAGCAGAAATGTATGCGCTAGCAGGAGGTTTACCAGCCGTCCGTACTCCCGAAGATGTAGCTTTTTACAATGCTTTGGTGCGGGTAAATGCTCGTTTTCGTCACAGTCCTTTAGTCAAGGTAATTACATCCGCAAGACAAAAGGGACGTACTGATATTGGCTTAGCGAACCAGCTACATGAATGGGCAGAAATGGGATATCGAAAGAAACCATTCTTGGTAGAGTCAGCAGCATCTATTGAAACTCGTTTTCGGGCACGTCACCAATTACGACTCATGTGGCGGAATATCCTTAACGGCTTAACGCCAAATCATATAGACATCGCATCTTTAGCAGACACTTTGGGAGTTCCAGGTGAATGGCTAACGCAAGAATTAACCCAACCCCATACCTTTGGTCAATTGTTTGAAAAAGTTGAACAATGTGCTTCAGAAACAGGAATTTGGACACAACGTTGGCAAAAGGTGGAAATTCAGCAGGCTATAGTGGATTTGCGATTACGACTGGAAGTATTGCGAAAACCTTATTTTAGTTTGCCCATTAGCAAGCAGAGTAATAACCTGTTGAACATTTAAACTCTATAATATAGAATTCTATATCCCTTTCTTGTGGGGTGGGCATCCTTGCCCGCCCGATATACAAGTAAAATATGGAATACTTATCAATCACACACGCTCAAACAAATCAAGCCGATATTGTTCCTCTCGTTGACCTTTTAAATGCTGCAATTGATTAGGAGTTAACTTCATAAACGACTCATGAACTTCATCACCACTAAGAGGATAATCGCGAGCATAAAGCGTCCAGTGAACTAAGAGTAAATGCCCACCTGGTTTCAGGTATTGCAAAATTTGCTGTTGGGCTTTTTTCATATCTTCCCAACCCCAATAATAACCCACCTCAGAAACTAAAATTAGGTCAAACATTTCTTCAGGGAATTGCTCAGGTACGCGCATGATTTGAAAGCGCACTTGGGCAAGTTGCTGACAGCGCTTAATTGCTTTATCCTGTGCTATTTGCGACACATCAATTGAAAGCAAGGAGTTACACTTTGAAGCTAATTTCTCAGTTAAAACACCAATAGAACCGCCAATTTCCAAGGTGGATTCATAGCTATCTTGAGGTAAAGCAGCTATTGTGGCAGCATATTTATTTGCTTCATATTCACTAGTTTCAAAATTCCAAGGGTCGGGATTTTCCGTATAAAGTTTATCGAAGTAGCTAGGTGGTAAAGAGTCAGATTGTAAGGGGTTCATATTATTTCCTCTAAATAAATTTCCCAAGGATGAGCAAAATTTGCTAACATTTCCGGAGTTAGACGAAAGCCTTCTGGGTCATCATCAATTAAGTTAGTAGTTTGAGAGCGATACACTCTTATCGCTTGTTGTTTCAGTTCGATAGTAGTACTAACATCTAACTGCCAAGCGGCAATATTCAATGATTCTGGTAAACTTTTTCTTTGCGCTGAGTCCCAGTCCCAAATAGGATATTCAAGCTGACGAGGTGATAAATACAAGCCTCCAAGTGCATTCTGAATTAATTTCCAGCTAGCTCGATGGTCTGGATGAGGGTCATATCGCCACGGTAAAAAAATAATTTTGGGAGCAATTTCTGTTAAATAACTTTTGCAACTTGCTACTGCACTTGTGTCATCAGCTGTAACTGACCCATCTGGCAAACGTAGAAAAGTGACTGCGTTATTTTCCACTCCCAATAAAGAAACTGCCGATAATGTTTCACTTTCGCGCAACACTCGGAGTTTATCTGCGGGATACTTTTTCGAGCGGGGATGTGAAAGCGTACCATCACTAATAACCAAAACCCGCACATCATAATTCAACCCACAGAGCAGAGAAATAGCACCACCACAGCCTAATGTTTCATCATCTGGATGTGGTGCTACGATTAACGCTGGATTGCGAGCAACATCATGAATTGAGCATTGCTGCAACAGGTTTGAATTAACTAAAGGTGGTATAGCGGTAACCTGATTATTCATTGTCCCAAAGCAAGCTATTCGGATTACTTTCACTAAGAACGTACTGCCCCACATTTGCCAAGGAAGCATCAAAAGCAGGTTGACGTAAATATAACGTCAAATCCCGAATAATTCTTTCGATAGGATTCGGGGGTAGCAATCCGCGAGTACCAACAGAACGCTCACACATTTGCATAACATCTATACAAATTTGTTCAATAGCTGTCCTTGTCATATTCGCATAAGCAACAAGTTGCTCCGCTTGTTCGTGGGCAACATCAGCATATCCACCAAACACAGGTGCATAAGCTGCTACCATATCCGCTGCTCCTCTTAGCCAGAGATTGCCGCTTTCGATAGCGATTGCCATTTTTCCTAAACGTTCTTTTTGATAGGGGTCGTTTGTATAATTTAGCTTTTGTAAATATTCACGAGTTTGGTCAAACAATGCTTCAGCCCCACCTAATTGCACCGCAGCAAAGCGAATTACTCCACCCGATAACCAAGGTTGACGATAATAATCACCTGGCTTACCGATAAGTGCGATTGGTTCTAACTCAACGCCTGTAAAATCGACTTTGAAGCTAGCAGTTGCCCGCATACCACAAGGTTGCCACCAAGCAGGATTGCTGACAGTTTTTACTTCGTCCATTGGCACAATACACATTTGCCAACTACCGTCAGGCAAAGCGCCATTAACAAATGGACGGTCAACGTAGCCAGAGCCAGTACAAAAAGTTTTGGAACCTTCTAATCGATACTTACCATTGGTAAGAGGGATAATCTTTACACCATCCTCGGCTTCAGCATTCCAAACGCCGAAAATTTTATGGTGAACATTAGCATCCCTTGCGTAAACAGCTACTTGTTCTCTGGTTCCAAAAGTTTGAATCAGTTGCAGAGCATTGACATGTCCCTCATAAATTCGACCAACTGCTAAATTGCCATACCCGATTCGCTTCAATAATGTCAGCAATTCACTGGTAACATTAGTATTTATGCTGGCACCCCATCCCCCTAATTCCTGATGCAACGGAGCAGCTAGTAAACCAGACTCAGCAATAAGCTTAAATTCACTTTCGGGAAAAGCACCATTAACATCTATTGTATGAGCATTGGTAGCACAATAGTCAGCAATAGATTGGGCGTGTGATAGTGCAACACCAGTATTTGACCTATACCATTCCTTAAGAATAGCATCGTCAGACAAATGAGTAGTGATAGCTGCCTCCTCAAAAAAATTTATATACAGTTGAAGATAATGAAATTTAATGATTTTACGCCTCTATCTTCAGACTGTTAATTAAACTACCAAAAGTGGAGACGTTACATGTAACGTCTCTACAGCTGTTCTATCTCCGCTATTGTTAATCCTGTTATTTGGCTGATAGTTTCCACATCCAAAACACCTAGAAGAGAACGAGCTATGGCTATCGCTTGTTCCCTACGTCCTTCCTCTCGTCCTTCCTCTCGTCCTTGCTGTTTTGCTTTCAAAATGGCATTGCGGCTATCATGAAGAAACATTTCTCGTTTTTCTAAAATATCAAGTTCTTCTGGTGTCAGCCTACTTTGTTTTGCGACTTTAAAGGCATGTTGGATTGCTGGGACTTCATCTAAGTTTGGTGGAACCGTACTCAGTTTATTTGCCATTTTGAGAAAATACAACCACTTATCAGCGATAGTTTCTAGCTGGTCTAAATCTTTTTCAAATTTAGGTAACTCGACAAAGACTAATTCGATATCGTCGCTGTAGTCTGTTAAGTCATCTTTTTCCTTGAGACGATAGCGAGAGATGACTTTAGGACTATTTTCAAACATTTCAAAGTCGGTAATCGTCAAGGCAATAATAGGATTAAGTAAAGTGTAATCATCACCTACAGAAAGTTGAATAGAAAAGGCTTTAGCTGCATTATAAAGAACTCGTTTTTCAAAGCCTAATACATTTAAAACTTGCATTTCAATAATTACAGTTTTGTTACCTGTAATTAAGGCTTTAACATCCAAATATGAATCTTTAATGCCTTGTATTCTAGGTGCTTGGTAGGGGTCAAGAATTTCTAAATCGAGAATAACTTCTTGTTCTTGATATAAAATTGCGTTGAGGAAACTTATCAAAATATCTTTGCTATTTTTGGAGCCAAAGATTTTTTTAAAAGCGAAATCGGTTTTAGGATTGATGAAAGTTCTCATTGTAGGATATGGGAGATGGTAGTTTGATTGTACCAGGTGGCGCAGAAATTTACTTCATCCCTTCTAAAGTTTGTTGGGTTTCCTTTCATCGTCAACCCAACCTAAAGAATATAAGATAATTTAATGAAAAGAATATTGATTTTAGTAAACTTACCATCATTGTTGATAGAGTGAGCGTTTGTATTTTTGTTATTTTTCTTGTTATTTATAAGACAAAGCCTGTTGCCAAAATTTACCAAATCTGCTGACGAAATCTGTAAATCTGAATTTATCGCAAGTCAAATCGCGATTTCTGAACTAAGCTACAATAAGCTAGTGCTGATTTCCTAATTTTATGACAGCTTCTATCTTCTCCACCTACCAAAACTGGCTAGCAAGTTTGGCAAAATCCACCCCAGATTTAATTCTTCTCTCTAGCCGAGAGCTAGCTTGGACGGGATTAGATGTGGCTGTATTAAAATACGCAAGTAAAGAAGTGTTCGCTCCTGGTTTTTCCAGCCACCTGATTGTAATTCATCCCAAATCGATTCCGCACTTAATCCGCAAAATTGACGGAAAAATTGACTCAGGAGCAATTAAAAGCGGAGAATCTTCTATTATCTCAGCAGGATGCGAAAACGAATGGAATTGGCAAAATCCAGAACGATGTAGTCCGTTACATCTGGCTTTGGATGATGCTTTTTTAGGTCGGGTTGCATTGGAAGATGGCTACCGCAACTGCGAACGTCTAGAAATTATCAATCATTTTACAGTTTTAGACCCTCAAATACAACAAATTGGCTTGGCTTTGAAAGCAGAATTAGAATCAGGTGGTTTGACTGGTCGTCTGTTTGCGGAGTCTTTAGCAACAGCTTTAGCAATAAGATTATTGAGACAATATTCGACATTTAGTCAACCACTTACACACCCTGAAGGGGGATTATCTAAACATAAGTTGCAAATTGTCAAAAATTATATTAATGACAATTTGAGCGCAGATTTGAGGCTTATTGATATTTCTGCATTAGTAGGTTTAAGTTCGTCTCATTTAACGCGACTATTTCGTCAATCTATGGGTATTCCACCTTACCAATATGTAATACAATGTCGCGTCGAACGTGCCAGACAGATGCTTGTTCGTGGGGATTTAACTATTGGAGAAATCGCAGGATTAGTTGGTTTTAATGACCAAAGTCACTTTACTTTTCACTTTAAACGTATTATTGGAGTTACACCAAAACGATTTTTACAACAGTAGCAGAAATTTCATAAGAATCACAGAAATCTTCAATACAAATAGGCTGAAAACTAATAAAATACTTTAGGTATTTCCAAAAAAAAGACTAAACATGTTTAGTCTCTACAATGGTTGCAGGAGTAAATGATAGATGAAAGTCAGCATTATAGGCTCTGGTGGGATTGGTGGAACAATTGGAACCTTGTGGGCAAAAGCTGGTCATGAAGTTTTTTTTAGTGGTCGAAATCCTGAGAATCTGACAAATTTGGTGAAAGAAGCAGGAAATACGACACAAGCGGGTACAGTAGCACAAGCCGCACAGTTTTCGGATGTGATTTTCTTGGCAGTTTATTATTGGACGACCGATGATGCGATTGCTGCTGCTGGGTCGCTAGATGGGAAAATAATTATTGATGCGACAAACCCTTACATCCGTAACGATGCAGGAGAAATTCAGCGTGTAGCCGGAGCGAGTTCAGCTTTGGAACTAGCTCAAAAGCTTCCACGCTCCCAAATTGTCAAAGCTTACAATACTTTACCTACTGCTACTTTCGCGAATGAACATCATCGTTCCGAACCCTATGCTTTATTCTATTGTGGTGATGATGGTGACGCAAAAGCTACTGTAGCTCAATTGATTGCTGATAGTGGATTTGCTGGTATCGATATAGGTGGATTAAGCAATGTGGTAAATCAGGAACCAGGTGGGAAACTCTACAACACTCCTCTGACAGTTGAAGCAGCACATCAGTTATTAACGACTTTAGAAAATTAGGGAACGTATATCCAATGTTGGATTACAGATTAGAACATCTTTTTTCTTATCATCTCAAACTCAATCCCCCAGAAATTATTGGTCCTGTTCCTGATGGAATTCGTGCCAATGTTTATACATCTGAGGGGACAGTCACAGGCGAAAAATTACAGGGGAAATTACGTCCGGTAGGTGGTGATTGGGTTACAGTGCGTCCTGATGGTGTTGCCATTACTGATGTTCGCGGCACAATCGAAACTGATAATGGCGCTCTCATTTATATTACCTATACCGGAGTGATGGATTTAGGGGAGGATGGCTATAGTAAATTCTTGCAGAAACAATTACCTGCTAGTGCCAAAATTCACAATACACCACGTTTGCAAACGGCTCATCCTGAGTATCGATGGTTAAATCGATTGCAGTGCATCAGTATAGCGGAACTGGATTTTACTAAATTTGAAGCCGATTTTGATGTTTATGGATTGCGTTGAAATTGAGCCGTAAAAGCATTTATTGATAAGGAATTTCACAACTATGAGAGCCATTCAAGTGCATGAATTTGGGGGAACAGAAGTTCTAAAAGTTGAAGAACTTCCTAATCCCATCCCAGGAGCAGGACAAGTATTAATTCGTGTTCATGCTGCCGGAGTTAGTCCCCTTGATACCTACGTTCGGGAACAAAGTCATGGCGCTCCAACTCCGAATCTACCTTATATACCAGGGTTTGAAGCCGCTGGAGAAATTGCAGCATTGGGTGAAGGTGTAAGTAAATTTAGTGTGGGTGACCGTGTTTATGTGAACACATTTTTAGGTGCTTATTCAGAATTAATAGTCTATGACGCAAATAGTGTCTATCCCTTACCTGATTCTATTTCCTTTTCCCAAGGAACAGCTGCGGTTAACTCTTATCCCACAGCACTTTACGCTCTAAATAATTTAGCTCATGCGAAAGCTGGGGAAATCGTTTTTGTACATGGAGCTAGTGGTGCAGTGGGTACTGCTGCGGTACAAATTGCCAAAGCTACAGGTATGACAGTATTTGGAACAGCAGGAAGCGAACGTGGTTTACAACTTATACAGCAAGAAGGCGCACATTACGCACTCAACCATCGTTCATCGGATTACCTTCAGCAAGCAATGGAACTAACGAACGGCAAAGGTTTCGATGTGATTCTAGAAATGAATGCAACTAAAAAACTTGCCGATGATGTAAATCTGATTGGTGAATTTGGTCGGATTATTGTTATTGGTGGTACAGATGGAGCCGTCACATTTGACCCGACACCAATTCTTTGGAAAGGAGCCAGTATTATTGGTTTATATATAGGGTTAGCAAAACCGGAAGAAGTAACCCAAATTCATGAACAAATTTACACAGGGTTGCAAAATAAAACATTGCGACCAGCCGTTGCACAAGAATTTGCATTAGCTGATGTTGCAAAATCACATGAAGCAGTCAGACAAGCAAGTAGTTCTGGAAAAATTGTGTTGACTTTTTAGCGGTGCTGGATATTTTTTCAAAATCAACAATAAACTCGAAAGATAGGAGTCGAACATGGAACTACGTCAAAAAGTTCAAGAACTGCTAGATTTTCTTCAAACTAATCCCCAACCAGAACAAGTCTACGAAAGATTTTATGACGAAAATGTTATCGTTCAGGAAAATTTACAGCAACCAAGAGTTGGAAGAAGCCTGAGTATCCAACGACAACAGCAGATGAATGCGAATGTGAAGGAAGTACATGAGTTTAAACTGGGTGCAGTATTAGTAGATGGGGAGCGTTCCGTAATTGAAGCGCATATCGACTTGACAACCCTGGATGGACATCACATTAGGATTGAAGAATTAGCGATGCAAACTTGGAAGGATGGACGCATTATTCAAGAAAGATTTTTTTATGACCCCGCTAATATCCAAGGTGTAGCTAAAGAAATTAACGCGATTCATTAATTAAGTTTGTAGTTACGCTAAGAAAAGCTCCCGATACCCCTGAACTAAAGTATCCGTAAGCGCTACGCTCCACTTCGTGAACACGTAGTGTGTCCTATATGGACATAGCGGACGCTGGCGCGAACGGTCTGAAAGCTAAAACCCGTTTACAACGGGTTTTAATTTTGGTTATAGTTAGGTTAGCTTTAGCGTTTCTTTAGCTTTTAGCTCTCACTTAGGGTATTAAGATTAAGGGTTTTTCTTAGTGCCATTCCATATATAATAGTTAAGTAGTAAGTTCTATCACTAACGAGAATGCTAACTTATAAAGCAATTACCTTCTTCAATCTAAAGGTGGTGGATTACGACGAATTTCACTAGGTGACAATGTAGTCATATTAAAAGCTTGCCACTTGGTTGCAACATACTTAAATTTACCCATCCCGATTTCGCCATTAGTCTTAAAATTATCCCACTGTGCTTTTGAATCTAGCCAGTAATCACCACCCATATTAAGCAAGTAGCGAGCTCGTCTACGGTCATCAAGTTTTTTTGGATTATCTATTATCAGTCGCGCTTGAACTGTAGTAAATATACCCCCTACATCACTAGGATTAATTGTGGCTCTACCATTTTTCGGCCAAAAGTGAAAGTTATATCCATTACCTGCTTTCACCGAAATACTACCATCTTTTTCGTGGCGAATATCTGCGGGTTTATTACCGTTTGCAACAAAATCTTCGCGAAATGCAGCCCCTTCGACCTTTGTTGAATTTTGAATGAGACGCCACTTTTTATCTCGCTTACTAAACATGTATGCTTTTATATTCCTAATTTGAACGCGAGTATTAGTAGCTCGATTTCCTTGCTCAGGTACATATACTTGTCCCCAAGCCATTATTGCTTTATTATTTTTGGGATTGTTGCCCATATGGATACGCGGTCCTTTTACCCAAGGGAAGTGTTTGGGGACACCATGCGGTATCGCTTCATGTGGGGGCTTCATATCGCTAATAACAGTTGCTTTTGTATTAATTTTCTGTGGGGTCTGGGCGTTAATTTGTATACTAAAATTGCTACCTAGTAAAAAAGTACTTAGGAAAATAATTTGTGGTAATTTTTGAGCTTGCATATCACTTGTTTATATTTATTCGCCACAACATTTAGTATAGCCACTGCACAAGTAAGGGAGAGCTTGGAACTGCTTGGTTTTCAGACATCATAAATCGCGTTTATGCCTATTCATACCATCGACTCTTTCGATGTCAACTTATATTGACTAAATGTAAAGATATATTTATACTTGTTTACATAAGAAAATAAATAAGCAAATCAACCAGGGCGTGAGTCATGCTTAACTCGAAAATGCATAAATTGATTTCATGCCTCCTATAGGAAATATAGAAAGGTTGTTAAAGCTAAAAAATCCAACTTGAATGTTAAGGAGATAAGTCCATGTTTTCCACCGTTACTTTTGAAACCGCAACTCAGTTTTTAGGTGTAACATATTTAGCTTCGGCAATTGTCGTTGCCTTAGTATCTAAAGTTTGTTTGGAAATAATTGGCACAATCGAAGCAGAGAACTAAGTTATAAAATTTAAGAAATCATGAAAGACTAATGAGAAGGCTTCTAAGGTTTAATAATTATTTTATAGAAACCTTCTGAGAAAAATATGTTTATTCCCTTGCAATTACTATGTCAGTAGACTTAATAACTGCATAAGCATCTTCACCTACAGCAAGTTCAAGTTCTTCTACAGAAATTTTTGTAATTACCGATGTTAATTTTACTCGGTGGACTATTTCTACCGTCACTTCACAATTTACTGCTCCAGAGACAATTTCTGTGACAACACCTTTAAGAAGATTGCGAGAGCTAACTTTTAGCGCTTTCTTTTGAATATTACTTTCTATTTCAGGCAAAGAACTTTCAACATCTTCCTTGAGTTTTTTATTAGGAGATTTTTTGTTACTTTTCTTTATTGTCGATAGGAAATTTTCCCCATCACTATTTTCTCGTTCTTCTCCTTCTGTGGTTGATGATGGTAACGAAGAATGCTTTCCCAAAGTACGTACCATTTCCCGCAAAATCTCAGTTTTAGTTCGCTGAGATTGTTGGCAGAATTCCTCCAGGATTTTCCGCTCTTCTTCTGATGTTTGGAATGTGACCCATCCTTGTTCTTTTCTTGGCATAATTATACCAAATTAATTGGTAATATAGTTAAAGTTGATAATATAAAGTGTTTTTTACTCCATCGGCCTCTTTGTGGAAGCATGTTCAAGTGCTATTTTACTGGTATTTACTGCTTAAAGGAAGCGATGGAGGAAGTTATCATCAAATATAATTTTGGCGCATAAGCGTGATTTGTTGCAACAAATTCAGCAGGCTTATCACTGGCTGCGATATATTTCACTGTATTGATGTATTGCACGTTATTAGGAACCAAGCAAAATCTATACGTAGAGCAATGCGTAAATTAATTCCTTCCTATGCCAAAAATAGCACAGAATATTAAAGAAAGATTAAGTATTTAATATTACAGCGTATAATTGATAGCAAATACTATATTAAATCTACTCCTACAGGGTTGGTAGTAATTTAATGAACAAAGCCATAGCTCAAACACAAGCATCCAGTTTGATTTCAGTCCAACAAAGCCTTTTTGAACGTCATGAAATTATCCCCGTACAAAAGAATGTATTTTGGCGAATAGAGCAGGGTACTGTTCGTGCTGTCACATGGGACGAAAATGGAACATCTGCTACTTTGGGTTATTGGGGAGTTGGGGACATCATCGGTTATCCCCTATCCAAAATTGACCCGTATCATCTAGAATGCTTGTCTTATGTAGAAGCAGTGGTAATTCCTACGGAAGAATTGGCTCAAAATATAGATATTTTGCTGTCACATATTCAGCAGCTAGAAGAACTTACAAGTATTGTCAGTTGCAATCGTGCATCCCTTCGCATATGGCAATTTTTGGTATGGTTAAGCAATAAGTTTGGTTGCGAGCTAGAACAAGGAAGACAAATTGAGTTGGTTATTACCCATCAAGAACTAGCAGATGTATTAAATACTACTCGCGTGACTGTAACACGGGTACTACGAGAACTTGAGGAGGCAGGAAAACTACGACGACACAAACGTAAGTTAATTCTGATGGGGTCAAACAACTTTGAATTTTAGATTTTGGATTGTCCGGCAACCCTTAGAATTTTAGATTTTCTAATTTTCGATTAAAAACAATTTTTTTAATTGTGAACTTGAGACTGTCGAACCGATGGAGTAGATAAATTTTTTTTTAATCCAAAATTCAAAATCTAAAGTTCTTTGTTAGAAATTAGTATGTAAATTAGAGCAGTAAAATAAATTAATTATATATATATATGGCAGGGTGGTAATTTAAAACCACCCAATTTCTACAAATTAAATGTTGGACTATTTAACAAATTTCATCCTCATCAACCCACTCATCATAAGATGAGTCGTAATCAGTGTAATGTACAAAATATTGGTGACGTTGAATTTTCCCAATAATTGCCGAATACCATTCTTCGCTATCTTCATCCCAAACTTTGACCTTTAGACCAACTGCATATCTATTATCATCCTCAGGGTTATGAACGCGAATACGGATATTATCTTCATTAACCCACTCATCATTAGATGAACCGTAGCCAATGTAATGAATAAATAATTCGTTACCTTTGATTTTTTCTATAGTCGCTGGATACCAATCCTCTTCATCTTCGTCCCAAGCTTCTACTGTTTGACCCACAGCATACTTATTTTTATCTGAGTCTTTGGTTGCTGATGAGACATCTTGAATCGGCTTTTGTTCTCCTTGCTGAATTTCTTGCTTTACTAAATTATGGGCTTGTAAAATTAGGCTGCGAGCAACAGTTTGAATTCCTGTATGCTCATAGTAATTTGTACTTTGGTCTAAAAATGCTGCCACAAAGTCTAAGTTATCATCAGCAATTTGGATAAAATTACTCAAACTACTAGAAAGAGATTGGGGGGTTACACCTGTTTTTGAAACTAAATTACTCATCCAACCTTGGACAGAGTTAAAACTTTGGCTGATAAAACCAAGTTTATCAGAGGTATTATTGCCCGGTAAAGAACTATTTATAGCTGAAAAGATAGGATTATCTGCGACTACACCAAAATCACTACCACCAATAACTTCTTGAATTTTTTTCAGGAAGTTAGGACCTAAGGGCAAAATCCCATCTAGACAAACTAAAGCGACCATCCTCATCATGGACGCATCTTGATAGTTATTAGCTAAAGATTTCGCAAATTCTTGAGGGTTAGGTTGGGGAATTCCATTCAGTTTACAGAAAGCAATGATTTCGACAGTAATTTTTAGTACTAAATCAATAGTTTGAGCTAGGTCGGCTTTGGGTGTGATATTGCCTAAAAAAGAGAGAAAGCCAATTTTTTCTGAAACTTTATTCGCTAATGCTGCCGCTGCTACTGCTGTATCTACTTTATCAACGGTTTGATACAGTTTAATTGCGCTCTGGTAGCCTTGTTGAGGGTCGTGATATAAAATAACAGCGCGGTCGCGAATTTTCTCAATGACTTTAGCATCTGTTTCCCCTGTAATTGTACGGATACTGTTGTCAAACCCTACCAAGTTATTCCACTGACCAGGTGCTACGTAATCGAGGGCTTTCAAAACTTTGACAGTAATGTTGTCAGTCGGTAACTCATCAACCAACTGAATAATCGATTTATCCATAAAATGCTCTCTTGAATGAACTCTATGGATATAGTTCCCTTACTTGACTAAAAAATCACTTCGCTATTTGGGCTGAAACAAGTCATTTCCAATCCAGTTGATATGGTCGTCCACCAGTTGTGAAGGCATTATGCCAACAAAGTTCGCTGCATCATCAACACTTCCCTTACCGTTATACCGAGCTTGCATTGGGTAAGGAAAGATGGGTCGTGTCCTGACAATTCGCTCATTGCTACTCGTTGTTCCGTTTGTCGAACTACTAAAGCCGTCTCCGGATGCATCGCCAGCCGTTTGGGATGCAATAATTTTATCGACCGGAGTACCTTTTTCAACCCATGCCACAATCGGGCTAAGCATATCAAAACGGCTCGGATTGGTTCCACCTAGGCAATGATACATCCCTGGAATCATGAAGAGTCGAGCGAATTGTTGTGTGGCTTTAAGACCTCCCATCGTGTCCTGAACTGCCTGGTAATAAGCTATTGTGCCCAAAGGTGGAATGGCTGAGTCTGACCATCCGTGATGAAAGATTATTTTTCCACCGTGCTTGTAAAATGCTTTCAGATTTGGATTAGTGGCGTTGTAAACTTTACCTAATGGACGCAAACTATCAAATCCCTCAGCATTAAATTTCCAGTCTTTATAGGAGTAGGACGCAGGAGGACTTTTGGGAAATGCCAGATATTTCAAATAATTATCAGCAATACCAACAGTGATTAAGCCCATTCCAGGCTTCTTCACACTCCAGCCTGTCCAGTCGAGTTCTGACCCTATAGTTTTAGCGCCAGGATAGAGAAGCTTGCCATTACCATCAACCACGCCAGAATAAAGTTTTTTCACAACAGCGACTTGAGCAGCCGTTAAACAGTTCGACTGGTTGCGATTATTTGGACAACTTAAGGATTCTGGCTTAAAGGTGCAGACCCTTGGGTCGGTGATTTGCCCATCAACTAAACCATCCTTGCCATCGCAGTTCGCAATAGCAGCATCATGAAGAAGTGTCAGTTTATCTGACGTGAGAATGGCGTTGTCTTGTGGGTCAAGGTTAGTAATTGCGTTCCAGGTTTCGTATTCACCATTAAGTGGAGCTTGGATTGCAGCAGGAGCTCCAGCAATGATACCGTTAAAGTCTTTGGGGTAGCGCTGTGCTTCCATAAGACCTTGTCGTCCACCATTAGAACATCCATGATAATAAGAATAACTGGGACTTTTTCCGTAAAAAGCGCTAATAATCGTCTTGGCAGCTAAAGCTGTAACATGTTCTGAACGATACCCGAAATCAGCACGAAGCTGTGGTTGGTCAAGTCCCCAAAGAGCGCTGCCTGCTCCCGTCTCACCACCTCCACCCACATGTCCGGAATTACTAAAAGCGACCGCAAAATTTCGCTTAAGTGCTTCCGTAGATTCAGGCAAAGCTGTCAAAACACCGCAATAACCGCCACATCCGGCCTGAAGGTAACGACGATTCCAATTTTTCGTAGGCAAGCGTACTTCAAACTGAACCTGTGGAGTGACATATCCTTTTACATCGCAGTACTCAGGATTTTGACTGCTAGAAGCAACAACTTGAGTGGAAAAAATTCCAGTGGGAGCATCAGGAATTCCTGAAAAATCGCGTTTGGCAAGAGCAACACAAGCTTCTGATTCCATCGGTCGCATTAGGTCTTGTGCGATATTAGAGACCGAATTGGGATAACTCTGGAGTAACCGAGCGCTGCTTTTTGACGGCAAGAATAACAATAACAGCACGCTCATCAACATTGTTGTGACCAGTAAGGCAACCCACAATGAGAATTGCCGTCTTCGGATTTTCACCTAAAACCCTCCAGGATGCTCCCAATATATCGGTGTAAGACCCAATCTCTAAACTAAGCATTAATATTTTAGCAGGTAATTTATAGGGAGATTACTTCACTCCAATGGAAGAAGCTAAAGTCATAGGTTTCCAACATTTAGCTTATAAGTTATAACTTATAACTTGTAAACCAAGAAGAGACGATTATGTTGAAAGCAATATTTTTACCTTTAGGATTAATCAGTCTGTGTTGTTTGATGGTAGGCTGTGGCAACAATACTCAACAAACTTCTAACCCAACAGAAGCGACAAGTACTCCAACAGCAGCAGCAACAGTAGGTGCAAATGTAACCCCTACACCTACAGCGACTTCTAAAGCAACACCTTCTCCGACTGCGACGAAAAAACCAGCGACCAGCGGTAAGGTAGTTACCACCCCTTCTGGATTAAAATATGAAGAACTTAAGGTAGGTACTGGTGCGACACCAAAAGCAGGTCAAACAGTCTCAGTTCACTACACAGGTACTTTAGAAAATGGTACTAAATTCGATAGTTCTCGCGATAAAGGTGCTCCTTTCGAGTTTCCCATAGGTGCTGGACAAGTAATTAAAGGTTGGGACGAGGGCGTAATCACAATGAAGGTTGGTGGTCGTCGTAAGTTAATTATTCCCCCAGATTTAGGTTACGGGGCTGAAGGTGCTGGTGGTGTGATTCCCCCTAACGCGACGCTGATTTTTGATGTCGAATTACTAGGGGTCAAATAAATTTTCCCATCTGTTCCCAGTAGAGACGCGATTAATCGCGTCTCTACTTAGGTAAATTATTTAAAGTTTTTTTCAAGATTTGTTAACTTCTGGCGGTCGTTACTAGTCAAAATTGTTTTTGTCGTTGACTAACTCGTATTGTTAATTAGGTTCCGCAGCTCTGAAGCCCAAGCTCAAAGGCTACGTTAAGACCTAAAAATAGTAACTAAGAGTGGCTTTCTATACTCAACACTTAGTTCTCAAAAATTGCCCCTCGTCGTTCAAATTCTAATTTATTATCTTCTGAAAGACCTGTATTCCAAGCGAAACGAGCATTTTGTATATTCGCTCCATTAAGGTCTGCACCACTGAGATTTGCTCCAACTAAATGGGCACCACTAAGATTTGCGTTACTTAAAAAAGCATCGCTCAGATTAACACCTACTAAATAAGCACCACTAAGGTTTGCTTCACGCAAGTCAGCACCCCGTAAAATAGCACCACTAAGATTAGCTTCCTGTAAATTAGTACCGCGCATTTCGGTACCGCGCATTATCGCAAGACTTAGATTTGCTTTGTGCAAGTCAGCACCATCCAGAGTTGCAAGGCTGAGATTAGCGTTAGAAAGATTAACATGCTCCAGATTCGCGTAACTCAAAAAGCTCCAACTCAAATTCGTACCTGCTAAACAAGCACCCATTAGTTGAGCATCGTTAAGACGAACACAACTAAGGTCAGCACCGCTTAAGTTTATGCCGTTAAGTTCGGCACCACTAAGCTTACTGCCAGGAAATTCGCATTCCCCTGCTGCGTAACGTCCTAGAATTTCACTAAGACTTGATGGTATTGATGTGGAAGGAGGGTCACCATCAACTGGATTCATTAGACGATTTATTTTTGACTACATATAGAGGATGCCCACAAATTTCGTAAAAATAACAGTGGTGTGGACACTTTATAAAACTGGCTGTAAATAGCGTGTAGTTTGTAACAAAATCTTTATTAAATACTTACATAAATTGTTGACACCTGGGTAAGCGTCATATCGTGGGGGTGTAGAAGAAGGCAGAGGGCAGAGGGAGGAGTAAGTCACAAACGTAATAAGTAATACACTCTGCTTTTTATTCCCCGGAGCCAACTTGGGTACAAACCCCACCAAGCCTAGCATTTGGTAGTTTTAAGACAGTGCTAAGCCCAGCCTATGCTGTATACTCTTTTACTTTTAATCCCTTCTTCCTTCTCTTTCCTTCTGCCCTCTGCCATCTGCCATCTACCTTCTTTTTGACTTATTCCTCAGGGGTCGATTCCGACTCTGGTTCCGACTCTGGTTCTGGCTCTGCTTCAACTTTGGGTTGAGGCTTAGGTGGTTTTGGTCCACGCACTAGGGCTGGATTGATTTGCTGTGGCTGTTTCGAGTCATCTCTGGAGGATGATTTTTTACCTTTACGCTCTCTTGGTGCAACATCGTCTAGTTTTAAAACTTTACGAGTGGACTCAACAGGAGGTGGTGAATCTGAGCTTTGGGAATCATTTTCAGCGCTGGGTTGGGGCTGACGCTCAGATTTTTTAATTGGACGTTCTACCATTGTTAATATATGTAAATTTTTTTATATGATATATTATTGTTTTAGCAATTAACGAACTATTTCTTTCTTCTGCCGTGACACCTTAATTTACAACAAGCGGGACACCTTAATTTACAACAAGCGGGACATCTTAATTTCCATTTCCAACAAGCGAGCGAGACGCTCGCACTACTGAGGTACTTTGTTCCATTTCCAAGAGGTTATTTTATAAGAAAAATAGACTGGCTGTGGCATAGAATCCAAATTTTTAGCATTTTCTAGAGGTGTAGCTCGGCCACTGGGTAATATGACGAAGTTTTGCGCGTAAATTTTGAGATTTAAGTTTTTGGAAAAGCGACAATCAAATGAGGCTACTCTAGCTTCAGGGAAAGAATTAGAATACTTACCCAATTTAGTTCCAGTACATTGGATTTGCTCAACACGTGTCTTAGTGGAACGCAAAGCGCTAGGTACTTGAGCAATCAACTGTTGGGATTGTGGAGACGGGTGAGTCGATGACAATAATTGATTTAAACTATAACTGTTGGCTGCAAAAGATGTTGGCGAAAAAGCCCATCCAATCATTGTTAAAGGCGTTGCAATAGTAATCGCTAATTTACTTGATGTAATGATTTGCCTCATTTTAAAAACCTCTACCAGTTTTAAAATCGCATAGTTTTAAGTTATAGCCCTTACAAGACTCATGTTTAGTTTCTACACCTCCTAAATTAAAATTCCGGTTTTTTACTCTAAACTCTGTAAGTGTGAATTGATTTAAAGCTGTTACTAATTGCTGTTCTCATTAGCTTGATGAACGCATTTCTAAGTGCCACAGCATAACGATTTTCCAGTTCTCCCATTTTACCCGACTGTAAAGACTGTTCGACAATATATTTAGTGCGAGCAAATCTCTGTAATTCGTACTGTTGAAAAGCTAATGTCGGATTGGTTTGTTCTTGTAAACATTTGCTAATAACCAGCGCATCTTCTAATGCCATACAAGCTCCCTGTCCTAAAGTTGGTAGCATTGGATGCGCTGCGTCTCCCAATAGTGTAATATTTTGCTGGCTCCAAGCTTGAACTGGTACACGGTCGTAAAGGTTAGTTTTTAGGATATTGCTTTCATCCGTTGCGTCAATTAATTCTGGAATCGACGGGAACCAGTTCATAAATATCATCTCAAGTTCTTTTTTGCTAACCATCGTTGTATCTGATTCTTTTTGGGGTGCTTTAACTGCTGCATACCAATACATTCGACTTTTACCCAACATCATAAAACCAAAACCTTTGCCTGCTCCCAAGTACTCGCGAATATAGCTAGGACGATATCCATTAGGAATATAATCCGTTAGACCCCGGAAGGTAGTAAAGTTTCTATAAATTGGTGGACTTTCTCCAAATAATGCTGCACGTACTCGCGACCTAAGTCCATCAGCACCAATTAATGCATCTCCTTCATCCGTCAACCCTGAGGTGAAATGAGCACGAACTTTGTCTCCGACTTGCTCAAATTGCTCGAAAGTTTGACCTAAAACAAATTTTTCTCTTGGAACGTTCCAGAGGCAATTGCCGCAAAAACTGGTGTAGTAAAATCGATGATTTACTATTATTTTAAAGATAAAGAAGGTTTGTATCGAGCAGTGTTGGAACGGTCACACGCGGAATTATTGCAAACCAACCAACAGTTAGATTTAGAGCAGTTGTCACCAGAAGTCGCGTTGGAAAAGTTTTTAGTCGCGTTGTTAGACTGCGTATCTAGTAATCCAAAACTACCGATGATTATGTTCCACGAAGCAATACAAAATCAGGGACAGTATTACAAAAACGCCAGTTCATTATCTATTGATAAGACTTTGATAGCAATTTTAGAACTGGGGGTTAAGCAAGGGGTATTTCGTTCTCTTGACCCTTTGCAAACAGCTATTAACATTATGGGGACTTGCTTGTTCTACTTTATCGGTCATGGAAATATTAAACATCATACCCAAGGGAAGCGACCCTTGGGTAAAGCGATGTTAGAGAAGCACACGACTGAGGCAATTGCATTTATTTTGGCTGGTGTGCGGCATAATTGCTAATTGCTAATTGCTAATTGCTAATCACTATCAGTTTTGAGTTTGGCTTCCTACTCCCCACTCCCCACTCCCCTTACTTAGCGGGATTTTGAGGAACAGTCCAGTAGTAAATAGTATGTTCGCGCTCTGGTCTTTTTACTTTCACTGTTCGTTTGGGTTGCTATCCTTTAATGTCGAAGTCATGGGAAACGATGCGAGTTCCGGGTTTGAGTTGGCTTAATAATTTGGGTCGCAGTTTGTATATAATAGGGCGGGGCTTGCGATGCCCACCCCACAAGAATTATATAATTTGAAATTATGCAGTTTAAATGTGTTTTAGTTTATTAGTTTAAACTTCAATTTTATAGTTCAACTGATGCTCATCACCAGTTAAACCTCTGAATCCCCAATTATGTTTAGGAGTTATAAACATATTTTTAGATGCAGATAGTATGCTTGGGTCTGCTTTTTACTATACTACCTAGACGGTTGGCTCATCGATGTAAAATTATCGTCTGGATAGTATATTTTTAAAGAAGCAGCAAAAATTTTTAGCTCAATTGTAGTTTTAGTATTTTTAATAGATATATTTTTTACCTATTATGCAAAAAGCTTTCAGTAAGATTCCTTCAGAAATTCGAGTGGCGTTATTTTTCCCCGCAGTATTTCTCAATGGATGGCTATTAATTATACTGTTGCAGCAAATGCAACCCTTGGTCACTATAGTTATTGTGGCTGCTTTATTTGCATTTTTGTTGGAATACCCAGTTCGGTTTCTGCGAAATCTAGGGTTGCGGCAAGTATTCGCAGTTGGGATAGTTTTGATAGTAGCGCTAGTAATTTTAACTATAATAGCGTTGACTCTCGTTCCTGTAATTTTGCAACAGGCAAACGATTTAATTACCAATTTACCTACATTCATTAAGGTACTTAATCAAGAACTTGCTTCTTTGGATGCTTGGGTGGAAGCTCGACAGCTACCAATCAGCCTTGATGGAATTACTGCTCAATTTACCGGACAATTGGCAGGACAAGCGCAAAAGCTAGCCAGCCAAGCATTAAATGTTGCGTTTGAAACTATAGGTGGTATTACTAGTATTATCTTAGTTTTAGTGTTTACGGTTGTACTGACTTTTAGTGGTGAACAGGTTTTTAATGGCTTGCTAAGTTGGTTGCCTGAATGGTGGAAACAGCAAGTACAACTTTCTCTAAGGAAAACCTTTGAGAGTTTTATAACAGGTCAATTTATTGTTGCCAGCATTGGGACGGTGTTGCAAACGACTGCATTTCTTTTTATGCAAGTGCCTTTTGGTTTGCTTTTTGGAGTGGGAATCGGTGTCATGAGTTTGATACCTTTAGGAGGAGCAATTACCATTACGGTGCTAGGAATAGTACTCACTCTGCAAAATTTTTGGTTAGGTATTAAAGTTTTGATTGTCACTGTTATATTGGGTCAAATAAATGAAACATTAATTGCACCTCGTGTTCTCAGTGATTTGGTAGGCTTAAATCTTTTTTGGGTATTAATTTCTCTACTTTTAGGTGCAAGGTTTGGTGGACCACTTGGGTTATTTTTAGCTGTACCACTCGCTAGTTTTATCAAAATTTTGGCAGATAGAATTAAAGATTCAAAAATTGAGAAACAAGAACTAGTTGTGTCTGGAAAGACTTAATTTTAAGCTCTCCAGTTTATCTCAAACATGTTTCCAAGGTCTACAAAACTCTATAACAGTTACCTAGTCGAATGAAGCCAGCAATTAAATAAAAATTTGCTTATTGCATAGTTTTAAGTAGGTTTAATTTACCCCTGTATTGTATACCCAAACAAAATTTTACAGCCAGTTTCCAATCATCACAAATGATGCCCAAAAGTAAGGATTTTGATAGTTAGGCATTTGCAATAGTGCTAGCTGTGCGTTGCGAAGGGCTTCTGCTTTGGTCATGCCCGGTTTGGTTAGTTCTTGGTAAAATTTAGTCATCAATATGCTAGTAGATAAATCGTTAACCTGCCAGAGAGTTGCTACAGTGGCACGGGCACCAGAACGAATTGCCACACCTGCCATTCCTAAGGCTGCTCGGTTATCACCTTCAGCCGTTTCACAAGCACTAAGGACAAACAGTTCAATGGGTTGCTCTCCTTGTTTACGGCTGCGTAAAAGTCGGTCTAGTTGTTTGGCATTAATACGGTCATTCCAAGCCAAAATAAAAGTATCTTCTGTATTAGAACTAAACTGACCGTGGGTTGCGAGGTGAAGTACAGGGAAGGGAAGCTTCTGGATGGCTTCTTGTAGTTTTTTGCTAGTAAACTGTTGGTTGAGCAGAATTTTAGCCTTAAGCTTGGAGCTAATTTGCTGCACTTCGCTGACCACTGCAGGTAGGGGTGGCAATCCTTGATGAGCTTCTGAAAGACCAGCTAATAATACCCTTAGCTCCTTTTTTGTTAAGGGTCGAGATTCTAAAAGTTGCAGTCCGGGCGCAAGGGCGATGTTGTATTTTTCAATTAGGTATTGTTGACCGTCATGGAGAGTTGCCATTGGCAAATTTCGCAACGCACCATCCAGAACAAATACTAAAGTTTTGATATTATTTTTTGCCAGAGACGCTGAAGCGGGTCGAATCAACCAATCATAAAGTTTTTGGACTAATGGTTGGCGTTCTCGCTCGAATGCTGTCCGACGCAGAGAAATCCGCGTTAGTTGCGTCATATTTTCCAGTTCTGTTTGAGATATTTTTATCCCATAATGACGCAAAGGTTCGCCCGGTATTGATAAAATAACTTCCAGACGGTCTCTTAAAATAATCGGATAAAAAACGGCAGCATTAACATCAAATTGGTCAATTTGTTTTGGTTTCGCCTCGGCGCAAGCATCTTGAAAGAAATTATCCAATTCAGCTAATTGTAAAGATTCAATCACCTGACGAGCTAGTTTGAGACTTTCTTGGCTAACTTCTCTTGAATCAGGGGTTTGTAGCAATAAGCTGACTAACTCACGATAAACTGGTTCAATGCTTTCGCGGAAGGAAAATTGCACGCCAGTATCAATAGCCACTAATTCATTACGTAGAGAACCCAGAATATTAATTGCTTGAGTATAATTGATTTTGGCTTTTTCTAAATCACCTTGCAACCTGTAGATACGCCCCAATTGCCAAAATAACTGATAGGTAATATGAGGCGCAGTGTTAGATGATACTAAACTCAGAGCTTGAGTCGTTACGCTTTTAGAAAGCGACCATTGCTTTGATAGTTCGTAAAACCGACCCCGACTGCCTAAAACATATGCCTGAGATTGAATATCTCCCAAAGCTTTTGCCTGTTCGAGGGCAAGGTTTAAAATTGGCTCAATAGCATTAATATTAGTATGAGGTTCGAGTGCTGCCAATTTCAGTAAACTCTGGGCAAAATTGAGTTGAGCGTACACACTTGCTCGTGTCGGACGTAACTCCGTAAAAGATGGTATGTGCGATTGCCATAAGCTAATAGCCCGAGCTTTGTCTCCACTCTCAACAAAAAGCCTTAGTTGGTTTAGTGTTGCTTGGAGTCGCTGTATTGGTTCGCCATAATTATATGCTGCTTGGTAAGCTGTTAAAGCTTCTTGTCTGAGTTGAGTAACATAAAGAGGCTTTTTGCTATTTTGAATCGCCAAAGCGTAAGCCTTCTTACCCAAACCAAGATAAGCAGCAGCGATATCTTGGGGTAATTGTAATTTTTGGGCAACTTCTAAACTATGTTTTAATAAATTCTCAGATTGCTCTAACTCGCCACCCAGCAGCAGCAAATTCCCCAACGAACGCAAACCTAATGTGTTGACGGGAGAAACAGGCAGACTTTTCAGGGTTTGCAGTTCCCCATCAGAGAGATTGCACTGCTGTCGTCTTGAATCTTTTGCACGTGTTTGTATAGTTAGCCCTAATGCTGAACGCAGCGCGTCGCAAGCTTTAGGATATAAGCCTAAATCTTGTAGTGCGGCAGCTTTGTTAATTAGACTTTGAGTACTTAGTACCCGATTACCAATTTGCTGATAAAGGTCAGATGCTTCCTCCCAAGCAACTTGTGCGTCTGCAGCTTTTCCTGTTTCCCTTAAAAGTCGTCCTTGCACATCCAAAGCTTCTGCCAAAAGTTTCTTCTGATTATGATTTTTTGGAATCGAGCGTAAAATCGCGAGGCTTTGTGAAATCACCCGACTTGCATCTTGCCACTGTCCCAGTTGTTGGTAAACTAGCGAGAGATTTCTGCTGGCGACAGCCTGACTTAGCTTATCTCCTTTTGCAGCAAAATGGCTAATAGCAGTAGTTAATTCTCTAGCAGCTTGTTCAAACTTTCCAGCTTCATAGCTAGCTTTTCCAGCTTGTACTTGGGCTATGACAGGTGGCTGTGTTATCAACAATTCACAAGAGAAAATTGCCATTGAGAAGATAAACAGCAAAACCAAGAGTAAAAGGCGTCGGTGAAAAGGAAAATTTTTTCTACCTGGATTACGCTTAATCATGTAAAGTTTTGCGAGTAATTCAAAGTTTAATAAGCTTTTGATTCGGTTGAATGCGCTGTATCCACCCCTCAATAACCACATCTCGACTACGCCTTTCTTGGTCGCAAATGAGCGCAATAGAATACTTATAACGTTTGCCAAATGTTAAAGATGGGGCTTCTTTTGGTAGTTTAAAATTAAAAATCCCTGGTTTGTTTGGAAGCGTATAGGTAGTTTGATAAAGTCCTTTTAGGTTTTCGTCCCAAAGACTAAATTCAGCTTTTTCGGGAACTGACTCGGTTATTTTAATAGAAACAGTAGGGTACGCCTCTGTTGTTTGTTGAATTGTTTGTTGAATCTCGTTAGCCGAGGTTTCTGGTAGCAAAATCTCAGGTTTAGACATAGCGCAGTTTCCCCGTGAACCTCCTCCACTTGTGGTTTTAGGTGCGCTAGTAGGATTAAAGGTTCCACCACTGGAACTATTTGTATTTTGCGCTTGTATTGAACTCAGAGGAAATAGTACTAAACTAAAGACCAGAGAACAGAAAAAAAAAGCTGGTGATTGAAAAATGCTTATACTAGACATATTTTATACTATGCTTGATTGAGTATTTCATGGGGAATAGCAGGAACTAGAAGGCTTTGAACTGCGTTGCTGTGTAACTTCACCAGTATTATAACCAACTAAAGTAACATCACCGTTTTGATTAAAAATCCAACCTCGTGCAGGGATAATTACTGGTGGAGAGAGGTAATTAGAATACACAGCATTATCTATTCTCTCGCTCCTCTTAGGCGATATAGGCAAATCACTCCAACTCACGCGCACCCCATCATCACCCAGGTTTTCTCCAGGATTTACAGGTAAACCACCTCGTCCGGCAATAACAAATTCACTCGCTCCCCCTTCAAGACAGGGATTTGTAGCAATTAAGCTAGCTGGGTCTAATATATTTTCTGGTAGTTCGACTAAACCCTGTGCTGGATTTACTCCAGATGTACTAAATGTTACCGTACCTTGTAAGTTAGGCCCACTTGCTTGGGAAATGGCGGCGATGTTGCTGGTGGTCAGCAGCTGGGTAGGGCTGACCTGTGAAGCTTCTAATTCGGTGTCTGTTAGTCCCAGGCGTTCTCTGACCTGCTCGCGGCTGACGGGAGCAAAGCCAAAAATGTTGGGAAAGTTGATTGTAACGCTTCCGCCTTTTGCCGTGCGAGCATTGGCGGTGATATCGCTGTTTTCTTGGGGAAAGGCAACCAGAACATCCCCTTTCAAGGAAATGTTACCACCATTAGAAGTACCCGCATCGGTTGTAATCTGGCTACCTCGGCGTAAAATAGTATACTGCGCCTGGAGGTTAATATTAGCTCCTTCACCAGAAACAGTCCTGCCATCAATCTTGCCTTGGTTGTTAAGGAATATCTCCTTTGCTGCTACTTCTATTTTTCCAGCATTTCCCGAACCAAGGCTTTCAACACTTACCTTTCCTTTATCCTCGACAATAAGCCGATTAGTAGTGATGCTCAAGTCTCCAGCTATACCTGTGGCAGGGGGAAGCTGATAGATGGCCTGAAAATATAAATCCCCTGATGTTGTTCCAATGCCAAGTCCACCACTTCCGGATGTTCCCCTGATTTCCACTGTTTCAGAAGCATTGATAATCACATTACCACTTTTACCTGCCCCAAGGGTAGAAGCGCCAACTGTCCCTTCATTCTCGACTAATAAACGTTTCGTGTTAATTCGCACGTCGCCAGACACTGCATTTCCCGAAGTCGCAACGGAACCAATAAAACCCAGCCCCGCCACGTTAACTAACTCCCTGGCATTGATGGTCAGGTTACCACCTCGCCCCAAAGATGGATACAGTCTGTCGGCGAAAAATCCGCTTCCCGCGTTAATACTTCCTCCTTCTTTAACCACGACAGAGCCAGCATTAATCTCCATATTTCCCGCATCCCCTGTGCCACTAGCCGCAAGCGTATTAATACTGGAAACGAATAAAGCATTGGGAAACCTTCCCGATACGACCACAGAGTCTTTTGCGTTAATGGTGAGATTACCTCCCTTACCAGAACCTATAGTTGCAGTGCTTACAGTTCCTAACCCCTGAACTAGCAAATTTCCCGTGTCAATGGTTAAATTCCCTGCATTCCCCCCTTGAACTCCTGCGGTAGCTTGAATGTGACCACCATCTACCTCAATTGATGAGCCTGCTTGAATGTGAGTATTTCCGCCTCTACCTGTCCCTTGCGTGGGGCCACCAATATAGGCTCCGGAACTTAATTTTAACTGCTGAGTTGACACAGTTAGCTTGCCACTGTCTCCTAGTCCAAAGCTTCCAACCAAGATAGAACTTATTAAATTAGACAGGTTTACCGTTCCACTGAAAGCTGGTAATACATAATTGCGTTGATATGTCTCGTAGCTAATTCCCCTCAGTTCCAAAGAATCGGTAGCACGGACGGCAATATTTCCGCCTTTTCCCGTCCCTAATGTAGCGGCGTGTATAAATGCCCCATCCTGTAACTTTATTTGTGACGCGAGTATATTTATATCCCGACCATCAATATTTCCCAGGGTATTGGAAGCTATATTAGCACGCTCGCTTAAAGTCAGCTTTCCGGCTCTAATGTTAATAGCACCTCCACCAGTACCACTAGCTATAACCGACGCAGTACCGGATAAATCAATATTCCCAAAATTTTCAACCCCCCGATAGTCCAACTCTGAACTCGTTGGAATCAAGTTGAAGCCAATAAAACCCGGACTGGCAATGCTTCCTAGTAAAATATTACCGCCAAAAGCAGTAATATTACCGCTATCCAAATTTAAATCACCTCCCAGCAACGCCAAAGTTTGACCGGGAGTTACTTCTAAACCAACGGGGGTTTGTGCGTCCTGAATTACTCGACTGCTGCGAGATTGATTAATAATAGTACCCGGGTTTTCTCGAAACCTCAATCCCAAGGGAATATTTACGGTTAATAACGGGGGTGCTTGTGGATTAACAGCACTAAATTCAAATCCATTAAAAACTATGCTGCTGGAAGAACTTGCTAAAAAAGACCCGCGTAAATCTAACTTAGAATTAGGACCAAACACAATTCCTGACGGGTTAATAAAAAATAAGTTAGCATTACCCAATACTCCCAAAGTTCCCAAAATATTGGAGAGATTTTTACCTGTTACTCGGCTGAAAATATTAGTAATACTATCGGGATGAGAAAAATAGGCTCCTCTTCCTTCTTGAATATTGAATTCACCAAAACTGTGAAATAAATTTGTCCCGCGAATCGCACCACTATCAATACGCTCAGAAGGTACTCCTTTAATTACATCAGGTTTTACTACCGAACTTTCAACACCAAGAGACGCATCGGGCGTAATTTGAGCCAAGGCTTTTGACTTGAAAACACACAATGAAAGCGAAAAAAGTAATAATGATATTGGGACTCTTTTCAGGGGGAAATTTAGAGGACACATTTTTAATGATTATTTTACGGTGATATTACTGGATTTTACAGAAGCTTAGCGTAGTATACAATACCATTGTTGTGTCCGATTTTTAAGAGAGTTTTGTAAATAAAATATAAAATTTTTGTGGGTGCGTTACTTTCTGTGTTTAATGAGCCACTGTTTTATAACAATTTGATTTTTCTTACTTTCTGATTGCTTTAGATACTCAATTGCTATCCTGACAGCAGTAGAATTGGTAGCGGATTCTTCTAACAATAATTTCAGAATTTGTTGGATTTGAATTTTTTCTAACTTTTTATTGATAATAATATTTATTGTAATTGCTGCAAATAGTAATCCCAAAGATGACGGCACAAATGGCAACCACCAACCCTGCAAAAAACTTTGGTAAGCGATAAATAATAACACTACACTTGCTAACAAAATGCTAGCGATAATCACCTGTAAAGACTTCAATTTCCAGGTTAATACTGCTCCCAATAATGACCAAAGCAACATCCAGAACCATTCTTGAGGTTCAGTCAAAACTTGTAGTGTTGGTCTTCCATCTAAAGCAGCACTGACAAGATGGCTAATTAAATTAGCATGAATCACTACTCCCGGAGTCCGTCTAGGTGCATATGACAAACTACTACTGTAGGGGGTATAGTGAAGGTCGTTAAGACTTTCGGCAATTATACCTATTAAAATCATTCGACTTGCCATTAAATTTGGTGGTATCCGATTTTCTAAAACATTGGTAAACGAGATAGTTTGGAAATTATTTAATAACCCGCGAAAATTCAGTAATATTTGATAACCTCCAGCATCAGCCTGTACATAGCCTCCATCATTAGTATCAAATTTCTTGAATACATCTCGACCTAGTTGCACTCGATATTTATCTATTTGTTTTGGAGTTATTCCTTCTGCTTTTAAATAGCTAAGGGCAATTTTCAAACCAAAACTTTCGTAAATTTGATTGTTGTGCAAAAAAGTAAGCAAACCGCGACGGATTTTGCCATCAGCATCTAATATTAAATCGGCGAAGCCAATTTGCCCCGATTGCTTTAAAATTTCTGGTGGAAGAATCCGACTGTCAATAACTTTCTCAATACCAATTAGATTTGGCGTGGATTTATATATCTCTAATAAGTTTTTATTACCGGGTTCTACAGGCAAATTTCGATATAAATCAAAACCAATGACTCTAGGATTGTTGGCTTTTATATTTTCAAGTGCCTTAGTTAAAAGCTTATCTGGCACAGGCCATTGCCCAATTTTAGTAATATCTGCTTCGTCAATAGTGACAATTACAATGCGTTCATCAGGACTTTCTGCAGTTCGCCAACGAAAAAAATTGTCTAAAGCATTCCACTCCATTCCTTGCAAAAATCCCGTCAAACCCAAGAGAATAATTAAACTGGTAACGCATAGAGCTGTTACCCCAGTCCAAGCCCAGCAAATTTTATACTTAAGACATTCTTGTTTCGCCTTCCGTCTAGCAAATAAGAGGATTTGATTTGCTTGTTCGAGAGATAAAAAAGCATTCTCTGCTTCCTGCTTGCTTAATTCTTGACTGGCTGCTAAGTATTGATAATCCAAGTCGCTTAAACTTTTACCTAATGCCCAAGCCAAGGCTTCTTCGAGAGCTTGTCCTCGTAATAAACGCGATTTGTCCTTTGCTTGTGAAGCGACCCAAGCTTCTAAAAATTGAGAATAAGGACGTAAATAATTTAATTGTTTTTCTACCCATATAAGGTTAAACACTTCAGAATATATGGGATTTTTGACCTTTAGGAACCCTTGCTTTTTGACAACTAAACCACTCAGCAATAGTTGAATCTGTTCTAGACTATCGTCTGTTTTTACTGGGACTTCTTGTAATATTTTCTGGTAAATACCCAGCATTCTCACGGTACTTTTACCGCCGTGTTGGATGCGGTTGGATATTGTTCTCAAATGTTCCGGCTCATCTTGGGATTCCCATTGTTCAATAATCTGCTTTCTGACAATAGTTTCTACCGAAGATACTTCTACTTGGTTGATGTCATTTGGAATTGAACTAGCAACTAACTTGCATAGTTTTTGTGTTAAAAATGCTTGTCCGAATGTCCAAGCTAAAATTTCTTTTAAAATTTCCCGACCGCAGGTGTTTGTTACTCCTAATCCCTGAATTAGGGGTAGAGCTTCTTGCTCTTCAAAACCTCTTAACTCTATAGCTTGACCGATATTAAATGGAGTACGATTTCCGGCTTTGATTAAATCCGATGGCGTAGCTACACCAAAAATAGCAAAAGTAACACGCTTATATGAGGGATTAATAGCTCTTTGATTATAACAAAATCGAATCAGTGCAAAAAAGTCATCGACAGAAAAATCCAAATTCAGAATACTATCAATTTCATCAATAAAAATAAATAGTTGTTCGTTGGGAAAGTGGACTTGCAGTAATTCCTCAATGAAGAAACTTAATTTGCTCTGCTCTGATAAATATGAACATTCTTTCAACCAAGTTTTTAAATTATTTTTTTTTGGAAGTTTAAAACTTGACCACAAATTGCCAATAAAGCTATTATACCATTGCACAGGAGTAATATTTTTACTGCCAATACTGGTCATATCTACAGCAACGCATTTAAATTCTTCTTTTATAAGGCGATGCATAGTTCTAACCAACAGCGAAGATTTACCCATCTGTCGGGAGTTAAGCACATAGCAAAATTCACCTTGCTTTAATGCATCATAAAGTTTTGCATCAGCCTGTCGTTCCACATAACTAGGGTCTTCACTGTTGAGACTACCGCCTACTTGGTATTTAATTTTATTTGAAGTTGCCATAAATAGGAAACATTGGATTAAATAAGTAAAAAATAATACATTACACTAACTTATCTATCTTTGCCGTAAATTTGTCAAGTACCTGTTGTTACCTATAGTTTCAGTATAAACAGCATTTGTAATGTATTTTAAAATATCAGAAATTCAATCTTAAAATGGAGAATATTTAATTCGTAAGTAGTAAATTATACATTTTAATTACTTATTAGTTTTCTATTCCTAAGACGCAGAGTACAGATTTACGATTTAAGAGAGTGCTTCTCGCAAAATTTTTAGCTTTTCTGGCAAAATTCGATAATAAATCCAAGTCCCACGTCGCTCTTTCTCTAGCAAGCCTGACTCGTGCATGACTTTGAGATGATGACTCACTGTTGGTTGCGAGACTCCTAGCGGCTCCACCAACTCACAAGCGCAAACCTCCTTATTCGGTTGAGATGCTATCAAACTCAGCATTTGTAGCCGCATGGGCTCACCCAATACGCGGAAGATAGCAGCCAAGTATGACGCCTCATCAGGTGTAAGGCTGCGAGCAAATAAGAAGGAGCAACAAGGTGTTGTCGGTTTAGATATCTTCATAATCTATATATTGACATACATCAATATCCTTCGCCATAATATCGACATATATCAATATAGATGTTCATCAATAAAAGGAATGACTGATTATGTCTCGTGTACAACTAGCCTTGAATGTAAGTAATATTGACGCAGCTGTTGACTTCTACAGCAAAATATTTGGTACAGAACCTGCTAAGCGTCGTCCGGGCTATGCCAATTTTGCGATTGCTGAGCCACCTTTGAAACTGGTACTAATTGAGAATCCTTCAGAGGCTGGCAAATTGAATCACTTAGGAGTTGAAGTGGATTCATCAGAACAGGTTAAAGAGGCAAGTGAGCGTCTCTATCAAGCCAATTTAAAGGTGAAGGCAGAAGAGCAAACTACTTTGTAGTTAACGGCTAAAATCATTCGTAATTTATTATTCGTAATTCGTCGTTAAATATTCTTTTTGAAGGTTATTAATACTCATACAAAACACATGTGTATAAAAGTATTAAATATAGCCTTTCTCAGTCGAGTGAGGTGCAAATTAAATGAATAAAATATTGCGGGTGGGGTGTGCATTGCAAGCCCTGTCCTAATGTATTTAATCAAAACGATATTGCTATATTAATACAGCGCTCTAAATAAAAAAAATCTATATAAAAAAATTACCCATCCCAAAATATTCCAGATGACTTATCATGTATATTAAATTGATATCAAATTAAGACAGAGGCAGTATATTATGAGGAAGCTATCGATACCAAATTTTAAAGACAGACAAATGGGTCAAGTAATAATAAGCATAAATGTAGCCAATCGAATTGACCAAGTATTAGCCGAACGAGGATTCATTTCCCCAGGAGAAGTTCGTTCCGTTACACTGACAGATGTTTTAGTAGATACAGGCGCAACATCATTATGTTTACCTTCATCTGTTATTGCTCAGTTAGGTTTAACTCAAGGAGGGGAAGCTAGTGTTGAAACAACTACAGGAATAACAAAAGGACGAATATTTAGAGACGTTGACTTGTGTATTGAAGGACGTAGAAGTGTTTTCGACTGCTTAGAACTTACAGAAGTATCTTACGCTTTATTAGGTGTTGTACCAATGCAAATTTTAGGACTTGAGCCAGATTTAAAAAACCATAAATTGCGATTATTGCCGATGAATTCTGAACAAACTTATCTGACAATTTTGTAAATATTTGTTTAGAGCTATACAATTAAGTAATCAAGTGGAGAGTCAAATCATGGTACGACTAATTTGTTATCCCTGAGTGGGAATTCAAAAGCTCCATGTGTTGTCATCATCATGGCATGGATTAATGCCTTTGCTTTTAATAGTGTTTCCTGAAACTCCATTTCAGGATGAGAAAGCGCCACAATACCCCCACCAACACCAATCGAGGTTTGCTCCGGAGTCAGCACAGCGGTACGAATAACAATATTTAAATCGGCTGAGCCATTAAGTCCCAAAAAGCCGATAGCTCCTGAGTACACTCCCCGTGCTTCTTGCTCTAATTTATCAATAATTTCCAGGGTTCTGAGCTTAGGGGCACCAGTCATAGAACCACCAGGAAAGGCATTGCGAATACAGTCTGTGGCGCTCATATCAGCGCGTAAATGACCGCGAATTGTTGATACCAGTTGATGTACTGTTGCATAGGTTTCCACATCCATCAATTTGGGAACATGCACAGTGCCTACCGCACAAACCCTTCCCAAATCGTTGCGAAGTAAATCCACAATCATCAAATTCTCCGCTCGGTCTTTTTCACTGTTCCGCAATCGTTCACGTAGGATAAAATCTTCGTCGGGTGTTTTTCCTCGTTGCAGTGTCCCCTTGATGGGCTTTGTTTCCACCCAACCTTTGCGGTCAATGTGCAGAAATCGCTCTGGGGACGAGCAAGCAATTGCCACATCGCCAAAGCGTAAAAATGCAGCATAAGGAGCAGGATTTGTGTGGCGTAATGAACGATAAAACGCTAACGGGTCGGGAGTCGCGTCTGTCTGAATTTGGTTTGTTAAACAAACTTGATAAGTTTCTCCTTCGCGAATTTCCTGTAAACATGCCTTAATATCATCAAGGTAAATCTTTTTAGACCGTTTTAATTTAAAAATAACAGGTGCTTTAGTCTTCTGTGGAACAATAGGTGAGAGGGGAGGAAGGTGGTTAATCTGTTGTTTCATCGATGCAAACCAGCTTTCAGCCTCATCTTTTTGTCCTTGATGAATTAAGCAGAGCAGATAAAGGGTTTGTTCCTGATGGTCAATTGCAATCATCCTATCTGCTAACAAGAACATTGCATCGGGTAAGTCAGAAGGGTGTTTTAATTGAGAGCCACACTCTGCCTTTAGTTCATAGCCAAAGTAACCCACAAATCCACAGTTAAAATCGAAAGGTAGTTCGTCAGATGAGCAGTGTCGCTCTTCCAGTTCCCGCTTGAGATAATCGAAAATCCCCTCTGTTCTACTGCTAATTGTATCGGACTTGGTAACGGTGAGTTCCTGCAATTGCGTCTGATAACGAATTAGAAGACTATTTTTGCCACTGCTATCTCCCATGAAGGAAAAGCGAGAAAGACCAGACTCAACACGACTGCTGTCTAGCCAAAATGCATTTGGTGATTTGCCAAACAAATGCACAAACATTTGCTCGGTATCGGGACACAAACTCAGTTTGTGCGTACAAAGTTCAAATTTCTGCTGTTGTTTTTGACGAGAAGAATTTGTTGCAAAAAAAGTAGTCTGCCCACTTCCTGTCCAATAGTGTTTTCTGGGACTTTTGTCTCGCTCTTGGGCAAATTTTAGAGTTATCTCTCTAAAATTCTCTAACAAGGTTTGCCCATACTGTGTACAAATTGACTCTGGATGAAACTGCACACCCCATAGCGGTAAAGACCGATGCCGTAGTCCCATTATAAGGTTGTCCGAAGTCCACGCTATTTTTTGTAAACAGTCTGGGAGGTCATCTGAAACCAGCAAGGAATGGTAGCGCACAACAGAGAAAGGAGAAGGAATTCCCTCAAACAAATCAGTTCCAATGTGATAAACTTTACTAAGCCGACCATGACGAACCTCTGGCGCATGAATAACTTTTCCTCCATAGGTATCACCAATTCCCTGATGTCCTAGGCAAACGCCCAGAAGTGGCACTTGTGCATTTTGAATTATTTGACGACATATGCCAAAATCTTTTGGGTTTTCCGGACGACCAGGCCCTGGTGAAATAACTATGTTATCAAATTCCCACTGCTTAAGTTCATCCCATACAACTTGGTCGTTGTAAATTACAGTGGGATACTCTCTATTTACTTCTGCAATTAATTGATAAAGATTAAAGGTGTAAGAATCATAGTTATCAATAATCAGAGTTTTCACGTTATAATCCTTTCATCTATTTATCATATTTTTCCACAAGAACCTGTGTTATTAAGTCGAAACATTGTTAGTTTTGGCTCGTTACTATAACCGTATGCATTTACAACTTTTTTTGTGATTTCATCAAATGTTGGGTCAATGATATATTCTTCTGTGTCGGGGTCTATGGCAATATACCAGTTATGGTGAGTTTCTATCAAGCTAGGACGCACGCGCTCGAATATAATACGACAACGTGCGGCAAGCTCATCACGCAGTTTTTGGCGTTGAGCTAGTTCTTCCTGTGGTATTGGCTTACGCGGTAAGTTAGTACGTTGTGGTTGGGATAATTGTGCCATGATAGTAAAATGTGGTTATATGTAGTTTACTTCTATGGTAAATTGTTCTGCTTTAAAAACCACTCAACAGCATCCTTAATAGCAACATCCACAGAATTTTGAGGCAGACCCAATTCTTGCACAGCCTTAGATGCATTATAATACATATATTGTGTTGCCATTTTCACCCCATCCAAAGGTACAGAGGGTGCTTTTCCTAAAGGAGCTAGGATTTTTTCTTCAACCCACGCAACTCCTAAGGGTAACCAAACAGGTACTGTATTTTTAGGTGCAGGAATACCTGTTAATTCTGCTAGCTTATTCAGAAATTCTTTCAATGTTAAATTTTGATTTCCTAAAATATATCGTTCCCCCGATTTCCCTTTTTCTAAAGCGAGTAAATGACCTCTCGCAACATCTCTAACATCAATGAAATTTAATCCTGTATCCATGTAAACAGGCATTTTTCGACGCAAAAATCTAACTATTGTCTCACCTGTTGGGGTTGGTTTAATATCCCAAGCTCCAATTGGAGTACTGGGATTTACTATAACTATTTCTTGACCATTTTTTGCTGCTTGTTTAGCTTCTTGCTCGGCTAAAAATTTGGATTTTTTATAATGTCCAATTAATTTCTCTACAGGGCTTTGATAAGTTTCATCCGCAGGTTTTCCGTCACCTCTCACTCCAATAGCCGCAACCGAACTGGTGTAAACAGTACGTTCAATACCTGCTTTTTTGGCTGCTGCTAATACGTTTCGTGTACCTAAAACATTATGATGGTAAAGAGCTTCTTTGTCTGCTTGCCATAGCGAATAATGGGCTGCGACATGGAATAAGTATTGGCAATCTTTCATTTGTCGCCACAGTTCCGGGTCGTTTAAATCGCCTCTGACAATTTCTATATCTAAGTTTTGTAGATTATCTAGTTTGCTATTTAGACGTACTAAAGCTTTTACTTTGTACCCTTTTTGTTGAAGTAAACGTACTAAATTCGCACCAATGAACCCTGTTCCACCTGTTATAAATACACGCATTTATGTCTCCTAAAAATTAGCATTGGGTTTGTATTAGTATCTTCAAAACTTTCAATAGATAAATTGTATTTTCTTGTGAGTCCCTTGTGCTAAGACGGGCTAGAAGCCCATCCCACAAGAAGTTATTAAGGCTTTTTTTAATTGGAAAGTCTCTCTTGTGGGGTGGGCATCCTTGCCCGCCCTTGTGCTAGAAGAGGCTAGAAGGGGCTTATACCCATCCCACAAGAAGTTTTATTAAGGAGTGCTTTTTACTTTTCTTGGAAACCAGTCGTCTAAAATTGTGTACAAAACTGGTACTACTATTAAACTCAAGACAGTAGTACTAATCAAACCTCCACCTATCGCAACAGCCATTGGGGAACGCAGTTCCGAACCTGCTCCAAATCCTAAAGCGATTGGAACCATGCCTAAAATAGTTGCGACCGTAGTCATAATAATTGGACGATAGCGTACTGGTCCTGCTTGCAAAATTGCTTCTTCGCGCTGAAAGCCTTCGTCTCGTAATTGGTTGATGTAATCTACAAGAATAATAGCGTTTTTGTTGCTAATTCCTAGTAAAAATACAAAGCCAATTAAGGAAATCATTCCAAAGTCGCTTCCGGTTACTAGCAAAGCAATTACAGCTCCGACTAATGCTAATGGCAAAGAAATTCCAATTACTACCGGGTCAACCCAAGTGCGGAATAACCAAATCAGCACACCAATAATACACAAGGCTGACAAAATCAGGGTTGTACCAAAACTACCCATAACTTCTCTCAAACTGGCTGAGTCTCCTCCTAAATCTAAAGTTACATTAGGAGGTAATAGTTTTTTGGTTTCCGCGACTAGCTTATCGGTCGCATCACCGAGAGATAAATCTTTGCCCAGGTTAGCGTTAATGTATGCGACCCGTTGATGATTTAGGCGTTCTATTTGAAAAATATCGTTTCCTTTGTTGCGTTCTCCGCTAGTGCTAACATCAACAAATCCCGGTAGTTTTTCTAAACGTTGTTTAATTTTCTCAGCTGTATCGTTCAGACTTTTTAGGTCATTCCCCTGTATAGCCACTTGTAAAGGTTTTTGTCCACCTGTATCGACAAATTGAATATCTTCTACGCTGGTAGTAACCCCAGGTAGTTTGGGTAAGGTCGAACGAAATTGTTCTTGCAGTTGCGCTGTTGTTAGTTTGCGCTCGTTTTTTAACTTGATATACAGGATGCCTTTATTTGGCTCTCCCTCACGAGAACCTACAGTGGTAAACACTGTTTCCACATCGGGTGATTTTCTGACGGTCTCTTCCAGTTTTTTGGCAACTTCCAAAGATTCATTTAACGGGTTGGAAGCTACGACGGGTACATTCGGCTCTCCACTACCTAAAAAACTACTAAATAAATCTTCTGCTTGCTTTCGTTGTTGCTGTATATCCGGTATGGGAGCCGCATAAGTTATATTAAACTCCCCTCGGTCAAGTTTGGGAATAAACCCTTTGGGAATTAATCCAACGAGTGCGATCGCCCCAACAAAACTTAACAAAGCCAGTGCTATGACTGAACGACGATGATTAAGCGACCATTTTAAAATATTTTGATAAACTTGAGCAAAAAATCCCCATTTACGCTCATCGGTCTGAGTCGGACGTTTATTTTGGGGCTTTTTAATCCAGTAAATTGCCAGCACCGGGGACAAAGTACGTGCAACCAACAACGAAATTAACATCGCTGCGGATACTGTAATTCCAAAAGGTTTAAAAAATTGACCAATCACCCCACCCATCAACCCAATTGGTAGAAAAACTGCTACAGCGGTAAAGGTGGCTGCGGCAACAGTTAAACCAATTTCGCTTGTGGCTGTAAGGGCTGCTTCGCGGGGTGTTTCAGCCTCTTCGAGGTGACGCATGATATTTTCGACATCAACAATTGCGTCGTCAATGATACTTCCAATCACTAAAGCCAAAGCTAATAGGGTGATAGTCTCTAAATTAAACCCAAAAATTGCCATAACGATAAACGTCCCCAACAAGGACATGGGTATCGCTAGTGCAGAAATTATTGTTGCTGGCCAATTTCGCAAAAAAGGAAAAATAACAATAACTGCTAAAACAATGGCTTCAATCAAAGAATCGACCGTAGCATCGGTAGCTTTACGAATATACTCAGCTTGGGTTGCTGCGAGGGTAATTTGCACATTTTTCAAAGAGGAGCGCAAAGAACCGACTTGTTTTTCTACTACCTCTACCACTTCTAAAGTATTGGCGTTACCGCGTTTAATCACCTGAAACGCTAAAGCATCTGTACCATTAAACCGCACTAAAGTCGTAGAAGTTCCTGTAGAAGAATCCCCTAGTAACGATACTCTCAAAACACCAGGAAGCTTGGAAATCGCTGGTAAAATCTGCTTTTGAGCAATTTGAGTCAAATCATTTAAGCCAAGCTGCTCACTTTTTAGTGCATAACTAACGACTGCTGACTCATTTAAATTTAAAGGAATAATATCAAAAGTTGCACCATCAGGAAGAGAAGTTTTATTTAGCTTATTTAGCGCGTCTTTTACTTCCTGATTTGCGGTTTCCAGATTTGTTCCCACCGCAAAGGATAAACTAACGACGGATTGACCTGGATAACTGGAAGAACGAATATCATCCAGTCCTTCTAAAGATTTTAAACGCTGCTCGATTGGTTGGGTCACCTTTGCTTCGGTATCCACGGCTGACGACAGAGGAGCTGCGGTGTTGACAATTACCACAGGAAAGGTAACATCAGGGAACAGGGCAAATTTCAGGGAACTAAAAGCCAAAATCCCTGCAACCGTTACCGCAATCCAAAAAGAGACCGTTAGCCAGGAATAGCGAATCGCTAATCGGGAAAGGTTGAAGCTAGCGCGTTTTGGTTTTGGACGTTGAGCTTCTTGCATCGTTGACTTACTAACCAACACTAAGTTTTGATTGTAGAGCGAATTAGTGGTTTCCGTGTAAGTGGTGGTGCAAGAAAATACATTTTCCAACCGATTTTATAATTTACCTAGCAATTATATACTCTAATACCGTTTTACTTTAACTGTAAAACATACACAGAATGTAGAGACGCGATTAATCGCGTCTCTACGTAATCTATTTGTATCAGGCATTTCGTGAAACGGGATAAATCCTCACTGGTAAATGGTTAATGCTCCGCTAGCCTTAAGATAGAGGTGGCTCTGATAATTCCATCGTGCTTTGTAGTATTTTTTTAATGCGATTGTGAAGAGAAAAATCAAATTTCTGATTATTAAGAATACGAAATCTTTCGAGCTTAGCTAACATGGCTGTTAACTCAACTGTAGTCAATGGTGTTTTTAATAATTCCGGAAATTTGCCTATCTCGCGTTTTAGTTCCAGCCATTCTCCATAACATTGAGAACATTTATTCGGTCGCATCCAAAAATATCTTTTCTTCTCTTCATACCATTTTTTTTGAAGATTTGCTGCGAACTCCGAATCTTTCCCACAAGCGATACAATTATATGTATAGGATTCATAATAACCAGGAATATACCATGAGCGTTTTGACTCCTTTGATAATTCTGCAAAATTTACTTTTATTTTTTCTTCCAAAATTGGCTTTTTCTTTCTGTGAGTATTGGATGTATTTTTAGACTTTTTCTTTATAGACATTGGAAATACTCATTATTTTCAACTATTAATGTATTTAAATTTTAACCTATCGATTCATGCAAAGTAGACTAGAAACCACTCTAGTGGGTACAATCAATGATGAGACTTAACACTTGACACTATGTATGACCGCAAATCAACCAACCATAGAAGAACGCTTAAGTAGACTAGAAACTTTATTTGTCAACGTTGGCGAAAAAGTTGCACAGCATGATGGCAACATTGATGTACTCGTAGCTAACATTCAGCAATTGACCGAGAACGTAGTCGCAGTAAGCCAAAGAGTAGATGAGTTAAGCGAGCAAACTACCCGCAACATTAACAGATTAGCAGAGGAGGCAGCCCAAGACCGTCAGCAAGCCGCAATAGAACGACAGGAATTTAGAAATTCAATTAATCAAATACTAAATTACTTGCGTGACCGTAATGGCGGTAGTCCACCACCGCAACAATAAACACTACTCTTAATAGTGTTTGCCTTCCACTGGTTCTTTTAACTAACGGAAACTACGCATTATTTCACACTCCCATCAACTCCAACAAAGCCTCAGTCGAGATTTTACCGCTCATATCAGTACCTTCGAGCAGGCTATCAGCCAAATCTCGTTTATGGTGATGCAAATCCACAATTTTATCTTCAATAGTATCTTTAGCAACTAGTCGATAAATAGTCACAGGTCGTTGTTGTCCGATACGATGAGCACGGTCAGAAGCTTGGTCTTCTACAGCAGGATTCCACCAAGGGTCCATATGTATAACGTAATCAGCAGCGGTAAGATTAATACCTGTACCACCAGCTTTCAGACTAATTAAAAATACATCTCCTTCCCCAGATTGGAAAGCATCTACCCGTTTTTTACGCTCAGCCATAGGAGTACTACCATCCAAATACTGGTAACTAATATTTTGTTTTTCTAAATAATCCCGAACAATATGCAAATGGTCAACAAACTGACTAAACACCAGAGCTTTATGACGATTTTCTAGTAAATTATCTAGCACCTCACCGAAAAGTTGCAGTTTAGCGCTGGGTAATTCTGTTTCAGGCATAACTAAACTAGGATTACAACAAGCACGACGTAGTTTCATAATTTCAGCCAAAACTTGCAGGTGTTTTTGACCAGCATTTGCATCACTTTCGGTTAGTTTAGATATAGCTTCCCGACGCAAAGCTTCATAAAAAGCCATTTCCTCTTGACTCAACTCCACATGCAGAAGAATTTCAGTCCGTTCCGGTAACTCTTCCAACACCTGATTTTTTGTCCGACGCAATAAAAATGGTTGAACCAATTTTTTCAATTTGCTACGTGCTTGTTTGTCCTGAAATTTTTCAATGGGAATAGCAAAGCGTTGATTAAAACTTTCAAAGGAACCCAGTAAACCAGGGTTAATAAAGCGGAACAAGTTCCACAGTTCCCCAAGGTGGTTTTCTATGGGAGTTCCAGTAGTAATTAACTTAAAACCAGCTTTAAGGTTCATTGCAGCTTGGGAGCGTTTAGTGGCCATATTTTTGATTGCCTGTGCTTCATCCAGTACAATTGTTTGCCACTCTACCTGAGACAACATCTGGGATAATTCTTCCTGCTGCAATAAACCGTAACTACATACCAACATGTCAAAGGGTTGTAATCCATCCAGCAATTTTTGTCGATTACTACCACTAAATTGAACAATATTAAGAGTCGGAGCAAAGCGCTGAGCTTCGCTTATCCAATTCATACATACGGAAGTAGGAGCAATAATTAAGGTTGCTCCCTTTTGAGCGCGAGTAAGAATTGTTGCCAACGCTTGCACAGTTTTACCTAAACCCATTTGGTCGGCTAAACATGCTCCAACACCCCAATATGCCAAACGTGCCATCCAAGTAAAACCCTCTACTTGGTAGTCGCGTAATTCAGCCTGTAAAGTAGATGGTAACTGTGGTTCTAGATTTTGCGCTTCCTTTAAACGTTGGATATGTTCCTTCCAATGCTTATCAGCTTTCAACTTACCCACATCATCGACAAAATCTTGCAACCCTAATGTAGCCAAAGGGTGAAAGCGTATACCTTTGCCATGTGTTTCTGAAAATGACCGCAATTCATCCAGACGTTTGCGAAACGTTTGAGTTAAAGCTAAGAATTGACCATCTCCGAGAGGGATAAAACGGCTAGGGGTTTGTTCCAATAATTTCAGAAGGTGCTGCATATCCAACACCAAATCGCCATCTAATTTTAACTCTCCAGTAGCAGCAAACCAGTCCTGTTGCCGTTGAATCGTCAAATTAAAATCTTTAAGGTCTGCATGATGACTAACACGTAGCTTTTCACCCTCAGGCCATTCCACTGCTACGGTATCGAGCAGTGCTTGCAGTTCCACCAAAAATTCTAAACATTCCTCTGGCTCTTCTAACAGCCATTCCCCATCTTGGTCATCATTCTGAGCTAATGTACTACAATTTGTAACAACAGCATCCGCTAGTTGCTTTTCTTCCTTTAGATTTCGTCTAGTTTGCAGTCGCTTCCCAGAAATCTCTGCAATCACTGTTTCTCCACCCGTACCAGGACGGTAGTAAGGGCCACCTTGAGCAAAGGGACGAGATAGGATAGATATTTTCAACCCTGCACCAGCAGGCAATAAGTGAATATGGGGTATACTTTGTGACGAAACTTCTTCGGCTCCTTCTAACCCACCACCGATGTCTGAATGCACAGTAACGATTCCAGAGACTGCATTTATCGCAGCCAAAACTTTTTTCTCACCAGCGGCTGGTACTTTTAGCTTATTTTTTTTACCAATAATTTCGGCAATACGTCGGTGTTCGGATGTAATTTCAATTACCCTGATTCTTGTCGGGGTTTCTTTGACATGTAAGATATTTTGTATGCCTGTAAGTTCTGGAGAAAACTCCAAAGTTAAGGAACCTTTCGCTCCTTTTTTCACCAATAATTCAGGCTCTCCTTTGACAATTTCTACACGGGTACTAGGTAAATTTTCCCAAAATACACATGGGTGTCCAATCAATGCAGACAATGCTTTTTCGTTAAAGCTATACTCGGTTTTGCCGTAATAAGACCCATCATAGTAGCTGTCAATACATGCACATACCCGGATATCCTGGGTTGTGAAGTAATCAAACTCGCTTAAATTGCTGTTAAGGCGTTTGAGAGCGATGGGACGACCTTTACTCCATTCCCCTTTCGCATTAGCCTTTTGTTCCCGTGCTTGTAATACGCATCTACTAGGATGATAGGTAATAAACCACGCTAAACGCATTGCTGATTCAGTTTTTCCTGCAACTTGCACTTCCTTTTGCAGATTAGCTAAAGCATTTAAGCAAATTTCCCAAGGTTCCTTTAATCTAATTAGGTCAGCAAGGCTGTCAGTATGACCTTCTTCGTGTAATTTTTTTTCTGTAAGCCTATCACCAGTTGTTTTTCTTTGAGTATCGGTATCTTGACGTAATTTCTCTGCTTGGATTTTATAGTCGCTACTGGGTTTGATTCGTGATAGCAGTTCTGCTGCTTCTATTGCCAACCAGTTGTAACCGGATGCTACAGCTTGCTGATAAAAATGTTCTAATAAATCGGGTAAGCGGGTTTTTGCTTTGTCTGAATCTACCCAATAGAGACATAACGAACAAAAGAGTGTTTCGATGCTGTGATGTTCTTCAAGTGAAGCAACACGAACACTGGTGATAAATTCTTTTTGGTCAATATCACCTTGTAGTACTTGTGAGACAATTTTTAGTTGTGCATAAGTTACCCTGAGCCAATGTCCTGATTGACGAGAAATCATGCTAGCGTATATTTCAGCTTCTTCGAGTCTTTGGGGAGAACCATCTTTTAATAAGGCTAAGATAAAAAACAAACCCGCTGTTAAGTAAGTCGGCGCGAAAAAACCAAACTATGTAAAGATAAATAAATACGTAGAATGTATCTGCCGAGGTGACTGAAATATGGGCGCTCGTTTAAGGGTATTTCTCACTCCTGAGCAAGACAAAA
>JAESGU010000067.1_pt1 | contig 81728 bp, 85 predicted proteins | sample 9266271 | NCBI WGS metagenome assembly JAESGU01 (sample SAMN15740544, study PRJNA653495) | algae metagenome | isolation source: Scytonematopsis contorta HA4267-MV1 and co-occurring heterotrophs from mud... | place: USA: Palolo Valley Trail, Honolulu, Hawaii | collected 2009-07-25
CCGTTTTCCCCCCCCCTCCGGGGGGGGGGGGGGTGGGGGGGGGGGTGGGGGGGGGGGGCCACGCAGCGAGCCTACGCGCTGAGGAATGCGTTGCGGCCCGACCCCCTCACCCAACCCTCTCCCCCATGGGGGGAGAGGGAAGCAAGGCGGGCCGGGGCAAAGGGCCGCGCCCCTACCCCGGCGGCGGCAGGAAATCGACCTCATGCAGCGCACTGAGGCGCATCACCTCGGCCGGGTCGGGCACGTTGTGGATGGCGCGGAACAGGTCGTGCAGCCGGCGCGCCGGCGACACCCAGAAGAAGGCCCGCGCGAACGCACCACTTTCGTTGAAGTAGCCATGCATGATGCCCATCGGCATGCGCACCAGGTCGCCCGCCCTGGCGTGGTGCGTCTGCCCGTCCAGCACCAGCTTCCAGGTGCCTTCCAGCATCAGGATGTACTCGTCCTGCGTCGGGTGGATGTGCGGCGGCACGAAGGTGCCGGCGGGGCTGTGCGCCTCGAAGGCAAACGACGAGTCCGACGCCTGCTTGAAGTAGTACGTCTGGCCCAGGATGTTCCACACCACGCTGTCCTGGCCGGTGCCGGCGCGCGTGATGCCCGCGGTTTCGTTCGCCATGCGTGTCCCTTCCTATACGTGCAGCAGTTTTTCGCGAAGCCCCGGATCGTGCAGCAGCGCGCTGCCCTTGCCCTGCCAGCGCAGGAAACCCTTCTCGATCACCACGCAGCGATCGGCAAGGCGCGCGACCTGGCCCAGGTGCTTGTCCACCAGCAGGATGGCCAGGCCCTCGGCCTTCAGCCGCGCCAGCACGGCAAAGATTTCGGCGCGCACCAGCGGCGCCAGGCCCTCGGTGGCCTCGTCCAGGATCAGCAGGCGCGGATTGGTCATCAGCGCGCGGCCGATCGCCAGCATCTGCTGCTCGCCGCCGGACAGCGTGGCGCCGCGCTGGCGCGCCCGTTCGGCCAGGCGCGGGAACAGCGCGTGCACCCGGTCCGTATTCCAGCGACCCGGGCGCGCCGTGGCGACCAGGTTTTCCGCAACACTCAGCGTGGGAAACACCTGGCGGCCTTCCGGCACCAGGCCAAGCCCGGCGCGCGCCACGCGGAACGCGTCGGCGCCGGTCAGGTCGGCGCCATCCACGCGCACATGGCCGCCGGCGATGGCACCACCCTGGCTGGGCAGTAGCCCCATCACGGCGCGGATCAGCGTGGTCTTGCCCATGCCGTTGCGACCCAGCAGCCCCACCACCTCGCCGGCAGCCACGGCCAGGTCGATGCCGCCCAGCACCTGGCTGCCGCCGTAGCCGGCGACGAGAGTCTCCACCGCCAGCATCAGGCGTCGTCGCCCAGATAGGCAGCGCGCACGGCGGCGTCGGCCCGGATTGCCTCGGGCGTGCCGGATGCGATCACGCGGCCCTGCACCAGCACGCTGACGCGATCGGCCAGCGCGAACACCGCATCCATGTCGTGTTCGATCAGCAGCATGGCGTGGCGCCGCTTCAGGCTGTGCAGCAGGCCGACGATGCGCGCACTTTCCTGCGGCCCGGCGCCGGCCAGGGGTTCATCCAGCAGCAGCAGGCGCGGGCGCATCGCCAGCGCCATGGCCAGTTCCAGCTGCCGCTTCTCGCCATGGCTCAGTGCCCCTGCACGCACTGCGGCGCGATCGGCAAGGTCGGTCTGCGCCAGTGCCTCCTCCACGCCTGACCCGCCATGGCGCTGTGCGGCGAGTGCGACGTTCCCGCGCACCGTGAAGGACGGAATCACGGCAGTGATCTGGAAACTGCGCGCAAGCCCCAGCCGCGCCCGGCGCGGCACCGAAAGCCCGGTGATGTCGTGCCCGTCGAAGCGGATTGTTCCGGCATCGGGCGCCAGCACGCCGGCCACCAGGTTCACCAGCGTGGTCTTGCCCGCGCCGTTGGGGCCGATCACGGCGTGCAGGTCGTGTGCGCCAACCTCCAGCGCGATGCCATCGGCCACGGCCAGGCCGCCGAAGCGCTTCCGCAGCCCCGCGATCGCCAGCAGTGCCTCAGCCACGGCGCAGCCGCGCAGCCAGTGGCTGGGCCAGCACGAACAGCACCAGCGCCACGCCAAAGATGATGCGCCAATGCTCCCACAGCGGCGCCAGCTGCGCCTCGGCCAGCACGAAGGCCGCGGCCCCCAGCATGCTGCCGGCCGGGCCCGCGCCACCCAGGATCACCATGAACAGCAGCTCGCCGCTGCGCTGCCAGGCGAGATAGGCGGGTGCGACGAACTCGGTGGCGTTGGCCAGCAGGAAGCCCGCAAGCCCACTGAACGCGCCGGCCAGCGTGTAGGCCGCCAGGCGATAGGGATAGGGCGCGAAGCCGAGTGCTTCGACCCGCGGCGCATTGTCGCGCGCGGCGCGCAGCACGCGGCCCAGGCGGCTGGCCAGCACGAGGCGACACGCAAGCCAGGTCAGCACCAGCGCCACCAGGCACACGATGTGGAACGTGACGGGCCGTTGCATCCAGGCAGCGCCAAGCAGGCGCGACCTGCCATGCAGCGTGTAGCCGTCGTCGCCGCCATAGATGGAAAGCGCGCTGGTGGCGAAGAACGCCATCTGTCCAAACGCGAGCGTGATCATGATGAAGTGCACGCCCCCGGTGCGGATCGCGACCAGGCCGGTCAGCAGCGCGAAGCCGGCGCCGGCCAGCATGGCCAGCGGCAACGCCAGCCACACCTCGTTCAGCCGCGCCGCGTCCAGCACCACCACGGCATAGGCGCCGAAGCCCAGCGCCGCGGCATGACCCAGCGACACCAGGCCGGCGCCGCCCACCAGCAGCGCCAGCGGCACGGCGGCGATGGCGAAGATCATGGCGCGCGCTAGCAGGGTCAGCGCATGCGGGTCGGCGACGATGGGTGCCGCGGCCAGCCCCGCGAACACCAGGGCCGCGATCGCGGTATCGCGCATCAGGCGCGGGCGGGGAACAGGCCCTGGGGCCGCACCGCCAAGATCAGCGCCATCGCGACATAGACCAGCATGGAGGCCAGCGCCGCCCCGGTCTGTCGCGCGGCCGATGGCGCCATGACCAGGCGCATCAGGTCAGGCATCAGCGACTTGCCCAGCGTTTCCACCAGCCCCACCAGGATGGCGGCCACGAACGCCCCGCGCACGGAACCGACGCCGCCGATCACGATCACCACGAAGGCCAGGATCAGCAGCGTATCGCCCATGCCGGGCTCGACCGACAGGATGGGGGCGGCCATCACACCCGCGAAGCCCGCCAGCATGGCGCCCAGCGCGAACACCAAAGCGAACAGTTTCCGCACATCGACGCCCAGCGCCGACACCATCGGCGCGTTCGAGGCACCCGCGCGCAGCAGCATGCCGGCGCGGGTGTGCTCGACCAGCCACCACAGCAGCAGGCCGGCGGCCAGGCCGGCGGCGATGATGGCCACCCGCCAGGCGGGGTACAGAAGGCCGGGCATCAGCACGATGCCGCCTTCAAATCCCTGCGGCAGCGGCACCTGCAGGGGGGCGGCGCCGAACACGAATTTCACGCCCTGGTTCAGCACCAGGATCACGCCGAAGGTCGCCAGCACCTGCGCCAGATGGTCGCGCGCGTAAAGGTGGCGGAACACCAAAAACTCCAGCACCAGGCCGAAGACCAGCGTGGCCGGCACCGCCAGCGCCAGCGCGCCCCAGAAGCCGCCGGTCACGGTGGCGAAATACGCGGCCAGGTAGGCGCCCAGCATGTACTGCACGCCATGCGCCAGGTTGATCACGTCCATCACGCCGAACACCAGGGTCAGGCCGGCGGCGACCAGGAACAGCAGGATGCCCAGCTGCACGCCGTTCAGCGCCTGGACGAGCAGAAGCTGGGTGGTCACGCGCGACAGACGCCCCGCATCACCCCATGCGGCATTCGGCGGCCCAGGGATCCACGTCGGCTTCCAGAACCTTCTTCACCGCGGCAGTCTGGAACTTGCCGTCGGCGCGCTTCTGCACCTGGCACAGCCAGAAATCCTGCACCGGGTAGTGGTTCACGCCGAACTTGAAGTTTCCGCGCGTGCTGCTGAAATCCGCTGCCCGGATCGCCGTGCGCAAGGCATCCTTGTCGCGCAGGTTGGCACTGGCCTTGCGGATGGCGCTGTCCAGCAGCATGGCGCCATCATAGCTTTGCGCCGCGTAGCTGCCGGGCACGTAGTTGAAGGCGGCTTCGAAGTCGCGCACGAATTTGCGGTTGGTGTCGTTGTCCATGGTCGGCGCCCAGGTGGCGGCCGAATAGAACCCCACCGCCGCGTCCTGCTGCGCCGGCAGCGTCGATTCATCAACGGTGAAGGTGGACAGGAACGGGATATTGGCCAGCCCCGCTTGGCGATACTGCCGCACCAGGTTCACGCCCAGGCCCCCCGGCATGAAGGTGAACAGGGCATCGGGCCTGGCCGCGGCGATGCGCGCGAGCTCGGCCGAGAAATCCAGCTGCGTCAGCGGCACATAGACCTCGTCCACCACCTCGCCCTTGAAGCGGCTTTTGAAGCCGGCCACCGCGTCGCGCCCGGCCTGGTAGTTGGGTGTCATGACGAACACGCGCCGATAGCCGGAATCCTGGCAGTGCTGGCCGATGACGCTGTGCACCTGGTCGTTGTTGTAGCTGGTGGTGAAGAAGAACGGGTTGCAGCCGCGCCCGGCAAAGGTGCTGGGCCCCGCATTGGTGGACAGCAGGAAGGTGCCGCTTTCCGTCACCGGCCGCATCACCGCGGCCAGGATGTGCGAGAACACCACGCCGACGACGAAATCCACGCGGTCACGCTCCAGCGCCGCGCGCACCTTGGTGACCGCCACGTCGGGGCGGAGTTCGTCGTCGATGACCAGCGTTTCCACCGGCAGGCCGCCCAGCTTGCCATCCAGGTGGCGCACCGCCTGGGCGAAGCCGTCCTTCAGGTGCGTGCCCAGCGCCGCCTGCGGCCCGGTCTGCACCGCGACCAGGCCGATCTTCACCCCCGCGGCCGGCTGCGCATGGATCGCGGGTGCCGCCAGCAGGCCGGCAGCGCCCAGCAGCGTGGCCCGGCGGGTTGCCCCGGTATTTTGGTTGGTCATGACCCCGTCTCCCCAGTGTTCGCCCATCCTTGAAGGGCAAAGCGGGGCGCGGGGCAAGCCTTTGGCGGGCAACCGGGCATGATTGAGCCGGCTTCGAAATCATTCTACCTTATGCGCGTTCCCGCGGGAGTTCCTGCCATGCTGAAGCGCCGCACGGTCGTCGAGACAGCGATCGCCGCTTCCGTCGTGACCAGCACCGGCCACGCCCAGGCCGGCCCGCCCGCCACGCGCATCGTGACCACGCCGGTGCTGGATGGCACGGAGCCCGCCTGGCGCGTTTCGTGGCTGCACTGGGACAGCCCGTTCCGCGCGGCGGGCCTGCGCATCGGCGACCTGATCGTCGCAGTCCAGGCCCGCGCGGTGGCGCCGCCCGCGGGCGGGCGGGAATTGCAGCGCTTCGTGCAGACCGCGATCGGGCAGACCGACGAAGCAGCCGGCCTTGCCGCCCTGGGCCTGTCGCCGGGCAGCGCGGTGGCACTCGGCCTGCGGCGCCGCCGCGCCGGGCAAGGGTGGGAAACCCTTGCGGTGCAGGCCAGGCTGATCGTGCCCGCCATCGCCACCGGCCCCACCGGCCGGCGCCTGCTGGGCGCCGGCGGCCCGGAGGAGATGGCCAGCGATGGCTTCGGCGAGACCTGGGCGTCGTGGCACGAAAAGCTGCTGCGCGACTACACGCTGATCCTGGATGGCGGCTGGCAGCGCGGCACCTTCGTCAGTCGCGTCGAGTTGCGCCGCCATTTGGAACGCAAGCCGCGCGTGGATGCACTGGCCGCGCGCTGGCCTGGCGCCTTCGCCACCGCCGCGCTGGCCGACTGGGAAGCGGTGCGCGCCTGCCTGGACGGACCGGCGGTGACCCTGCCGCCCGACGCGCTGGAATTCCGCCGCGCGGCCGAGGAGCGTGCCGCCCAGGTCAAGGCCGCCGCGCTGGCCGCCTGGGACGCTTCGGTTGCCGCCGCGAAACCCACGACCATCCCGGCCTTCCCGGCGATCCACCCGATCCGCGGCGACCGGGCTTCGGTGATCGGCAGGCACGTGGTGCTGCCGCCGCTTGGCAACCGCGACTGGATCGCGGAAGCCGGGCATGGCTGGTTCGTGGCCGGCAACGATGCCGACAACCGCTACGTGATCGACGCCGAAGGCCCCCAGGCGGTGGCGATGCTGCGGGCGCGCAACCGCTACCAGAAGCTGGTTACGCCCCGCGTCGATGCAAAATTCCAGTTCCTGGGCCAGGTGGCCGAGGCGCCGCGCATGCTGGTGATCAACGAGCGCGGTCGCTTCTGCCTGGAGCTCACGCCCACCGCTGCCCTGCTGGGCGACAGCGTGTTCGTTGATCTGCGCCAGGCCGAGCCCGAGTTCGCCGGCGAAGCGGCGCTGCGCGTGCCGATGGGCGCGATGCCACGGGACGATGCTGACCCGGCCGCGGTGATGCAGGCCCTGATCACCGCCGCCAAGGCCGGCGACCAGGCGCTGTGGAACGCGCTGTTCGGCACATGGCGCATCGAACGCAGGCCGGATGGCCGGCCGCAATTGCAGACCAATGCCAGCGTGCCCGACTCCGCCTGGGTGCAGGCGCGCGCCGGCCTGATGAGCCGCGTGCTGGATGCCCGCGTGTCCTGGGTGGGCGACCCGCGCCTGGTGTTGGATGGCACCGCCTATCCCGGTGCGCCCAGGATCGAGGAGGTCGATCTGGAGATCGACCATGTCGGCCGCTTCCCGGAAGGCGACCGCATCTTCACCGACACCACGGTCAGGCGCCTGTGGCAGTTGCAGCGGGTGGATCTGGGCCAGGGTTTCGGCCCATGGCGCATCCACTCCGTGCAGGCGATCTGACGCATGCCGTCCTATCCCGAGCGCGGCCGCGAACTGCGCCAGCGGCTGGACGATGCCCGGCTGTCACCGATCGAGCGGGTGCGCATCACCGCGGTCATCGACGAGGTGATGACGATCCGCGATGCCGCGCTGACCATGATCGTCACCATGATGGCCGACACCGGCAAGGATGCGCTGACCAAGGACTATACCGACGCGCTGGTCCGGTTCCGCAGCCAGATGGACGCGAAGTGGAACGACATCCTGTCGGGCCTGCCGTTGCCGTCAAACGCCGCGGAACTGTTCCGCGAGCGCGTGCTGGTGGAGGAGGCCGGCTTCTGGGGCGCGCCCGGCATCATCTTCGCCGCCGAGGCGCGGGACGACCTGGTGGCCCGCGCCACCGTGCTGCGCCAGATGACCGAGGCCCTGGACAGGAAGTGGGCCGCCTTCACCGAGGAGGACCTGCGCGTCGAGCGGGCGGAGGCGGAGGCGGCCGAGAAGGTCAGGGACATCCTGAACAGGGCGATCCACCAGCAGGTCGATCTGCAGAGCCGGCTGGGCAACGAGGCGTCGGAGATGCTGCAGAAGCTCAGCAAGATCGACGATCGAATCAACGAGTGGTACGTCGCGATCGCCACCGGCGCCGGCATGCCGCGCGCGCTGGCCGAATACACGGCGAAGCTGTCGAACCTGTTCCAGCAGGGGTTCGACAAGGCGAAGGAACTGGGCATCCCGGCGGCCGAGTTTGCCGCGGCCCTGGCCAGCATGCTGGTCACCGACCCGGGCTTCAGGGCGGTGGAGTGGTTCAAGGCGGCGTTCGGCGCCGACATCCGCCAACTGTTCACGGTGTACAGCGAGATCAAGAAGGCGCTGCAATACCAGTTGCAGGAATCCTACGTGCAGCAGACCTCGGCCTGGCGCGCGCTGATGCCGGTGCAGTCGGCGATCCTGGTCACCTTCACCAGCACCCGCACCGACGTTGATCGCTTCCTGCAGGCCAACAACCTGGATGTCGGCCGCCGCAAGATGGAATGGGCGCTGACCGACATCGACCGCTGGCGCGACGGCGTGATGACCGACGGCCAGCGCGCCGCGGCCACGCCGGTGCGCGACGCGATGCGCGACGCCCTGCTGGGCCGCATGGCGGCGCTGGCCACCGAGTGGAACGCGATGTTCGGCCGGCACGACGGCCGCTTCATGGGGCCGCTCAGCAGCCAGACCGAGAAGGACCTGCTGAACACCGACCAGTGGATCGTGACGATGAACGGCATGGTGCAGATCGGCATGGACGAGAAGCTGCGCGAATGGCGGCGCACCACCACCGAAATCCCGGTCCGCATCGGCGACAGTTTCGCCCGTGTCGAGCGGGCCTTCGAGCATCTTCCCGCCGAGATGCGCGACCGCATCCGCGGCCCGATCAACAGCTATCTCGGCCAGACGCTGCGGGAGCTGAACAGCGAGGCGGAAAGCACGGCGCGTGCGCTCGATGAATGCGCGCTGATGGTCAACGCCCGGAAGTTCGAACAGGACATGAATCGCGGCCAGCTGCGCGACCGGCTGCGCAACTGAACGCCTCGAGCCAGCGCATGCCGCCCGGCGGTGGCGGGATGTCGGGGAGGGCGGCGATCATCGTCGCAGGTCACCACCAGCGCATCGTGGATCAGCAGGTCCATCAGACTTTTCCGGCTGCCGCGGCGCGCACCAGGCCGGCAAACACCGCGCCCCGCACAGCGATGGAGCTGACCTCGGTCGTCTCGCGCAGGCTGCATGTGTCGTGCGCGATCGCGCCCAGCCCGTCCAGCGTCGGCACGCCCAGGCCCGCGGCAAAACTGCCATCGCTGCCGCCGCGCGCCACCACGTCGTGGATGGGTGCTCCCAGTGCCGCGCAGGTTTCCGCCGCCACCGCATAGAGTGTCCGCGTGCCGGCGCTGGTGGGGAATGGCGGGCGGCCGAAGCCGCCGGTGATCTCGATGCTGATCCGCTTGTCGGTGGGCGGCATCTCGGCGATCGCGCGCGCGGCGGCCAGCAGCGCCTCGGCCCTGGCCGCATCGGGGGCGCGCAGGTCCAGGTGGAGTTCTGCGCTGCCCGGCACCACCTGGCGCGCATCGCCGCCGCGGAAGATGCCGACGGTGGCGGCGACGCCGGTGGCCGCGTTGGTCAGCGCCTCGAATTTTTCCACCAGCGGCGCGAGCGCCGCCACCGCCGAGGCGCCGGAATCGCGGTAGCTGCCGGCATGCGCGCTGATGCCGGTGGCCTTGATGTACACGGCACCCACCGCGCCGCGGCCCACCACCACGCCGCCGCCGGGCCGGCAGGGTTCCAGCGTCAGGCAGATGTCGTTCTGCCGGGCGTGGCCTTCGATCCAGCCGCGCGACTGCGGGCTGCCGATCTCCTCGTCCGGCACGATCAGCACGGTGATGCTGCCCAGGCCGGCAAGCCCGCCCGCCAGCAGGTGGCGCAGCGCATGGAGCGCCATCACCACGTTGCACTTCATGTCGCCCACGCCGGGGCCGGTGATGCGATCGCCGCGTCGAGCATAAGGCCAGCGCCCGACCGTGCCGGCCGGCCACACCGTATCCGCATGGCCCAGCACCAGCACGCGCCTGCCGTTGCCCAGGCTGAGCTTCGCCGTCATCTGGTCGCCGAAGGCCGGCAAGGGCGCCCGCTCGATCGCGAAGCCCAGCCCCGCGAGGAAGCCGGCCCATATGTCGATCACCGCGTTGACGCCGGCCGCGTCGTATGAACCGCTGTCGATCGAAACGACCCGCCCGGTCATCGCCAGGATCTCCGGCAGCGCCTTTTCCATCGCGGCCAGGTCGGTGCGGGCGTCGGTCATGCGGGCGGCTCCCGGGGGGTTCGATGCTGAACGAGGTTCTGGCGCGCGTCGCGGCCGATGCGCAGTTGCCGCGCGACTTCGAAGAACTGTGCGACTGCGACGGCCGCTTTGCCGGCACCGCAGGCGAGGCCCGCGCGCGCGAATTCCTGGCGGCCCAGCTCCCCGCGATCGGCGCGGCGCGGCGCGAGACGGTTTCCTATCTGGGCTGGACGCGCGGCCCGGCCCGCATCGACGGGCACGATGCGGCGGCGCTGGTACGTTCGCCGGCGACCGCGGGACTGCGAGCGACGCTGGTTGATCTCGGCCGCGGCGCGCCCGCGGATTTTTCGCGCGCGGCGGATCGCATGACGGGTGCGATCGTGCTGGTGCGGCACGAATTCATGGTCGGCACCGGACATCTGCATCGGCGCAGGAAATACGATGCTGCGCGCGAGGCTGGCGCCGCCGGCTTCGTGATTGCGTGCCACGTGCCCGGCGCCGGGCCGGTCACCGGCTCGTCCGGCGATGGTTCGCCGGGCCACATTCCGTGCGCCGGCGTGTCGTTTGAGACCGGCCAGGCGCTGGCCGCGCGCGATGGCCAGGCGGTCACCATGGAGGTCGGCGGCAGCTTCGCGCAGCGCACGGCGGAAAACCTGTTCGCCACCCTGCCCGGCACCGGGCCAGAACTGGTGGTGCTGAGCGCGCATTACGACGGGCACAACCTGTCCGAAAGTGCCATCGACAATGCCAGCGGCGTGGCCTGTGCGCTGGCCGTGGCGCGGGCGCTGCGGGACATGGACCTGAAGCGGGGCGTGGAACTGGCGCTGTTCACCATCGAGGAATGGGCGCTGATGGGCTCGCGCCTGCACCTGGCCGCATTGTCCGACGCGGAACGCGTGCGGCGCGCCTTCAACGTCAACCTCGACAGCGTGGCAGGCAGCGAAGGGCTGACCGCGCTGACCAGCGGCGTGCCGGGCATCGACGCTTTCATCGCGGCCGCCGCGCCGGAGGTCGGCACCTACGCAGGCTTCATGGGCAACAGCGACCATGCCAACTACCTGCGCGCCGGCATACCGGCATTGCGCCTGTGCGCCGGCTTCGACCAGCCAGACAGCGGGATGCGCCTGCTGCTGACGCCCCAGGACAACCGCGCGCTTGTCACCGAAGCGCAGCTGCGCCGCGCGGCAACCATGGCCGCAACGCTGGTGTACGCAGCCTGCACGGCCGAAACGCTGCCCGCAAGACTTTCGCCGGACGATGCGGCGCGCATCACCGGTGGCTAAAGATCCTCGTCCGGGATGACGATGGTGAAGTCGATCTCCACCAGCATCTCCGGCAAGGCCAGGCCCGCGACCAGCAGCCCGGTCATCACCGGGAACACGCCCTTCAGGTGCTTGCCGATCACCGGATAGACCAGGCTGCGATGCGCGCGATCGAGCAGATAGATGTGCACCTGGCAGATGTGCTCCAGCTTCGATCCCGCCTCGGCCAGCAGCACGCGCACGTTCTGCATCGCCTGTTCGGTCTGCGCGGCCGGATCGCCGTGGCCGACGAAGCGGCTTTCCAGGTCGAAGCCGGTTTGGCCGCGCAGGAACACCCGGTTGCCGGCGCGCACCACCATGCACACATCGTTGTCCAGCGCCTGCGGGCCGTACACGTCGCGGGTGTTGAACTTGCGAAGCCGCGTGTGCGCCATGGTCGCCTCCCCCGGTGGTGAGGTCATCGCAGCACCGACATGCCGCGACCGCAATGGTCTTTACAGTCGGGCGCAGCACCCGTTGAATGCCGGGAAGCGCGACAACGCGCCTGGCCGGGGGGCGAATGACATTCTCGATGATCGGCCGGTGCGCGCGCACCGGGCAATTCGGTGCTTCCGTCACCACCTCGAACCTCGCGGTCGGCTGCCGCGTGCCCTTCGCCGCACCTGGCATCGGTGCCGTGCTGACGCAGCATCGCACCGACCCGCGGCTTGGCCCGCGCGGCATCGCGCTGCTGCGCAGCGGCTGCACGGCGGAGGAAACCGTGGCCGCGCTGGTGGCCTCCACGCCGCATCACAAATGGCGCCAGCTGGCGGCGATCGACGCGGCCGGGCGCACGGCGCATTTCCATGGGCGTGGCGTGAAGCCCGCGCACAATGCGGCGCATGGCGAGAACTGCGTGGCGATCGGCAACATCCTGGCGAACGACGCCGTGCCCGCCGCGATGGTCGCGGCCTTCGCGGCGGCACCCGAGGCCACGCTGGCCGATCGCCTGCTGCGCGGCCTGCAAGCCGGGCTGGACGCGGGCGGCGAGCATGGCCCGGTGCTGTCCGCGGCGATCCTGGTGATGCACCGGGAAAGCTTCCCCTATGTTGATCTCCGCATCGACGACGCGCCGGAGCCGATCGCGAAGCTCCGTGCGCTGTACGAGAAATGCGCGCCGATGCTCGACGAATACGTCGTGCGCGCGGTCGAACCGGACAACGCCCAGGGTGTTTCCTGAAGCACGGAGGTTGCGATGACGCTCTCTCGCCGCACGCTTGCCACGCTGCCGCTGGCCGTGCCGTTCCTCTCGCTCGCTTCGGCCCGCGCGCAAAGCGGCGGCGGCACGCTGCGCATCGCGGTCGGCACCTCGATCCGCATGCTGGATCCGGCGCGCACCACCACCGGTGAGGAGTACATCTACGACAACCTGGTGTTCAACGGCCTGACCCGCATGAAGGAAGACCAGTCGATCGAGCCGGAGCTGGCCGAAAGCTGGACGTTCAGCGAGGACCTGAAGACCTGGACCTTCCGCCTGCGCCGCGGCGTGAAATTCCATTCCGGCCGCGAGATGGTGGCCGACGACGTGATCGGCACCTATCGCCGCATCCTTGACCCCGAAGTGGCTGCCGCACCCCGCAGCAACTACGAGATGATCGAGGCGATGGCCGCGCCCGACCCGTACACCGTGGTGTTCAGCCTGAAATACGCCTATGGCGGCTTCGCCGACATCCTGTCCGATCGCCAGGTGAAGATCGTGCCCCAGGACGGCGTGGCCGCGCTGACCACCCTGCCGATCGGCACCGGGCCGTTCCGCTTCGTCAGCTACGCCGCCGGCGACCGGCTGATCCTGGCGCGCAATCCGGACTATTTCGAAGCCGGCCAGCCGCGCTTCGATGGTGTGGAGCTGCGCATCATGCCGGAAATGGCGGTGCGGATCGCGGCCTTGCAGGCCGGCGACATCGATGTGATCTGGGAACTGCCGCCCGAGCAGGTGAAGCAGCTTGCGTCGAACACGGCACTGCGCATCGAAAGCGTGGCCACCGCATCGTGGGACGCGGCGGTGATGAACAACGCGATCGCGCCGTTCAACGATGCGCGCGTGCGCCGCGCCTTCCACCTGGCGGTGGACAAGCGCGACGTGGTGGAACTGACCCTGTTCGGCGAGGGCGCGCCCACCGCCAGCCCGATCCCGCCGACGCATGCCTTCTTCAACCGCGACCTGGTGTTCAACCGCGCCGACCCCGCCGGTGCCCGCCGCCTGCTGGCGCAGGCCGGCCACGCGCAGGGCGTGAAGGTGCCGCTGGTGGTGCCGGTGGGCCGCCCGGTGCGCGAGCGCCTGGGCGTGACCCTGCAGCAACTGGCCCGCCCCGCCGGCTTCGACATCGACATTCTACGCGTCCCGTTCAGTCGGTACAACGCGGAAATCTCGGGCAAGGCGCCCTTCTACGTCGATGGCTACTTCGCGCGCCCCACCGTGGATACCGGCACGTATCCGTTCCTGCACAGCCAGGGCAGCTGGAACGCGCGGCTGTGGAAATACAGCAACCCGGCCGTGGACGCCGCGCTGGAAGCCGCGCGCCTGACCGGCGATCCCGCAAGGCAGCGGCCGCAATACGTTGCGTTGCAGAAGGCGCTGGCCGATGACCCGCCGGGGTTCATCGCCTATGCCGTCAACTTCGCCTGTGCCTATCGGGCGAACGTGCGCGACGTGAAGACGCATCCGATGCGCTGGTTCGATCTGCGAAGCGGCAGCATCCAGCGCGGCTAGGCGGGGGCGCGCGGGCCTTGCCCGGCTTCATCGCCCGCCGCGTCCTGGCCATGGCCGGCGTGCTGCTGGCCATGACGCTGCTGGTGTTCGGCATCGTGCACCTGCTGCCGGGCAACGTGGCGTACATGATCCTGGGCGAATACGCGACCGCGGAGGCCATCGCCACGCTGGAACGCAAGCTTGGCCTGAACGACCCGCTGTGGCTGCAATACTGGCGCTGGCTGTCCGGCATGCTGCGGGGCGATTTCGGCATCTCGCTGGTGATGGAGCGGCCGGTCGGGCCGTTGATCCTGGAAGCGCTGGGCCGCTCGGCCGTGCTGGCGGGGCTGTCGATCGGGCTGGTGGCGGTGGTGGGCATCGGGCTTGGTATCCATTCCGCCACGCATCGCGGCACGCGCGGCGACCGTGTGCTGACGCTGCTGCAGTATTTCTTCATCGCGGTGCCGGAATTCTTCTGGTGCATCCTGCTGGTGATCGTGTTCGCCGCCTGGCTGGGCTGGCTGCCCGCCACCGGCCACGCGCCGCTGGCCGAGGCCGGTGTGCTGCGCTGGGCCGCGCATCTGATCCTGCCCGTGTCCACGCTGGTGCTGGGCCTCACGGCGCACATCTCGCGGCTGACCCGCAGTTCCATGATCGAGGCGCTGGACAGCCGCTATGTGCTGGCCGCCCGCGCGAAAGGATTGCCCGAGCGCCTGGTGCTGCTGCGCCACGCGTTGCCCAACGCGCTGGCACCCGCGATCACAGTGCTGGCGATCGACATCGGGCTGATGATCGGCGGCATCGTGGTGGTGGAAACGGTGTTCAGCTATCCCGGCCTGGGCCGCATGCTGATCTTTGCCATCGAGCAGCACGACGTGCCGCTGCTGATGGCCGGCATGATGGTGGTGACGGCCGTGTACGCCGCCGCCAACCTGCTGGCCGACATCGCCTATGCCGCGCTCAATCCCCGCATCCGCCTGACATCCGGCGTGGCATGAGCGCGCTGGCGCTGGGCCGCGCGCGCCTGCCCGGCCCGCTGCTGTGGGGCGGCATGGTCGCCGGCACCATCGTGCTGCTGGCGCTGCTGGGCCCCTTCATCACGCCGTTCGACCCCGACCTGTTTTCCGTGCGCGCGCGGCTGCAACCACCCGGCGCCACGCACTGGTTCGGCACCGACGAATTCGGCCGCGACGTGTTCTCCCGCGTGCTGGCCGGGGCGCATTACAGCCTGGCCATGGGGTTTGGCGCCACCGCGCTCAGCCTGGTGATCGGCGTGCCGCTGGGATTGCTGGCGGCCTTCCATCGCGGCTGGACCGAGGAAGCGATCATGCGGGGCGTCGACCTGCTGATCAGCATCCCGCCCATCCTGCTGGGCCTGCTGATCCTCGCCGTCACGCAGCCGTCACTGGGCAAGACCATCATCGCCGTCGGCGTCGTCTATATCCCGATCATGACGCGCATCAGCCGCGCCGTCGCACTTGGCCTGCTGGCCGAGGAGTTCATCGAGGCCGCGCATGCCCGTGGCGAAGGCGCCTGGTGGATCCTGGCGCGGGAAATCCTGCCGAACGCCTGGCCGCCGATCATCGTGGAAACGGCGCTGCGCATCACCTTCGCCATCCTGCTGGGCAGCGCGCTTTCGTTCCTGGGCCTGGGGCCGCAGCCGCCAGCCAGCGAATGGGGGCTGATGATTTCCGAAAGCCGGCCCTTCATCGCGCAGGCGCCCTGGATCGGCCTGGCACCTGGCCTTTGCCTTTGCGTGCTGCTGATTGCGGTCAACCTGGTGGGCGAGGGCCTGCGCGACCTGCTCGACCCGCGTCTGCGCGGGCGCGGGGGCTAGGGCGCCCTGCTCGACCTCGCGGGCCTCTCCCTCGCGTTCGACACCGCGCGCGGAAAACTGCGCGCGCTGGATGATGTGGACCTGGTGGTGCCGAAGGGTGGCGCGATCGGGCTGGTGGGCGAAAGCGGCAGCGGCAAGTCCAGCCTGGTGCTGGCGGTGCTGGGCCTGTCCGGCGCCAGCGTGTCGGCGCGGCGCGCGACGTTCGACGGCATCGACCTGCTGGCCAACGCCGCCAGCCTGCGCGGCAGGCGCATCGGCACGGTGTTCCAGGACCCTTCGGCGGCGCTGAACCCCGCGCTCAGCATCGGCCTGCAGGTGGCCGAGCCGTTGCTGCAGCACCTTGGTCTTTCGCGCGCGCAGGCGTGGCGCCGGGCCGAGGAGCTGCTGGCCGAAGTGGGCCTGCCGCGGCCGCGCGACCTGCTGGGCGCCTATCCGCACCAGCTTTCGGGCGGCATGAAGCAGCGCGCCGTGATCGCGGGCGCGCTGGCGGCCGAACCCGAGCTGCTGCTGCTGGACGAGCCCACCACCGCGCTGGACGTGACCGTGGAAGCGCAGATTTTCGACCTGATCGAAGTTCTGCGCGCAAGGCGGGGCCTTTCGCTGCTGCTGGTCAGCCACAACCTTGGCCTGGTCGATCGCGTGTGCGACCGCGTGACGGTGCTGTACGCCGGCCGGGTGGTGGAGGAAGGTGCCACGCAGGCAGTGCTGGCGCGCCCGCTGCACCCCTACAGCCGTGGCCTGCTGGGGGCACTGCCGCGGGCGGATGCGAAGCGCCGCCATCTCACGCCCATTCCCGGCATGCTGCCCGACCTCACCCGCCCCGACCCCGGCTGCAATTTCCGTCCGCGCTGCCCATTTCCACTCGCCGCCTGCGAAACGCCACAGGCGCTCCGGGCCGAGCCCGACGCGCAGGTGCGCTGCCACCGCGCCGATGCTGCCAGCCTGCCCTGGCCCGAGGAGCCGCCGAGCACCCACCAGCCGCCCGCGCAACACGCCCCGCCGCTGATCGCCACGGCTGGCCTGGTGAAGCGCTTCGCCATCGGCCGATCCTGGCCGTGGCGCGCCGCGCCGCAGCTGACCGCGGTCGATGGCGTGACGCTAGAAATCCGCCCCGGCGAAACCCTTGGCCTGGTCGGCGAAAGCGGCTGCGGCAAATCCACGCTGGGGCGCCTGCTGCTGCGTCTGGTCGCCGCCGATGCCGGCACGCTGCGCTTCGACGGCGCGCCCGTGCCCGACGCGCCGGGCGAAAAATTCCGCCGCCGCGCGCAGATCGTGTTCCAGAACCCGGACGGCTCGCTCAACCCCCGCATGCGCGTGGGCGCCATGCTGCGCCGCCCGATCGAACGCTTCGGCATCGCGCATGGTGCCGATGCCGAACGCGAGGTCGATCGGCTGCTCGACCTGGTGCGGCTTTCGCCCGCGTACAAGGATCGCTTCGCGCACCAGCTTTCGGGTGGCGAGAAGCAGCGCATCGGCATCGCGCGTGCGCTTGCCAGCCGGCCCGACCTGATCGTGTGCGACGAGGCGGTCAGCGCGCTCGACGTGTCGGTGCAGGCGGCGGTGCTGAACCTGCTTTCGGAATTGCGCGACCGGCTGGGCCTCGCTTTGCTGTTCATCAGCCACGACATCGGCGTGATCGCGCATATCGCGGATCGCATCGCGGTGATGTATCGCGGCGCCATCGTCGAGCACGGGTCCGCCGCGCAGGTGCTGGCCCCGCCCTGGCACCCCTATACCGAGGCGCTGCTGTCCGCCGTGCCGGTGGTGGGCCACCGCGCGCGCGGCGCCGCACGCATCCGGCTTTCGGGCGATGCGTCGTCGGTGCCGCCGGCGTCCGGTTGCCGCTTCGCGCCACGCTGCCCGCGCCGCATCGGCCCGCTGTGCGACACCGTGGCACCACCGGCGCGCGAACCGGCGCCGGGGCACATGATCGGCTGCCACCTGATGGCTTGAGCGGTAATTGCATCCGCGCAACACTCAGCCGAACGAACCGGGGAGACTGACCGCAATGCGCCGCCGCGACCTGCTTGCTGCCTCCGCCGCGCTGCTTGCCGCGCCGCGCCTTGCCGCGGCGCAGGGCACACGGACGCTGAAATTCGTGGCCCAGGCCAGCCTCGCTGTGCTGGACCCGATCTGGTCCACCGGCTTCGTCACGCGCAACCACGGCCTGCTGGTCTGGGACACGCTGTACGGGTGGGACGAAAACCTGGTGCCGCAGCCGCAGATGGTGGATGGCCACGCCATCGAGGATGACGGCACGACCTGGGTGCTGACGCTGCGCGAGGGCTTGCGCTTCCACACCGGCGAACCGGTGCTGGCCAAGGACGTGGTGGCAAGCCTTGGTCGCTGGGGCAAGCGCGACACGTTTGGCCTGGCGATGATGACCGTGGTGGACGAGATCAGCGCGCCCACCGACCGCACCGTGAAATTCCGGCTGAAGCGCCCCTTCCCGCTGCTGCCGGATGTGCTGGGCAAGGCCGGCACCAACACCTGCTTCATCATGCCGGAACGCGTGGCCGACCGACCCGTTCCAGCAGATCACCGAGATCGTCGGCAGCGGCCCGTTCCGCTATGCCGCCAACGAGCGCGTGCCCGGCTCGGTCGATGTGTACACGCGCTTCGAGCAATACGTGCCGCGGCCTTCGGGCGAGGCAAGCTTCATCGCAGGCCCCAAGGTGGCGCATTTCGACCGCGTGGAATGGCGCGCCATCCCGGATGCCAGCACCGCCGCGGCGGCGCTGCAGACCGGCGAGATCGACTGGTGGGAACAGCCGCCGGCCGACCTGCTGCCGACGCTGGCGCGCAGCCGCGCGCTGAAGCTCGATGTGGTGGAAACCAGCGGCTTCCCCGGCTTCCTGCGCTTCAATCACCTGCACCCGCCCTTCGACAATCCGGCGATCCGCCGCGCCCTGGTGCTGGCGGTGAACCAGGCCGACTACATGCAGGCGGTGGCCGGCACCGATCGCAGGCTGTGGCGCGACGATGTGGGCTTCCTGGCGCCGGGCGGCGTGATGGCGAACGACGAAGGCATGGCCGCGTTCAGCACCCGCAGCACCGCGCGCGCGAAGCAGGCGCTGGAGGCCGCCGGCTACCGGGGCGAAAAAGTCATCCACCTGCACGCCACCGACTTCCCCGCGATCACCGCCATGGGGCTGGTGGCGGCCGACATGATGCGCCAGTGCGGCATGAACGTGGACGTGGTGGCAACCGACTGGGGCAGCGTGCTGCGGCGCATCGTCAACACCGAGCCGCCCGAGCGTGGCGGCTGGAACACCATGTGCAGCTTCACCGCCGCCACCAGCCAGATCAACCCGGCGGCGCACAACATGCTGCGCGGCAATGGCCGCCAGGCCAGCTTCGGCTGGCCGACCGCGCCGGGGCTGGAGACACTGCGCAACGAATGGCTGTTCGAGGCGGCGACCGATGATGCGCGCCGCGCGCTGGGCCGCCGGATCCAGGCGCAGGCCTTCCAGGACGTGCCGTACATCCCGCTGGGCCTGTGGTACCAGAACACCGCGTATCGCGCGAACCTGGCCGGCGTGCTGAAGGGCCTGCCGCTGTTCTGGAACGTGCGGCGCGCCTGAGATGGCACTGCCCGTCACCGGCTACGCCGACCGCTGGAGCGTGAAGCCCGGCGAGACCATCAAGTTCCACGTTGCCACGGACCATGCGCGCAAATACACCGCGCGCGTCGCCCGCGTGCTGTGCGGCGACCCCAACCCAGCCGGCCCCGGCTATCGCGAGGTCGCGGTGCCCAGCCCGATCGATGGCGCGCATGCCGGCCACCCGCGCGCGCTCATGCCCGGCAGCTACGCCGACGTGCCGCGCGTCAAACTGCCGGAGGGCGGGTTCACGCTGTCGGTCGTCGTGTCCCCCACCATGATGCAGGATGCGCCGCTGATCGAGATGTCCGGCGCAGTCCCCGTGCGCCTGGCGCTGGCCGGCAATGCGGCCACGGCCAGCATCGGCGATACCAACCTGGCCTGCACCATGCCGCTCACGCCGCACCGCTGGCACACCATCACGCTCGCCATCGGCCCCGATGGTGCCACGCTGCATCAGACGCCGCATGTGCCCCGCCTCGACCTGGTCGAGGACGCGACGGTGCAGGCGCCCTGCCCGGTGCCCGCCGGCATCGTCGCCGTCAGTATCGGGCGCGGCTATACCGGCAAGCTGGAAGCCCCCGCCATCCACGCCGGCGGCAAGGTGGTGGCGGCCTGGGATTTCGCTCAGGCCATGGAAACCGAGAGCATCACCGATACCGGCCCGCAGCACGCGCATGGCAAGCTGCACAACCTGCCCACCCGCGCGGTCACCGGATCGTTGTGGGATGGCAGCGTGCATGACTGGCGGATCGACCCGCACCACTACGCCGCCATCCATTTCCACGCCGACGACGTGGGCGACTGCCAATGGCCCGAGTCACTCGTGCTGGACGTGCCGAAGGACTGGCCGAGCGGGGTGTACGCGCTGCACCTGGAAACCGCCGATGGCGCGAAGGACAATATCTGCTTCGCCGTGCGCGCCAGGCACCCGGGCAAGGCCGCGCGCATCGCGCTGCTGCTGCCGACCTTCACCTACCAGATCTACGGCAACTTCGCCCGTCCCGAGCGCGCCACGGAAATCGCCCGCCAGGCGCCCGTCTGGGGGGCGCTGGCGCACGCGCCAAGCAGCCACCCGGAATACGGCTGGAGCACCTACAACAACCACCCCGATGGCGCGGGCATCGCCATGGCCAGCATGCGCAGGCCGATGATCGACAAGCGCGTCAACCAGTTCCAGCTGGCCGGCGAGGACTGGCACGAATCCGGCGTGTACTGGCTGACCGCCGACAGCTACATAATCGACATGCTGGATCGACGCGGCATCACGGTCGAGGTGCTGACCGACCACGACATCCACGCCGAGGGCACGGCGGCGCTGAAGCCCTATGCCGCGGTGCTGACCGGCCAGCATCCGGAATACCACTCGGTGCAAAGCTGGGACGCGATCGCCGGCTACATCTCCGGCGGCGGGCGGTTCCTGTACCTGGGCGGCAACGGCTTCTACTGGAAGGTCGTGCCGCACCCCGAGGGACCCTGGGCGCTGGAGGTGCGCCGGGCGGAAAACGGCATCCGCGCCTGGGCGGCCGAGGTGGGCGAGTATCACCACCAGTTCGATGGCACGCTGGGCGGGCTGTGGCGCCGCGTGGGCCGCACGCCGCAATCGCTGGTCGGCGTGGGGTTCTCGTCGCAGGGCAGTTATCGTGGCTTTCCCTACACCTGGCTCGACGCGATCAACGACCCCCGCGTCGCCTTCATGCGCGAAGGCTTGGGCGCCGTGCCGGGCGAAAAATTCGGCGAGCGCGGGCTGATGGGCGGCGGTGCCGCCGGCCACGAGCTCGACCGCACCGACACCAGGCTGGGCACGCCGCACCACGCGCTGGTGGTGGCGCACGGCATCGTCACCGACGCCGCCTTCCAGCCGGTGAACGAGGAGCGGCTGGGCCATGAATGGCCCGGCACGCATGCCGAGCTGATCCGCAGCGACATCACCTTCTTCGAGGCGCCGAACGGTGGTGCGGTATTCTCGGTGGGGTCGATGAATTTCATCGGCGCGCTGCCGATCGACGGCTACGCCAATCCCTGTGCCACGCTGATGGAGAACGTGGTGCGGCGGTTTGCCGACCCGGCGCCATTCACCTTGCCCTGACCGCCACGCCGGCATGACGCCGCTGTGGCACGCGCCGGTCGCAGCATTCCTGCGCGCCACGCCCGCTGCGGTGGCCGATGCGCTGAACGGCGCGGCGACCCGCCATTATCTCACCACCGAGGCGGCCCAGCTGCGGGCCTGGGAAGCCAGCGTTCGGCTGCTGCAGGCCGCACTTGCCGCGACACCGGGCAGCGCCGGCTGGCACGTGCTTTTGGAACTGCCGCTGCTGCGCCTGCAGAAGCGCATCGACGCGGTGCTGCTGACCGACCGCGCCATCCTGGTCATCGAGTTCAAGGTCGGCGCGCAGGGCTACGCCGCCGCCGACCTGGCGCAGGTCGATGACTATGCGCTGGACCTGCACGACTTTCATGCCGGGTCGCGCGGCTTTCCGATCGTGCCGATCCTGGTGGCGCCGGACGCGGGCGACCGGAAGCTGCAGCCGCCATTCCTGTGGCAGGCCGTGGAGCCGGTGCTGTGCGCGAATGCCCGCATGCTGCCCGCGGTGCTGGCCCTGGCCACACGTGCTCCGCCTGCCCCCACGCGGCTTGTCGCCGACACCTGGCTGGCGGCGCCCTATCGCCCGGTGCCGAACGTGATCGAAGCCGCCTCGATGCTGTATGCGCGGAACGGGGTGGCCGAGCTCAGGGACGCGCGGGCCGAGCTCGGCAACCTGCGCGGCACCACCGATGCCATCGCAGCTTCCATTGCCACCGCCCGCCAGGCCGGCCGACGCATCGCGGTCTTCGTCACCGGCATCCCCGGCGCCGGCAAGACGCTGTGCGGCCTGAATGCCGCCTTCGGCACGCCGGTCGCCGATGGCGCGACCTATCTCACCGGCAACCCGACCCTGGTGCACGTGCTGCGCGAGGGGCTGGCGCGTGATGCCGCGACCGGCGCAAGCCGCGCGATGCTGGCGGCCGCGCGGCACCGCACCCAGGCGGCGATCCAGGCCTTGCCCGCCTTCCGCGACCACCATGTCGCCAGCGGCGAAACCCCCGCCGAGCGCGTGATCGTGGTCGATGAGGCGCAGCGCTGCTGGGACAGCGCACATGCCGTGCGCAAGACGGCGATGCGCGCCGTGCGCCTTGCGCAGTCGGAAGCCGCGCACCTGCTGGACGCGATGGCGCGGCATGCCGGCTGGTGCGCTGTGGTGTGCCTGGTCGGCGGCGGGCAGGAGATCCACGACGGCGAAGGGGGGTTGCGCGAATGGGCGCTGGCGCTGGCGGCGCGGCCCGACTGGCAGGTGATGGCGTCACCGCTGGTGCAGCAGGCCCAGGATCCGCGGCAGCGCCTGGACGCGGTGCCCGCCGATCGCCTGGCACTTGATCCCGCGTTGCACCTGGACGTGGCGGTGCGCTCGATCCGTGGGCCGCAGGCGGCGACCTGGGTCGATGCCGTGCTGCGCAACGATGCGGCGGCGGCGCGCGCCATCGCCACGCCGGTGCCGTTCCTGCTGACGCGCTCGCTGGCCGCGATGCGGGCCGGGCTGCGCGCGCGGGCGCGGGGCCTGCGCCGCGCCGGGCTGGTGTGCAGCGCCGGCGCCAGGCGGCTGCGTGCCGAGGGCCTGGGCGTTGAGTTGCCGCACATGAACGCCGCCGCGGTTGCCGACTGGTTCCTGGATCGCTGGCCCGACGTGCGCGCCAGCGACGCGCTGGAGGTCTGCGCCACGGAGTTCTCGTGCCAGGGGCTTGAGCTTGACCATGTCGGGCTGGCCTGGGGCGGTGACCTGGTTCGCGCCGCCGATGCGTGGCGCGTGCGAAAATTCCGAGGCACGCGCTGGACCCTGCCCACCGGCGCCGAGGCGATCGCCAACCAGGTGAATACCTATCGCGTGCTGCTGACGCGCGCCCGCTACGACACGATCATCTGGGTGCCGCCGGGCGACGACGCCGACGCAACCCGCCGCCCCGCCGAGATGGATGCGATCGCCGATTTCCTGCTGGCCTGCGGCGTGGCGCCGCTTGAAGCGCTCGAGGTGCAGCCCGAAGCGGTGCCGCTGCTGCTCTAGAGTCGTTTCACCGCGAGCAGGTGCGGTGAAACGGCTCTATGTCCTTGCCTGGTCGCGTCTTCCGAGCCGTCAGGCGATTCCGCCTGACTTGAAAACGCTCTAACCGCGCGGTTGCCACGCCGGCAGGCCCAGCCCCGCCCGCCAGGCGGCGGCGATCGCGTCGCGCCGCGCGAACCACACGCCAGGATGCTTGCGCGCGTGGTCCAGGAACGTCTCCAGCCCTGCGATGCGGCCGGCGCGGCCGATGATGCGCAGATGCAGCCCCACCGTCATCATGCGGGGCGCGCTGGCGCCTTCCGCGTAAAGCCGGTCGAACGCGTCGGCGCAGTAGCGCGCGAAATCGGCCCCGAACACGAAGCCGCCATTGTTGGTGAAGCGCATGTCGTTGCTGTCGAACGCATAGGGCAGCACCACGTGCTCGCCGCCCGCATGCGGCACCAGCCAGGGCATGTCGTCGTTATAGGCGTTGCTGTCATAGGCGAAGCCGCCGTGTTCCAGCAGCAGCCGGCGGGTATTGACCGAGGTGGCGCTGCGCGTGTGCCAGCCGGTGGGCGGCGTGCCGGCGGTCTCGATGATCGCGGCCACCGCGCGCGCGATCACCTGGCGTTCGTGTGCTTCGTCCATGTGCGCGTGGCGTTCCCAGCGCCAGCCATGCGCCGAGACCTCGTGGCCCAGCGCCACTGCTTCGCGGGCAAGCCAGGGCGAATGCACCAGGGCGCGGCCGCACGCGTTCAGCGTGGCCACGATGCCGCGCGCACCCAGTGCGTCGCGGATGCGCGCCCAGCCGGCGCGCGTGCCGTATTCGAAGTGGCTTTCCATGCACAAATCGGGCACGCCCTGCAGGTCCTGCACGACCTCGTAGATGCGCTCGTTCGCCTCGTCGCCCATGCCCAGCGAAAGCTCGGCGCCTTCCTCGACATTCACCACGATGGAAACGGCCAGGCGCGCGCCATTGGGCCAACGGATATCGGGCGGCGCGTTGCCGTAGCCGCGGAAGTCACGGGTCATGCGGCCCATCATCGCCGACCAGGCTGCGCATGCAACAGGCAGCGCTGCCCGCGCGATGGGCTTGCAGGGTCGCGAAATCGCGTGGCAGACTTTTTCCTGTGCAGCAGGCCGCGCAACTTGCTGGTCGTGCGTCGCGCCGGCGGGGCCGGCCGGCTTGGCATGGCCGCTCGCGCTCGGCGCGCGCGCATGTGGTGCTGATCGGCACACCGCGGAAACCGGCGCGCTGACCCACCCGCCCCGCCATCGCGCGGGGTTGCCACGCCGCGCCCTTATTCGCCACCGCGTTCCCCAGGGGAACCGACCATGCCGCCGAGTTTCCGCCGCCGCCCGCTGCTCGCCGCCGCCCTTGTCCTGCCTGCCGTCGCGCGGGCGCAAGGCGCGCGCGAGCTGGTGATCGTCACCTACCCCGGCCGCCTCAGCGAGCCGCATCGCTGGCTGGCCGACCGGCTGGAAGCGCGCCATCCCGGCCTTCGGGTCAGGCTTTCGCCCAGCGACAGCCAGGACATCGTGGCGCAGATCAAGGCCGCGCAAGGGTTTTCGCCCTACGACGCGATGCCGAACGACGAGCCGCCGCACCTGATCGCGATGCAGGAAGGCTACATCACGCGGCGCAACGATGCGGCCTTGCCGAACCTGGCCAATGTGTTCCCGGACCTGCTGGCGAAGTCGCAGGGCTTTGGCGTGCCGGCCACCTACTCGCTGGTCGGCATCGCCTACAACGCAAGCCTGGTGCGGGAGCCGCCAGGATCCTGGGCCGAGCTGTGGCGGCCCGACCTGCGCGGCAAGGTCGGCATCGCGCGCACCAGCAGCAATCTGGGCCTGGCCACGCTGGCGATCGCCGCGAAAAGCTTTGGCGGCAGCGAACGCGCGCTGGACGTGGGGTGGGAGAAGCTGCGCGAGCTGCAACCGCGCGCCGCGCGCAGCCCCGCCATCCTGGGCCAGATGCTGGAGCGCGAGGAGATCGCGGTGGCGCCGCTGTGGAACAACAACACGGCGGCGGCGGCCGAAAAGGGCCTGCCCATCCGCTTCGTCATGCCGGAGCCTGGCGCCATTGCGATCCTGAGCTGCTTCAGCGCCATCGCCCGCACCCGCGAACCCGCGCTGGTGGATGAGTGGCTGAACGGCATCCTCTCGCCCGAATACCAGGCGCGTGCGGCCGGTGCGCCATACTTCTTCGGCCCCACCGTGCGCGGCGTGAGCGTGCCGGAAGCCGCGCGCCCCTACACGCCGGCCACGCCCGAAGCGGTGCAGGCGCTGCAGACCATCGACTGGTCCGCCATCACGCCGGTGCGCGGCGCGCTGGTGGACCGCTTCGACCGCACGTTTTCATTCTGACGGGGGACAGGACCATGCCGAGACGCCGCACGCTTGCCGCCGGATTGCTGCTGCCCATGCTGGCCCGCGCCCAGGCCGCGCGGGAGCTGGTGATTGTCAGCTTCGCCGGGCAATTGCAGGAGCCGCACCAGTGGCTCGCGCGGCGGCTGGAAGCGCGCCACCCCGGCCTGCGCATTCGCCTGGTGCCCAGCGAAAGCCAGGACATCGTGGCGCAGATCAAGGCCGCGCAGGGGTTTTCACCATACGACGCGATGCCGAACGGCGAACCGCCGCATCTGATCGCAAGCCGCGATGGCTATATCCAGCGCCTGGATGCAGCGCAGGTGCCGAACGCGGCGAACGTCTATCCGGAGTTCATGGCGAAGTCGGGCGGCTTCGGCGTGCCGGCCAGCTATTCGCTGATCGGCATCGCCTATAACGAGAAACTGCTGCGCACCGCGCCCAGGGCGTGGGGCGACCTGTGGAATGCGGAATACCGCGGCAAGGTCGGCATTCCGCGCGCGGCCAGCAACCTGGGCCTGGGCGTGCTCGCGATCACCGCGAAGATTTTTGGCGGCGCCGAGGACAATCTCGATCCCGCCTGGACGAAGCTTGCCGAGCTGCGCCCCCTGGTCGGGCGCAGCCCGACACAGCTGCTGCAGATGCTGGAACGCGAGGAGATCGCGATTGCGCCGATCTGGAACAACGACGCGGCGGGCGCGGCAGCAAAGGGCCTGCCGATCAAGTTCGTGCAGCCCGACCCTGGGCCGGTGGCGATCATCAGCTTCATGTCGGCCATCACCAACACGCGCCATGGCGCGCTGGTGGCGGAGTGGATGAACGACGTGCTTTCGCCCGAGTACCAGCAGATGGCGGCGAACGCGCCCTATTTCTTCGGCCCCACGGTGCGGGGCGTGGCGGTGCCGGAAGCGGCGCGCGCCTATACCCCCGCCACCCCCGCCGAGGTCGCGCGCCTGCAATCCGTGGACTGGGCCAAGATCGCCCCCGTGCGCGGGCAGATCGTGGACCGGTTCGACCGCACCTTCTCGGGCTGAGCAGCGCGGCCAGCCCGCGCCGATGACCACGGTTGACAAGCCCATGCTGGCCGACATTTTTCGCCAGCCCGCGGTGCTGGCCACGCTGGCCGGCCGCGCCGCGGCGTTCCAGGCCGCCGGCGCGGCACTCATGCCGTCGCCCGGTGGGCGCGTGGTGCTGTTCGGCTGCGGCGATGGCCTGTTCGCAGCCCAGGCTGCTTCCCACTTCGCCACGACGCGCGGAAAGCCCTGGCAGGCATGGCCCGCGCTGGAGGCACTGCTGCTGGCCGCCACGCTGGGTGCCGATGACCGCGCCATCGCCATCTCGATGTCGGGCAATGTCGATCGCACGGTGCAGGCGGCGGCAGCCTGCGCGGCCCGTGGCGTGCCGGTGCTGGCGCTGGTGAACGGCGCGGGCGGCAGGCTGGGCGCGATCGCTTCGCGAAAAATCTCGCTCGACCTGCCGGACCTGGCGCCGTTCCTGTGCGGCACCGCCAGCTACACCGCCACGCTCGCGGCGCTGATGCTGCTGGCCGAGCCGGATGGCGCGCAGCTGGCCGCCGCGATACCTGGCCTGGCACTGGCGCTGGACGCGCCGCTGCCGCTGCTGGTGCCGCCCGGCGGGGTGCGCTTCCTGTCAGCCGGCGCCAACGCGGCCACCGCCGCCTATGGCGCGGCGAAGCTGGTGGAACTCACGCGCATTCCAACCTGGCACGCCGACCTGGAGGAATTCGCGCACAGCCAGTTCTGGGCCATGCCGACCACCGACCTGGTGGTGCTGGTCGCACCCGATCCCGCGCTGGCGCCCTTCGCTGCCGAAACCGCATCGGCGCTGGCCGGGCTTGGCGTGATCACGCTGGCGATCGACGCCGAGGACGCGCCGGTTGCCACCGCGCATCATCGCGTGACGCTGGCGGAAGCTGCCTCACCGCTGGTATCCGCCGTGCCGGTGCAGCGCCTGGCCTATGCCCTGGCCGAGGCAACGGGGCTTGACCCGAACACGCGGCTTCACCTGAAGCACGATGCCGCGCGCTTCCGCGCCTCGCGCCTGCTCACGCGCCGTTCGCTGGTCGGCACCGGCGCGTGAGCGTGCGCGTGGCGGTGATGGGGTATCTCTCGATCGACACCATCGACGTGGCGGGCGCCCGCCATGCGGCCGTGCCCGGCGGGGCCGCGCTGTATGCCGCGCTGGGGGCGGCCGCGGCCGGCGCGCGCGCAACGCTGCACGTCACGGCCGGCGAGGATTTCCCCCGCGCCACGCTCGATCGTATCGGCCAGCTCGGTATCGACATCGGCGCAATCCGGCAGGGCGTCGGCGCGTCGCGCCGCGCGCGCCTGGTGTACGGTGCCACCGACCCGCCCGCTTCGCCGCACCACGACGAGGCGGCCTGGTGGGATGCCACGGCGCGCCTGGCCCCGCCGCTCCCCGACGCGTGGACCGGTATCGACATGCTGGTGCTGGCGCCGATGCCGATCGCGCGGCTGCAGGAAGCCGTGGCCACCGCCACGCGGCATGGGGTGCGCTCGATCGCCGATACCAGCACCGCATTTGCCGCGCGCGACCGCGATGGCCTGCTGGCGCTGCTGCCGTCGCTGGCCGCCTTCGCGCCATCGCGCGCCGAAACCGACGCCATGTTCCCGACGCTGGAGGACGACTCCGCCGTGCTGCGGCTGGCGCAGTATGGTCCCGCCATCCTGCACAAGCGCGGCGCCGACGGTGCCCGGCTGGACGCCCCGCACATGCTGGCCCCACTCGATCTGCCCGCGCCGCGCGTGGCCGTGCGCGATCCCACCGGCGCCGGCGATGCCACGGTCGGCGCCTTCGCCGCCGGCCTTGCCGCGGGCCTGTCGCTGCGTATCGCCGCCGAGCATGCGCTGGAAATCGGCGCGCGCGCCTGCACCGGCATCGGCCCCTCGGCCCTGGGCCTGCCCGCATGACCCATATCGTGCTGGAGGGGATCGAGAAATCGTACGGCCCCGTGCGCGCGCTGGATGGCTGCTCGGTCTCGGCCGAACGCGGCACGGTGCTGACGCTGCTGGGCCCTTCCGGCTGCGGCAAGACCACGCTGCTGCGCACCCTGGCCGGGTTCGTCATGCCGGACGCCGGCCGCGTGCTGGTCGGCGGCACCGATGTGACGCGCCTGCCGCCGGAACGCCGCCAGGTCGGCTACGTGTTCCAGAATTTCGCGCTGTTCCCGCACCTGACCGTGTTCGGCAATGTCGCCTATGGGTTGAAGGTGCGCCGGATGCCAGGCGGTGCAGTCCGCGATCGCGTCGCGCGCGTGCTGGACCTGGTGGCGCTGTCCGGGCTGGACCACCGCTACCCGCTGGAACTCTCCGGCGGGCAGCAGCAGCGCGTGGCGATTGCGCGGGCACTGGCGATCGAGCCCGCAGTGCTGCTGCTGGACGAGCCGTTCAACGCGCTGGATGCCGCGCTGCGCGTGGCCATGCAGGTGGAGCTGGCCAAGCTGATCGCGCGGCTTGGCGTGACCGCGATCTTCGTGACGCACGACCAGCTTGAGGCGATGGCGCTGTCCGACACCGTGGCGGTGATGCGGGCAGGCCGGATCGAGCAGGCGGGGCCGCCGCTTGCCATCTACGACCGCCCCGCCAATGCCTATGTCGCGGGCTTCATCGGCCGCGCCAACCTGCTTGCGGAAGACGTTTCCGCCGGCACGATGGCGCGCGTGCCGGGCCTGGTCACCGCACGCGCGGACGGTGCGGCGACGCTGGTGGTCCGGCCGGAGAATCTCAGGCTCGAAACCGGCGACGGCCCCGGCTGGCCAGGCCGCACCACCTTCGCCACCGCGCTGGGCGCCACCATGGAGATCGAGTTCGACATCGGCCGCGCCGATCCGCTGCGCATCGCGCTGCCGCGCCGCGCCGACGAAGCCCCGCCCGCCCTCGGCACGCTGGCCCGCGCCGTGGTGCGCGATCCGGCCGGCTGCTCGGTGCTGCCGGCATGAGGCGCCTGCTGCATGGCGGCGGCATCTGGCCGGCGGTGCCGGCGCTGCTGTACCTGCTGCTTTTCCTGGCGCTGCCCATGGCCACGCTGCTGGCCTTCGGCTTCGTGCAGATCGAGCGCGGCCAGGTCCAGACCGACAGCTTCACGCTGAAATTCCTGATCGCGGCGCTGCACGACGACCTGGTGTGGCGCCTGGGCTGGCGCAGCTTCTGGGTCGCCGTCGTCTCCACGGGGCTCACGCTGCTGCTGGCCTATCCGCTGGCCTATCTCTACGCGGAATCCCGCGGCCTGGCGCGCACGCTGATCCTGGTGGCAGTGATGTCGCCGCTGCTGACCTCGGCGCTGGTGCGCGCCTATGCCTGGCTGGTCATTCTCGGCGGGCGGCGCGGCATGGTGAACCAGGCGCTGCTGGGCCTGGGCCTGATCGACGCTCCCTTGCGCATCCTCAACACCGATTGGGCGGTGCTGATCGGCATGACCCAGATCCACCTGCCCTTCATGGTGCTGCCGCTGCTGGCCGTGCTGGCCGAGCGCGACCGGCGCATCGAGGAAGCGTCGCGCACGCTTGGCGCGGGCCGCACCGAAACCTTCCTGCGCGTCACCGTGCCGATGAGCCTGCCGGGCATCTTCGCCGGCGTGGCGCTGGTCTTCGCCGTGTCGTACACGAACTTCATCGTGCCGCAGCTGCTGGGCGGCGGGAACTATTCCACGCTCGCGGTGCAGGTGTACGAGCAGACCATCGTGGTGCTGGACTGGACGCGCGGCGCCGTGCTGGCGCTGCTGCTGCTGTGCAGCTGCTTCCTGTTCATCCTGGGCATCGTGGCGCTGGGCAACCGCCTGGCCCGCTGGAACCGGGCCATGGCCGCATGATCGATCGCATCGGGATCGCGCTGCTGGGCACGCTGGCGGGGATCGCCCTGCTGCTGCTGGTGGCGCCCAGCCTGATCGTGATCGCCGCCAGCTTCGAGCCGCGCGCCTATATCAGCTTCCCGCCCAGCGGCTTCACGCTGCGCTGGTACGCCGCGGTGTTCGAGAACCGCCAGCTGGTGGACAGCATGGTGACGTCGCTGCGGATCGCGGTGTGCGCCACGCTGGTCTGCGTGGCGCTCGGCGTGCCGGCGGCCTTCGCCGGCGTGCGCGGCACCTTTCCCGGCCGCGCAGCCGTGAACGCGGCGCTGCTGTCACCGCAGATGATGCCGGGCATGGTGATCGGCATCGCCGCCCTTTTCTTCGGCGCCTATTTCGCCTTCCGCGCCGGCGACACGATGCTGGTGCTGGCCTTGTCCGTGTTCTGCCTGCCCTTCGTCATCCGCATCACCATGGCGCGCCTGGCCGGGCTTGACCCGCTTCTGGACGAGGCCAGCGCCAACCTTGGGGCCGGCCGGCTGGAGACTTTTGCGCGCGTCACCCTGCCGCAACTTGGCCCCGCGCTGCTGGCGGCATCCGCCTTCACCTTCATCGAGGCGTTCGACAACGTGACCGTGGCGCTGTTCACGTCCGACGTGCGGGGCCGGCCGCTCTCCGTGGAGCTCTACTACCTGGTGCAGTACGAAAGCACGCCGATGATCGCCGCCATCTCCGCCCTGGAAATCGCGCTGTCGTTCGTGGTCATGCTGGTGATCGTGGCCACGCTGGGCCTGTCGCGGCTGGCGCGATGACCGCGCACGCCCAGCGCCTGGCCGCGCTGCGGAGCGAGCCCAGCACCGATGCACCGGGCGATCCCGCGCGCCTCGCGCGGATCGGCCGCACGCGCGAGGAGATGCTGGCCCAGGGTGCGGCGATCGCCACCACGCTTGGCGCCGAGGCCGACGCCGTGGCCACCCTGGCGCACACCCTGAAGCGGCGCCGCATCGACCGCGTGGTGATCGCCGGCTGCGGCGACTCCTGGCATGTCGGCACGCTGGTGCGGCCGGCGCTGGAGCAGTGTTTCGGCGTGCCCATCGAAGCCGCGCAGGCGTTCGACTACGCGCAGTACGGGGCCGCCCATGCCGGCCCCGGCACGCTGGTGTTCGGCCTGTCGTCGGGCGGCAACACGCCGGCGGTGATGGCCGCCCTGGCCAATGCAGGCGCGCGGGGCGCCTTTGCGGTCGGCGTGTCGAACACGCCGGGCAGCCCCGTGCTGCGGCAGTTCGACGCCGGCCTGCTGGTGCACGCCACGCGGCGCGGCTGGCCCACCCAATCCAGCACCGCCGCGGCCGCGCTGCTGCTGGCGCTGGGCGCCGCCCTGGCCGACGCGCCCGCGCTGCACCAGGCGATCACCGCCCTGCCCGGCGCGATGGGCACCTGGCTGGACGCGCCCATGGCGCCCGTGGCGCAGCGCTGGGCGGCGGCGCGTGAAATCTTCCTGACCGGCGCCGGCCCGTATCTCGGCACCGCCGCGATCGGCGCCGCCAAGCTGCGCGAACTCTCCCCCATCCACGCCCATGCGCTGCCGCTGGAGGAGATGCACCATTACCGCCTGCCCAAGGCCGGCGACCACCTGGTGATCATCGCCGCCGATGCCGAAAGCCGCGAGCGGGCCTTCGATACCGCGCTGGTGGCGCGGGCGGTCGGTGCCCAGACGGTGGCGCTGCTGCACGCTCCCGATCCCGAGCTCGCCGCGCTGGTGGAGACCGCCATCCTGCTGCCGGCGGCGCCGGCCGCCACGCGCCCGATCCTGGCCTGCCTGCCGCTGCACGCCTTCGCCTGGCATTTTGCCGTCGCGCGCGACGCGCACGACCAGGCGCGCGCGTGATCCCAAGACTTTTCGCCGCCGGCGGCGTGCTGCGCGACTGCATCGTCGAGGCCGATGGCACGCTGCACCTGGACCAACCCGGCGGCAACGCCGTGTTCGCCGCCGCCGCTTCACGGCTGTTCGCTGGCCATGTCGGCGTGGTCGGCCGCGTGCCGTCGGACTATCCGCCCAGCATCCTGGACGACCTGCGCGCTGGCGGGCTCGACCTGGCCGGCGTCGGCACCGTGGCGCACGAACGCGCCGCGCCGGAGTGGTTCTTCCACGCCGCCGATGGCAGCCGGATCGATGGGCTGCACGGCCATGCCGCCGCGTTGGCGATGGCCGGCCCGGCCGGCGCGAAACTCGATGCCGCCACCGCGCGGCACTGGCAGCGTTGGCTTGCGGACCTGCCCGAGGCGCACGGCTTCGCCGCCTTCCGCGCCCGCCACCCCGTGCGGGCCGAGCATGTGCCGCAGGCGTGGTGGGCCGCGCGCGGCATGCACCTGGGCGCCAATGCGCCTGCGCATATGCTGGACATGGCGCGGGCCGCGCGAAGCCACGGCCTGCTGGTCACGCTCGATCCCGGACCGCGCGCCGGCGACCTCGATCCCGCCACGCTGGCCGCGCTGCTGGGGCTGGTCGATGCCTTCATGCCCAGCGCCAAGGAGCTTGCCGTGCTGCGCCCTGGCCTGTCGGCCGAGGCCGCGGCCTGCGACCTGGCCCAGGGCGCCCGCAGCCTGGTGGTGGCGAAGCTGGGCGCGGATGGCGCGCTGCTGGTCTCGGCCAACACCGCACCGCTGCGCGTGCCCGCGGTGCCGGCGGCCGCGCGCGACCCGACCGGCGCCGGCGATGCGTTCTGCGGCGCCTTCCTGGCCGGCCTGGTGCAGCACTGCGCGCCGATCGAGGCGGCGCATCGTGCCGCGGTGGCGGCCGCCTTCGCGGTCGAGACCACCGGCGCGCTGGCGCTGCTCCGCACGCCGCGCGCTGCGTTGCAGGCGCGGCTGGCGGCGTAGGGGTATGGCGCACGGAGCGCCCTCACCCTGTCCCTCTCCCACAGGGTGGGCGAGGGGACCCTGTTGATGCAACCGACAGGACGCCAGCCGCGTCGGGTGCCGGGGCCGGGGTTCCCTCTCCCATGCAGTGGGAGAGGGACAGGGTGAGGGCCTTGCCCGCCCGCGGTCCCGCCGCCCCGCCGCTACCCCGCGCGCAGCCCGGCGGCCTCGATCACCGCGCCCCACTTCGCGGTCTCGCCCCGCACATAGGCCTCGAACGCGGGCGGCTGCATGGTGAAGCTGCGCACGCCCAGCGTGACCAGCGCCTGCGCCACCGAAGGCTCCTGCACGGCCTGGATCAGCGCCTCCGATAGCCGCGTGATCGCGGCGTCGGGCATGCGCGCGGGGCCGACCAGGCCGAACCACGGGGCCGCGGCAAAGCCCGGCAGGCCGGCTTCGGCCAGCGTCGGCACCTCGGGCGTGAGCGGGCTGCGGGTCAGCGTGGTGATCGCCAGGCCCTGGATGCGGCCCGCGCGGAAATGCTCGGTGGTGCTGGCAAGGGGCTCGAACATGTAGTCCACCTGCCCGCCCATGATGTCCGTCAGCGCGGGCGCGCTGCCGCGATAGGGCACGTGCACCGCGTCGATCCCGGCGGCGCGGTTGAACATTTCCATGGTCAGGTGGCTGGTGCTGCCCTGGCCGGCAGTGGCGAAGTTGAGCTTGCCCGGTGCCGCCTTGGCGGCCGCGATGAAGCCCGCCAGCGTGCCCGGCAGGCCAGGGCGCACCACCAGCAGGAAGGGGCTGTCGCCGATCGGGCCGATGAAGCTGAAATCGCGCTCCGGGTCGTATGGCGTGTCGCGCTCCAGCAGGTGGCGATAGAAGGTGCCGGCGCCGGCGATCAGGATGGTGTAGCCATCGGGCGGGCTTTTTGCCGCCATGTCGCTGCCGGTGGCGCCACCCGCGCCGGGCCGGTTGTCGTGCACCAGCGGGCGGCCCAGCAGCTTCGACATCTCGTCGCCGACCAGGCGACCAATGATGCTGGTATTGCCGCCAGCCGCCCACGGCACCACCAGGCGGATCGGGCGCGTGGGATAAGTCTGCGCGCGGGCGGCGGGCGTGATGAGGGCCGCCAGCGTGGCCAAGGCAGTGCGTCGGTGCAGCATGCAGGAATCCCCCGGCGGTCAGATGTCCTTGACCGCACGGTACCGCGCCAGCTCCTCGGCCGTATAGACCTGCATGAACTCGATCTCGGTGCCCGCCGCCTGGTCCTCCAGGAAGGCGACAAACCCCTCCGGGTGCGGATGCGCACCGGTGACGTTGCAGGCGCGGCACAGTTTCGCGCGCCCGCCCTGCCCGATGGCATGCGCCATCGCCGCGTTGATGGCATCCACCGCGTAGCAGATGTGGTGCAGGCCCTCGTTGCCGCGGTCCGCGATCCAGGTGGCGAAGCGGCCATCCGCGTCCATCGAGGCGTTCAGCTGGAACTCCGCACCACCCAGCGTGAAGATCGCCACCCGCGTGCGCGAGCCGGTCCAGTCCAGCACGCGCGCATCGCCGATGGGCATCAGCCGGCGCCAGCGCGCCAGCGCCGCGTCGGCGTCGTGCACGGCGAAGGCCAGGTGCTTGAGGCCGATGACGTGCGGGTTGGCGCTATCCACCGGCGGCGGCGGCCAGCTGCTGCACCAGGTCCCAGGCGCGGATGTGCTTGCCGGTGGTGCCGGCGGCATCCTGCCGCGCCAGGTGCACGAAGGCGGGGCCAAGCGCGGCCGGGTCGATCCACTGCGCGCGCTCGGCCGGGCCATAGGTTGTCTCGCTCATCGCCGTGCGCACCGGATGGCCGGGGGCCAGCGTGTTCACCGCGATGCCGAAGGGCGACAGCTCGTCGGCGAGCGCCAGTGAAAAACCCTCCAGCCCGAACTTGCTGGCAGTGTACACGCTCTCCAGCCGCCGCCCGCGCACGCCGGCGTTGGACGACACGTTGATGATCGCACCCTGGCGGCGGCGCTTCATGCCCGGCACGGCGGCGCGCACGGTCAGGAAGGCGGCACGCAGGTTGACCGCGTGCATCAGGTCGAAGGTCTCGACCGCGATGTCCTCGACCTCGGCCAGGGCGATCACGCCGGCGTTGTTCACCAGGATGTCGATGCGCCCAGCCTCCGCCTCGATCGCGGCCATGGTCTCGGCCACGGCGGAGGCATCGCGCAGGTCGGTGGCCCAGGCGCGCAGGGGGGCGGCGATGGGCAGCGTGTCGATGCCGTGCACGGCGGCACCCGCCTCGCTCAACGCCACCGCGGCGGCGCGGCCGATGCCGCGCGCGGCGCCGGTGACAACGGCGATGCGGCCCTCCAACGGTCTCATGCGTGACACCTGCCTGCCCTTGTTCGTTCCCTCGCGCCACCGGATGCTACGCAATCGGCACGAAGGAACAAGGGATTGCGCATGACTGTGACAACCATGAACAGCGACGGCGTGTTCGTGCCGCCCACCTACAGCCATATCGGCATGGCCGGCGACCTGGTGTTCCTGGCCGGCCAGGTCGGGCGCGACGCCGCCGGCACCATCGTGGGGCCGCACGACGCGGCGGCGCAGGCGCGCCAGCTTTTCGCCAATCTCGGTGCGCACCTGCGCACCATCGGCGCCAGCCCGGCCGACGTGGTGAAGGTCACCACCATCCTGGTCGATCGTGCCGACCGCGACGCGGTGGGCGCCGAGCACAAGAAATTCTTCGGCGACCACAAGCCGCCGCACACGCTGGTGATCGTGGCCGGCCTTGCCCTGCCCGAGATGCGGGCCGAGGTCGAAGCGATCGTGCATCGGCCCCGCGCCGGGTTGGCGTAGCGCCCCCGGCACCCTACCGTGGCCGCGCAACCGGGGGACATGAGGCATGGCTGACGCGCCTGAGCTGAACGCGGCGACGCGCGAGAAACTGCTGGCCGTGGCGGTGCCGACGCTGGTGTCCACGCTGTACCGCAAGGGCCTGCGCAACACCATGCTGTTCGGCCCGCGCCCCTTGAATCCCCAGGCGCAGAAATTCGCCGGCCCCGCCTTCACCGTGCGCACCCTGCCCACGCGCGAGGACCTGGTGGAAGCGCAAGGCCGCGGCGAACGCCCCAACCTGCAGGGCGAGGCCAGCGCCAGGCTGGGCGCCGGCCAGGTGCTGGTGGTGGCGATGGGCGGCGAGACCCGCACCGCCTTCATGGGCGACATCATGGCAACCCACTTCATGGCCAAGGGTGCTGCCGGCTGCGTGCTGGATGGCGGCGTGAGCGATGCCTTCGCGATCAGCACCATGCCTTTCCCGCTGTTCTGCACGGGGGCGGCCGGCACGCCGGTGACCTCGCACCGCATGGTGATCGACCTGCAGGTGCCGGTGGAATGCGCGGGCGTCTCGGTGTTCCCCGGCGACGTCATCGTCGGCGACGGCAACGGCCTGGTGTGCATTCCCGCCCACCTGGCCGACGAGGTGGCCACGACCGCGCATGAGCGCGAGCAGCTGGAGGCATGGGTGATCGCGCGCGTGGCGGAGGGAAGGCCACTTTCCGGCACCTACCCGCCGAACGAGGCGACCCTGGCCGAATATCGCGCGTCGCGCGGCTGACAGGGGAACAGGCAGTGCAGAACCTTGCCATCGTGGGCCTGGGCCGCTGGGGCCGCGTGCTGGTGGACAGCGTGCAGGGCAAAAGCGACCGGGTGCGCTTCACCGCCGCCGTCGGCCGCGACCCCACAGCGGTGGCCGAGCACGCGAAGCCACGCGGGTTGAACGTGCTGCCCGACCTGGCCGCCGCGCTTGCCGACCGCGACGTGCACGGCATCGTGCTGGCCACGCCGCATTCGCGCCACGGCGCCGAGATCACAGCCTGCGCCGCCGCCGGCAAGGCCGTGATGGTGGAAAAACCCTTCACGCTGACGCTTGCCTCGGCGCAGGCGGCGCTTGAGGCGGCGCGGGGCAGGATCATCGTCGCGGCCGCGCATAACCGCCGCTTCCTGCCGGCGCCCAATGCCATGAAGGCACTGATCGACGAAGGCCGGCTTGGCACGCTGCTGCACCTGGAAGGCAATTTCAGCGGCAACGTGGTGGGCCGCTACACCGATGGCATGTGGCGCGTGGCGCCCGGCGAAAGCCCGGCCGGAGGCCTGGCCGGATCAGGCATCCACCTGATCGACACCATGATCCGCCTGGCCGGGCCGATGACCCGCGTGTTCGCGCAATCCAGCCGCCGCGTGCACAGCGTGCCGCTGGATGACACGACCAGCGTGCTGCTGACGCACGCATCGGGCGTCACCGCCTCGCTCACCATGATGACCGCGACCAGGCCGACCTTCCGGCTTTCCGCCTTCGGCACCAAGGGCCGCGCCGACCTCGCCGATGCGGAAACGCTGGCGCATGGCCCGATCGACGGGCCGATGGAGACGCGGAGCTTCGGGAAGTTCGACATCGAGCGGGCCGAGCTGGAAGCCTTCGCCGACGCGATCGCCGGCCGCGCGCCCTATCCCGTGCCATGGCCCGACATCCTGAACGGCGTGGCGGTATTCGAGGCCGTCAGCCGCAGCATCATCGCCGGCGGCCCGGTGACCATCGCGGCATGACGGTGCTGGGCCATACGCTGCTGGAAAAGTTCGGGCTGGAGCCGGGCACGCATCTGAACCACGCCGGCTACGGCGCCATGCCGCTGGTGCTGCGCGCCACGCAGAACGCCATTCGCGCGCGCATGGAAGCCAACCCCACGCGCTTCTTCCGCCACGAACTCGGCCCCAGGCTGCGCGAGGCCGCTTCGGTGCTGGCGCCCTTCGTCGGCACCGCGGCCGACCGGCTGGGCTTCGTCACCAACGCGACCGAGGGCGTGAACGCGGTGCTGAACGGCCTGCGCTTCGCGCCGGGCGACGTGCTGCTGACCACCGATCACGTGTACGGCGCCGTGCGCCACACCATGCGGCACATTTCTGCCCGCTGGGGTGCGGCGGTGGTCGAGGCACCGGTGGCGATGCCGGTGGCGAACGACAAAGCGGTGCTGGCGGCGGTCGAGGCCGCCTGGTCGGACCGCGTCAGAATCCTGGTGGTCGATCATGTCGTGTCGGCCAGCGCGGTGGTGTTTCCGGTGGCCGCCCTGGTGCGCTTCGCCCACGCCCGCGGCGTGCCGGTGCTGGTCGATGGCGCGCACGCGCCGGGCATGCTGGACCTCGACATCGATGCGATCGGCGCGGACTGGTACGTGGGCAACTGCCACAAATGGCTGTGTTCGCCGAAGGGCGCGGGGTTCATCGCGGTCGCCCCCGGCGCGCCGGAAATCCATCCCACGGTGATCAGCCACGCCTATGGCCAGGGTTTTGTCGCCGAGTTCGACAAGACCGGCACGCGCGATCCCAGTGCCGCGCTTTGCGTGCCGGACGCGATCGCCTTCCACCAGGCGCTTGGTGATGCGGCGCTGCGCGCGCGCAACGCCGAGCTTGCGCGTGCCCAGGCCGCCATGCTCGCGCGCGCCTTCAACACGCATCTGGGCGCGGACCCAGAAATGTTCGGCGCGATCGCCACGGTGCGCATGCCCGATGCGCAGGCCGACTGGGCGCTGGCGCAGCGCGCGTCGCAGGCGCTGTGGGACCGCCATCGCATCAGCGTGCCCTTCATGGCGGTGGGTGGCGGCCTGTGGCTGCGCATCTCGGCCTTCGCCTACAACGACGAAAGCGACTACGTGGCCCTGCCCGAGGCGGTGCGCGACGTGCTGCACGAGGCATGAGCGCACGGTTTCGCATCGGCATCGATGTCGGCGGCACCTTCACCGATTTCGTGCTGGCCGACATGCAGGGCGGCGCGTTGCGCTTCCACAAGGAACCCAGCGTGCCCAGGGACCCGTCACTGGCGGTGGAGCGCGGCATCGCGGCCCTGGTGGCGGCCGGGCTTGATGCCGCCGGCGTCGAGCTGGTGGTGCACGGCACCACCATCGGGCTGAACGCCATCATCCAGCGGCGCGGCGCGCGGCTCGCCATGGTGGTCAGCCGCGGCAACCGCGACGTGCTGGAGATCGCGCGGCTGCGCCTGCCCTCCAGCTACGACGTGCAGGCGCCGCGCGAGACCCCACTCGTGCCGCGCGAAAAAATGTTCGAGGTCGATGCGCGCATGCGCGCCGATGGCAGCATCGACAGCGCGCCCTCGGCGGCAGCACTGGCTGAACTTGCCGCGGCATTGGCGGCGGCGAAGCCCGACGCGGTCGCGGTCATGCTGCTCAACAGTTATCGCGACGCGTCGCTGGAACACCAGGTCGCCCATGCGCTGCGTCCGCTGCTGCCCGGCATTCCGGTGACCTGCTCGGCCGACCTGTGGCCGGAGGTGCGCGAGTACGAACGCGCCCTGGTGGCCGGCCTCAACGCCTATGTCCACCCGATGATGGAAGCCTATTTTTCACGACTTGCTGCGCGCGTGGAAAAACTTGGCGTGCGGGGGCCGATCTACATCACCGCCAACAACGGCGGCACGCTGAGCCTGGAAACCGCGCGCGCCCGGCCGATCGACACCGTGCTGTCGGGGCCGGCCTCCGGCGTGGTCGCATCGTGCCGCGTGGGCCAGGCGGCGGGGATGAAGAAACTCATCACGCTCGACATGGGCGGCACCTCGGCCGACATCTCGATCGTGGGGGACGGTGCCCCGGAATTCACCACCGCGACCTTCGTGGGCGATTTCCCGCTGATGATGCCGGTGGTGAACGTGGCCGCGATCGGCGCCGGCGGCGGCAGCGTGCTGTGGGTCGATGACCAGGGCCTGCTGAAGGTCGGGCCGCGCTCGGCCGGGGCCGATCCCGGGCCGGTGGCGTATGGCCGCGGCGGCACCGAGCCCACCGTGACCGATTGCTACCTGACGCTGGGCATCCTTGACCCCGCGAAATTTTTGGGCGGGCGGATGGCGCTGGATGGTGGCGCCGCAGGCGCCGCGCTGCACGCGCTGGGGGCGCGCATCGGCATGGACGGGCCGGCGGCGGCCGAGGCGGCGCTGCGCGTCGCGAGCGCGAAAATGGCCGCGGAGCTGGTGAAGCTGATGGCGACCGCCGGCGCCGACCCGCGCGACTACACGCTGGTGGCCTTCGGCGGCGCCGGCCCCACCCACGCCACGCTGCTGGCCGCCGAGGCCGGCCTGTCGCGCGTGCTGGTGCCGGTGGCACCCGGCAATTTCTGCGCGCTGGGCGCCACGCTGGCCGATGTGCGGCGCGACTATGTGCGCACCGCGCGCCATTTGGTGGGCGCCGGTGCGCCGGGCTGGCCCGCGATCGCCGCGGTGCTGGAAGACCTGGGCGCGCAGGCCGAGGCGTGGGTGGCGCGCGAAGGCGCGCTGATCGGCGCGCATGACCGCGCCATCATTTTCCGCGCGCGCTACCCCGAGCAGGCGTACGAGCTTGACATCGCGGTGCCCAGCCTCGGGCTGGATGGCGATGTGGCAGCCGGGAAATTCCACGACGCGCACGAAAAACTCTACGGCTTCAGCGAACGCCACAGCCCCGTGCAGGTCACCACCGTGCGCTTGGCCGTGATCGGCCGCGTCCCGCCCGTTGCCCTGCCCGACGCGCCGCAGGCCACGCCGGAACCCACCGGCACGCGCGCGGTGCGCCACGCCGGCGCCACCGTGCAGGCCATGGTGTACGCACGCGACGTGATCGGCGCCGGCGCCCGGCTTTCCGGCCCCGCCATCATCGAGCAGCCCGACACCACCACCTGGCTGGCCCCCGGCTGGACCGCCACCGCCGACCGCATCGGCACGCTTCATCTGACCCGCGCATGAGCACCGACCCAATCGCGCTGGAGATCTTCCTGCACCAGGCCACCGCCATCACCGAGGAGATGGCGCTGACGCTGCAGCGCGCGGCGCGCACGACATACGTGAAGGAAGCCGGCGACTATGGCTGCGCGCTGGCCCGCCCGGATGGCCGCTTCTTCGCCTATCCGCGGGTGCTGGGCGTATCCGGCTTCCTGGACAGCGACGTGGGGCCGACGCTGGCCTGCATCGAAGACCTCGAACCCGGCGACGTGGTGATCACCAACCACGCCTATGACAGCCAGGGCCTGTCCACCCACATGCCGGACCTGCACCTGGTGCGGCCGATCTTCCACCAGGGGCGCGTGGTGGCGCATGCGTGGAACTTCATCCACTCGGCCGATATCGGCGGCGGCGTGCCGAGCTCGATCTCGCCCCGCTTCAGCGAAACCTTCCAGGAAGGCTTCCAGATTCCGCCCACCAAGCTGGTGCGCGCCGGCACGCTGAACGCGGAGTTCGTAAAGCTGTATCGCGCGAATTGCCGCGTGCCGGATGTCAACATGGGCGACATCAAGGCGATGCTGGCGGCGCTGCTGGTCGGCGAACGCCGCGTGCTCGCCTTGTGCGAGGCGATGGGCGCCGACGCATTCGTGCAGGCGCAGGCTGGCCTGGTGGCCTATGCCGCGGCGAAGGCGCTGGCGGTACAGCGGAAAATCCCTGATGGCACGCACGCCTTCTGGGACTTTCTCGACGACGACTACAATTCCTCCATCCCCGTGCGCGTACGCTGCCAACTGACGGCGAAGGCGGGCCAGGTGCACCTTGATTTCACCGGGTCCGACCCGCAGGTGCCGGCGGCCTACAACATCCCCACCGACGGCAAGCGCCATCCGTGGCTGACCTTGAAGCTGATGCACTTCATCTACAGCGGCGACAATTCCGTGCCGCTGAACCACGGCCTGTTCGAGCACATCACCGTGCACGCCCCGCGCGGCACGGTGGTGAACCCCAAGCCGCCCGCCGCCGTGGGCATCCGCAGCGCCACCGCGATCAGGCTGAACGAGGCGCTGGTCGGTGCGCTCAACACCGCCGCGCCCGGGCTGATGCCCGCACCCTCGGGCGGCATCATGATCCCGGCCGTGCTGGTCGAGCAGGATTCCGCCGGCACGCGGCGCGTCATGGTGCTGCAATCCCTGGTCGGCGGCACCGGGGCACGGCCCGGGGCGGATGGCGTGGATGGGCGGGACAGTTCGCTGGCCAACCAGCGCAACACGCCGATGGAAAAGACCGAGGAGGACGCGGCAGCACTCATCACCGAATACGCGCTGCGCCCCGACAGCGGCGGCGCCGGCGAGTTCCGGGGCGGCACCGGCGTGGTGTTTTCCGTGCGCATCGCGGAAGCCGGCAGCGCGGTGCTGGGCCGCGGCATGGAACGCTTCGTGTTCCGCCCCTGGGGCATGGCAGGCGGCCAGCCCGGCGCCACCGCGCGCGTGGTGCTCAATCCCGGCACGCCAGGCGAACGCGATCTGGGCAAGCTCGACATCTTCCATCCGAAGCCGGGCGACGTTGTGGCGATCATGACCCCGGGTGGCGGCGGCCATGGCGATCCGCTGCGGCGCGCGCCTGCGAAGGTCGCGCACGACGTGGCGCAGGCCTATGTCAGCCGCGCGGCGGCGGCGCGCGACTATGGCGTGGTGCTGGGTGAAGCGGGCACCGTGGACGACGCCGCCACCACGGCGCTTCGCGAAAGGCTCCGGGCCACATCCGGCCCCCCCGGAAAATTCGACTTCGGCCCGGAGCGTGACGCCTGGGAAGCGGTGTTCGACGACGCCGCGATGTGCCGCATGGCGGCGCTGCTGCTGCGGCTCAATCCGGCCGCCCGCACCGCCCGGCGCCAGGAGATCTTTGCCACCGTGGTGCCGAACCTCGCCCAGGTTCGCAGCCGCCCCCTGCCCGAGGTGATCGGCGATCCGGAAACCGCGCGCGAAAAACTTGCCGCGGAACTCGATCGGCTGGAGCATGACCTCAATCGCTGAAGGATCCGTCCGATGGCCGAACGCCGCCACGACTACTACCTGCTGACCCCCGGGCCGCTGACCGTCTCGCCCGAGGTCAAGGCCGAGATGCTGCGCGACCGCAGCCCAGGCGCTGCCGAACATGTCGGCATCACCCAGGAAATCCGCCGCTACCTGCTGGAAATCTGCAACGGCACCGCCACGCATGAATGCATCCCGGTGCAGGGCAGCGCCACCTTCGCGATCGAGGCCGCGTTCCACACGCTGATCCCCCAGGGGGGCAAGCTGCTGGTGATCGAGAATGGCTGGTACGGCATGCGGCTCCGCGAAGTGGCCGAGGCCATCCGCCTGCCGGTCGCCACCCTGCAACTGCCCATGCTGCCGCTGCCCACGGCGGCCGACGTGGAAGCCGTACTGGATGCCGACCCCGCCATCACGCACATCGCCATGTGCCACGTGGATACCGGCACCGGCGTGCTGAACCCCGTGCCCGAGATCGCCGAGGTCGCGCGCCGGCGCGGCCGGCGCCTGATGATCGACGCGGTGGCGGCGTTCGGCGGCTTCGACCTGGATGTCGCCGCACTCGACCTGGAGGCGGTGTTCATCTCGCCCAACAAGTGCCTGGAAAGCGTGCCGGGCCTGGGCATCTCCATCGTCAGGCGCGCGTCGCTGGAAGCGGCCGAGGGGCGCTCGCCCTCCGGCGTGCTGGACCTGCATGCGCAGTGGAAATTCTTCCAGGAAAAGGGCTGGTGGCGCACCACGCCGCCCACGCATGTGGTGGCGGCACTGGGCAAGGCGATCGAGCGGCACAAGCGCGAAGGCGGCTGCGCGCCGCGCCTGGCGCGCTACACCCGCAACTGGCGCCGCCTGGTCGATGGCATGCGCCAAAGGGGTTTCCGCACGCTGCTGCCGGACGACGTGGCCGCCCCCATCATCGCGACCTTCCTGGACCCGACCGACCCGAACTATTCCTTCCCGAAATTCTACGCGGCGATGGAGAAGCGCGGCCTGGTGATCTTCGCAGGAAGGCTCACCGCCGCCGGCACGTTCCGCATCGGCTGCATGGGCGACATCGAGGAGACCGACATCGCCTTCGTGCTGGAAACGATCGACGAAGCATTGGCCGAGATCGGCGTTTCCCCCACGGCGCCGGATGCGCCCGCGCACAAGGATGGGGGCGCGATCGCGGCATGACCGACGACTACGCCAACCGCAGCTACGGCGAAATCGCGGTGGGCTTCGGTGCCAGGCCCGGCATCGTGGTGGTCGATTTCCAGCTGGGCTTCACCGACCCGCAATACCCCCTGGGCGGCGCCCCCCTTGTGCTGCGCGCGCTGGAGAACACCGAACGCCTGCTGCACGCCGCCCGCGCGCTGGATGTGCCGGTGGCGGTCTGCAACACCGCCTACATGAACGAACGCGAGATGCCGTACTGGAAGATCTCCGCGGTGCGGCAGACCTTCCTGCACAGCCATCCCAGCGTGGCGCTCGATCCGCGCATTCACGATCCCGCGCATGACCTGGCGGTGACGAAGAAGGGGCCGTCGATCTTCTTCAACACGGGCGTCGCCGACTACTTCGCCAAGGAGCGGTTGGATACCGTGATCGTCACCGGCTGCAACACGTCGGGCTGCATCCGCGCCACCGCCATCGACAGTTTTTCGCACCGCTACCGCACCCTGGTGCCGGAGGATTGCGTGGGCGACATCGAGGAAGGGCCGCACCACGACAACCTGCGCGACATCGGCCGCCGCTATGTGGACGTGACGGATTGCGCGACCGTGCTGGCGCAGCTGGCGGACTGGGGACGGCGCAACGCGCGGTAGCGCGCCCCCGTTCGCGCCCCCGTTCGGCCCCCCGTTCAGGCCGCGGCCACACCCAGCCGTTCGGCCAGGACCGCCAGTCGCCGGTCCCGCGTCCACAACCCGCTGTCTGGCGTCAGATGCGCCGAGGCCAGCAGATGCACATCGACATAGCCGATGCCGCTGCCGCCCAGCGCGTGGCGGCCGATGAAATCAAGTGCCTCGTCATCCGACGCCACCATCGCCTGTGGCAGCGCGCCCAACCGCCAAAGCACCCTGTCGCGATGATGCAGGTGGCCAAGCGCGATCTCGCCGGTGACATGCGGATGCCCAAGCACCTGCCCGGCACGCAGCAGCCTTTCCATCATGGCATCGCCGGCGCGCAGATGATCGACCCAGATCGACGTATCGACCAGGATCACGCCGGAGGCCGGCGGCGCCTTGGCGGGGCCACCAGGTCGGGCTCGCTGCCGCCCAGCAACGCGAGCCGCCGTGCCGCCTCACGCGCGATCAGCGCCTTCAGCGCTTCCCGCACCAGGGCGGATTTCTCCGAGATGCCGGTGTATTCCTGGGCCTTGGCGACCAGGTCGTCGTCCATTGCAAGGGTCGTGCGCACGTACGTGCCTCCATTCCAGGCACGAAAATTGGCATCGAATGATGCCGAATTCAATGCCGGTGGCGCGCTACCCCTGCCCGTTCGGCCCGCGGCGGATGCCGAACACGGTCTCGGCCCCCTGCACCAGGCGGTTCAGCACCAGCATCACCAAGGACGAGCTGAACCCCAGCACGAACGGCACCAGCAGGCTGATGCCCTGCTCCAGCGCGATGGCGTGGTTGCCGGGGTCGGCCATGCCGTTGCAGAACGCCAGGAAATAGCTGTAGCCGAACGGCAGGGCCAGCACGATGCCGAACAGCGCGCCCAGCAGCACGCGGCGCAGCACCTGGCCGGGATTGGCCAGGTCGAAGGTCGCGTCGGCCTGGATCGCCAGCGCATTCACGCCGATGAACGCGATCGAGCCGATGCCGCCCAGGCAGAACAGCCAGGTGAGGTAGCCGGCCAGCTGCCAGCCGGCCAGCGTGGCCGCCGCGCTGTTGCCGCCGGTGGGCAGCACATCCAGGTTCGGCGGGAAGATCGAAACCGCGAGCGCCGCAACCGCGAAGGCCAGGAACAGCCCGGCCAGCCAGTTGACGAAGCCCGGCGTGCGCGAAAGCCGGAACTCGCGCCGCTCGGCATCGCTCAGCAGCGCGTTCAGCCCCTGCAGCCGCTCATCCAGTTCGCGCCACTCATCCTCGGTGGCAGGGCGGCCGCCGGTGGCGATCTCGGCGCGCAGCAGGTTCAGTTTGCCGAAGCCAAGCAGGCGCTGGTCCTCGGGCTTGAGCTTGACGGCGCGGCTGTAGATGAAAGCCTTCATGTCGCGCAGCAGGGTCAGCTGCGCCATGAAGTCGAGATCGGCGATGCGCGGGTTGAAGCGCTCGGGCGCCGCGGGCGGCGTGATGCCGGCCTGGGTGGCCGCCTCGATGGGACCGGCGACCAGAAGGGGCGTGGTGTCCATATGTGGATATTACGACCGCGCATCGAAACGCGCCAGCGGAAAGCGGGGGGCGCGGAAATTGGTCGGAGCGGCGGGATTCGAACCCACGACCCCCAGTCCCCCAGACTGATGCGCTACCAGGCTGCGCTACGCTCCGACCGATGGGGACGCGTGGGGCTTATAGGGGCAGCAGGTCACGCCTGCAATCACCGCACAGTAATCGCGTGTATTCAAGCGCTTACCTGGGAATTGCGGGTTTCGGACGAGCCCTGCGCTCTGCCTTTCCGACCGGTGCCGTCGGCGCCTAAACCGGCTGAAGCACACCCGGTCCTCTCCGGGCGTAGCTTCGCTGTTGGTGTTAGGATTATGGTCAGAGTCATCGCCTGGCCGCGAGGCAAGAATGCAAGGATCACCCCCGCGCCGCCGTCAGTACCGCAACCCCGGCCACCAGCACCAGCACGCCGGCAAGGCGCAGTCCCGTCACCGCACGGCGGGGCAGGCGGAGCCAGCCGAACCGGTCCACCAGCAGCGCCACCAACTGCTGGCCCGCGATGGTCAGGCCGACCGTGGACGCAGCACCGATCGCGGGGGTCGCCAGGAACATGGCGGTGACATAGGCCGCACCCACCGGCCCTCCCAGCCAGCCCCACCAGGGCGCCTGGACAAGGCCGGACGGCTCGGGCCGTGGCGTTTCCGGCACCGCCAGCAGCACCAGCGCGAGCGCCGTCATGATCACGGCCGCGACCACGAACGAGACGGTGCCGACTGCGAAAGGTGCCGCCAGGTCCTGGCGCAGCAGAGCGTTCACCGCCGCCTGCACCGGCAGGCCGGCGCTGGCCAGCAGCGCCAGCCCGATCCACCCGGCGGAGACCGGCCGCTGCTGGCCGGCCGCGCTGCCGCGCACCATCAGCCATGCGCCGCCGAACACCAGGGCCGCACCAGCCAGAACCTCCGGGCTGAACCCGCGTGCAGGCACGCCCAGCAGTCCGAAACCGTCCAGCAGCAGCGATGCCAGGGTCTGGCCGGCGACGAACAGCCCCACGGTCAGCACCGCACCCAGCCGCGGATACAGCAGGATGGTGGCCAGCACGAACATGGCCGAGGCGGCACCTCCGGCGGCGTGCCACCACACGATTTGCGCCAGGCGGGCGAAGGCGCCGGCGCTGTCGGTGGCGAGCACGGCGGCCAGCAGCGCGGCGGCGATCGTCAGCTGCAGGGCGGTCGCGGCGAAGGGCGAGCGCAAGGCGCGCGCCAGCTGGGCATTGGCGCCGGCCTGCACCGGCAGCAGCGCGCCGGCGCCCAGCGCCAGCACGCCGAGCACCAGCGGGTTGGTGAAGCCCGTCATGGCGCGATCCCGGCCAGGCCCGCCTGGTCAGCCGGCGCCGCCATTTCCGTCGGCGCGGGCTCAGGCCAGGCCAGGCCGATCGCGATCAGTGTCGGCAGCAGCACGCTTGCGACAAGCGCCAGCGCGCGCGCGAAGCGAAGCGTCGCGGCCCGGATCGCCGGCCAGAACGGCGCGTGGGTGGCAGCGAAGCGGAGTGTGGGCGCCATCGCGGATGCTCCTGTGTTCCTTGCCGCGTCCGTCATCGGGCGGCACAGGCAGCAAGGTGGGTGGTTGGGCCATTCAGGAAAATCGAATAGTATTGTTTGAAAACTTCATTAGGATCGAAATATGGAGCATCTTGATCCCGCGCTGCTGCGCACCTTCCTGGCCTTCGCCGACAGCGGCAGCCTGACGCACGCGGCCGGGTCGGTCGGCCGGACCCCATCCGCCGTCACCGCCCAGGTGCAGCGGCTGGAGGCGGATCTGGGCACCTGCCTGCTGGCGCCGTCCGGCCGCGGCCGGGTGCTGACCGAGGCGGGCGAGGCGCTGGTGCCGCATGCCCGCCGCGCGCTGAATGCGCTGCGCGATGCGCGGCTGGGGGTTTCCGGCCTGCTGGCCAGCGGGCGGGTCGGGCTGGGTGTCACTCAGGACTTCGCCGATGAGGGCTTGCCGCCGCTGCTGCGCAGCTTCGCCGAAAGCCACCCGCGCCTGCGCGTGGATTTGCGCGTCTGCAGCACCGCGGGCCTGGCCGAGGACCTGGCTTCCGGCAAGGCCGACGTGATCCTGCTGTCGCGCTCCGGCGGCGTGGAACTTCCGGGCGTCGAAGTCGCGACGCTCCGCGAGAAGATGGTGTGGCTGGCCGGTGCCGGCGGGCTGGCCGTGCCGTTGCCGGCGGGACAGGAGGCTTCGGCCGAGCTTCCCTTGGCCCTGGTCGACGCCCCCTGCGCCTTCCGCGAGGCGGCGCTGTCGGCGCTGACCGTGGCGGGGCGGGCGCACCGGATTGCCGCTTCAAGCTCGTCGGTCGCGGGGCTGCGTGCCGCGGTGCGGGCGGGGCTGGCGCTGACGGCGCGCACGCGGCGCTTCGCCGGTGGCGGGATCGCGGTGGCGCCTGCGTCCTATGCGCTGCCGAAACTGCCCGACGCGGCGTTCAGCCTGCGGGTGAAGCAGGATGCGGATACACCGGCGCGCGCGCTGGCTGAGCTGCTGATGGAAGGGTTCCGCGCACGACCGGGGTCGCATGCATGAGGCTTCGGTTCAGCCAGCTTCAGAAGCTCGGCCTCACGTCGCGGGCAGCTCCGGCGCCAGCTGCTGGCGCAGCAGTTCGGCGGCCTTGCGGAAGGCGCGGCGGGCGTGGCCGAAGCGCATGAAATACCCGGTGCGCGCCCACGGCATGCCGTTCGCGTAGGTCGCGATCGCGACCAGCTGCCGGCCCGTCGCGCCATCCAGCACCTCCATCTCGACGCTGGCGCCGCCAGGATTGGGCGGCGGCACGCCACCGGGAAGCCCGACCGCGGCAAGGCCGATGCCGGCGACCTGCACCGGCGCGTTGATCCACCAATTGGCCTTGCGGGTGTTGGTGATCGCAGCGCGCACCCTGAGCGCGTCAGCGGCCCCCGCCTCATCGCCCGGCTCCACCACCTGGAACGCCTTGCCCAGCGCGTCGGACAGCGCCTTGCGGAACGCCTCCTGCAGCGCCGCGATGTCCTCCGGCGAGCGCTGGGGTGCATCGGGCGCGGGGTTCCAGGCGACCGGCTCCAGCACCACGACGCGGTAGCGCCTGCCGCTGAAGCCGGGATCGACGAAGATCAGGTCGCGGGAATTCTCGTCGGTCGCCTGCATGCCGTCGTAGCTGGAGATGAACCCGGTGCGCGTGGTGCCCTGCCCCGCACAGCCGCCAAGCGCCAGCAGCCCGACGATGGCGACCGCCCATGCCTGCCGCCCGGCCGGGCCGATGCGATGCAGGCCCGCCGCGATTCGATGTGGCATGGTTCAGCGCGACAGCGTGAAGGCCAGCGCATCATCCTCGTAGGCGTCGTAGCCCTGGCCCCTGGGCGACAGGCGGATGCACTTGCTGCCGATCGGAAAGCCGATCTGCAGGCAGATGGTCTCCAACTGCACGATCCACGCGATCTCGCGACTGACCGGGCCTTCGAAGCGGCCGGTGCCGTCGGGCCGCAGCGTGAGGTGCATCGTCTCGCCATTGGGGCGTCGGCCGGTCCATGGCTTGCCATCGGCCAGCGCCGCCGCCGCCTGCAACGGCGAGAGGAACTGCTGCGCGCCGCCCGCCAAGGTCAAGGCCATCGCGATGCCCGCGGCGGCGAGTGCCAGGTTACGCATCGGTCTCTCCTTCGGGTGGGTCATGGTTGTCGCCGCCGCGGTGCACGATGCGGCCGTCATCCATCGCGATGATGCGGTCGGCCAGGTCGAGGATGCGGTTGTCGTGCGTCACCATCAGCACGGTGGTGCCGGCTTCGCGGGCCAGGTCGCGCAGCAGCTGCACCGCCTGCCGGCCGTTGCCGCGGTCCAGCGCGGCGGTCGGTTCGTCGGCCAGCACCAGCTGGGGCCTGGCCACCAGCGCGCGCGCGATGGCGACCCGCTGCTTCTGGCCGGTGGAAAGCTCGGCCGGATAACTCTCGGTCCGGTCGCCAAGCCCGACCGCGGCAAGGGTTTCGGCGCACCAGTCCGGCCACCGCCTGGCATGGCGGCCGCCCCGCACCTCCAGTGCCATCCGCACGTTGCCCGCTGCGGTCAGGCTGGCGTGCAGGTTGTGCCCCTGGTGCACGAAGCCGATGCGCCGGCGCACCCTGGTGCGGGTGGCCTCGTCGGCGCCCGCCAGCTCGGTGCCCAGCGTGCGCAGGCTGCCGCACTGCACGGCGCGCAGCGCCCCGATCAGCGTCAGCGCCGTGGTCTTGCCGCAGCCGGACGGGCCCATCAGCATCACGAACAGCCCCGCCGGGATGTCGAGATCGATGTCGGCCAGCGCCTGGCGCGCGGTGTCGCCGGCGCCGAAGGCGTGCGACAGGCCGCGCACGCTGACCGCTTCAGAACACATCGGCAGGGTCCGCCGCCGCCAGCCGCCTGGTCGCCAGCGCACCGGACAGGCCGCACATCAGCAGCGTCAGCCCCAGCACCATCAGCGCGCGATCGGGCGGCATGGACACCGACAATTCGGTCGCCGCCCCCAGCAGCCGGTACAGGCCAAGCGACAGCACCAGGCCCGGCACAAAGCCGATCGCGGCCAGCAAAAACGCCTGTTCGAACACCACGCCCAGCAGCCAGCGCTGGGTGAAGCCCATGGCGCGGAAGGTCGCGTATTCGCCCAGGTGGTCGTGCACGTCGGCCGACAGGATCTGATAGACGATCGCGAACCCCACCAGCAGACCGATCACCACGCCGAAGCTGAAGACGATGCCGATCGGCGTGTTGCGCTGCATGAAGTTGCGCAGATAGGCGGCGTACTGGCCGATGGTCATGACCTTCGTGTCGGCGTACGGCAGCGCCTGGCGCAGCCGCTCGGCCACGATTTCCGCCTGTTGGCCTGGCTCCACGGTCAGCAGCACGGCGCTGACCGCAGCAGCACTGCTGCGCGGGAACAGGCGCAGGAAGGTCTGGTCGCTGACCACCAGGCTGCCGTCGCTTTCGAACGAGGCGCCCATGGCATAAAGGCCGAGCATCGACACCGTCCGGCCGCTGATCTCGGCCGTGGCGACGCCGCCGTCGGACACGGTTCTGACCAACGGTGCCAACGGGCTTCGCGTCAGGCGATCCAGCAGCGCCACGTCGGGCCGGCGCAGCATGTGCCGCTGCCCGTCGATCACGGGGTTGCCGACCGCGCGGCCTTCCGGGTCGATGCCGAACACGGTGACCGAGGCGAAGCGCAGCCCGGCATAGGCGGCGGCATCGGGCCTGCGGATTTCCGCCGACCCCACCTGCAGGATGGTGCCGCCGGCCACGCCGTCCACGCCCAGCGCCTGGTGCAGCCGGCGGCGCGGCAGCGTGCCAAGCCGGCCGATCGCGCGCGCATCGGGGCTGATCAGGATGATGTCGGCCGACAGCATGGCAAGCGGCTTGGCGGCGCTGTCGAACAAGGCCCCCATCACGCCCAGCTGCAGGAAGATCAGCATGTCGGCGAAGGCAACGCCCGCCAGCGCCACCGCAAGCCGGCCGGGATTGTGCCGCAGCTGCTTCCAGCCCAGCGGCGTGCGTGCCCTGAGGCTTGTGATCAGCCCCCTCATCGCGCGAACACGCCAGTGACCTGCAGGCGCGACAGGTTGCGCACGCGCTGGCTTGCTTCCGGCGTCAGCGACACGAAGACCTCGACGATGCGGGCATCGGTCGAGGTCGCGGGGTCGGCGTTGATCACCGTCTGGCGCCGGATGGCGTTGCCCACGCGCTCGACCGCGCCGGTGATCGGCGCCGCGAACGCGTCGGCCCGGAGCGTCACCGGCTGGCCGACCCGCACGCGCGCGATGTCGGTCTGGTACACCTCGATCACGGCGCGCATGCGCTCGGTGCCGCCCAGTTCCAGCAGCCCATCCGAGGTGATGCGCTCGCCGGGGCGTGCCTTCAGCGCCAGCACCACGCCCCCGAACGGGGCGCGGATGCGCGCAAGCTCCAGCGCCGTGCGGGCCGAGGCGATGTCGGCGCGCGCCGCGTCCCGCTCGGCCATCGCCACCGCGATGTCGATCGGCACGCCATCCGGCGCGCCATCCAGCGTGCGCAGCACCCGGGCCAGCGCTGCCTCGGCGTCGCTTAGGTTGGCGGTGGCCTGCGCCAGGTCGCGCACGGCGCGTTCGAAGGCCGCGCGCGAGGCGGCGCTGGTGGAAACCAGGCTGCCCTGGCGCGCGTGCTCGGCCTCGGCCAGCGTGCGTTCGGCGCGGGTGCGGTCCACCGCGGCGCGCCGGGCTGCCGCCTGGTTGGCGTAATCGGCCTGCTGCCGGGCCAGCTGCACCTCGCGCAGCCGCAGCGTCGCCTCGGCCTGGGCAAGCTGGGCCACCCGCTGCGCCTCGTTGTCCAGCGCGGCCAGCAGCTGGCCCGCCGCCACGATGTCGCCCTCCCCGACCGCCAGCACGCCCACGCGCGCCGCATCGGGATTGCCGGGCGCGCCGATGCGGATCACGGTGCTGGCGGGTTCGATCCAGCCCAGGCCCACCACGGCGGGCGGCGCCGCCGCGGGCACGGGCGAAGGCGGGGGCACCTGCTGCCGCGGTGGTACACCGGCCACCCACAGCAGCAGCGCGCCCAGCGCCAGCACCGGGACCGCGAGCCACCACCAGCGCCGCCGCCGCCGCGCGCCTGCCGCATCGGCGCTGACGGAGTGGTCCGTGGCGGCGCGCCGCGGCGGCGGCGGGGACAGCACGTTCATGGCGCCACGGATATCGCACCCGCCTGCCGCGGCGATGACCTGCCCGTGGCATCGTGTTACCGACCGTAACCAATGCGCCATTGAGCCACGCGCCGCCTCGGCCCAGCCTTGCCGCATGGGTTCGCCGCGGCATGTCCTTGTGGTTGATGACGACCCCGCGATCCGGCGCGGCATCCTGCGCCTGCTGGAAGCCCAGGGGCTGCGCGTGACCGCGGTGGCCGACGGCCCCGCGATGTGGCGGGTGCTGGGCACCGGGCGCGTCGATCTCGTGCTGCTGGACGTGATGCTGCCCGGCGCGAACGGGCTGGAACTGCTGCGCACCATCCGCGAGGAGCAGAGGGCCCCCGTGCTGATGCTGTCGGCGCTGGGGGCGGAGGCCGACCGCGTGGTCGGCCTGGAACTCGGTGCCGAGGACTATGTGTGCAAGCCGTTCAGCGCGCGCGAGCTGCTGGCCCGCGTGCGCGTGGTGCTGCGCCGCGACGAAGGCGGCCGGGGGCGGCAGGCCGGCGGGCAAGGCGCCTATGTGTTCCGCGGCTGGCGCTTCGATGCGCGGGCACGCACCCTGGCATCGCCCCGCGGCGCGCATGTGGAACTGACCACCGGCGAGTTCGAGCTGCTGCTGGCCTTCGTCGAGAACCCGAACCGCGTGCTGTCGCGCGACGCGCTGCTGGACCTGGCGCGCGGCCGGTCGGTGGTGGCGATCGACCGCGCGATCGACGTGCAGGTGATGCGGCTCCGGCGCAAGCTGGAGACCGACCCGGGTTCACCGACATTGATCCGCACCGTGCGCAATGGCGGCTACATCTTCGCCGGCGAGGTCGGGCGCGATGCGACGGCGTGACCAGGCGCTGGGCTGGCTGCGCCGCCCCGGCATCGGCCGGCGCGTGGCGCTGGCGATGGCGCTGTCGCTGGTCGCCGTGCAGCTCCAGGCCTTCCTGCAGGTCAGACTGCTGGCGCGGCCCGAGGTGCGGCTGGTGGGCACGGCGTGGCTGGCCGACACCGCGCGTGACGCGGCGCGGTTCGCCTTTGCGCTGCCGCCCGAGGCGCGCGCGGCGGCACTGGCCGCCCGCGCCGGGTCGCCCTATGTGCGGCTGGAATGGTCGCCCGGCCGGCCCTGGCCGGGCCCCGACCAGTCCGGCCACGTGCTGGTGAAGCGCTTCGCCGCCACCCTTCGGCAGCACTTCCCGCCCGGCACCCAGCTGGTGGTGGCCGTGGACCGGCTGCAATACCTCTTCCCGTTCCGCACCGTGCGGGTCGTGCCGGTGCCGGACGACATCGGCGCGCGGTTGGCCGATGCGCCGCTGCCGCCCGGCGCGGACGACGAGCTGATGGCAACGAACATACGGGTCGCGGTGCAGGGCGCCGACGGCTCGTGGCTCAGCGTCACGCCGGTGGGGTTCGCCGATCTCGGTCCCTTCGGCGGGCTGCCGCTGCCGCCGCTGATCGCGGCCGGGCTGATCATCAGCCTGGTCTCGATCTACACCGCGCGCCGCCTGATGGCGCCGCTGGACCGGCTGGTGGAGGTGGCCGGGCGCATCGGCACGGCGCGCGCCTTCGTGCCCGTGCCGGCCGCGGGCCTGGGCGAATTCGGTGCCGTCGCCCGCGCCTTCGAGGAGGTGCAGCACCGCCTGCTGCGCTTCGATGCGGAGCGCACCCAGATGCTGGCGGCGATCTCGCACGATTTGCGATCGGCGCTGACGCGGCTGCAGCTGGCGATCGAGCCGGGCAGCGGGCGCGACCCCGACCCCGTGCTGGCGCGCGAGATCGCCGACATGCAGGCGATGGTGGACAGCACGCTGGCCTTCGCCGGCGGCGAGGCGCGGCAGGCGACGCTTGGCCCCACTGATGTCGCCGCCCTGCTGATCAGCCTGGTGGACGAAGCGAGCGACCAGGGCATGGCCTGCAGTTATGAAGGACCCGACCACGCGGTGGCGGATGCCTATCCGCCGGCGCTGCGCCGCGCGTTCCGCAACCTGATCGACAATGCGGTGAAGTATGGCGGCACCGCGCGGGTGCGGCTTGCGGTGGAACCGCGCCAGCTGCGCATCACCATTCTGGACCAGGGTCCCGGCATCCCGCCGCACCGGTTCGAGGAGGCGCTGGCGCCCTTCCGCCGGCTCGACCCCGCGCGCAGCGGCCAGATTCCGGGCGTGGGCCTGGGGCTCACGATCGCGCGCGACGTGGTGGCCAGCCATGGCGGCAGCCTGGCACTGGGCAACCCGCCGGAAGGCGGGCTATGCGTCGAGGTGACACTGCCGCGTGGCGATGGCGGCCTGGCCGCGGTGGGACCAGCGGCGATCACGCGGGTGCCGCCGCCGCGGTGAGGCCGGCGGTTGACACCCTGTTTTTGGGCATATAAACCTATGAAGTCAACTGGCGGCAGCACGACGTGGCGCCGGCCCAGGCCGGCCGGGCAACCGCCCTGCCGTGCACCGGCCCTGGGCACGGGCGGGCCACGGCGCACCGCCGGCGCCTGGTGGCGGCCGCTCGTGCTTGGCTGGATGGTGCTGTGCTGGTCGCTTGCCGCCGGACCTCCGGCGCCGGCGCAGCCGGGCGGGCCGGCTGCCGAAGCGTCGCCGGCGGCACTGTGCACCATGCTCACCGGCAGGCTCCGCTCCTGGGCGCCCGACGCCTTCGACCAGGCGGCCGACCTGGCCCCCCGATTGCGGCAGGACCCGGCCTGCGAGGCGCTGATCGCCGAACTGGAGGCGATGACGCGGCGGAACCAGAACGTCGTTGCCGCGCGCACTCTGCTGGCCACGCTGGTCAATGCCGGCCTGGTGCCGCCGCGCCAGGGCCTGGCCGCGGTGATGGCGGCCTTGCCGGACGGCATCGCCGGCGACGAAGCCTTCGCCCGCCTGTCGCGGCAGGATCTCGCCGCACCGGCCAGCGGCTGGTGGGGCGCGCCATCCGGCAGCTCCCACCAGGTCGCCGGCAGCCCGCTGCGCCAGCTCGTGGAGCTGGTGCTGGCGTCCGGTGCAGCGCCGATGCCGTCGGCGCGATGGCGCGGCCTGCTGGCGCGGCAGCCCGCTGCCGCGCTGTGCCAGGCGCTGCCCGACCAGGTGGCGCTGGGCTGGGCGAGAACGGCGAACAACGACGCGCCAGACGCCGCCAGGCGCGATCAGCTGGACGCCGCCACGGCGGCCGTGCTGGCGGCCTGCCCCGCCGATCAACTCGCGGCCTTCGGGCAGGACGGCAATGGCCGGCTGATGTGGGCGGGCCTGCTGCGGCATCGCGCCGATGCGCTGCTGGCCCGCATGCTGCGCGCCGGGTTGCGCCCGGCCGACCAGCCGGCGCTGCTGCGGGGCCTTGCCTGCACGGGCGATGCTGGGCTGCTCTCGGTCGTGCTGGAGGCCGGCATGGCCGAGCCGACCGCGCTGGTGCCGCCCTTCGTCGCCTGCCTCGGCCCGGCCGAACAACCGCGCCCCGGCGAGCTGGACGGGCTGGCGCTGCTGCTGGCGCGCGGTGCGAGCGCCGCCACGCCGGTGGACGGCGATGCGCCCATCGCCGTCGCGGCCGCCCTGGGGCGGCAGGACGCGGTGGCGCTGCTGCGTGCCCACGGCGCCGCCTCGGCGGCGCTGCTGCCTGAACGCGCGCTGTTCTGGCGGCATCGTCGCCTGGCCGCGCTGGTGGGCTACCCGGCGCCGACGTTGTCCTTCGAGCCGGAGGACGATCCCGGCTTTGGCCCCTCGATCAGCCAGGAGCGGCTGGGCCGGCGGCACATGGGGTGGCTGCTGCGCGGGTCCTGCGGCAACGTCAATTGCGGCTATGCCGTGATCGTCGAGGAGGCGGCGGGCTTCCGCGTGCTGCTGGAGGATGCCGGGCACAGCTTCGCCGTCGTGCAGTCGGGTCGCGACGGGTTTGGCGATATCCGCATCGTCGGCCGCAGCTCGGCCGCGGCGCATTTCGAGACGATCTGGCGCTTCGACGGGCGGGTCTATCAGCCGGCGCGCTGCACCGAGCTGCGCTTCACCGGGAACGGGCGGATGCAGCGGGTGCGCACTGCCTGCGGCTGACCGCCGCGCGCTTCGAGGCCAGCCCGCATGCCTGGCGAAGCCGGATCACACATGCAGAAAGCCGGTCCACCCGCTGAACCGCCGGTTCGTTTGCCGCATTCCCGCGGGCCGGGACGCGGGTCAGCCGGCGGCGCGCACCAGCAGGGCGTGGATCGCCACCAGTTCGCCGCGCGCCTCGTCCAGCAGGGCGCGCAGGCGAGCGACCTCGCCGCTGGCATCGGGGGGCGGTGCCTCGACCGCCGGCGGCGGCACGGGCGGGCGGGCGGAACTTTCGGCGCGCACCCGCACCACCGGCTTGGCCCCCGAACCAGCCAGGGCGGGCTGGCCCAGCAGGTCAAGCTGCGGGCGTTCCGTCGGCTCGGGGGCGGCCAGGGTCTCGTCCTGTTCGGCCTCGGTCGGGTCGAGCTCGGTTTCGCTGCGGCCTTCGCGCAGCAGGCGCTGCACGCCCTTGATGGTGTAGCCCTGGATGTACAGCAGGTCGCCGATGCGGCGCAGCAGCTGGATATCCTCGGGCCGGTAGTAGCGGCGGCCGCCGCCCCGCTTCAGCGGGCGGATCTGCGGGAACTTGGTTTCCCAGAAACGCAGCACGTGCTGCGGCACGTGAAGGTCATCGGCCACCTCGCTGATGGTGCGGTAGGCGCTGGCGGATTTGCGGCCCTTGCGGGCCGCGCCCGCCGGTCCGTTCTCGGGCTGGTCGTTCATTCTTCCTCGGACGGCACGGTGAGCCCATTGATGCGCGCGCGCAGCACCTGGCTGGCGCGGAACACCAGCACGCGGCGCGGCTGGATCGGCACTTCCTCGCCGGTCTTGGGGTTGCGGCCGATGCGGCGGCCCTTCTGGCGCACGCTGAAGGTGCCGAAGCTGCTGATCTTCACCGATTGGCCGGCATGCAGCGCGCCCGCCATCTCGGCCAGCACGGTTTCCAGCAGTTGCGCGGAATCGTTCCGGGACAACCCGACCTCTGCGTAGATCGCCTCGGCCAACTGGGCCCTGGTGACGGTGGAGCCGGGCATTGCGTGCTCACGCCATTGTTCAAGCCGGAACGCTAGCAGCGCCCTGCCGTGAGCGTCAACGAAAGACCACGAAAATCAGCAAATTAGCGCGCGGCGCTGCCAGATTGTGGCAGCCCGCTTGCCCGACTGCGTGATCCGCTGAAGCCGACGCGCTGCCGGTTTGCCCGGCGAGCAATTCCATCCCCGTGCGGATCGCTGCGCGACAGAACGCACGTGGATATTGCTCTACATCCGCACCAGCGCGGCACCCCAGGCCAGGCCGCCGCCGATCGCCTCCATCAGCACGGTCTCGCCGGGGCGGATACGGCGCTGGGCGCAGGCCTCGGCCAGGGCCAGCGGGATCGAGGCGGCGGACGTGTTGGCGTGGCGGTCCACGGTCAGCACGATCTTCTCGGGCGCCAGGCCCAGCTTGCGGCCCGTCGCCTCGATGATGCGGCGGTTGGCCTGGTGCGCCACCAGCCAATCGACGCTGGCCAGGCCATTGGCGGACAGCGCCTCGTCGACCACGGCGGCCAGCTTGTTGACGGCGTGGCGGAACAGTTCCTGGCCCTTCATGCGCACCTGGCCGACCGTGCCGGTGCTGGAAGGCCCGCCATCGACCAGCAGCAGCGCGGCCTCGCGGCCATCAGTGTGCAGGTGCGTGGACAGGATGCCGCGGTCGGCGGCGGTGCCCTGCCCGGGGGCGGCGCGCAGCAGCACCGCGCCGGCGCCGTCGCCGAACAGCACGGCGGTGCCGCGGTCGGTCCAGTCCAGGATGCGGGTGAAGGTTTCCGCCCCGATCACCAGGGCGGACTGCGCCTGGCCCAGGCGGATGGCGTTGTCGGCCTGGGCGAGCGCGAAGACGAAGCCGGCGCACACCGCCTGGATGTCGAAGGCGGCGCCGCGGGTCATGCCAAGCTTGGCCTGCACGATCGCGGCGGTGGCGGGAAAGGTGCGATCGGGCGTGGTGGTGGCCACGACCACCAGGTCGATCTCGTCCACCGAGGCGCCGGCATCGGCCAGCGCCGCGCGCGCGGCGTGCACGGCCAGGTCGCTGGTCAGTTCGCCCTCGGCCGCGATGTGGCGCTGGCGGATACCGGTGCGCTCCTGGATCCAGGCATCGCTGGTGTCCATGCGCAGGGCCAGCTCGTCGTTCGGCACCACGCGCGCGGGCAGGTAGCCGCCGGTGCCGGCGATGATGCTGCGCGTGGTGATCGCCAGGGGGCGCTGCGCCAGCATGGCGGGGGCGTAGTCGGCGGGGTTCACTGCGCCGCCATCCTGGGCTGCGCGAAGCCGGCCAGTTCGTCGCGGATGCGGTCGTTGAAGCGGTGCGTCACCATGTCCATCGCCACATCCATTGCGTGCGCGAAACCAATTGGGTCGGTGCCGCCATGGCTCTTCACGACCACGCCGTTCAGCCCCAGCAGCACGGCGCCGTTGTAGCGCCGCGGATCCAGCCACTCCCGCAGCCGGTCCAGGCTGGGCCGCGCCAGCAGGTAGCCCAGTTTCGCCGCCAGCGAGGAACTGAACACCTGGCGCAGCAGGTCGCGCACCAGCTTCAGCGCCCCTTCGCCGGTCTTCAGCGCCACGTTGCCCGTGAACCCGTCGGTCACGATCACATCCACCGTGCCGGCGGCGATGTCGTGGCCTTCGACGAAGCCGTGGAACTGGCCGGCAAGCGGCGAATCGCGCAGCACCTCGGCCGCTTCCTGCACGCGGGCCACGCCCTTCAACTCCTCGGTGCCGACATTCAGCAGGCCAAGCGTCGGCGCCGGCAGGCCCAGCACGGTGCGCGCGAACACGTCGCCCATCACGGCGAATTCCACCAGGTTGCGGGTGTCGCACTGCACGTTGGCGCCAAGATCGAGCATCACCATGTCGCCCCGCGCCGAGGGCCCGATCGCGGCCATCGCCGGGCGGTCGATGCCGGCGAGGGTTTTCAGCACGATCTTGGCCAGCGCCATCATCGCGCCCGTGTTGCCGGCCGAGACCACGCCCTCGGCCTCGCCGCTGGCCACCGCATCGATCGCGCGGCGCAGCGAGCTGTTGCGGCCCTGGCGGATCGCGGCGGTGGGCTTCATGTCGCCCGGGATCGCATCCGGCGCGTGGCGCAGCACGCAGACCTTGGCGGCGCGCTTGCACTGCACCAGCAGCGGCGCCAGCAGCACCTGGTCGCCGACCAGCAGGAAGCGCGCCGCCGGGTGTCGCTCGGCCGCGATGTCGAGGCCCCGCACCACCATTTCCGGCCCGCGATCGCCGCCCATCGCGTCAACCGCCAGGTGGAAGCGCTGCGCGTCGGATTGCGGGCTGGGGGAAGCGCCGGCCATCACGCGCGACCTTCAGCGGGCCTGTCGGCCGCTCAGGCGCGGACGACGCCCTTCAGCGCCTTGCCGGCGGGCGCCACCTCGCGCCCGTCATAATAGCCGCAGCTGCCGCACACATGGTGCGGACGCTTCAGTTCGCCGCAGTTCGGGCATTCGGCATGCGCTTCGCCCACCAGCGCTTCGTGGCTGCGGCGCATCCCATAGCGGCTGGGCGAGACCTTCTTCTTGGGAACGGCCATCGTGGCCCCCTTCCATGTCACGTATTGGCAATATTCGGAGAGGCGGTGCGTAGCAGACGCCCCTATCAGCCGCAAGTTACAACAACGGGCAGGCAGCTCAGCCCCGCCGGCGCGCCAGCACCGCGAAGGGCGAGGCGGGGGGCGGGGTATCGTCGTCCGATGCCTGATCGGCCGGCGCCACCGCGTCGGGGTTGCGCGGCCAGGGGTCGAGCGCCAGGGCCAGGGCCTGGGCCACCGATTCCCCCAGGTCGAAATGCGTGCCCGTGTAGCCTTCCTCGTCGATCGCCTCGGGGTCCAGCAGGCCTTCCGGCTCGGCGTCCAGCAAATCCTGGCGCAAGAACAGGCTTTCGTACGGCACGTCCAGCGCCGTCTCGAACGGCTCCAGCGACACGACGCAGACCTGCACCACGCCGGCGGTGATGCGGCCGACGACGCGGATGCGGCCATCCGCGCCGGGCTTGGCGTGCAACGCGGCCGCAAGGCGAGTGATGCCGGGAATGCCGAAGCGGGCGGCCAGGGCCTGGCATTCGGCAGCACTTGCCGAAAGCGCCACATCGCGCCCGGCATGCGGCAGGCCGGCGGCGTTCAGGGGGCGGGAAAATTCCGGCGCGGCCATGGCTCAGCCCGGCGCCGGGAACGTGACATGGCCGTCCGCCAGGCCGGCCAGCGCCTGCCCGGCCAGCGCGCCCCGCACCGCCAGCATGTGGGCCGCGAGGCCCGCGGCGCCCGGCACCGGATCGGGGCTGCGCCACACATTGCGCGAAAGGGCCGCGACCAGCGGTGCAAGGTCATCCGGCGCCTGGTCCAGTGCGGCGCTGTAGGCATGGGCGCGGCCGTTGAAGGCGGTCCACATGGCCTTCACGCGCTTGCCCACGGCAAGGTCGCCCACGCCCATTTCCCGCAGCGTCTGGTCCATGTCGGCGAACATCGCGTCGAACACCGCCTGGGCCAGCGCGGTGCCGGCCGGCTCGGCATCGGCCTGAAGCCGGTCGATCAGCAGGAAGGTGAAAACGCCCACCATGTCGAAGCGGCCATCCAGCGTATCGGGCACGCCATGCGACTCGTACCAGACCGGCAGGCGTGCCTGGCCCACCGCCTGGCCATACAGCGAAAACGCGGCCCGTTCATGCGGGCGAGGTTTCAGCAGGCCGAACAGGGCCAATGCGGTGCATCCTTGCCAGGCGGGCTTTGCCTTCGGGCGGCCCGACAGTGTATTCCGACCCTGGAAGATGGCGAACAAGGACCGAACGTCAATGCGCGCGTCCGCCCGACTGGCCGCAACGCTGCTTGCAAGCACGGTATTGCTGTCCGCCTGCAGCGCCGTGCGGGCACCGCGCGACGTGCGCGGCAACCGGCTTGACCCCGAAGTCGTGGCCGAGATCGTGCCCGGCGTGCAGACCAGGCGCGATGTCGCCGCCCTGCTGGGCAGCCCCAGCGTGCCGGCGGCGTTCGACGACCTGACCTGGTACTACGTGGGCGGCATGACTCGCCAGCGCATCGGCCAGGTGCAGTCGCTGGACGAACAGCAGGTGATCGTGGTGCGCTTCAATACCGCCGGCACCGTGGAGAAGGTCGAGCGCCTGACGCTGGCCGATGCCGGCAACGTGCAGCCGGTATCGCGCATCACGCCGACGCCGGGCACCGAGACATCCCTGCTGCAGCAGTTGTTCGGCAACATCGGCAAGTTCAACCCGGCCGGCGGCGGCCGCGGCCAACAGTCCGGCGGCTCCGGCGGCGGCCTGTAGGCAGGGGTCAGGGGTCAGGAGGAAGTCGGGCCTGACCGCAGGTTTCTGGCTCGGCCGCCTGACCCCCGATACCTGACTCCTGTGCCCTGCCCCCTGATGCTCAGCCCAGCAGGTGCGCCAGCACGGCCAGCATCAGCAGGGCGACGATGTTGATGATCTTGATCATCGGGTTCACCGCGGGGCCGGCCGTGTCCTTGTAGGGGTCGCCGACGGTGTCGCCGGTCACGGCCGCCTTGTGCGCGTCCGTGCCCTTCTTCTCGCCCGGCAGCATGCCCGCCTCGATGTATTTCTTGGCGTTGTCCCAGGCGCCGCCGCCGCTGGTCATGCTGATCGCCACGAACAGGCCGGTGACGATGGTGCCCAGCAGCATGGCACCCAGCGCGGTGAAGGCCGCCGCCTTGCCGCCGATCACCGCGATCACCACCCACAGCACAACGGGGGCGGCAACCGGCAGCAGCGACGGCAGGATCATCTCGCTGATCGCAGCCTTGGTCAGCATATCGACCGCGCGGCTGTATTCCGGCTTGGCGGTGCCCTCGCGCAGGCCCGGAATGTCGCGCAGCTGGCGCCGCACTTCCTCGACCACCGATCCCGCGGCGCGGCCCACGGCCAGCATGCCCATGGCGCCGAACAGGTATGGCAGCAGGCCGCCCACGAACAGGCCCACCACCACGAACGGGTCGGACAGCGAGAAGTTCACCGTCAGGTTCGGGAAGTAGCGGCGCAGATCCTCGATATAGGCGGCGAACAGCACCACCGCGGCCAGGCCCGCCGAGCCGATGGCATAGCCCTTGGTCACCGCCTTGGTGGTGTTGCCGACCGCATCCAGCGCATCGGTGGTGACGCGCACTTCGGGCGGCAGCTCGCTCATCTCCGCGATGCCGCCGGCATTGTCGGTGACCGGGCCATAGGCATCCAGCGCCACGATCATGCCGGCCAGCGCCAGCATGGTGGTGGCCGCGATCGCGATGCCGTACAGGCCGGCGATCAGGAAGGTGCTGAGGATGCCAAGGCAGATCACCACCACCGGCAGCGCGGTCGCTTCCATGCTGAACGCCAGGCCCGCGATGATGTTGGTGCCGTGGCCCTTGGTGCTGGCCTCCGCGATGGCCTTCACCGGGCGATAGTCGGTGCCGGTATAGTACTCGGTGATCACGCACAGCGCGCCGGTGACCGCCAGGCCCACCATGGCGCACAGCAGCAGGCCGAAGCCCGTGAAGCTGTTGGTGCCGCTGCCGACGATGGGATTGAAGAAGCCCACGGTCAGGAACAGCACCACGAAGATCAGGCCTGCGCTCAGCACCGCGGTGACGATCAGGCCGCGATACAGCGCCTTCATGATGTTGCCGCTGGCATCGAGCTTCACATAGAAGGTGCCGGCGACGCTGGCGGGAATGCAGACGCCGGCGATCAGCAGCGGCAGCATCATCAGCGTATCGGCCAGGGCGCCTGCGAAGAAGATGGCGCCCAGCAGCATGGTGGCCACGATGGTCACCGCGTAGGTCTCGAACAGGTCGGCCGCCATGCCGGCGCAGTCGCCCACGTTGTCGCCGACATTGTCGGCGATGGTGGCGGGGTTGCGCGGGTCATCCTCGGGGAAGTCGGCTTCGACCTTGCCGACCAGGTCGGCGCCCACATCCGCGCCCTTGGTGAAGATGCCGCCGCCCAGGCGCGCGAAGATCGAGATCAGCGACGCGCCGAAGGACAGCGCCACCAGCGGCTCCAGCACGTCCTTGGGCGCCATGCCCAGGCTGCGCAGGAAGGCCCAGTAGAGCGCCACGCCCAGCAGGCCCAGCCCCACCACCAGCAGGCCGGTGATGGCGCCTGACTTGAACGCCACGTCCAGCGCCGGCTGCATGCCCTGGCGCGCGGCTTCCGCCGTGCGCACATTGGCGCGCACCGACACGTTCATGCCGATGAAGCCGGCCGCGGCCGACAGCGCGGCGCCGATCACGAAGCCCACCGCCGCATACACGCCCAGCGCCACCAGCAGCACCACGACCACCATCACGCCGACCATGGCGATGGTGGTGTATTGCCGGTTGAGATAGGCGGTGGCGCCTTCCTGGATGGCGGCCGCGATTTCCTGCATGCGGGCACTGCCGGCGGGCAGCGCCAGCACCTGGCGGCTGGCATGGATGCCATAGGCAACGGCCACCAGGCCGCACAACACGACAAGCAGGAAGCTGAGGGTCATTCGCTGGTATCCGGTCCCTGAAGGGCGCGGCGGCCGCGGATCGCGGCGCCGGCTGGCGAGAAGTGGCGCGCGCTATGCCCCAACTGGCGGCAACGCGCAACCCACGCGCAGGCGGTCGCTACGCCCTGATCCGCCGCGCGAAATCGCCAAATCGGGCCAGGTGCTCGGCCAGGAATTTCCGGCTTGCCTGGTCGGTGATGCGGAGATCAGGGCCCACCTTGCCCCCGGCACCGCCCAGCAGGAAATCCGGCGCCGGCATTACCAGCGACCCCATGCCCGCGAAACTCTGGCGCAGCTGGATCTGGCAGCGCACACCGCCCAGCGGCCCTGGCGAGGACGTGGCCAGCGCCACCGGCATGCCCTTGAACGGGGTTTTCCCGCGCGAGCCCCAGTCGATCGCGTTCTTCAGGACCGCCGAGGTGCCGGAATTGTATTCGGGGCTGACCACCAGCAGCGCGTCGGCCGCATTGAGTGCCGCCTTGTAGGCGGTGACCGGCGCGGGGTCGCCCGCATCCTCGACATCCTGGTTGAAGAACGGCAGCTCCGCGATGCCGGGATGGGGCGTGATGGTCATGCCCTCGGGCGCGAGTTCCAGTGCGGTTTCCAGCACCGCGCGGCTGAGTGCCTTGGCGCGCAGGCTGCCCAGCAGGGCCAGGATGTTCAGGGTTGCCAAAGGGTGCTCCGGGGATGCGAGGGGGTGGGGCAGAGGATGGAATTCAAGAAAGCTCTAGCGCATGGATGGAGCGAGTATTCACTGGGGTGCTCACGTACTGAGTTGTCGATCCCCCGAGCAAGGCGACCACGACGCGGCAGATCAGAGCCTGCATCTCAAGATTAATGTTCAAGCCCGTGCCTACCCCATGTACGGCGAAGCCGAGCGGTTGATCGACGAACAAGCCCTCGTGTAGTGCGGGGTTACGCAAGCGCGCAATATGAAAGCCGCCTGGCGGCACACTGGCTGCAGCCCACGAGGGGACGGGCAAGCCGAGCTTGCCGGACATCCATTCGAACCGCTCCTCGTGGGTGACACGACGACCACGAGGTCCGCCTGCCTTGAGCGCAGGACCATAAATGCTCTCTGTGAGAGCGAAGCACGCATCCAACGCCGTATACAGCCACACAAATGCCTCGAACTGTAAAAATGTCTTGGTCTGACCTAGGAAGAGGGCATGAACAATCGCGCTAAAGTACTTGGCGCGCTTTGGGTCAAATTTATTCGCAGTCCAGAAAGATTCTGCGAAATTTACGGCACGATCAACGGGACTGACCAAAGCGAAATCGACCAACCGACCCGCCTCTACGGGTGTGCAATCCAGATAGCCAGCTGGCGCGTCCGAAAGTCGCATACCAAGGAAAAAGGATAGCGCCCAAAGGTGGAAACGCAATTCATCGTCTCCAGCTGCCCGACTGTGAGCAATTGAGTGGGTCTTTGGCAGGCCAAAGACGCGCGAAGCATATGGCAACGTCCGATCGTCACCGCTGAGGATGTCTCGGACCGTCTGCATCGGCGCGTAGATCCAGCCCGCCTCGACGCCTGCGCCGTTGCGGACGCGGTCTACCTTCTGCGTCAGGTTCGATAGCGTCTCAATTGATATCGGGCCCGCAACAACGTTCAAGTCGGCTGGATAGAAGCCGAAGCTAAGAGTCGAGGTCGACAATGTCGTCTCCCGTCAGCCCGCCCTTCGTCGCGATAGGCCTTCCACTCGGTCCAGTCGAACGGACCGAGATCGGCTTCCTTGGCCAGCGCCCGGATGCGCGCCGCCGCCGCTGCCGCCCGCGCGCGATCCGCCGCGGGCAGCTCGCGCACCAGGCGCGCCACCGGCTGGCCGGCGCGCGTGATCACCACCTGCTCGCCCTGCTGAACCAGGTCCAGCAGCGCTTCCAGCGAGGCCTTGGCCTCGGCATCGTTCACCTGGCGCATTGCCATCTCCGTTCCTGGCACCGCCTATAGCACGGCAAACATCGGCGCCGCTCACGCGGGGCGCGGCACCGGCGAACGGCGCAGCAGCCAGGGCACCAGCAGGGACGCGGCGGCCAGCGGCACCAGGATGCCCAGGTTGATCGCGGCCCAGCCGAAGGCGTGGTGCGCGGCGCCCGACCCGAAGGCCGTGGCCGTGGTGGTGCCGAACACGATCAGGTCGTTCAGCGCCTGCGCCTTGGGGCGTTCGGCCGCGCTCCAGCCCTCGGCCTGCAGGCTGGTGCCGCCGACGAACATGAAGTTCCAGCCGAGGCCCAGGAACACCAGCGCCACCACGAAATGCACGAAGCTTTCGCCGTGCAGGCCGACCAGGCTGCACAGCGCCGTCAGCACCGCCCCCGCCACGATCACGCGCGCGGCCCCGAAGCGCGTGATCAGCGACCCCGTGAAGAACGACGGCGCGAACATCGCCACCGCATGCCACTGGATCACGCGGGCGGAATCGTTCACGCCGAAGCCGCACAGCATCATCTCGATGGGGGTCGAGGTCATGATCAGGTTCATCGCGCCATAGCCCGCCGCGGCGCCGATCGCAGCGGCCAGGAAGCGCTGCTGCCGGATGATCTCCGACAGTGGCCGCCCGGTGCCGGCGGCCCGCGGCGGCGGCGCCGGCAGCTCGACGATCGCCAGCACCACCAGGTTCAGCAGCAGCAGCACGCCCAGCACCGCGTAGCTGCCCAGGAACAGGATGGGGCCGGAGAAATCCTTGGTCTGGCGCACGATCTCCGGCCCCAGGATCGCCGCCGCCACGCCGCCCGCCATGACGTAGCTGACCGCCCTGGCGCGGAACGGCGGATCGGCCACCTCGGCGGCGGCGAAGCGGTAGTGCTGGCTGATGCCGAAGCCCAGGCCGAAGGGCAGTGCGGCGGCGGTATAGAGCCAGAAATCCGCCCGCCACACGGCCAGCGCCATCAGCGCGCAGCCGAAGGTGGCGCTGAGCGTGCCGGCGACGAACCCGGCGCGCCGCCCCAGCCCGCGGAAGATCAGCGCGGCCGGGATCGAGCTTGCCATGGTGCCCAGCATCCAGACCGCCACCGGCAGCGTCGCCAGCGACTTGTCCATGGCCAGGCTGTGGCCGATCAGCGCGGCCATCGCCACCTGCGCCACGGTCACGGTCTGCACCGCGCCCATGCACAGCACCAGCAGGGCGACGTTCTTGCGGGCGGCGATCAAAAGTGGCTCCAGCCCCTGCCCCGCAATTCCATCGGCGCGCCGGCCTCGTCCAGCACCCGCACCTCGCCCGGCTCGCCCGGCTCCAGCCGGCCGATCGCGGTGACCGCAATGTTCGCTGCCGCCGCCACGTCGCGCACCGCCGTGGTCGCCTCGGGCGGCGCGGTGAACAGCAGCTCGTAGTCGTCGCCGCCGGTGACCGCGACGGCGCGCAGCCGCGGCGTGGCGCGGATGGCGGCGGCGGCGGCCGGCGAAAGCGGCAGCGCCGCCGCCTCGATCACGCCCGCGCATCCGGCCGCGCGCGCCAGATGGGCAAAATCCTGCGCCAGGCCGTCCGACACATCCATGCACGCCGTCGCCACGCCATGCAGCCTGGCACCCAGCGCCAGGCGCGGCTGCGGCAGGCGGTAGCGATCGGACAGATGCGCCTGGTGGCGGCCTTCAAGCCCGTGCAGCTTGCCGGTCAACGCCAGCAGCCCCAGCGCGCCATCGCCCACCGTGCCGCTGACCCAGGCGATGTCACCCAGCTGCGCGCCGGCGCGCCGCAGCGCCCGGCCGGGCAGCACGGTGCCCAGCACGGTCAGCGACAGCGTCACCGGCCCGGGGGTGGAGACGGTGTCGCCACCCAGCAGCGGGATGCCGAAATCGCGCCGGTCGGTGCGCAACCCCACGGCGAAGCCGCGCAGCCAGGCCTGGTCGAACCCCTTGGGCAGCGCCACGGTCAGCAGGAAGCCCAGCGGATCGGCACCCATGGCAGCGAGGTCGGAAAGGTTCACGCGCAGCACCTTGCGGCCCACCGTGTCGCTGGGATCGTCGGGCAGGAAGTGCACGCCCCCCACCATGGCATCGGTCGAGATCACCAGGTCGAGCCCGGCGGGCGGGCGCAGCAGGGCCGCGTCGTCGGCCAGGCCCAGCGCTTCGGGCACATCCGCCAGCGGCAGGAAGTGCTTGCCGATCAGCTGGAATTCCGCGGGAAGGGTCACCCAGGCACCGCGAACTCCGCCGGCCGCAGCGTGCGCGCCAGCTTGTCCATCACGCCGTTGGCGAAGCGCGTCTCGTCCGGGCCGAAGAAGCCGTGCGCGACATCCAGGTACTCGTCCAGCACGACCTTGGCCGGCGCCCCCGCGGCATCGAGGAACTCCGACGACGCGGCGCGGAAGATGGCGCGCAGCACGGGGTCGATGCGGTGCATCGGCCAGCCTGCCGCCAGCGACTGGGTGATGGCGCTGTCCAGCGCCTCGGCGCGCGTCGCCCAGCCGCGGATGATGCCGGCAAACAGCGGGATCGCATCGGTGGGTGCGGCGCCATCGGCGATCTCGCCCGACCCCAGCCGATGCCGCACGAACTCGTCCAGCACGGTTTCTGGCGACGCCCCGGTCTGCTCGACCTGGTACAGCGCCTGCACCGCGGCCAGGCGCGCGGTGGTGCGGGGGCGGGCGGTCATGCGAAGCGGCGCGCCAGCGCCACCTGGGAAAGGGCTGCGCGCGCCGCCTCGCGGCCCTTGTTGTGCGGGCCGGGACGGGCGCGCAGCTCCGCCTGCTCGTAGTGCCCAACGGTCAGGATGCCGAAGGCCACCGGCACGCCGAACTGCACGTTGAGGTCCATCAGGCCGCGCGCGGCCTCGCGGCAGATATGCTCGTAGTGGTCGGTGTCGCCGCGCACCACGCAGCCAAGTGCCACGTAGCCATCATACGCGGCGCGCCCGGCGGCCACGGCGCGGATGGCGATGCGCACCGCGCCGGGCAACTCGAACGACCCGGCCGCCTGCACCACCTCGGCGGCGGCGCCGGCGGCCTCGATCTCGGCCAGCGCGCCTTCGCGCATGCCGGCGGCGATCGCCGCGTAATAGGGGCTTTCCACCACCAGGATGCGCGCTCCTTCGGCGCCCTCGACCGGGGCGGCCACCTACTCGCCCACCGGCCGCAGCGGACGCTGGCCGACCACGTGCAGCCCGTAGCCATCAAGCCCCACGATGGTGCGCCGCGTGTTCGACAGCAGCACCATGTCGCGCACGCCAAGATCGACCAGGATCTGAGCGCCCACGCCATAGTCGCGCAGTTCCGGCGCGCGCGGCTCGCCCTCCGCCAGGCGCGCCACGCGCTCGGACAGCGCGGTGGGGCGCGGTTCGCGGATCAGCACCACCACGCCCCTGCCTTCCTCGCCGATCGCGCGCATGGCGGCGGCCAGGTCGCCGGGGCTGCCATGCGTGTCGCCCAGCACGTCGGACAGCACGTTGACCGCGTGCATCCGCACCGGCACGGGGTTGGGCCCGGCAAGGTCGCCCTTCACCAGCGCGATGTGTTCCGCATATTCGACCGTGTTGACATAGACCACCATGCGCCAGTCGCCGCCATGGATCGAGGTGAACGGCGCTTCCGCCTTGCGCGCCACCAGGGTTTCGGTGCGGCGGCGATGCGCGATCAGGTCGGCGATGGTGCCGCATTTCAGGCCGTGGCGCTGCGCGAAGGCCACCAGGTCGGGCATGCGCGCCATGGTGCCGTCGTCGTTCATGATCTCGCAGATCACGCCGGCCGGGATCAGGCCCGCCATGCGCGCGAGATCGACCGCGGCTTCGGTATGGCCGGTGCGCACCAACGTGCCGCCATCGCGCGCCATCAGCGGGAACACATGGCCGGGCGTGACGATATCGGCCGGCCCCTTCGCCGGGTCGATCGCCACCGCCACGGTGCGCGCGCGATCGGCCGCGCTGATGCCGGTGGTGACGCCGTCGCGCGCCTCGATCGACACGGTGAAGGCGGTCTGGTGCCGCGTGCCGTTCGATGGGCTCATCAGCGGCAGGTTGAGCGCGCGCACCCGCTCGGCGGTCAGCGCCAGGCAGATCAGGCCGCGCGCGTGGCGGGCCATGAAGTTGATGGCCGCCGCATCGGCGAACTGCGCCGGGATCACCAGGTCGCCTTCGTTCTCGCGGTCCTCGTCATCGACCAGGATGAACATTTTTCCACGCCGCGCATCCTCGAGGATCGCCTCGGTCGGCGACAGGAAGTCGCGGAAGCTGACATGGGAAAGGTTGGGCTCGGCGGTCATCGGCTTTCCATCAGGCGTGCATCAACAAGACGCGCATCAACAAGACGGGCGACATAGCGCGCCAGCATGTCGATCTCGAGGTTCACCGGATCACCCGGCCTGAGCGCGCCGAAGCTGGTGACCGAGGCGGTGTGCGGGATGATGTTGACCCCGAAGCCGTCCGCGTCAACCTCGTTCACCGTGAGGCTGACCCCCTCGATCGCGATGCTGCCCTTGGGTGCGATCAGCCGGGCCAGGTGCGGCGGGGCGGCGAAGCGAAAGCGGGTGCTGGCGCCCTCGGGCGTGGCGGACAGCGCCTGGCCCACGCCGTCCACATGGCCCGAGACGATATGCCCGCCCAGCTCGTCGCCCACGCGCAGCGCGCGCTCCAGGTTCACCCTGGTGCCGACGCGCCAGCGGCCCAGCGTGGTGAGCGCGAGCGTTTCGCGGCTGGCCTGGAATTCCATGCGGCCGGGTGCCAGCGCCACCACGGTCAGGCAGCAGCCGGCGCAGGAAACCGAGGCACCGATGGCGAGGTCGGCCGTGTCCCATGCGGTGGTGATGGCCAGCCGCATGTCGGTGCCCGCGCCGGCGGGTTCGATGCTGGTGACGGTGCCAAGGTCGGTGACGATGCCGGTGAACATTTTCTGGCGGGTTATGGCGCGGCGCGGCCGGAAGCGATAGCCGTGCTCAGGCCTCCAGCAGGCTCAGCGTATCCTCGCCCACCGGCACGCTGCCGACGCGCCGGAACCGCGCCAGCGCTGCCAGTGACCCGTCGCCGAACGGCTCGACCGCGGCGCGGCCATCGGCGCCCATCACGGTGCCGGCGTGGAACCAGGCCAGGCGATCGGCCAGGCCCGCCTGCAGCAGCGTGGCGGCCAGCGTGGCGCCGCCCTCGGCCAGCACGCGGGTGATGCCGCGGCCGGCCAGGGCGGCGAGGACCTCGTGCATGTCGGGGCGCTTGCCCGGATCGGGGCGCACGGCGATCACGGCCACGCCCGCTGCCTCCAGCGCGCGGCGGCGCGGATGATCGGCGCCCTCCAGTGTCACCACCCAGGTCGGGTGCTGGCGTGCCGTGGCCACCAGGCGCGAGGTCAGCGGCAGGCGCAGCCGTCCATCCACCACCACGCGCACCGGGCTGGGGCCATCGGGCCGCGCCGGCACCAGGCCAGGGATGCGGCAGGTCAGGTCCGGGTCGTCGGACAGCGCGGTGCCGCTGCCCACCATCACCGCATCATGCCGGCCGCGCAGCATGTGCACCTGCTTGCGTGCCGTCTCCCCGGTGATCCAGCGCGTCTGGCCGTTGCGCGCGGCGATGCGGCCATCCAGCGTGGTGGCGAGCTTCAGCGTGACCAGCGGGCGGCGATCGTTCACGCGCCGGAAGAAGCCGGCATTCAGGTGCCGCGCCTCGGCCTCGCACAGGCCTTCCTCCACCGCGATGCCGGCGGCGCGCAGGCGCGAAAACCCCTCGCCGTTCACGCGCGGGTCGGGGTCGCGCAGCGCCACCACGGCACGTGATATGCCGGCTGCGATCAGCGCATCGGCACAGGGCGGGGTCTTGCCCCAGTGGCAGCAGGGTTCCAGCGTCACGTAGGCGGTGGCGCCGCGGGCGCGATCGCCGGCGCGCGCCAACGCCTCGATCTCGCCATGCGGCCGGCCGCCAGGCTGCGTCCAGCCCCGCCCCACCACCTGGCCATCGCGCACGATCACGCAGCCGACCGAGGGGTTGGGCCACACGTTGCCAAGCCCGCGCTGCGCCAGCACCAGCGCGGCGCGCATGTGGTCAAGGTCGGACACCCTAGTCGCCGGGATCGGCCAGGCTGCCGATGAACGCCTCGAAATCCTTGGCCTCGCGGAAATTCCGATAGACGCTGGCGAAGCGCACATAGGCCACCGGGTCCAGCGCCTTCAGCGTCTCCATCACCATCTCGCCGATCGCCTTGGAGCTGATCTCGCTTTCGCCGCCGCCTTCAAGCCGGCGCTGGATGCCGTTCACGATGCGCTCGATCCGGTCTTCGTCCACCGGGCGCTTGCGGAGCGAGATGGTGATCGAGCGGTGCAGCTTGTCGCGGTCGAAGGGCACGCGGCGGCCGTCACTTTTGATCACGGTCAGTTCGCGCAGCTGCGTGCGTTCCACGGTGGTGAAGCGCTGGCCGCAGCTGGGGCAGAAGCGCCGGCGGCGGATCGCGCCGCCATCCTCGGTGGGGCGGCTGTCCTTGACCTGCGTGTCTTCGTGGCCGCAGAACGGGCAGCGCATCAGAGCAATTCCAGGCGAAGTGGTCCCGGTTCGCCGTGGGAATTGCGATCAGGCAAGATTTAGCGCCCCCGATAGATGGGAAACTTCGCGCACAGCGCGTGCACGCGCGCGGCCACCGCCTGCTCGGCCGCGGTATTGTCGCCACCGTTCGACGTCGCCAGCCCGTCCAGCACCGCGCCGATCATGCTGGCGACATCCTGGAACTCGGCCACGCCGAAGCCGCGCGTGGTGGCGGCGGGCGTGCCCAGGCGGATGCCCGACGTGACCATCGGCTTCTCGGGGTCGAAGGGAATGGCGTTCTTGTTGCAGGTGATGTGCGCGCGCTCCAGCGAGGCATCGGCGGCCTTGCCGGTCAGCTTCTTGGGGCGCAGATCGACCAGCATCAGGTGGCTGTCGGTGCCGCCGGTGACGATGTCGCAGCCCTGGTCCTTCAGGGCGGCGGCCAGCGCGCGGGCATTCTCGACCACCTGCTTTGCGTAGGCGCGGAAGGCAGGGGTCAGCGCCTCGCCGAAGGCCACGGCCTTGGCGGCGATCACGTGCATCAGCGGCCCGCCCTGCAGGCCAGGGAACACGGCGCTGTTGAACTTCTTGCCCAATTCAAGGTCGTTCGACAGGATCATGCCGCCGCGCGGCCCGCGCAGGGTTTTATGCGTGGTGGTGGTCACGACATGCGCGTGCGGCACCGGGCTTGGATAGGCACCGGCCGCCACCAGCCCGGCATAATGCGCCACATCCACCATGAAATAGGCGCCGACCTCATCGGCGATCGCGCGGAATTTCGCGAAGTCGATGTGGCGCGGATAGGCCGAGCCACCCGCGATGATCAGCTTCGGCTTGTGCGCCTTCGCCTTGGCCGCGACATCCTCATAGTCGATGAGCGAATCCTCGCGCCGCACGCCGTAGCTCGCCACCTTGAACCACTTGCCACTGAGGTTCACGGGCGCGCCATGCGTCAGGTGCCCGCCCGCGGCCAGGTCCATGCCCAGGAACGTGTCGCCCGGGTTGAGCAGTGCCAGGAACACGGCCTGGTTGGCCTGTGCGCCGCTGTGCGGCTGCACGTTGGCATAGGCACAGTCGAACAGTTTTTTCGCGCGCTCGATGGCAAGCGTCTCCGCCTTGTCCACCTCGATGCAGCCGCCGTAATAGCGCCTGCCCGGATAGCCCTCGGCATACTTGTTGGTCAGCACGCTGCCTTGCGCTTCCAGCACCGCGGCGGAGACGATGTTCTCGCTCGCGATCAGCTCGATGCCGTCCTGCTGGCGGGCCAGCTCGCCCTGCAGTGCGGCGTGCAGTTCCGGATCGGCTTCGGCGACCGAGGCCGCGAAGAAGCGATCGAGCGAGGCTGCGTCAGTGGTGACGTTCATGGCACGGTCTCTCCGGACAGTTTGTTCACGCCCAGCTTCTTCACCCGTTGGGCGTGGCGGCCGCCCTCGAAATCGGTCTCCAGGAAGGCCGCCAGCGCGTCCAGCGCCGTGGCCTCGCCGATCAGCCGGGACCCCAGCGCCAGCACGTTGGCATCGTTGTGCGCGCGCGTGAGCCGCGCGCTGGTGGCGTCGTGCGCCACGCCGCAGCGGATGTGGCGATGGCGGTTGGCGGCGATGGCAATGCCGATGCCGGTGCCGCACACCAGCACGCCGCGCGCCGCCCGCCCATCCGCCAGGGCGTCGGCCAGGCTGTCGGCGAAATCGGGGTAGTCAACGCTGGCGGGCCCATCCGTGCCGAGGTCCAGCACGGCCAGGCCACGCCGGCGCATGGCCTCGGCCAGCACGGTCTTGAGCGCGAAGCCGGCATGGTCGCTGGCAATGGCGATGGCGGACAGGGGATGCTCCACCCGGCGGGCATACCACGGGTGGCCGCGCGGCCGGAAGGAGTACCCCTACCGGTTGCGCTGCATGGCAGAGGCGAGGAATTCAGGCACACGCCGCAGCGCATCCGCCCGCGCCGCCGGATCGGTGCCCAGATGCGCCGTGCCGTCGCCGCGCACGCTGAAGGCCAGGCCCGTGCGCAGCCGCACCGGCTGGTCGGGCGCGTCGAACCCGTGATAGGCGCCGGCGTATTCCTGGTACGCGATCCGGCTGCCGAAGCCGGACAGGCGCCGGCACGGCTCGGCCGGGGTCCAGTCGTCGGCGTGCCCGATCAGGATCAGCGCCGGCACCGAAGGCAGCGGCCCCTGGGCGCGCAGGCTGCGCGAGCAGCCGGGATAGAAGGCCACGAAGGCCGCGTAGCCCGGCAGGTCGAACGCGGCCAGCACGGTCGAGCCACCATGGCTCCAGCCAAGCAGGGCGATGCGCGCGCGATCGGCCCAGGGCTGGGCGGCCAGGAAGTGCTGCGCGCCCTCGGCATCGGCGCGGCGTTCCTGCCACGGCAGGATGCGCCGGTCGCGCACGGTGCACTGGCTTGCGGCGTCGCGCGACCGGAAGCTTTCCGGCAGCAGCACGGCATAGCCTGCGGCCACGAAGCGCTGGGCCCAATCGGCCTCGCGCGCGGCCACGCCGCCCCGCGGCGAGTCCCGCCCCGCGCAGCCATGCAGCATGACAATGCTGGGATGCGGGGCCGGCGTGGCCGGGCGTTGCAGCAGGGCTTCGATGGTGGTGCCATCGGCCGAGCGGTAGGTCACGGGCTCGAACGCCGCGGCGGGCGCGGCCAGCAGCAGCAGCGCAAGCCAGACCTTCAATGTGATTTCTCGGCGGCGCGGGCGATCAGCTTGCGTGCCAGCTTGGCAGCCGCGATGCGTTCCAGCAGGGTGCGGCTGTCGGCCGGGCCGGCGGCCACGCTTTCCACCCCGGTGCGCGGGCAGATCGCGGCGACACGCAGCCAGTCGCCGGTGCGCGTCGCCTCGAAGATCACTTCGGCATCCTGCGCCATGGTCGTGGCACCTTGTGCTGCATGCACTTGTGGCAAGTGGGGGTGCGGCGACAGTATCGCCGCAAAGCTTGCCGAAACGCCAACACGGAACACCCCGCAATGCCGCTTCCGACCACGCACGGCGCCTTCCCCGCGCGCCGCATGCGCCGCAACCGCCTGAACGACGCGACGCGACGCCTGGTGGCCGAGCACAAGCTTGCCATCGACGACCTGATCTGGCCGATCTTCCTGCAGGACGCCGACGGCGAAAGCCAAGTGCCCTCGATGCCCGGGGTGAAGCGGGTGGGGCCTTCGCAGGTGGTGGCACATGTCGCGCCGGCCGCGGCGCTGGGCATTCCCGCGGTGGCGCTGTTTCCGGCAACCCCGATGACCCTCAAGGACGCCGAGGGCACCGAGGCGCTGAACGCCAACAACCTGGTGTGCCGGGCGGCGCGCGCGCTGAAGCAGGAATTCCCCGACCTGCAATTGCTGGGCGACGTGGCGCTCGATCCCTATACCAGCCACGGCCATGACGGCGTGATCCGCGACGGCTATGTCGCCAACGACGCCACGGTGGAGATCCTGCAGCGCCAGGCGGTGCTGCAGGCCGAGGCCGGCATCGACATCATCGCGCCCAGCGACATGATGGACGGCCGCGTCGCCGCGATCCGCGCCGCCCTGGACCAGGCCGGGCTGATCCACACCCGCATCATGGCCTATGCGGCGAAATACGCCTCGGCCTTCTATGGGCCGTTCCGCGATGCGCTGGGCAGTTCCTCGTCACTGAAGGGCGACAAGCGCACCTACCAGATGGATCCCGCCAATACGAACGAGGCGCTGCGCGAGGTGGCGCTGGACCTGGCGGAAGGCGCCGACATGGTGATGGTGAAGCCCGGCATGCCGTACCTGGATATCGTGCGCCGCGTGGCCGAGACATTTGGCGCGCCGACCTTCGCCTACCAGGTGTCGGGCGAATACGCGATGATCGCGGGCGCGGCCGAGCGCGGCTGGATCGACCGCGAGCGCGCCATGCTGGAAAGCCTGCTGGGCTTCAAGCGCGCCGGTGCGGCGGGCGTGCTGAGCTATTTCGCGGTGGACGCGGCGAAAGCGCTCAAGCGGTGAATCGTCGGTGCCTGCTGGTCGCAGCACTTGCCGCGCCAGCGCTGGTCAGGGCGCAGGGCGGCACGAGTTGGCAGCGCAGCTTCTCCAATTGGGCGACGCAGCACGGCGTGCAGGCAGGCAACATCGCGGCGATGCGCTACGGGCGGCTGGTGCATGCCACGGGCTTCGGCAGCCGCCCCGCGCAGGCCCGGGCGCCGATCTGGAGCCTGTCGAAGTCGATCACCGCCGCCGCCATCGCGCAGCTGATCGGTGCCGGACGGCTGGCCCTTGGCACACCGCTCGGCGCGGCCATGCCGAAGACGTTCCGCGCGCATGGCGTGGCCACGGATACGCCGCTGGCGCAACTTAGCATCGAGCAGCTGCTGACCCATCGCAGCGGGCTTTCGGCGGAGTGGGGCGTGCCGCTGCGGCAGTGGCTGCACGAGGAGCCGCCATCGCGCATTCCGCTTGAGCGTGCCGTGCCCTTTCTTCTGCGCGCCAGCGTGGAGCGGCCACCCGGCAGCGAGTTCCGCTATTCGAACACCGGCTATCTGCTGCTGGGCCTGGTCATCGCTGAGCTCACCGGGCGCACGTATCGCCAGGCGCTGGCGGGCGGGCTGCTGGCCGATGCGGGCATCAGGAACGCCACGCTCGACCCGGACTGGCACGCCTTCACCTCGACCGGCGGCTGGCGGCTGTCACCGGCCGAATATCTGGCCTTCGCGAACCACACGCTGCTGACCAACCGGGTCATACCGGCTTCGGTCCGCGCCTGGATGACTGAACCCAGGGGCAAACTGACCGGCGCCGACCCCAACTTCTTCTATAGTCTTGGCTTGGTTGTCGAGACACGGCCGGCCGGCGTGAACTTTTTCCACACCGGCAGCTGGACGTGGATCCAGGCCGCGCGGCATGGCGCGGTGTCGGCGAACTCGGCCAGCCAGTTCCTGATGGCGCCCAGCGGTACGGCCTGGTGCGCCACGTTCCAGCCGCATCCGGGAGATGAGGCACGCCGCGCCCTATGGACGGCGCTGTGGCCATGCGTCGCGCATGGTTCGGACGAAAGCAGCACGGACCTGTTCCCAGGCTTGCTCGCACAGGCGTCGTGATGGCAGCGGCCAGGCCACGCGCGCGGGCCTGCAAAATCAGCACGCGCACCTTGAAGCGGCCGCATGGGTGGGCTACTTGAATTGCAGGTCCGGGCCCCTCTGGCGGGAATGGTTCCCGCGATGTCGGACCTCGTCCTTCCGCACGTAGCGGATCGAACGAGAGGAGCCGCTTATGCTGTCAGTCAGGACCACGCCGCATCAACTTCTGCATGCGCTGCACCGCCGACATGCCTTGTTCGAGGTGATGCTGCGTGACGAATATGCCCGGCCCTATCCGGACCGTGACTTGGTGTCGCGCCTGAAGCGCGCCAAGCTGGGCATCAAGGACAGAATGGCGCTGCTGAACCGTGCCGCGGGGTTGCCCCCAGCCATCGCGGCGGCCTAGCCAGCGGCGTCGCCGCGCCGGACGCACCCCTCCCCCAGGGCAGCGCGTCCGGCGCGGCACTTGTTTCCGCAGTGCTGCCAAGCGCACCGCGTTGACGCGCCGGCCGCGCGGCCTCACCGTTCGTGAACCGAACGGGAGGAAGCATGACCATCCACTTCATCGTCCATGAACCGGGCGACAGCTGCGGCGTTGTCGTCGTCGAAGGCCTGAAGGCAGGCCAGGACCTGACCGGCTGGGTCATGTCGAACGACAGCACCATGACATTCCAGGCCAGGAACGACATTCCCATCGGCCACAAGCTGGCGGTCAAGCCGCTGGCCAAGGACGATGCGGTGATCAAATACGGCGTCGATATCGGCCGCGTCGTGGCACCGATCGCGCCGGGCGAGCATCTGCACGTGCACAACGTCAAGACGAAGCGCTGGTGAGCGGGGAACGCGCCATGAACCTGAAGAACGCAACCTGGAACGGTTTCCGCCGCGCCGATGGCCGCTTCGGCAGCCGCAACCACGTGGTCATCATGCCGGTCGATGACCTGTCCAACGCCGCCTGCGAGGCGGTGGCGAACCACATCAAGGGCACCATCGCCATCCCGCACCCCTACGGAAGGCTGCAATTCGGCGCCGACCTGGAGCTGCATTTCCGCACCCTGATCGGCGTGGGCTGCAACCCCAACGTCGCCGCCGTGATCGTGATCGGCATCGAACCCGGCTGGACCGGGCGCGTGGTGGAAGGCATCCGCAAGTCCGGCAAGCCGGTGGAGGGCTTCTGGATCGAGCAGAACGGCGACATCAACACCGTGGCCAAGGCGTCGCGCGCCGCCTATGCGCTGATGAAGGATGCCTCGAAGCTTTCGCGCGAGAAGGCGCCGCTGGATGCGCTTTGGGTCAGCACCAAATGCGGCGAAAGCGACACCACCAGCGGCCTGGCAAGCTGCCCCACGGTGGGCAACAGCTTCGACAAGCTATGGCAGAACGGCAACACGCTGGTGTTCGGCGAGACCACGGAACTCACCGGCGGCGAGCACCTGGTGGCGGCGCGCTGCAGGACCCCCGAGGTGCGCGAAAAATTCCAGTTCATGTTCGACCGCTACCAGCGCGTGGTCGAGGCGAACAAGACCAGCGACCTGTCCGAAAGCCAGCCCACCAAGGGCAACATCGAAGGCGGGCTCACCACCATCGAGGAAAAGGCGCTGGGCAATATCCAGAAGATCGGCAAGAAATGCGTGGTGGATGGCGTGCTGGACAAGGCCGAACGGCCCACCCATCCCGGCCTGTGGTTCATGGACAGTTCCAGCGCCGCGGCCGAGATGGTCACGCTGTGCGCGGCCAGCGGCTTCGCGGTGCACACCTTCCCCACCGGCCAGGGCAACGTGATCGGCAACCCGATCGTCCCCGTGATCAAGCTTTCGGCCAACCCGCGCACGGTGCGCACCATGCCGGAGCACATCGACCTGGATGTCTCGCCCATTCTGCAGCGCAAGATGAACCTGGATCAGGCGGGCGATGCGCTGACGGAAATGACCATCCGCGTGGCGAACGGCGAACTCACCGCCGCCGAGCTGCTGGGGCACCGGGAGTTCGTGCTGACGCGGCTGTATGAAAGTGCCTGAACGGGCGCGCCAGCTTGCCCTGCTGCCCGCCGGCCTGCTGGCGGGCTTCTACCTGCTCTCCGCCATCGTCGGCGCGGTGGCGCAGTGGCACCGCACCACGCCGCCGTGGCAGCTTGGCGACGTGGGCGAGTTCCTGCTGGTGCTGGCAGCCGCCATCGCCTTCGTCGCCGCGATCTACAAACCAGAAATTTCGGGAGGACACGATGCACGGAACGGAGAGAACGCGCCGCCGATTCCTTGAGGCTTCCGCCCGCTACGGCATGGGTGCGGCCACCATGGCGGCCGCCGCCGGCACGCTGTGGAGCGACACGGCACTTGCCCAGGCAGCCCGCACCGAGGAGGACAAGCAGCGCGCGGCGAAGCACACCTTCATCTTCGCCACCGAATACCGCATCGAGGACTGGGTGAAGTACCCGGTCATGCAGCACCGCTTCAAGGAGAACATCGAAACCGAAACCGGCGGCGAGATGTATGTGCGGCTGCACCCGGCGGGCCAGCTGGGCGTGGGCGCCGCACTGGCGCAGCGCATCCAGGGCGGCACGGTGCATGGCGGCGCGGTGTCGCTTTCCAACTTCTCGCCCTATGCGCCCAGCGTTGACCTGATCAACATCCCGTTCTGGTGCGGCGAGAATCAGCGCTTCGCCAACCTGGTCACCAGCAAGGTCTGGGCCGACGACATCACGCCGAAGATCAATGCGCGCGGCTATCGCCCGCTGTTCTACTTCACGGTCGATCCGCGCACGGTCGCGGTGCGGCGCGGCGGGCGCGCGGTGCGCACGCCCGATGACATGCGCGGCATCAAGATGCGCGTGCCGCCCAGCCAGTTGCTGCAGCAGTTCTATCGCCTGGCCGGCGCCAACCCCACCGTGATCGCCTGGGGCGAAACCCCGGCGGCGATGAAGCAAGGGGTGGCCGATGCGCTCGATCCGTCGATCGGGGCACTCTCGCTGTTCGGCTTCCAGGAGGTGCTGGAGAACATCACCACGCTGCGCAGCGTGCCCGACGCGCAGATGTTCGCCGCCAACCTGGCCTGGCACCAGGCGCTGCCCGCCGCCGTGCGCGAGAAATTCGATGCGGCGATCGCCAGGACCGAGGAGGAAACCTTCGCGCAGATCCCGCGCTCGCGCGTGGAAGCCATGAAGATCATGACCGAGGCCGGTTGCAAGTTCATCAACCCGACCGCGGCGGAGTACCGGCAATGGGTGGAAGCCTGCGGCGCGCAGCGTGCCGAGTGGGCCGAGTTCAAGACCCGCCTGGCCGGCAGCGTCGCCAACTTCGAGAAGCTGGCAGAGGCGGCCAACACCAAGGGGCGGATCACGGTGGATGACTGGACGGGGTAGGTCCAGGGGCGTGCGGCGGATGGCTCTCGTCACCCTCACCCTGTCCCTCTCCCTGAGGGAGAGGGAACGCTTTACGGAGAAGCCTCGCCAGGAAGGGTTCCCTCTCCCTCAGGGAGAGGGACAGGGTGAGGGTGACTGGCCTCTCGAACCGCCATGAGCCTGCTCCGTACCCTCGACCGCAACGCCGAGCGCTTCGCCATGCTCGTGCTGTATGTGTTCATCGTCTTCGTCATCGTCACCGAGGTGGCGCGCCGCTTCATCCTCAGCTTCTCCTCGCCCTGGGGCGAGGAGGTGGCGCGCTACGCCTTCATCTACCTGGGCTGGATCGGTGCGGCCTATGCCGTGCGCGAACGCGCGCATATCCGCTTCGATGTGATCATGGGCATCGTGCCG
>JAESGU010000068.1_pt1 | contig 80674 bp, 66 predicted proteins | sample 9266271 | NCBI WGS metagenome assembly JAESGU01 (sample SAMN15740544, study PRJNA653495) | algae metagenome | isolation source: Scytonematopsis contorta HA4267-MV1 and co-occurring heterotrophs from mud... | place: USA: Palolo Valley Trail, Honolulu, Hawaii | collected 2009-07-25
ATTAATTATTATTAAGCTTTAAAATATTTGAGAATATAACTTAAAGCGATAGTTTGATAGTACTATCTAACGATAATTGCTTAAGTACTAATGAACCTGTGACAGCTAGGGTGCGGAATGTGGGTTGGAAGGTTTTGTCCCAAAATACCAAAATACGTAGGTTGGGTAGCTCCACTCAACCCAACTAATACAAGGAAATGTTAGGTTTCCGTTATTCCTCAACTCAACCTACAAATCGTTTTATAGTGAAGTACGTATCCTCCTCCACTTTAGTTAGAGATTATTAGCTGACTACTTCAGAAAACCTTTTTTCATTCGCAGCCAATCCATACAGATTAGAACGATATATTTTGAAAAGTAGTAGTCAGGTAGTCAGCTGTGGGTGGGTTGAGCGAGGTGACGGGCGAAGCATTAAACTTGTTTTTTTTGGTTAGAGCTAAGCATACAGTCCGTCACAGCAATTTTCTAGTTCATTTTTCGGAGTTGAATTTATGTCTTGTGTATCTGGTAAGTCATACACTGTTAAAGCAAAAGATACGCTGTTCGTAATTGCTCAACAACAGTTAGGGGATGGTAATCGTTGGCGTGAAATCAAGAAAACAGACGGTACGCCCGTTACAGATGAAGATGCGCCAAGGTTACAACCAGGACAGGAACTCTGTATTCCTAATGGGTCTGTTTCGCCGCCATCTCCTCCATCTCCTCCATCAGGCAAGAGTTTTACAGGGATTGTGCCATCCGCAACCTTTACAGCGATGTTCCCGAACCGAAATGCTTTTTACTCGTACGAGGGTCTGGTGGCTGCAACGCAAAAATACCCTAGCTTCTGCAATGCAGGAACAGACGAACAATGCAAACGCGAGGCAGCTGCATTTCTGGCAAATGTTGCTCAAGAGACGGGGTTTTTACAGTACATTGATGAATTAAACACAGGTGCATGGGGTAGCTACTGTAATCCGAGCAACTATCCGTGTGCGCCAGGTAAAACCTATCACGGTCGGGGTCCGATTCAGTTGTCTTGGAACTACAATTATGCCCTCTGTGGCGCGGCGCTTGGTGTCGATTTGCTCAATAACCCTGATTTGGTCTCTACAGACAGCGCGATTTCCTTTGTGACAGCCTTGTGGTTCTGGATGACACCCCAGCCGCCTAAACCCGCTTGCCACAACGCGATTCGGGAGTCTGGTTTTGGCATGACAATCTTCATCATCAACGGTGGTCTCGAATGTGGAGCCAATGCGTCTCCAGAAGGTAAAAAGAAAGCCCAAAATCGCATCAATGTTTATCTGGATTTTTGCCAGCGGTTAGGGGTATCCCCTGGCGATAACCTTTCCTGCTAATTTGTCCTCCCTCTGTCATAAATTTGGCGAAAGACCCCTCTCCAAACCTCTCCCATCGATGGGAGAGAGGCTTAATTTCCCCCTTCCCTCGTCGGTCTGTGGGGGGAGGGGGGTTAGGTCTGTGTATAAATTTCAGACCTATAAATGTTTTCTGGAGATGTCTATTAGTTATAAGTCAATTTTATTATGGCATAGATGCATATCTTCGGGTCTCTCGTTGTTAATATAATTCATAGTTAACTGACAAGCAAACTTTAGCAATTTATCTCTATCTAATAATTCTAAATCCCATAGAATAACTTTTTTATCATCACCAGCAGAAGCTAAATATTTACCATCAGGACTAAAACTAACGCTTAATATTGGTGCAGAATGTCCTTTAAAAGTAGTGATTAATGTTTGTCTTTGAACATCCCAAATTTTAACTGTATTATCACTAGAGGCAGAAGCTAAAAATTTCCCATTGTTGTTAAAACTGATATCGCGAACTTCATCTGTATGTCCAGCAAAACTAGCAATGAATTTCTTTTCTGGTATGCTCCAAAGTTTAACTTTTTTATCTTTACTGGCTGAAGCGAGAAGTTTTCCGTCGGAACTAATATTAATTTCATTGACATCTGAATTATGTTCTACAAATTCGGTTATTTTTGAGCCATCTGCAACTTTCCATAATATAATTTTCTTATCTAAAGTTGAAGCAATGATATCACCATCAGGAGTAAATGCTGTAGTATATCCATTAATTTTGTTAGGTAATTTAATTTCCTGGTAATTATCCAAACTCCATAGTTTAATATTACTATTTTTATCGGATGAAGCTATTATTTGACCGTTGGGGTGAAAACTAACGTTGAATATATTCTCCTTCAAATTTTCAAAAGTAGGAATTAAATTATTAGATTTACTTCCCCAATCCCAAAGTTTTATTTTATTATCAGCACCCGCAGAAGCTAGTATTTTACCATTAGGGCTAAAAATAATGCTATTAACAGCTTTCAAATGTCCTGATAATACTTTCATTCTATCATTATTTAAATCCCAAACAGTAATATTATTGTCCCCACTAGCGCTAGCTACAAATTTACTATCAGGACTAAAGCTTAGACTAGTGATTTTATCTTTATGGAATATAAGTGTTTTATTTCTCAGACTCCTAATAATTTTACCAACCCAATTTCTGGTGATTAGTTGTGGGGTAAGTAAGTTTGGATTAATAGACCTATTAGTTTTATTTTGTCTATTAAATATTGATGTAAAATTGGGCAAAATTTCTGGTAAAATACTTGGTGTTATTTCTCTATCAATAATAGTTTTAGATTTATTTAAATTCCAAAGTCTAACACTTCTATCAGCACTTGCAGAAGCTAGAAGGGTATCGTCGTTAGGGTTAAATCTGACACTATAAATATCTTTAGTATGTCCTTTAAGAGTTTCAATTTCTTTAATATCCTTGAGGTTGTCTAAATTCCAAAGTTTGATAACACTATCAGAACCAGCAGAAGCTAGGGTTTTATCATCCCTACTAAAAGTGACGCTATAAACTTTGTTTTCGTGTCCTGTTAATCTTGCAATTTCTTTACCATCTGCAACTGTCCAAATTCTAACCGTGTTGTCAAAACTCGCAGAAGCTAAGATTTTTCCATCATGACTAAAACGAACACCTATCACTTGTGTACCATGTCCGGTTAAAGTTCTAAATACTTTTCCATTTAAATCCCATAGTCTAATTTTACCATCTTCAGAACTAGAAGCTATGCTTTTACCATCCGGACTAAAACTGACAACATTAACATCTTTAGGATGGGGTGGAAATGTTTTAACCGGTTTACCATCTGGTATGCTCCAAAGCTTTATTTTATTATCCCAACTTGCTGAAGCTAAAATTTTACCATTTGGACTAAAACTGAGACTAAAAATCTCACCTTTATGACCTTTTAGGGTGGTGATATATTTGTAATTATCTAATACATTCCAGAGTTTAATTGTCTTATCCCAACTTGCTGAAGCCAAAATCTTTTGGTCGGGACTAAATTCAATACTATTTACTCTTCCTTTATGTTTATAATTACCTCCATAAAACCTTTTAATATGATTGCCATTTTTGTCCCAAATATTAATACTGCCGTCATCACCAGCCGATGCTATTATATTACCATCCGGGCTAAATCTGACGCTACGCACAGGTGATTCATGTTTTTGTAGACGGTTATTTTCTTTTGTGGAGTAAATAGCTTGTTGCAACGTAGCCATCACCTGACTTTTGGTTTCGTCTGATTTCCAAAAAGCTGATTGAAGTTTTTTTTCTGCCTTGATGCCATTTACTAGTGCATCCAACTGATTATTTCCAGCCAATAGTGCTTCACTTGAGGAAGCTAGACTTTTTATTTCAGCATCTTCCTTTTGATTAAACTGTATTAAAGCAAAGACAGATACAATTGATAATCCTAATATAAACAATCCCCGAAAAAGAGTTATATCAAATTGTTTTTGCTTGACGCTTCGTTGTACAAACTCTGATTCTATTGCATTTAACCAATTGTTATCGCTGGATTTAAATACATCATTATTTAAAACACTTAAATAAGGGTCGTTATTCCATAAGAATTGTTTCTCTTGCTTATTTTTCCACTCTATGGCTGCAGGTGTTAAACGTCGTTGCAATCTCAGGTTTTTCTCCACAGTCAACCAATCGCGCAACTTTTGCCATCCCCGTATTAAAGCATCATGAGCGGGTTCAACAAAAGCCTTTTCTTTGCTATCTGTACTCTTAACTAATAACCTTGCATCCGAAAAGCGCTCGATTACCTCATCCACAAGTTTTTGGGTTTTTGGTGAGTACGTTAGTTCTGACAATGGTACTCGTCTTCTTGCAAGCTCTCCACCCAATGCAACCATTCGCAGCATCACATGTTTAATAATTTGCTCGTAAGTAGGGTCTTTTTCTTTGAGGGCATTATATTCATGGTCTGCTCGTGCTGTCAAAGATTGAATTACGCTACCAACTGCTTGATAATCTTCTTTTGTAATCGCTCGGTCAATTGTACGTCTCTCAATATCTGCTTGTCGTTGTCGTCTTAAATATTTTAAATATAATTCACTCAAGGCAAACGATAATAAAGGTAGCGCACCGGGCATTCCTGCGACCTCATCAATTAATTCCTCCACCATGTCATGAGGTTCAAAATACATTACCCTGGTTTCGACAGGTTTTTCAATCGCTTCTCGCAACTCATTACGTGTCATTGCTGGCACAATAAACCGTCCAATTTGCCAGTTATTTTTGAAAGCTGTATTTCCCCAATTCATAGCAGCAGGAATAAATTTTAAACCCGCTTCTCTCAACTGCGGTTCAAAATCACTACGCAGCGCTAACACCACCTTTAACCGCTCTCCATGATTTCTTATTGCTAAAGCGATACCTTCAAAAAACGCCGAGCGCTCTTTTTCATCTCGACAAAGAGTAATAATTTCTTCACTTTGGTCAATAAATAATAGTATTTTGGTATCATGATTTTGAGTAGCCCAAGCGGAAATACTATCAGAAAGGCTGGATTGGGTTTGAGAAAAAACAGGATTCAGACCCGCAGTAGTAAGTGCATTATTCAAAGCTCGAAACGGCACTTCACCCGGACGAATTGGTGGTAATATATGCCATTTTTCTAGTTTAGATGTTTTTAATTTGGGAATTAAGCCAGCCTTTACCAAACTAGATTTACCGGAACCGGAAGCTCCCAATACAATAGTAAAAGGGTTACTTTTGACGGCTTCATGCAATTTACCTAAAAGTGCATCGCGACCAAAAAATAAATCTTTATGCTCTTCATCAAAAGACTGTAACCCTCGATAAGGATTCTTAGACTCATCCAATTTTGGAGCAGGTGGTAAATTAAGTGCGTGGTGAGGATTAAGAAAAATATACTCCCCTTTATTGTGTTTGCTTAACGACCAAATACCGGGAGTTTGTCGATGGCTATAACCTTCAGTCCCAATTTCAACTTTATCGCGCAAATACATATATAACTCAGTCGCAGTAATCACTCCATCCCCCCCAGACTTACCATTTATAGAGGGAGGATAAGCATCAGCAACACCGTCTAAAGCTTCAAATAATGCAGCAGCAAAAGGTGAATGACTACCGACAGTACCGCGTTCTGAGTTTACAGAGAAAGCATCTAAAGCTTTTTGGTCAGAAGCAGCACTGGTAATAACTTGCCATGCAGGGTCAGCAATAAAACGATTGTAGCGTTCTTGGTGGATGACTTCCGGTGGGGCTAATAAATCTCTTGTGCTTGACCAGCGAAACGCACCTGCAAAACAACAATCGAGAATACCTAAAAAGTGACGACAAGGTAATTTATTTAAACATTCCTGTAACTGTGTCATTTTGAGATAAGTTGTAGTATCTCCCAAAACCGCATCTTGGGGAATTAAATAACCTTCTGGTCCATCTTCACCGTTGAGTGCGATACCGTGACCAGCAAAATAAAAGATGAGACGGTCTTCTGATGTTACTTCTTTGGGGAGAGTTTCTTCTAAAAGCTGAATAAGGTTATTTAAAGTAGCGTCTTCGTCTAAATAGCCACAAACTTCATAGTTATGTTTTTCCTTGAGAATTTTTACTAGTCTTTGAGCGTCATTTGTTGCGCTTTGAAGCCGGGAAATCCCATTTTTATATTCGTTTATACCAATAATAAAGGCTAGATTGCGATTGAAGTCAGACATAAATTATATATAGCTATTTGTTGTGTGGCGAAATATACCCTGAACTATACCAGAATGGTAAAGAGTGCCTTGAAGTGTACCAGGGCGGGCAAGGATGCCCACCCCACAAGATTTTTGAAATTTTTTTAGATTTTTTCATCCTGATTCCAAATTTTTTCCTTACAGGTAAACATAAATCTACCGTCAGGGCTAAAAGCGACAACATTTAATTTCTCATTTTTTTCTTGAGGGCTAAATATTTTTTTGGCAATATTTGTGCGTAGGTTCCACAACCATATCGAGTCACTACTAACACTGACAACAGAGTTCCCATTTGGGCTAAAAACAACTGAAGAAACGGAGTTTTTATGTCTTTTATCCCAGATTTTTGTCTGCTTTCCTTGTAAATTCCATAAACGAACAGTTCCATCATCCCCACCACTAGTAATTGTTTGTCCATCAGGGCTAAAAGCAACAGTAATAACGCCTTTTCCTTTTAAACCATTCTCCAAAACTTTTTCCTTATGTCCTCTTAATAAACTTTTTTGCTTACCAGTTAAATCCCACAAACGAATAGTTCCGTCATTACCACCACTGGCAATTGTTTCACCATCGGGACTAAAAGCCACTCCATTAACTCCAGACTCATCTGCTCGAATCATCAACTCTTCTTGCGCTCCCGCAACTGCAAGAGATAAACTGTTTTGAACTGGGTCAAGGACTTGTCCTAAGCGTGAAGAACTTTCTCCTGTTGCTTGGATACCTAAAACAAGACTGTCGAGGGGAATAGTAGATAATTGATTCGTAACGCGACTTGCTTTTTCTCGCAAAGTAGACAATTGAAGTTGGTAAAGTGCAAAAATAGTTAACCCGGTTAGCGAAACAAAAACTGTCGCAACCGAACCTATCAAACGCTGACGTACATTTTTTCTACGTTGAACGCTACGTTTTACAAATCCCGTCTCTATTATATTTAGCCAATTATTCTCCGACTTCATCACCTTTTCTAAAGATGGTAAGCGTGGGTCATCATCCCAAAGTAAACCTATTGACCCCTTTCTATGCCCTTCTTCCTTCCATTTTTCTGCGGTTGGAGTTAATTCTTGTTGTAGAATTATATTTGCTAACTCTTCATCTTTCCATTTACCTAAGCGTTGCCATCCTCGTACTAAAGCATCATGAGCTGGTTCAACAAATGCTTTATCATCATTATCTCTTCCACTAACCAACAACCGAGCTTCAGAAAAATGCTTAATCACCTTCATTACGTAATCTTGAACTGTTGCTGGATACTCCAACTCAGATAATGACACCCGTCGTCTTGCTAATTGTCCCCCACCCAATGCCACCATCCGCAGCATAAGATTTTTAATTATTTTCTCATAAGTTTTCCCTTGTTCTACCAGGGTGTTATATTCCTTATCTGCTCGTGCTGTCAGCGATTGAACTACCCCACCAATTTGTTGATAATCATCAGCCGTAATTGCACGGTCTATTGTTGAACCATTCAGCTTTGCTTCCTGCTGTCGTCCTAAATATTTTAAATACAATTCACTTAAAGCAAACGATAATAAAGGTAACGCTCCTGGCATACCCGCAACTTCATCAATTAACTGGTCTACCAAACTATGGGGGTCAAAATACATTACTCTCGTTTCAGCAGGCTTTTCAATTGCCTCCCCTAATTCAGAGCGCGTCATTGCTGGTACAATAAACCTTCCAGTTTGCCAGTTATCATTAAATACTGTTTTTCCAAAATTAACAGCAGCAGGAATATTCTTTAACCCAGCTTCTCTTAACTGCGGTTCAAAATCGGAACGCAGTGTTAACACCACTCGCAATACCAGAGGATAAGTAGCAAGCGCATTAGTAATTTCTTGTAAAAATAAACTGCGTTCTTCCTCATCCCGATTTATAGTAACTAATTCTTCGCTTTGGTCAATTAATAATAGTAATTTCGAGTCTGGATTGCCACTCAACCAAGCCTTTACACTATCAGCAAGACTTTTTTGACTCCCAGATACAAGCGGGAGATTAGCAACAGTTAGAACATTATTTAAAGCTCTAAACGGTGACTCACCAGGACGAACTTGTGGTAGTATATGCCATTTTTCTTGCTTTGATGCTTTTAATTTAGGAATTAAACCAGCCTTCACTAAACTAGATTTTCCTGAGCCAGAAGCACCCAAAACTATAGTAAAAGGATTATTTTCAACAAACTCATGTAACTTATCAACTAATTTACTGCGACCAAAAAATAAATTTTTGTGTTCTTCTTCAAACGACTGTAACCCTCGATAAGGATTTTTAGATTCATCTAAAGGTGGAGCAGGAGGTAAATTTAGCGGGTGTCCAGGAGCAAGAAAAATATATTCCCCTTTATTGTGTTTGCTTAGCGACCAAATACCAGGAGTTTGTCGATGGCTTTGTTCTTCAGCCCCAGTTTCAACTCTATCGCGCAAATATAAATATAACTCGGTCGCAGTAATCACCCCATCCCCTCCAGATTTACCATTTATAGGGGGAGGATAAGCATCTGCAACACCTTCTAAAGCGTCAAATAATGCCATAGCGAAAGGGGAATGATTGCCAACACTACCGCGTTCCGAGTTGATAGAAAAAGCATCCAAAGCTTTTTGGTCAGAAGCTGCACTAGTAATAACTTGCCATGCGGGGTCAGTAATAAAGCGATTGTAACGTTCTTGGTGAATAACTTCTGGTGGAGCTAATAAATCTCTTGTACTCGACCAGCGAAATGCACCAGCAAAGCAACAATCAAGAATAGCTAAAAAATGACGACAGGGTAATTTATTCAAACACTCTTGTAATCGCGTCATGGGAAAATAAGTTTTAGTATTTCCCAAAACTGCATCTTGCGGAATTAAGTAACCTTCTGGTCCTTCTTCACCGTTGAGTGCGATACCGTGACCTGCAAAATAAAATATAAGACGGTCTTCTGCTGCAACTTCTTGGGGGAGAGTTACTTCTAGAAATTGAATAATGTTATTTAAAGTCGCGATTTCGTCTAAACAAACCCAAACTTGATAGTTATGTTTTTCCCGTAGAATTTCTACTAACTTTTTGGCGTCGTTTGTCGCATTTTGCAGTCGGGAAATACCGTTTTTATATTCGTTTATACCAATAATAAATGCTAAGTTTCGATTGAAGTCAGACATATTATTATTTTTTTATTTTAAGTGTACAAGGGGGTTGGGATGCCCACACCTTATTATTTTTTGATTTTAAGTATACAAGGGCGGGCAAGGATGCCCACCCGACAAGAGTCAATCCTACAAGAGTCAATCCTACAAGAGTCAACCCTACAATAGTTAACCCCACAAGAGTTTTTTAGTTACAACCCTGGAAAGCGACGGTTACGGAAAGCATCGACAAACAAACGGTGGTCTTCATAGGCAATTGCACCATAGTTTTCGCCAAAACTGACAATTGATTCGACGAATTTATCTTCCCTTCCTTTCAAAAGGTCAGAAATTGCCTTTTCGGTAGAAAATGGCACTAACGTCTTGTCGCTATCGTCATCTGAAACACAATGAATTTTAGCAACAGCTTGTCCCAGATAACCCAGCACTTCCAGGATTTCCCCAAAGTTATTGATGGAGTCCCAATTCAAATCTTCCTTATATGGTGAAGCCTCATCCACCAAATGACCAACTCCGTTTATGGTTGTGTAACCCAACCAAGGGTCAGTATGTGCTTGAAGTGCCCGCTGCGAAATCACTGTCCGATGGGCATTGTGTAAGAAGTAGTTTTTGATACTTGGGTCTGTAACTGCGATACTCGGTGCAGCCGCTAAAGATGGCTTCATGAATATCAGAATGTCATTTTCCAATGCTTGAGTACGACCTTCCAGCAAGATATTATAGGTTAACTGTCCAGCACTACCAATACCCAATGATTGAGTGTCTACAATATCTTTGATTTTGTAAGTGGTATAATCGGCAAACCGCTTACTGGGTGGAATTGTTTCTAAATAGTTATTAAATGCCTTGGTAATTTTGGCATAAGTATCACTGTCTATGGAAGAAACGGTGGAAGTACGAGTAATCTTGCGCTCATAATTTTCAATCCGTGTCCAGTATTCCAATAGCTTGATACGTGTATTCAAGCGGGTTTTTTGTAACAGTGCCAGCACCTTACCGCTAGTGTTGTTTAGAGTAAGCGCAAATTCGTTATCTCCTGAGTTTTTAGCGAAGTGATTGACCTGGTTCACATAACTTTGTGTAAATTTGGCGATTGCTTGACGAATTTCGTCGTCACTGAGTGCTTTCTGATAGCCCAACAGGCTTAAGCTAGCAGCTAATCGCTTTAAATCCCAGGTGAATGGACCGACGTAAGACTCATCGAAATCGTTAACATCAAATACAAACACGCCTTCGCTGTTCATATATGTGCCAAAGTTCTCTGCATGGAGGTCTCCATGAATCCAAACACGACTAGTTTTTTCGTCATGAAATGGGTCTTGCTCGTCAGCTAAATCGCTAAAAAACAGAATGGCGCTTCCACGATAGAAAGCAAACGGAGAAGCAGCCATTTTGCGGAATTTACTGCGCCATGCCGTAGGGTTAGCCTGCATCTGTTCACCACAGTGTCTACAAAACAAGTCGATGATGAACTTTTGGCGTTGCTCCGGTTTTTCCCTGCGAATGCGGTCAGTAATATCTGGCATCAATTTTATCCTTCAAGTTCCTAAGTAAGGTGTTATCGGGGAAAGGCAGAAGACAGAAGGCAGACGGCAGAAGGGAAAAATAAGTTAATAAGGTAATAAGTAGTACCTTTTACGCAGTGTACCTACCACATAGGCATAACCACGAACTAGTTTGCTCCTTCTGCCATCTGCCATCTGCCTTCTGCCTTCTTTATTTAACCTGGTCAGTTCTAGGTGTATTTTGATTGTCAACCTGAGTATTGCTACCTTGGTGTGCCATCAAAAATCCACTCACGAACAATGCACCTAATAGTCCCATAATTCCGCTAGTAGTCCATATAGATGAATTACTGCTAGGATTATCATTAGTATTATTACTAATTGTGGTGACATCATTTGTCAAGTTTTTAACCTTATCTTGGGATGTTGTCGCTATTTCTGTGTGATTAAGAGCGTGTAAAACAGCCTGAGAAAGTGCAGTTAAGCCGATAGGGTCGCTAAAGTAAACCAGGTGGTCACAACCAACTTCTTGAATTTGCGGTTGGTGTTGACGGTTCATGTTAAGATTTGTTATGCTGACCACCGTTGCAGCGATATCGTTTGTTTGACCAAAGAAAGGTAGTGCAACAGCTTTACTAAATAACTTTTGCATCAATCTTTGAATACGATTCGACTCTTCTGTCCCAGGTGTAAGTGCAGCAGGTGCGATTGATGTGTTACCTGCAATAATGGTATACGGGATACCTGGGTCTGGACTTTCGGCTAAATTTTTCAAGAAATCTGAGTTAGGAAGCATTTGTTCTAAACATACTTGCATGTTGTTTAGGTTAACTTCTGCACGTTTGTTAATTACTTTCAGCAACATTCCTAAAACTGGCACAGGCCAGGTAATTGTCGATAAGCCATTTAACCCTAAAGTAAGTGCAGTCATTGCCATATCTTCAACTTTTGGCCAGGGGGAACCACCGTTTGGTGTACCCAGCATAATTAAGTGTTGTGCAATTTGGTTTCCACCTTCCCGTTCAATAAACCAACGTGAAACTAAACCTCCCATTGAATGAGCGATGATATGCAGTTGTTTACCGTGATTTTCGGTAAGTCCTACTGCTTGTAGTCTTTCTTTTAGTAATTTGGCGTTTTCTTCGATGGGTGTGTTGAGATTTTCGTAGTCGAAGGTGAGAACTACATCGTATAAGTCAGCAAGAGATTTTTCCTGACCGTCTATTTGCACTTTTGCTAAATGGATGCAGGGAACTATACTTTCTGTATCACCTATTATCCCATGTATATAGACTGCTACTCGTTGTGCTTTGGCTACTTCTGCTTGGATTTGTTGTAAATTGTTGGTGTAGTTAACTTTTCCATCAACGCTAACGTTAGCTAATGCTAATCTGGGATAATCGTATTGCGCTCCGAATTTTTGGGTAACTACTTTTTGAAAGTAAATGCTGACTGCGCTTTGCAGACTACGGGTTGATTCATCTGGGTTAGGATTATTTTCGATTAATCTGTCTAATACAATTTCTGTTTTTCCGTTGGGGGTTGTTTGTGTATGTCCCGTAGGTAAATAAAATTCACCATCATAGGTAAAGGCTAAAAGTTCTTCGTTATCTTCTAAGGTGGTATCAACAACGAGTTTTAGAGGATTGCTGGGAGTAACTACCGATGGGTCTTCGATATCGCTTATTTGCAATACGTTTAATTCTGGTTCCAGTCCACGAGTTGCGGTGTTGAATTTGAAAGGGTTAACTCCTGCACGTCCACGCAATATTGGGGGTAATGTATTACTTCCTAAGCTACGGGTTCCTGTTCCTGCTGATTCGTTCGCATTCATAAGACGAACTTTTGCGCTTAGGTCTGGATGTGCTTGTAATTGTACTCCAGCAGCAAGGGGAACTGTTTCTTCTCCTTTGGGTACAGCAGTTGTGGGTTGAGGACGTACTGTGGTAAAGGCTATTTGAGTTGTTACCCAATCGTCGTAAACTTCTTCTTCGTCTGAACCTAAAATATCACGAGATGGTATGCGGTTCATCAAGCTGTTTAAGGTACCATTTCCTCGACGGGGATGTTTAACGTCACGAACAGATGCTGAGTCCAGTTCTTTTAGTTCGAGTAATCCTGCATCAAATTCGGCTGTACTGACGATTAATTTCAGGATATCTTTTGCTTCTGTGACTCCCTGCTGCCAATATTTATCTTTGACTTCAGGCTTAATTTCTCTCCCGTCTAGTGCCCAAGCTTCTTCTCCTGCGTTTAACCAAATTCCACCACCTTCAAAGAAGCCACTTTGAACAGCGTAACGTTCAGTTAAATCCAGTAAAGCACAATAAAGACGCTTGTCGCTGTTATTTTTCAGTCTAATTTTGATAGCTGGTCGTTTCCACTGGCCGTTTTGTTGTTCGTACTGGATACGAATTTCTGTTCCTTGTAGTGGTTGACCGTTTTGATAAACTGATAGTTCTATTGCATTTGGTGCAATGCTGCTAGTTGCTGGACTAGCAAGCTCAACAATATTCATCCAACGGGTTATGTGTTCTAACCGTTGAATCGCTTGAAAGGCTGTTGACTGATTATATCCATCAAGGTTTTCAACTAAAGCACGACCGTCGGCTGGACGTGTGATTATATATTTATCATATGAAGCTAGCAATTCAAACTCAGCTTTTTCTATTGTTTCTACAGAGCGTAGATATAAGGATGGCTGGTTATTATTAGAAGTCTCTATTGCTTTACGAGCTAATTCCACTCCTTGTGGTTCACCCGATATTATCACTCCTTTGGGGGGTAAAGGTAAACTGGTGACGATTGCTTTAAACGTCATATTCAGACTAGGGTTGCTGATACCGCTAATTTCTACTTTACTTAATTGCGGCAGCACTTCCACCACTTTCGCTTTTGCGATCGCCAATTTTGCATCTTGTAATTGTGTAGCGGAAACCTCGAAAGGAAATAACGCTAAATTGGTGGTCTCATCCCCCATACCCAGGGAAACCCCTGTTGCAGCTCCACCATCCATTATCCAACCATACTCTCTGTGATAAGAAACAGTAAAATATGGTGTGCGCTCTCCTATTGCACCACCCAAGAAAAGTTCGTCCAAATCACTAGAACCAACAGCCTCTAATTGAGGTGATTGCTCTTTAACTTTACTCTTAACCAGCGCTTTAGCCCGCTTAATCAAATCTCGGTAACTTAAATTTCCATTAGCCTTTTTCAAAGTATCAACCAAGAAGAAAGAAAAAGCTCCCCTTGGTTGACCATCACCGTTATACTCTTTAGCCAGTTCATTATTCAAACAAGCCGAAAGAAAAATATGTTTCCCTGTCGCTACAGCAAAACCACCAGAATTTAACTCTAAACTACGGGAAGATGCTGGCGAAATTATACCAGCATCTTGAACGGAAAAAATAAAACTATCCAAAGGACGCTGTCTATCATCCTTAGGAGCCATGCGAGTGGCTGTTTGCACTTCCACATCACGACTACCTGAACCGGAGTGACAGCAGTCCATAATAATTGTAATATGCGGATTTTTTTGGGCAACCTTGGCTATTAACTTTGCTAATTCTTTGTCCGCTAAATCCCAAGCACCATTTCGACGACTGTCATAACAAACAATCGTTTCATCCATTCCATCGGGTTCAAATGCTAAAAATTCTTTTGGTGCATTTTCTTGGGCACCATGTCCAGCATAATAAAAAAAGGCAACATCTTCACTAGTCGCCTGAGTTAAATGTTGCTCAAAACCGTCAATAATCGCTTGACGGGTTGCATCTTGATTTAAAAGTGTACGTATATTTAATTGATACCCCTCGCTACTCACACGCTGTTCTAGATATCCTTTTATTGCCATGATATCGTTGACACATCCCTTCAAGGGGGGGATAGGGGATTTATATTCATCGATACCAACTAACAAGGCATAAATATTACGTGTCATAACCAACCCTTCTCTTCCTTAGCTTTTCCCAAAAAAAGACCAGGATTTTGCTTAAAGCTCTATCACAGGTCTCCATATACATTTATAGTTTCGGAAAATAGCGGTTATGCACTACGTAACAAATATATAAATTTATACTTTATATATATTTTATGGAAGGAAAATAGAATTGCCGATTGCAGGTTATGAATTCTCGGTTGTGGATTTTAATTTGCATAGGTTATAAATTGTCGGTTGTGGGTTATGTATTACCCGGGTTATAAATTGTCGGTTTTGGGTTATGTTTTACCCGGGTTATAAATTGTCGGTTGTGGGTTACGTAGAGACGTTACATGTAACGTCTCTACATTTGGGACTACTGACGAACTAGATTAGCTAGGCGTCTTAGTATTTGCACGACCCGACATAAATCATCTTCACGGTCAACCGAAAAGACATGTGACAAAGCGTACTGGAGAATATTCCCTTTAACCATTTTGATAAATTTGAACTCATTACCATTGGTGACAAAACCGTACATGGGTTTTTCTGGATTAGGATTACCTAACATGTAAGCTAATGCTTGGGGAATTGCTGCAACGAGAGAATATTCTGCTCGCTTTGCTTCTATGACGGTTACCCAAAACGGAGGATGGAAAGCTAATATGTCAATTCGTCCTCGAATAATTTTGCCTTCGTCTTCTGAGATGATTTTTACTTCTTCTTCGGAAGCTATATAAAAAGGTGGCTGATAAAAACCTGCTTGACGCAATAGAGGAGATAGCACCACCATTTTAACAACAGGTTCTAATATCTGGTACTTGGATAAGTGGAGATATTCTGCTTTAACTTGGTTGATGGATTGCTTTTCTGAATCGCTCAACTCAGGTAAACCGTTTTGCCACTCAGGGAAAAACTGTTCGTCGTCAGAATATTGTAGACCAAAGTCATCTATCAATTGGGCTAGAGTGATATCTTTACCCTGGATAACTTGAACCATTTGCTCGTACCTTTATACTATTACTCTATTTATAGCGATAGCTCTGGAATTTGTAGATGTGATTGTTTCAATGGTTACATCAATTTATTAAAATAAAAAAGATGCTTTAGAATATATCTAAAGCATCCCCGTGCTTTTTCTCGGACGATTCACCGTTTACAGTACAAATATACCACAACTGTCAGCTAGTGTAAAGAAATTTTCAAAAAATAGGATTAGCAATTCGCAATTCCCTACTCCCCACTCCCCACAGACACGATTAATCGTGTCTCTACCCATTCCCCATTCCCCATTCCCCATTCCCCACTCCGAATTCATATGGCTCTACCTCCAAAGTTGATTATCCAATTCGGTAAGTTTGTTTGGACAACTATGTGGAAAATAATGATGTCCAACATGGCTCCACGTAGTACCAGAGGGGATTATATTCGTCCTGACAGCCAGTTTCGTGATGTTATTTCTTTGCCAGAGCCAGGACGTTATAAACTAATAGTGGGAATGGGTTGCCCTTGGGCGCATCGAACCCTTATAGTGAGGGCACTTAAAGGATTGGAAGATGCGATACCTGTTGTGATTGTTTCTCCTTCTCCGATTGAGGGTGGTTGGATGTTTGAGGAGGAACAAGAGGGTTGCCGAACTGTTGCTCAGTTTTATAAATCTTGCTCCCCGGATTACACTGGACGCTCTACGGTTCCAGTTTTGTGGGACAGTCAGACTAAAAAAATAATTAATAACGAAAGCTCGGAAATTATCGTCATGTTGAACTCGGAGTTTAACGAGTTCTCTAAATACCCTGACTTGGATTTATATCCTCCAGAACTAAAGGAGAAAATTGACTCTTGGAATGAGAAGATTTACCACGCTGTTAATAATGGGGTTTATCGTTGTGGCTTTGCTCAGACCCAGGAAGCTTACAATTTAGCTTGTGATGAATTGTTCCAAGTTTTAGATGAAATTGATGCAGCTTTAAGTAATAGCAGGTATCTTTGTGGAGATAAGGTGACTCTAGCTGATGTGCGTTTATTTACTACCTTGTTCCGCTTTGATAGTGTATATTACGGTATTTTTAAATGTAATCGCCGTAGAATTGTTGATTATTCAAATTTAAAAGGTTATTTATGCGACATCTATCAGCTGAGTGGTGTTGCGGATACTTGTGATTTAGATAGTGTTAAACGTGATTATTACGGTAATCTGTTCCCGCTAAATCCTGGGGGTATTATTCCTTCTGGACCGGATATAAGTTATTTGTGTGAACCACATAATAGAGACAAAACATGTTTAGTCTCTACAAAAGTTGCTTTAGGTTCGTAGTAGCGCTTTAGCGCCACATGAAAAATAGTAGGTTGGGTTGAGGCTTTGGGAAACCCAACATTAGTAAATAGTAGGTTGGGTTGAGGCTTTGGGAAACCCAACATTTTTATTGCTTTTAATTGAGCATAAGGCTAATGATGGGTTACGGCGTTATTATATTTATCGTGTGACACCAGGAGTTATCGTACGCCTAACCCATCCTACATATAGTTAATCTCTGTATTTCCAAGTTTTTCCCCAAGGAGGATTTCCAATATTTTTCCAAAAAGCTTTTGCTAATCTTTCGTTTATTTCATCAAACAATTTTTGATTTCCGACTTCTCGGTCAACATAATTATATATTCCATCTGTTCCCACTTCTAAAGCATACCATTTTCCTGTTTTATTTTTTAATAGGTCAACCACACCAAAGCTATTATATAAATCGGTTGAGATTAAAGCTGCTTTAACGACTTCTTGTGCTTCTTTCTCTGGACTTTCACCATATTCATAAATTGCACCTCCCTGATGAGATACCCAAGGATTTTTATTATTTTTATCTTGGAATCTTCTAGCATTAAAGCCGAATATTTCACTATCAACACAATATAATCTATAAACTTCAGGTATTTGCAACTCAATAAATTCTTGGAGTAAGAATGGCTTTGGCCAACCTTTGGGAATTTGACTGATTTTTTCAATAAATCGATGATTGATTCCACCACATCCAATTGGGTATTTTAATATCCATTTAATATAGAAATGTTCCGACAAAATTGACTCAACATCTTTTTCATCTTGGACAACAAAAGTTTTTGGTCTTGCTACAGAGAATTGATTAAATCTTTTTTCAATATTTCTCTTATCTGCGGCTATTTTAATCGAATTAATTGGTATAAAGTTATTGATATTATAATTTTCTGATTCTTCGATACAAAGGGTATAATTTATGTCACAAAATTTTTCTTGTATTTCTACCCATAAAGCTTCCGAAAGTATGTTAGCTAATTTTTCAAAAGCCCATTTACCATTACTAGTATTAATAATTGCTGGTCTCATATTTACATAGCCCCTCTATTCATAAATAATTAATTTATATACTTGAGAAAACGAATTTCTTGACTACACATATCAGTACTGGTATACTCATATGGTTATTTAATGCCTAGGAATTTGTAGCAGTGTTAAGTCTAGCAAATGTCTCCAACAGTTTGTCTAATACAGAAAGCCATAGCTTAGGAGAAATTGAAAATCTTGATACATGTTTACTCCAGGATTTTGAAAGTAAGTTTGTCGTTCAATCCTCACTTACTCGTCCTTTAGTTAGCTTTCAAGCGAACAAAACCAGACCGATTTATCGATGGTACAAATATAAAGAAGCTTTTTCCGCATCTCTTGTAGAATATTTATTTCAACAATATAAAATTACCCAAGGTAGAATTTTAGACCCATTTGCAGGTAGTGGAACAGCTTTATTTGCTTGTAGTGGGTTAGGGATAAATGCTGATGGAATTGAGTTATTACCTATAGGTCAGCAAATAATTAACACAAAAATACTTTTAGATACAGAATTTAGCATTGAAGATTTTCAGAGGTTGAAAGCTTGGTCTGAGTTAAAAATTTGGAAAAGCTTTGAAGGAAGAATTGCTTTACTAGAATTAAGAATCACACAAGGAGCTTATTCTCAAATAACAAAAGATGCAATTGAGCAGTATTTTGCAGCTTGTCAAGAAGAAAATATAAAAGTTAAACAAGTTCTGCTACTTGCTTTATTATGCATTATGGAATCGATAAGTTATACTCGCAAAGACGGACAGTATCTCCGTTGGGATTACCGTTCTGGTAGAGGACTGGGAAAAAAAGTATTTAATAAGGGTGAAATTTTAGAATTCGATTATGCTATTTGTAATAAAATTGACGAAATGATTGGTGATTTAGCTCCTTCTACACAGCAAATAGAACTTTTCCCAACTGAAAATAATCAAGGTAAAATTCATCTTTACAATGGGTCTTGTCTTGAGGTTATGCCACACTTGGGAGAATGTGAATATGATGCAATTATCACATCTCCACCCTATTGCAATCGATACGATTACACCCGAACTTATGCATTAGAATTAGCTTTACTAGGTATTTCTGAAAAAGAGTTAGTAAAACTTCGGCAAGAAATGTTAAGTTGTACAGTCGAAAATCGTCCCAAAGATTTACTGAGCATTAATTCACAATGGACAACTGCATTAACTTTTGCAGATGAACAGAAATTACTACAAGCTATTTTGAAATATTTAGATAACCAAAAAGCACAAGGAATATTAAATAATAATGGTATTCCCAGAATGGTAAGAGGATATTTTTATGAAATGGCTTGCATAATACAAGAATGTTTTCGCGTTCTTAAACCTGGAGCACTCCTGTTTATGGTTAATGATAATGTTCGCTATGCAGGTGTTAGTATTTCCGTAGATATTATTCTCTCAAATTTAGCCTCTCAACTAGGTTTTATTGTCGAAAATATTCTAGTTTTACCTAGTGATAAAGGTAATAGTAGCCAGCAAATGGGAAATCATGGACGAGAATCACTGCGGAAGTGCGTATATGTATGGAAAAAGCTGTAAATTAAATTATGGTTTTTCAGTATTTATTATGTGTTCTTATCGCAGCCATCTTCAATCAAGCGACGACCTGATAACAACTTATGAAGCAATTCGTGCAGGTTTTGTTGCTTTAGCGCTGGAGAAAAATCGACGTGCTACACCTTATATTTCAGAAGCTAGGATACTTCAAGAAGCAGCTTCTCAAGCTAAAACCCCTCAGGACTTGTTAAAAATAAAGGGTATTGAAATGGGGCTGTTAACAGCAGCAGGTTTATCTGATAAATCTCTCGCATATTTGACACCAGAAGATAAAGTAGAAGCTATCAACGGCCTAATTAAAAATTTTCTTGAACTAGCAGGTACAAAATTCATAGAAGAATTGGTTTTTAGATTTTTGCTTACTCGTGGTGATACACTTGGTGGCTCAATGCGAAATGTGGGGGGTGCATTAGCACAGAGAAAATTGACTCGCGCAATTATTTCGACTTTGACAATCGCTGGTATAAGTTATCACTGGCAACATTTGAAAACTAGAAAGTGGGTAGCGATGGCAATTGATGACTCAGAAATCGAGTTATCTCTACGAGGAATAAGCTGGGAAAGTGAAAATGGAAATCGTACCCTAGTTTATAACTTAACAGTTCCACTATTTAGAAGTAATGTAGATATTTGCTTATTCAACCTTGCTCCTGCTGATTTAGTAGCCAGCAAATTCAATATAGTTGACTCATATGTTGCACTTGGTGAACTTAAAGGTGGTATAGACCCTGCAGGTGCAGACGAACATTGGAAAACAGCAAGAACAGCACTTTTACGTATACGTGAAGCTTTTTCTAGAGTTGAGCATTCTCCTCATAGTTTTTTTGTAGGTGCAGCAATTGAGAGAAGGATGGCAAGTGAAATATGGAATCAATTGGAAAATGGTACTTTAAGTAACGCTGCAAATTTGAATCAAGAAAATCAAGTTGCATCTTTTTCTCGTTGGTTATGCAATTTATAAAAAAACTAATTGGGAACAATTAAAAAAGCATTAATTTTCATGAATCTTGTTGTGTTTTTAGCAAAATACCACTTGCTAAAATACCAAGGATTTTATTCACATCTTTGAGATAATATTCACTTAAATCAATGCTTAATATCTGTTCTTCTAGTTTTATAAATTGCCAAATACTACCTGTGGTTACAGTACCATAAATTGTTTTTATTCCACTACCAGATTGCTGATTAAAAATTTGGGCTGCAACCATAGATGCTACACATTGTCCTAAACCAGCATTGATATTTTCTTTTTTAGCCTCTACAATAGTAATTACTGGAGCTGATATAATCAAAATTTCTGGAGATTGGGTAATAATAAAATCACAAGTACCGTTTAACCCTTTGCTTTCATCAACACTAAAATCAATTCCAGAAAATAAACTAATTGCCTCTTTTAGTTGTCGTCGTAAATCGACTAAAATTGGCGCAATAATTAATTCGGAACGAGCTTTTTCGCTATTACTAGCCAAAGCAATTTCAAGGTTATAATCGAGAGTTTCTGTTAGTAAATTGCTGGCAGTTAACTCAGGTACAGAAGCAAAGATATCGCGTTTTTCTATAGTAGTTAAGCTAAAAGCTTGCTTGGCTTTAGCTAGAGTAAAATCACTGTAGGGCATAGAACTATCCTTAATAGTTTTTATTTTAGCACTGGAAATTCTATCCTAAAGGTCGCACCTTGACCTTTACCGGGGCTTTCCACCTCTACTGTAGCACCATGCAACTCTACCAAGTGTTTAACAATCGCTAGTCCTAAACCCAAACCTCCATAATTGCGCGTATAACTACCGTCCACTTGCCGAAAACGGTCAAAAACGTAGGGCAAAAATTTGGAATCAATGCCAATACCAGTATCTTTTATGTTAATTTGAACACTACTTTTAGTATGTTGGAGCCATACATCTACCCGTCCGTCATTAGGTGTAAACTTGATGGCATTGGAGAGGATATTCCAAACAATCTGTTGCAAGCGGGTTTCGTCACCCATGACAACTACGGATGATGGGGACGAAGAGTGAAATTCTATAGTAATGGCTTTAGCACTTGCAGTAAAATATACTGTTTCTATCGCGGCTTTGAGAATTTTAATCAAGTCAACAGATTGAAGTTGCAAATTAAATTTGCCTTGAATAATCCTAGAAACATCAAGCAAATCATCTACCAAGGCAATTTGCTGTTTAGCATTGCGTTCTATCGTTTCCAGCGCTTGAACTGTTTTTGTAGGCGTTAGTTTTTGAGCTTGTAGCAGTTTCGTCCAGCCTAAAATAGGGTTGAGGGGGGTTCGCAATTCGTGAGATAATACGGCAAGAAATTCATCCTTAAGACGGTTGACTTTTGTTAATTATAGAGTGTGCTTCTGTAAAGAAGATACAAGTTCTGCTCGCTCTAAAGCGAATACCCGTTACACCCGCTTACACACGTCGCCCATCCGCATTTATCAATATTACAATTAAACTACCATCAAAAACACCCATAATGATACTCCAAATCGACCATCACCTAACATTGCAGGAGTTTCTCAACCTTCCCTCAGGAGAAGGAGATATTACCTATGAACTGGTTAACGGTCAAGCAATCCCTAAAATGACACCAAAAAAATTTCATTCTAGACTGACCCGAACTCTTTTAGATTTAATTGAAACATGGTGTCACGAAAAAGGAGAAGTTTGTATTGAATTAGCCGTAGCATTAACCCGTAACGACCAGGATTGGGTGCCGACACCAGACCTTTTATATATGTCCAACACACGTTTACCAGCAGATTGGGATGAAGATGTTGCTTGTTCCGTTTCCCCAGATTTAGTAATCGAGATTATTTCCCCTGGTCAAACTTTTGGAGAAATGGCAGGAAAAGCAAAGGATTATTTAGATGCTGGTGTATTGCGGGTTTGGGTGGTAGATAGTAAAGCTAGAAGTATTACAGTCTTTTTCCCAGATGCTCCACCAAAAACTTATATGAAAGAAGAAGTATTTACAGATAATTTATTTCCAGGACTAAAGTTTACCGCAGAAGATGTTTTTAAGATGGCAAAAATACCTACTAAGTAAGTAAGCGAAAATAAACCAAACTATGTAAATAAATGTAAAATTAGCAAGTCATCACTCATCACTCAACAGTCAACAGTCATCAGTCAACACCTAACACCTTCTCCCCAAAACTACATCCCCATTCTCAAGTTGATAAATATTATCAGCTTCCGCAATATCTTGATTTTGATTATTCTCAAAACTGTTAAAACTAGTCGAGGAATTTGGCTGAAGTTCTAAAGTGGGAAAAGGTGAAGACGCTAAATCATCAGGAAGTGTTGGAACTCCACCCGTGACAATAAAACTTCCACCTGTTCTTTCTCGTCTAGCAATACAACTATTTGCAACCAGTTTTGCTGGGTCAATAATTAACAATGGTAATTCAACTGCACTTTTACTGGGGTCAACATCAGGAGTATTAATATCGACTATCCCATTAATACCAGTTTGGGAACTAGCTGTCACACCGCTACCAGACCCCACAAATACACCTTTGCTAATAATTTGAATATTACCACCTCGTCCTTGAAATGCATTAGCATTAATGTTGCTATTTTGTAAAGCTGTTAACACATCACTATTAATTGTGATATCACCCCCATCACCACCACCACTTTGTTCTGTACCCGTTCTTGTGGATATGGTACTTTGGTTACCTAGAATTATTCCTGATGCTGTAATCCGAATATTGCCACCTTGACCTAACAAACTCAAAGCTCTAATACCACCTCTGTCCAATTTGAGTAAATCTGAGACTGTGATATTAATATCTCCTGTGGTTCCAGAACCAAATGCGCTTGTATCAACCAGAGCATCATCAGCAATCAAAAATTTATGGGTATTGACATTTATATTACCTCCCTTTCCAGTAGATTCCCCGTCTGTATCAGCATACAATCCACTTTGACTACCTTGGTTTCTCACGATAGGTCTACCAGCCAGAGCTAATCTTTCTAAAAAATTAGGGTCGCTACCAGATAAAATCACTTGGTCAGATGCATTCACTGTAATGTTACCGGAATCACCTCTGTCACGGCTAGTAGCCAGAACTTGTCCACCGCTAAAAACTTGCAAGCGGTTAACATTAATGTCAATATTTCCACCCTTTCCTAATCCACGTGTATTCGCTGCAATTACAGCTCCATTGCTAACAGTCAGAGAGTTAGCCGTGATTTTAATTTCTTTTCCATCCCCAGTAGACCCTCGTTCAACAGTACTAAAAGCGCTACTAGAGCGTCCGTTAGAACCAACACCATCAAATACGACATCACCTTTTGCGTTAATAATCACACTTCCAGCGTCTCCCTTTCCTAGGCTTGCAACAAGTAATGATGCGCTATTAGTGACACTTAAAGAATCAGTATTAATAAAAATTTGTCCTGCTTTTCCTGTCGCTGATTCAAAGACAGCGCTACCTAATCCACTAGATTCCCCATTAATCCCTACTCCATCTATAGATATTTTATTGGCATTAATAGTAACACTGCCTGCGTCACCTCTGCCCCTAGTATGAGCAACTACATTCCCTCCATTTGATACAGTTACAGATGGAGCATTCAAAATAATCGTACCACCCTTACCCATAGCATTAGGAAATACTTGACTGCCGACACCAGAACTGAATCCGGACTTAGTAGGTGAAACACCATCAATGGTAATTGCATCAGTGGTATTGACTTCTATTTTGCCTGCGTCTCCTTCACCAAAAGTATGAGCTACGACGTTAGCACCATTCTTCAAGGACATACGTGCTGCATTAATCGTAATTTGACCACCATTACCTTTACCAAGTATCGCTGCACCCATAACGGTTTCTTGAGGGTTAGTCAATCCATCTAAAGATACATCATCAATAACATTGATTGTGACATTTCCAGCATTTCCTTGTCCTAGATTATTAGCAACTAGTTTTGCTCCATCATCAGTTTGGAGCGAGCGTGCTTGAATGTTTATATTACCAGCATTGCCTACAGTTCTGACTTGACTGGTAATTACAGAATCATTCTTTACCGCAATAGTTCCTTTGGCATCCAGTATTACACCCCCAGCAGGATAATCTGATGGCTGAGAGTTCGTGTTTGTTTCAGCTCGCACGATACTATTATTTAAGACATCGATATTATTACCAGTAATAGAGATAGAACCTGTACCATTTCCATCAGCATTTAATCTGGTGCTATTAATCAGACGAATATCTTGAAAAGCTGAGACTCCTTGATAACCAAGTTTCCAACCAGAGCCGCTGGGTGTTAAAGAAACTGTATTATTTTCAGCAACACTCCCTAATTCTATTCTACCGGAAGGTGCCATCAAATTTCCACCATCTATTGTTACTTTTCCACCCACTAATGCTAGAGTTTTTTCGGGTGAAACGGAGCTACTGCGAGAAAAATCGGTTATATTTCCTGGGTTGGCTCCAAACTGTAAACCGACGGGTACACTAATAGTCAGTAACGGTGAAGTATCATCCTTTGTAGTAGAAAATTTGAATCCATCAGCAAAATTTATGCTAGTTGCCGTAGAACCAATAAAAGAACCACCGATACTTAATTTGGCGTTTTGTCCAAAAATAATACCATTGGGATTCAGCAAAAATAGGTTAGCGTTACCATTAGCACGCAGTAATCCATCAATATTAGAAGCGTTATCACCTGTTACCCGTGAGATAATGTTGCTGATATTTGTCGGATTGTTAAAAAAGGCTTCACCATTTGTCGGGACAGAAAAATTTTCAAAACTGTGAAATAGATTACCAGAGCGAACTGCACCCCCATCAATTCGGAAAACGTTAGAATCTGGTGAGGAAATTTGTGTTCGCTCCCTGGGAGGTAATGTAGCGTCAGGAACGACTTGTGCTAGTGTATTTTTAGTATCACACATGCTCATTAGTATTAGTGGGCATGGTAATAATAGTAACCATCTTCTTTTGTTACTGCTCACAAACTTAATCCTCAAAAATGCAGTAATACATTAAAAACTTGAATAAAGGATACTTAGCAATTGAGGCATTTACTATACAAGGAGAACCCGCCTCCGTAGGTTTCACAGCATTGAAATATTATATTACATTTAACTGTGTGTACTGACTTGTCATGAATTTATTTACAAAACTAAAAACTTTACGTCTAATGGGGGTTTTATTTTTAATCGGTTTTACTATTTCGATTTGGCTCAGCTATGTTCCCCAAACAATAGGACAAGTTAGTAAAGGATTGAAAGCTACTTTTGATACAGACTTACCGACAGTGAATTCGTCGATAATGAGAATTAAAATCGCGCATAAGAAAGATGAATTATCTAGTAAAGCATTAACAGATGTAGTTTTCAAGGGATTAAGATATTATCAAGCAGGAGATTTACCTTCTGCTATTGCGACATGGGAGAGGTATCTTCGACAACTTGGAAATTTACCCAATCCCCCACAAGAAGTTGTCCAAGTGTGGAAGTATTTAACCAGAGCCTATCAGCAAACAGGAAATTTAGATTTAGCCATTAATTACCTTAACCAGCTAATTGCTTACTATCGTCAAGCTGGGAATTTACAACAAGTTGGTAGAATCTTGACTGAGCTTGCTCAAATCTATAGTAGTTTAGGACAGTATAACCGTGCTGTCACAATCCTTTGCAGTCAAAACGTTCAAGATACAACTTGCACAAAAAATAGTGCGATCGCAATTGCGAAAAGTGGGAAAGACACAGCAGGAGAAGCAGCAGCACTGGGAAGTCTGGGAAATACCTTACAGATGAAGGGAGATTACCAAGAATCGTTAAAATATTTTGATAAAAGCCTGAAACTAGCACAACAGGTAGGAAACAAAACTTATATAAGTTCAGCGTTAAATGGCTTAGGCAATACATATGCCAGTTTAGCCAAACGAAACTATAATTATTTAGAGTTTGCAAACAGTGCAGATGATGCTGAAGCGGTAAAACGCTTTACACAGCTAGCCAGCGAAAGCGAAGAACAAGCAATTAAATATTTCCAAAAAAGCCTAGAACTAGCAGAAACCGAAAAAGACATAAATTCGCAAATGCGGTCTCTACTAAATCTAGCAGTATCACAGCACCGCAATTCGCAATACAGCACTCCCCACTCCCCACTCCCCACTCCCCACTCCCCACTCCAAAAAGCGCTAACTTTACTAGAACAACTCCCAGATTCTCGGGAAAAAGCTTTTACTGCAATTAGACTGGCTAATTTATTGCGATGGGTAGAAGAAAAACCAACAAAGTGGAAAAAATTGGAGACTGAACTGACTACTCGCTGTACACAAACCAAAGAAAGAGCTAAAGTATTAACTCTATTAGAAAAAGCCAGCGCAATAGCCGAAAGAATTCAAGATAAACAAGCAGCAGCTTTTGCCTTTGGTCGTTTAGGACATGTGTACGAGTGCGAAGCAAACTACCAAGAAGCACTTAATTGGACACAAAAAGCACTGATACAATCGCAGCAGGAACAAAACCGTTATTTATGGGAATGGCAAAGCGGAAGAATAGCCAAAGCACAAGGCAATACACAGCAAGCAATAATATCTTATGACATGGCAGTACAAACGCTCAAAGATATTCGTAGTGATATAGCCATCGTCGGACGCGATTTACAGCTAGACTTTCGGGAAGCAATAGAACCAATATACCGAGAACTAGCACTACTACAACTACAACAAACATCGCTTTCCAATTCACAATTACCCTCATTATCCTCCTCATCTTCCTCATCCCCCGCTTCCCTCCCCGGTCTACAAACAATTGACGCTCTGAGGGTATCGGAATTACAAAACTATCTTGGTAGCGAATGCACTCTCGAACCAATAGCAAAATCAGTAAATTTAATTGACGAAGAAACCGCTGTCATCAACTCGATTATTTTTGAAGACAGAGTAGCAGTAATAGCAACTTTACCCAATAAAGAAAAAGGAAACCGCTTTTTAGTTAATTGGATTCCCTATAATAAAGAAAAAATTACCATACTAGTAAACAAATTGCGGAGACGACTAGAAAAGCGCTCAGATTTGGCTAATACCTACATAGAACCAGCAAAAACACTTTATGACCTATTGATTAAACCATTTGTATTAGAACTTAATAAAACCCAAACAAAAACTTTAGTATTCGTTCAAGACGGAATATTGCGGAGTATCCCAATGGCTACCCTCTATGACGGTAAAAAATTTTTAGTAGAAAAGTACGCTATCGCCAATAATCCTAGTTTGTCATTAGTTGAGCCAACCCGCTTAAATCCCAATAATTTGCGCGTCCTTGCATTTGGACTGACAGAACCTTCAATAGTCCAAGGGTCTTCGAGTTATAATAAATTTTTTGAAGCTTTATCGAACGTCCGCTTAGAAATTGAACGTATCCTAAAAACAATTCCTGGAGAAGGTCTATATAATGGACAATTTACAAGCAAGCGCTTAGAGCAAGAACTGCAAAATAACGATTTTCCTATTATTCACCTCGCAACTCACGGAAGATTTGGTATTGATGCAAGAGAAACTTTTCTGGTTATGGGTAAGGGAAATGATAAACGAAAGAATAGTAAAGACCCCAAAACAAAAACTGACAAATATAACGAAAAACTCAGCCCAGACCACCTATACCAAATTATCCGTAGTAATCCAAGAGGTAAATCAGTAGAATTGCTAGCTTTGACTGCTTGTGAAACAGCAGCGGGTAGCGACCGTGACGCACTAGGAATTGCAGGGATATCTCTACAAGCAGGAGCCAAAAGTGCCATAGCATCCCTTTGGCAAGTAGACGACCTTGCAACAGCCGACATTATTACCAAATTCTACCAAAACTTGCGTAATGGGACTAGTCGAGCCAAAGCACTACAGCAAGCGCAAATATCTTGGCTTTCGGAACACAAAAAAGAATCAAACCATCCTGGTTACTGGGCTGCTTTAATTTTAGTCGGCAACTGGCTGTAGAGACGCGATTTATCGCGTCTAGATATCGCGTCTAGATATCGCGTCTAGATATCGCGTCTAGATATCGCGTCTAGATTTATCGCATGTGTAAATATTAGCATCAAATTATTAAATCATATTAAATAATATTTAGTTTATTTAGATACATATTCTCATAATTACAGTTTGTATTGGTTCTTTATTTTGTTCCTTCGCTAATGAGGGAACAAACAGTACAGTTCCGGGTAATAATACAATCACATTTGGATTAGCATCATAAATAATTTGCCATTGACTGCGGTTACCATAAAATTTTTCTGCAATTTTTAGTAAACTATCTCCATGTTCTACTGTATAATGCATAGTTATCTCCTTTAATTAATTGAGTAAAGTTGAGCAGAAGGTAATTGTATAATTGCCTTCCATTTTTTTGTGTTACACAGTAATTCTTATGTGTATCCCACCCCACTAATGCAGTTTTCCCGTATCAATTTAAAAATTTGATAGTTTTTTGTAATTGTAGAGACGTTACATGTAACGTCTCCTCCTCCCCCTCCCCACTCCCCACTCCCCACTCCCCACTCCCCAAACTGCATAAGCTGTAAAAACGCCATCTATTACCGTAGTAAGGATAAAAAACTCATTTAGTAGCAGGAGAGCGCAACATGAGCGCATCACCCAGATACTGGAATATTTTGCGGATTAGCTTAGAAAACGAAAAAGAAGGATACAAGTACTGCTTGGTTCCCCCAGCGCAGGAATTTTGCCAGGAGCAAGCTGCGAAGGATAATGAAAATTTACAAATTTCTTTGCTTACCTCTTTCCAGTCCAGAAATTATCAAGGAGACTCAGCTAAACGCGCTAGAGCTGGATTGTGTTTGCGGTGTTACATTTCCCACCCCATACTAAAAGCTTGTAAAAAAATAGATAGTCTTTTCGCTGGAAATAAGTCTTTTTCTTATAGAGACTTGTTACCTTATGTCCTCAACGATGACGGGAAAAGTCTAGTAATTTTGGATGATGATGGCAAAACTCAAGTCATTATTGAAGAAAACGGCAAATCTAAAGCTAGTATTTATAAGTTTTTTTCCATTAAAGTTTTACAAACGTTTAGTAACAATTCTCAGTTTCATATGAGTCTGGATAATTGGACATATTTACAGACCAAACAGAATCAAGATATTAAAGAATTTTTATCAGAATTTGGATTTAAAAATCTGAGTGAATGGGCACTATTAAATAGAGTTAGAAGCAGACAATTACAACGTTTGTCATCGCGTTCGCGTCATTTAATAGAAACTTTTCATGCAGTTTATCGTCGTGATAGAATTTCTACGAAAAATATAGGAATTAAAAGATGTCCTGACCCTTCTTTTACACAACAACAAGAAATGCTAAATCTTTTGCAAAAACGTGAGGTAACAATTAAGAGTAATACAGAATTAATTCATGAGCTAAAATTGGTAGCAAGAGAATTACGGCAATTTGATATTTGGAGCTATAGAGAAACTTTAGAAACATATGACCAAAATTCTGAAAGTTTTCATATTCGGACTGATTTACCAACTACTTCTATAAATGAATTAGACATCGAACAACGAGAATTACTCTTGTTTATTAACGAGCAACTCCATTTGAGTTTAACTAACGCAATAGAAAAAGAGATAAAATCTCGCATTAGTAATTTGCAAAAAAGTAAAAAATATGTTCCTTTTGCCACGAGGTTTATTTTTGGATTACAAATGTATTACTGCAAGGGGATGTCCTTAAAGGATATTGCTCCTAAACTAGAGATGAGTAGCTGGGACCAAGCACGACGAGTGCTAAATCCTGGAGAAATTTTAAGTAATGTCCGCGCTTTCACAGTGCAAACAGTTTTGGAAAAAACTTTGGAAAAAGCCCATGAAAAAGGTTTAACAGAAATTCCACCGAACCCAGATTACCTGAAAAATTTAGCTGAGCAAATCGAATCATTTGTGGACGCTGAAATATTCCAAGAAGCAATAGAAGAAATTCGAGCAGGCAAAAGCAGGTATATGGAAAGTTTATATGCTCAAAAGCTTCGCGATTATTTGAAGAAAGAAGAAGAAAGAGCAAAAAAATAAGAGGGGAAAAAACTCTTTACTGAAAAAATTTAAGCTTCAGTTATCTTCTTTCTTCTTCTTTGTCCCTTTATCCTTTATGAATTATGCAAAAAATTCCTATTTATTCTCAAGACTTTCGACTGATGCATTCGGAAACAATATTCCTGGAAGCAGAACATTTAGAACGAGTAAAAGATATGTCTGAAAAGGCTAGTGGTGCAGCGGAATTAACTTGGCAACAGTATTTGAATTTACTAGCATTAATCGGTTTAGAGGACTGGTTAAGTAGTCGAATTAAACAAAAAACATTAAATCGAGATGTCAAAACTTCGGAGTTAGTTGGTTATGTTCAAAGAGGAGATTTTAAATTTTGTGTCATAGCAACAGAACATCTGTTGGATGAAATTGTAGATATACCTTATGATTCTATATATCAGCCTGAACTAGCGGCTCACTTTTATGTGGTGATTGAAGTATTAGAAGAAGACGAAGGAGTAATAATTAGGGGATTATTGCGTCATGATGAACTCGACAATTATTGCCGAGGAGCAAATTTACAACAGAAAGCCGATAGTTTATATCAAATACCTTTGTCAGCATTTGATGTTGAAGTAAATCATTTGGTATTTTATTGCCGATATATTGAAGCTACCGCAATTCCTTTACCAATATCATCAGTATATAAAATATTGGAACCAATGGTAGTCCAGCGACTTAAAACAAATACAACGAAATTAAGTTGGTGGCTACAAGATATATTTGATGAGAGTTGGTTGACGATTGACGAGCTTATAAACCCACAGGCAAATTTAGCATTTAGCACTAGAAGTATTGCTACAGGTATCCGGAAGGGTAAACTGATTGACTTGGAAGTACAACTTGGGAATCTAACCGTAGCACTATTAGTTAATATTATTGAAAGTACGGATGACAAACTGGGTGTTTTAATACAGTTACATCCAACTAGTGGAGAAAAATATTTACCAGCTAATCTCAAATTAAGTTTAATTTCTAAAGCAGGGAAAAGGCTTAATGAGGTATCTTCAAGAATTCAAGATAATTATATTCAACTCAAACCATTTAGAGGAGAAGTTGGAACGGTTTTTAGTATTGAAGTCAGCTTAGGAAATATTCAAGTTAATGAGTCTTTTGAAATGTAATACCATTTGGTATTTTATGGTATTTTGTAATAGTGATTATCATGCTTTCACTTAGTTTTAACTTTTTCTTTTCTCATGTTCTCTCTTAATACCTGTGGCTCGCAACCACAGGTTTTTTTTATTTTTTAGCATTGAAACCAAGAACCTAACCCCTAACCCCTTGCCTATAAGGGAAGAGGAATAAGAAAATATAGGTTTGGAGAGGAGCCTGGTGTATATATTTAGACTATCCAAACATCCTCTAAAAAATAATTTATACACGAATTGAATATAATTAATTACATTATCTATATTTAATACTAGTAAACCAAATTAGATTACAACTATTTCTTTAGGATGAGTACAAAAAGAATATTCTCTATATAATAAATAGAGATAATGAGGAAAATAACAGTTAAGAAAGTCGTAACTGTATGTACTGACAGAAGTGGACTGTTATTAGCCGACTATTTGCTTACTATATTGATTATTCGTAATCAAAATGCAAATTGATTTATTTAGAATCGCATCAGCAAAAAAGAAACATATGTCAGAGGATAAATATTGGAATTATACTGGTAAGTATAAATCTTTTAATGACCCAATTTTTTTAAAAATTTTGTGCGAAAGTGATAGTAAATGGAAATTTTATTTAAAAGAAGAGTTTTTTTATAATTATGATGAAAAGCAACCAGAAGAAGAACAAAAACCAAAAGAGACGAAAGAGCAAAACATTAAATTTCGTATATTTATTGTGGGAGTGATTACATTATTTAGTTTGTTTATCTATATTAAAGAGACTCAAATTTATCATATATTAAATGAGTGTAGAAAAGATTCTATAGGAGTTAAAAAATAAATACCAAATGTTATGTTGTAGAGACGTGAAAGACGTGACATGTCACGTCTCTACAAATTACCAAGTTACATAAGGTAATTTAGCTGCAGTAGCACGAATTTGTGATTGTTGTGCAACTAACTGTCCACAAGCATCCCAAGTCCCACAAACAAACATATTTCTTGCTCCTTCACCTATAGAAACAGCAGCGACAAAATCACCACATTGCACTTGCATGGATTCCATATTTATCGTCATCGAAGCCTGAGGATTATTTGTCAAAATCTCTTGCAATTTTTTGATAGTAGCTCCATCCGCAGTCAAACAGGGAACCCCCATTGCGACACAATTACCAAAAAATATTTCCGCAAAGCTTTCACCAATGAGCGCATTAATTCCCCATTTTGCAATCGCTTGGGGTGCGTGTTCTCGTGACGAACCACACCCGAAATTACGATTCACAACCAAAATTTTTGCCCCCTCAAATTGGGGTTGGTCAAAAGCATGTTGACCTTTAAGTGCTGCTCGGTCGTCTTCAAAAGCATGTTCTCCCAACCCATCGAAGGTAACACAGCGTAAAAAACGCGCAGGGATAATACGGTCGGTATCTATGTCGTCACCCGTCAAAGGTATACCGCGTCCGGAAACAGATTTTACTTCGCTAACCATAAAATTACTCTACCTAATAAAAGTTTTTCTTACTCCCCCTTCCCTTATAGGGAAGGGGGTTGGGGGGTTAGGTCTCTAATTCAATAATTCCCGCACATCCGACACTTCCCCACTGACTGCAGCAGCAACAACCATCGCGGGACTCATAAGCAGAGTGCGACCAGAAGAAGAACCTTGTCGTCCTTTAAAATTACGATTGGAAGAAGAAGCACTAATTTGGCGTCCTTGGAGTTTATCTGGGTTCATTGCCAAACACATGGAACAACCAGCTTCACGCCATTCAAACCCAGCTTCGGTAAAAATTGTATTTAATCCCTCCGCTTCCGCTTGTTTTTTCACTCTTTCGGAACCTGGAACCACAAAAGCTTTTACACCTTGGGCTACATGACGACCTTTAGCTATTTTTGCTGCTTCTCGTAAATCACTGATACGTCCATTGGTGCAACTACCAATAAAACAGACATCAATTTTCGTCCCTTTGATAGATTGACCGGGTGCTAAATCCATATAATGGTAAGCTTCTTCGGCGATAAATCTATCTTCTTCCGGTAGTTGTTCAGGTGTGGGTATTACTTGGTTGACTCCAATACCTTGACCAGGAGTGATACCCCAAGTAACAGTGGGAGGAATATCAGCAGCGTCAAACACAACAACATCATCGTATTCCGCATCTGTATCGCTCTTTATAGAATCCCACCAAGCAACCGCTTTATCCCAGTCATTATCTTTGGGTGCAAAGTCTTTACCTTTAAGATAATCGTAAGTTATTTTATCGGGATTAACATAGCCACATCTCGCACCACCTTCGATGGACATATTACAGACCGTCATTCGTTCATCCATGTTCATGTTCTCGAAAGTAGAGCCAGCATATTCATATGCGTAGCCAACACCACCTTTTACACCCAAGGTGTGGATAACATGTAAGACAACATCTTTAGCGTAAACACCCGGTCGTAAAGCACCGTTAACTTCGATTTTGCGGACTTTTAATTTTGATAGCGCTAGAGTTTGGGAAGCCAAAACATCTCGCACTTGAGAAGTACCAATACCGAAGGCTATAGCACCAAAAGCACCATGAGTAGACGTGTGACTATCACCACAAGCAATTGTCATTCCTGGCTGTGTAAGTCCCTGCTCTGGGGCAATTACGTGGACAATACCTTGATTTCCAGAACCGATATTGTAAAAAGTAATACTGTTATCCTTGCAGTTTGTTTCCAACGCCTGCATCATTTCTTCAGCCAAAGTATCAACAAACGGACGTGCTTGATTATCCGTGGGGACAATGTGGTCTACTGTGGCAATTGTACGTTCAGGAAAAATTACCTTTAAACCCCGCTCCCTCAACATAGCAAAGGCTTGGGGACTGGTAACCTCATGAATTAAGTGTAGCCCAATAAAAAGTTGCGTCTGTCCGGAGGGAAGTATACCAACTGCGTGTAAGTCCCATACTTTATCAAAAAGTGTGCCTTTGCTCATACGTCGATTCACCCGAAAGCCTTGGAGTACTTTATATTATCAAAAATTTTGCATTGTTTGGGGAATGGGGAGTGGGGAATGGGGAGTGGGGAGTGGGAGATAAGGGGAGTAATTGCTAATTGCGAACTGCGAATTGATAATGGGGGTTTTTTGTTTTTAAACAGTATCGAAACATAGTCCAAGGTTATTAAGATTAGATTAAATTAAAGAATCGGGGTAGCTTTGAAAAATAAAATCAGTCTCCAAGCTAAATCCAGCATCATAAATTGTTTTTTGGGACAAGTATTTATGAATACTAGTGAATTAATAGCTCGATATGCATCGGGGGAAAGAAACTTCCACAGTGCGGAGTTGCCAAAAGCAGACCTAGGGGGAGCAAACTTAGCAGGAGTATCTTTTAGTGCAGCAAATTTAATTAAAGTTAATCTTAGTGGTGCTAATTTATATCGAGCGAATTTTTCTGATGCTGTCCTCAGTGGTGCTAATTTGTCTCAAGCAGCGATGGCAAAAACTAATTTTAATGAATCAGATTTAAGTGGTGCTTCCATGAGAGGTGCGGATTTACGAGATGCTATGTTGCATATGGCATCGCTCAATGCTGCTGATTTACAAGGTGCTAACTTAAGTGGAGCTAAAATGAGCGGTGCGAGAATGTGGAAAGCTGACTTAAGAGGAGCTGATTTAAGTGGAGCTGATTTGACTGATGCTAATTTGAGCGAAGCCGATTTAACTGGTGCTAATACTAATGATACAGATATGAGTGAAGCTTTTCTTACAGGAACAATTATGCCTGATGGTACGGTTCATCCGTGATAATTGGTAATTACCAATTACCAATTACCAATTACCCATCAACACTTTTAAAAAGTTTCTCCCAATCAATGACTGGTGGTCTAGTTCCTTTATTTATTATCTCGAATGCTAAGCCGGAAGTGTTGGAATAAAAAATACTTTCTACACAGGCTGCTGCAATATCAATACGGCTGGTTTGTCCTGATAGTTTATCTCCGGTTCCTAGAACTACATCTAATTTAGCGTCTGTTTTTGCTTTTATCAAAGTATTTAGGTCGTATGAAGTGTAGGGACCGTCGATTAATTGTCCTGGACGAATTATTGTGTAAGGTAATCCAGAGGTAACCAGAGCTTCTTCACCTTTTTGTTTTGCATTAAGTCCACCAAATGCATTGAGAATATTATAAGGAAATGCATCTTTTCTTAAAACTCCAGCGGAAGATATAAATACAAATCGCTGCAAATTTTGGGGTGCTGCTGCTATTAAGTTAATTACACCTTGTGCGTCTGCTTTTTCTGGACTATTTTTTGCTTTAGCAATACTTGATTTTGGGTCTAAGAAGATTGGAACCCATTCAAATAAATTCGGGTTTTGCTCAAATTCCCATCTCTCGGAAGGAAATGCAGTTGTACCACTAGCACAAATTATGTGGGTAATGTCCTGCGTCGCTTTTGGAAGGGTTGCTGCGTCGCGTATGTCACCAACAACAATTTCCACTTTATCGTTAAACATGTTTTGGGCTTTGGCTGCACTTCTTGTTAAAGCGCGAACTCGCAAGCCTTTTTCTAGCAGGTTAGCGACAACTAATTGTCCCACACCACCTGTTGCACCTGCTACTAACACGATTTTGTCGTTTGACATTTCTGTATAGCTCATAACTTTATTTTTTTGTTTATCTATTCACATATTAGTAGAGACGCGATTAATCGCGTCTCTACTTTTTGGGTGGGGTATTCAAAATTGTGGAATTACGAGTGACGCAGCATAGATTTGTTTAGCCTGCTGTTAGCCCCAAAGAGATGCACCTAATTTGTCCCAAGTTTTAATACCAACAATACCGTCTGCGACTAAGCCGTATTCTCGTTGGAAGTTTCTGACTGCTGTGTCTGTGTAGTCCAGAAAACTACCAGAAGCTAAATCTCTGTTCAAATAATTTAGGGAAATCAAAAGATTTTGTAGCAATCTTACTGCACTACCTGAATCACCTCTTTTTAAAGTGGGTAATTCTCTTGTTGCGGTTGCTTGGACTTCTGTTGACATGGTTATCTCCTTAATTTATCTATGTTTCTGAAGCCTTAACCATTGTTTTAATAGGCTTCAGTTTCATTCACATCTATCTACATACGGAGACTTTATTTTTCCTGAAAGAATCAAAAATATCATCCTTTAAAGAATGGTGATTAGATATTGCGTTCTAGGTTAAAATTTTTCTCTGACGGTATAAAACTCCCTGTTCCTGGCAAGTGGGGAAGGGGGTTGGGGGGTGGGGTTGATAGCAGGTTACCAATAAATTTATGACACCCAAAAACTATTGAGCTAAAATTAGACTGTAGTTTCTGGATGTCAGCCTTCATTTATGACAGACCCTTCTAGCTCAGCTTCAGCTTCTCTAGAATTGCTGCTTCATGAAATTGAGGCAACTCCTAGAGAATATTGGGTGGATTTGCTGGAAACCTTACGCCAGTTTAGAGAAAAAATTTCATCAAAAACTCCATTGATTGTTAATGCTGAGCAAGCCAAGAAAAATCAAGCAGCAATAGATTTATTAGACTCTTGGCTTGATGAAAGTGAAGATGCGTCCGAACATCAACAAGCTTGGGATTTTTTGAAAGCTACCCTTGATGAAGACCGTTTGTCTAATCGTCCGTTATTTCCATGAGTCGTTTGATTTTGCTGGACTCTGGTCCACTGGGAATGGTAACAAATCCCAAAGCTACAGGCATTACCCTTGATTGTCAATTATGGCTAAAATCCCTCTTGCGCCAGGGAGAAAAGTTTGCCATTCCCGAAATTGCTGATTATGAGGTGCGTCGTGAACTCCTTCGAGCAGGTTTGTTACGCAGCTTGCATCGGCTTGATAATTTGAAGCAAACTCTCGAATATATCCCGATTCAGACAGATACGATGCTGCTAGCAGCTAGATTGTGGGCGGAAGCTCGGCAAACCGGGCAGCCTACTGCGGATGACAAGGCATTGGATGGGGACGTTATTTTATCCGCTCAAGCCCGTATTCTTTGTGATGATACGACAGAGGTAATCGTTGCAACAACAAATGTAGCTCATCTGTCCCGGTTTATTACAGCATTGGATTGGCAATCCATTGAGTAAATAAATACGAGCAGATAATTAATTCTCTGCGACAGGGGATATCTATTTTGCTGTGCATGAGTTCAGTATGCCTGTAAATAGTGATATATGTGACTTAAATACATAGAATTTACAGCTTTGAGGGGACTCATGATACATAAAATGCAAAATATAAATTTACTTTGTAATTGGCTTACATTTAGTCTTTTGGTATTTAGCATTACACCAGTCCACGCTCAAATTACTCCCGACAATACTTTAGGTGCAGAAAGTTCTCGCATTACACCGAACGTTTTAATTAATGGCTTAAATGCAGAGAGAATTGACGGTGGTGCTCAGCGTAATAACAACCTTTTTCACAGCTTTAGTCAATTCAATATTAATGATGGGCAAAGAGTATATTTTGGCAATCCCTCTGGAGTAGATAATATTCTAACGCGGGTCACTGGTGGTCAAATATCAAATATCTTGGGGACTTTGGGAGTTGATGGGACAGCTAATTTATTTTTAATTAATCCATCAGGTATTTTATTCGGAGAAAATTCTCGCTTAGATGTGCGTGGCTCTTTTGTGGGAACAACAGCAAATGGGGTGCAGTTTGGTTCCCAAGGATTTTTCAGTGCTACTAATCCAGAAGCTCCGGCATTATTGACGATTAATCCTTCAGCATTATTGTTTAATCAAATAAATTCAGGGACTAATTCGGGGACTAATTTAGGGACAATTACCAATCGCTCCCGTCCAAATGCTACCACAGATGCAGCAAATAGCTCCTCGTTTTCTCCGCAACAGGGAAGCCGATTTTTAGTGGGTGGAGATATTACATTTGATGGGGGAATATTTGCAGCAGTAAGCAATCGCTTGGAATTGGGTGCAGTTAAGGGAGTTGGAGCGGTTGGGTTAATTGGTAGTGGTAACGAAATGCGTTTAAATTTCCCTGAAGGTTTTCAGTTAGGGGATATCGCACTGCAAAATAATTCCTTTGCATTCACAACAGAGGGTGGTGCAATTACTGTTCATGCTCGCAATCTGAGCTTAACAGGAAATAGCTTTATTAGTTCAATTCTTGGTAAGGCTGAAGGTACACCAGGTGTTCCATCTGGGGATGTTGTCATTAATGCCAAGGATACTGTAACCCTAGATAATAAAAGTTCCATAGGTAATAAAGGTTTTGAAGATTCCTTGGGCGATACGGGAAATGTTACTATTAATGCCCAGTCGATTCGTCTTAATAACAGCAGTCTAATTGCCACAAATGGTCAGAAAAATCGAGGAAATGTTTCCCTGAATGCAACTGAAGACATAACGTTAGATAATACTAGTTTAGTAACAAGCTTTGGAACCCGAACTTCAATTGGTAAGGCTGGCGATATTAGCCTCACTGCTCGAAGAATTAATTTGAGCAACAGCGCGTCGATTAATTCTGGTAATATTGGGCAAGGGCAAGGCGGAAAGACGACTCTGGAAGCTCAAGATACTGTTTCCCTATCCAGTAAGGCTGGCATTTACAGTGGTTCTGGAGCATCAATTTTTGGTGGTGTTAATCGCGAAGCATCTGGTGATATTGAAATTAAAGCCAGAAGTCTTTCTCTTGATGCTGACACCACTATTAGCTCTACGAATTTTGATGAGGGTCGTGCTGGGGATATTCAAATTACCACCAAAGACTCTATATCTCTGGATGGTGCGACTATCACATCTGGTACAAGTGGTTCTGGTGAAGGAGGGGATATTCAGCTACAAACACGAACCCTGAATCTCTTTAATGGTGGAACTATTGGTACGCAAACGAACGGACAGGGGAACAGTGGAAATTTACTTATTAACGCTTCTGATTCTGTCGGTTTGAGTGGCTCAACAACAATTAGTCTGCAAGACGGAAAAAACTTTATTATAGGAAGCAGCATCGCAACAAGTGCTCTTGGTTCTGGCAAAGGTGGGCAATTAAGTATTAATACTGGACGTTTGAGCATTCGTGATGGTGGGAATATAAGCACATCCGTAGGTATTGGTAAGCCCGGTCGAGGAGGAGATTTAAGTATTAAGGCAACAGACTCAGTAGAAGTAGTTGGTTTTATACCCAATACTGGCTTAGTCAGTGGTATTCGGACTTCAACCCTTGGCTCTGGGGATGCTGGAAGCTTGAATATTACTACTCCTCGTTTAAGCGTTCGAGAAGGAGGAACCGTCAACACGGCGACTGCTACCAATGATAGTAGCGGAAGGGGTGGTAATTTAATAATCAATGCTTCTGACCTAGTTGAGGTTGCTGGTCTTTCTCCAGACGGTAAATTTGTCAGTGGTATATCTTCTGGCACTTCAGGGTTTGGTGATGCTGGAAACATGACAATTAACACGGGTCGTCTTAGTATTGGTGGTGGTGCGCTCGTTGAAACGGGTACTCGTTCGGGAAGCCGAGGACTGGGTGGTAATTTAACCGTGAATGCCTCTGAATTTGTGGAAGTTGTAGGTACTGGTAATGTTTCAGAAAATCAATTTCCTGGTGTGCTATCAACGTCAACTAGCGGAAGCGGAAATGCAGGTAATCTTACTATTAACACACCTAAACTCAGTGTTCGGGATGTAGGAATTATAGAAACAACGGCAAATTCTGGAAGTACAGGTCAAGGTGGTAATTTAAGCATTAACGCTTCTGACTTTGTTGAAGTATTGGGTACTTCGACCGATGGTAAATCTTCCAGTACCATAACAGCTTCTACATTCGCCTCCGGGAATGCTGGTAGTATAAATATTACTACTAATCGTCTTAGTGTTGGCGATGGGGGATTTATCTCCACAGATGCACGTGAAGGAACTACTGGTCAAGGAGGTAGTTTAACAATCAACGCTTCAGATGTGGAGATTAGGGGCAAATCCCCAGAGGATATATTTAATAGCTCTCTGAGTACGAGTTCTTTTGGTTCTGGTAATGCAGGACAATTAAATATAACAACTAATCGACTCAGTATTAGTAATGGATATATTTCAACAGCCACAAATGGTTCAGGAAGAGGTGGTGATATTGATATTAACACTAGGGAATCTGTGGAAATTCTAGCAAACCCCACCGATACAGACATGGCTGACGCAATATTTACATCAACTAGTGGTTCAGGTGATGCTGGCAATTTGAATATTCGCACCCAACGTTTAAATATCCGTAATGGTGCCTTCGTGGGAGCAGGTACAACACCTAGTAGTACAGGGAAAGGTGGTAATATTTTAATAAATGCTTTTAATTCTGTTGATGTTACTGGTTCATCAAATGATGGTCGCTCGCAAAGTCTTATCTCCGTTCGTAGCCGAGGTGAGGGACAAGCTGGAAATATCACCGTCAATTCTCCGCTTATCAGCCTCCGAAACACAGGTGCAATTAATGCTGAATCTTTTGCCAATGATGGCGGTAACATAGAAGTCAATGCAAATGTATTACTATTGCGTCGCGGTGGTAACATTTCAGCGACAGCAGGCAATGACCAAGCAGGGGGAAATGGTGGCAATATTAACATTAACGCTGAGGTAATTGCCGCAGTCGAAACTGAAAACAGCGATATATCAGCCAATGCTTTCCAAGGACAGGGTGGAAACATCAACATAAATACTCAAGCGATTTTTGGCATTGTTCCTGCAGCTTTCCCTACCCTCAAAAGCGATATTACAGCAAGCTCAAAATTGGGAATCCAAGGACAAGTCACCATCAATCAACCCAATGTGCAAGACCCACAAACAGTAGTAGAATTACCAGAACCAAACACAGATGCTAGTAACCAAATAGCCCAAGTTTGTCCAAAAGATTCCACTGGTAAGCTTTTGGGTGAATTTTATATAGTTGGACGCAAAGGTAGCCTACCCCCATCGCGTTTTGAACCACTTGCTGGCACTCCCAGCTTAAGCCCCCTAGCGACATTAGACGCTGATTCCAGCACAGATTCCAACAAAATCGCCAGCACATCCCCAATTCCCAAACTAGCACCCAACGAGCCAACACCAATTGTGGAAGCGCAAGGCTTTCTCAAAACCCCTGATGGTCAGGTTCACCTTGTAGCCCAAGCAGCATCAGCAACACCCTACACTCCCACCTCCGCAAAAAGTTGCCCTTAGGGAACTCGGAATAAAAAAATCTTCATTACTTTAACTTATTGTGGGATGGACTTCCAAAGCTCCCTCACCCTTCCAAGGTGGGGAGATTTGTGTGTACACGGTAGCTTACGGATACAGGGAGAGGTCTGGAAAGGGGTTTTTTCTTTTCTGGAGATGTCTAGTAGTTCTTAACCCTAATCAAATAGAATGTCTACTATGATAGAAGACGAAGCTTAAATGCATTTAATTTCAATTAGTAACCTCCGTGCTGATGCAGGTCAATACCCAGATGCCAAAAAGCAAATTGATGATTGGTATGCAACTGTTAAAAGCGCAGAATGGGATAATCTGGAGGATGTTCGTAAAATTTACCGAGATGCTGAAGCTGTTAGTAATTTTACGGTATTTAATATAAAAGGTAATGCCTATCGCTTAATTGTTGGTATTGACTACGAACATCAAGTGCTTTATTACAAATATTTTCTCACCCACGCCGAGTACAATAAAAATAAATGGAAAAATGACCCTTACTTTTGACCAAAGCGCCTACTGTAATCTTTTAGCTGAAGTTGTTCCTGTCGCTATTGAGACGGAGCAACAGTATCAGCGTCTTTTAAAAGTTGTTGAAAATTTAACTTTCAAGAAGAATCGTACGCTGGAAGAAAAAGCCGTACACAAGTTGTTGGTAATACTAATTGAAGCTTATGAAGCACAGAATTACCCAATGGATAAGTCCGAACCTCATGAAATCCTCCAACACATTATGGAAGCCAGTGGAACGAATACTTCAGACTTAGTAGGCATTATTGGTAGCGATAGTATAGTTTCCGAAGTGCTAAACGGTAAGCGTTCTATCAGCCAAATGCAAGCTAAAGCATTAGGTAATTATTTTAAGGTTACTCCTAATTTATTTCAATAAATAAAAAAAGCAACTCCACCATCGCGTTTCGAGCCACTTCCAGGAACACCCAGCTAAAATCTAGGGTGTTTCCTTTATACCATTTTACTTGTTTCGCCTTCAGCATAGATGCCCTCTGCCCTCTGCCTTCTTTGGTCATACCCCTGAACTACTAACATTACCACCATCGTCAAATAGAATGAATCTCCTGCAACATTATTTGCGCCAGAAAATGTTGTAAGGTTTGAAAATACATATCAAATTAACTTCAGGGTAACAACAAATAAACAGAAAGAAAGAGAATAAAAATATTTCTAAAGAAGGAGGAATTAATTGTAACAGAAAGTTTACAAGAAAAATGCATAAAAAGTAAAAAATAAAAAGTTAATAAATTAAAAAATAATCTCCAAGATTTACCCCTCACCTTTAAAAATCTCAAACGCAGTCCATTTCAATGGACTTAAGCTTTCAGACAGGGATTTCAATCCCTGGCTTTTGGGGCTTTTGGGGCTTTTGGGGCTTTTGGGGCTTTTGGGGCTTTTGGGGCTTTTGGAGCTTTTGGAGCTTTTGGAGCTTTTGAATTTTAGAACTTTCAGGAATTTTGTAAATTCTGTCAATTCAGAAAATTCAGGGAATTCTGTAGCTATTAATGACTTTAGAGATGCAAGTGAAATCAGTTTGTTTCAAAAAGGCTATATAATAAATTTTATGTCGAGCAAATTCAGTTCAGAGTTTTCACGGTTCATTACCAGAGGAAATGTTTCTGGCAAAGAGGTTTCCTCATTAGAGAAACCACAAGGCTTAAGTCAAAGCCAAGTCAGAGCGAGACAAAAAGAAGGTAGGACAAATAATGTAAAATTACCAACAAGTCGCTCCTACCTGCAAATATTGCGCGAAAACCTTTTTACATTCATGAACGCAGTTTTCTTAGCAATTAGCTGCGTATTTATCATTCTAGGAAGCCCATCAGATGCTTTTTTTGTAGGAGCAGTCATATTTAGTGGTGCATTTATCAGCCTTTATCAAGAAATTTGGGCAAAGCGAAAATTAGATAAAATTGCGTTACTAACCCGTCCCGTAGAAACCGTAATTCGCGATGGTCAAGAATTTACCATAGAACCAGGGGAAGTTGTCCAAGGAGACATTCTACGCTTACGTCCCGGAGACCAAATTTTAGTAGATGGAGAAATCGTCGGAGATGGACGAGTAGAAATAGATGAATCGTTATTAACAGGTGAATCAGATTTAATTGCCAAAAAAACAGGACAACCCCTTTATTCCGGTAGCTTCTGCGTCAGTGGAACAGCTTATTATGAAGCCCAAAAAGTAGGGAAAGAAACAGTTGCTTATAACCTAATGGTAGCAGCAAGAGAGTTTCGACGAAATTTGACACCATTACAGCAAGAAATTAATGTCATAATTCGCGTACTTTCCTTAATAGTTAGCTGTCTTTGGTTTTTACTGGGCATAAATTTTATTGTTCATCAATATTCAATAGAAGAACTCGTTCAACGCTCAGCAGTAATTGCAGGGTTAATTCCCGCAGGTATTTTAATTACAATTACTCTTGCGTATGTACTAGGAGCAGTACAGATGCTGGGGAAAAATGTTTTAATTCAACAAACTAACGCAGTCGAATCATTAAGTCATGTTGATGTCCTCTGTCTCGATAAAACGGGAACACTGACAAATAACTATATGACATTAGAAAATATTTATCCTCTGGAAATCAGCGAATCAAAATTACGTCAACTCATAGGTAATTATGCAGCTAGTACCAGTTCAGGCAATCGGACTATCGAAGCCATTTTGACTGCTTGTCCCAATGCAATTCTACCAGTGAAAACAGAAGTACCTTTTGCCAGTGCGAGGAAATGGAGTGCTATAGTCTTTGATGACTCAGAAAAAGCAGGTACTTATATTTTAGGCGCTCCAGAAACACTATTTTCATCTGTGACTTTAGACAATATTCATCAAAATTATATTCAACAGCAAGTGAACCAAGGATTGCGTGTTCTTTTGTTCGCTTATAGTCCAAAAGTTATTAACTTTGATGGAAATTTTGATGGAAATCACCCTCCTCGCTTACCGAGTAATTTAATCCCATTAGGTATTCTTAGTTTCGCACAACAATTGCGTCCTTCCGCTCGTGAAACACTACAAGGTTTTGTGGAAGCAGGAATTGCAGTCAAAATAATTTCTGGTGATAATGCCGATAGCGTTGCTCAACTCGCTCAGCAAGCAGGATTTAGCGAGGAAATTAAGCTTGTTTCCGGTCAACAATTAGAGACAATGAATAGTGCTGAATTTGCTAGTGCTGCAATTGAAAATAATGTTTTTGGACGTGTAACACCAGAACAAAAGGGAAAAATAATCAGAAGTATTAAGAATGCTGGACATTACGTAGCCATGATTGGTGATGGGGTAAACGATATTTTATCTCTGAAACAAGCAAACTTAGCAATTGCAATGGAAAGCGGTAGCAAAGCAACCAGAGCAATTGCGGATATTGTCTTATTAAAAGATTCTTTTGAAGCCTTACCAGAAATCTTTGTACAAGGGCAAAAAATCCGTAATGGTATTCAAGATGTTTTTAAACTGTTTATTACACGTTTATCTTGTGTCACACTACTGATTATTGCTAGTGCATTGGTAACGGATTACTTCCCTTTGAGAAATAAACATAGCGCAATTGTATCCCTAATTAGTTTAGGATTGCCTAGTACATTTATTCCAGTTTGGGCAAAACCTACCATACAACCTCAAAAAAGTCTTATTCGCTCGATGGTTAATTTTGTAGTACCTGCAATTTTAAGCATCACCTTTGTTTCTTTAGGAGTTTATTTATTTTATTTTCTGAAAAGTATTCCCAATCTACCCATAGATATTACAAGCACCGAGTTAAAATATCAAGTGCCTCGCACTGCATTAGTAACGATTTTGGTATTTTGCCAATTAATGTTAATTTTGTTTCTTAAACCTCCGACTACAGCATGGGTTGCTGGGGAACGTCTGAGTGGTGATTGGCGTTATTCTGTGTTAGCTTTTTTGTTGTTGATAGTTTATTTTTTAATTTTATTAATTCCAGCAATCCGCGACTTTTTTGAGCTATCTTCACTTGCTGGCATTGATTATTTATTTTTAGGATTAGTAGCTTTAGTTTGGTCTTTGACGGTACGCTGGATGTGGCGTAATAATTTTTGGCAGAAAATGATTGGCAACAGATTATAAACGGATATAGCGGATGGGTTGTCAGTGAGAAGTAATATTTTGGCAACAGATTATAAACGGATATTTATTATTTAATCCCACAGATAATTCATCCGCTACATCCGTTAGCGAAGCATCCGTTGCCTATCTTTTCGGTGCTAATACAAACAAAGCATCATATTGGTCGCGCTCTTTGCTAGTAGAAGTAGTAGCACTAATGCTATAAACTGAACCCATAGCTTTCTTAAATATTTTAAAATTTTCATCTTGATATTGGGGTGGTAAAAAGCTGTAGCCCCATGATAATAGTGAACCCATGTTCATGTAAAAATATCCGTTATTTGGACTAGGTAAAGAATTAGTAGCGGTGGTAAAATTATAAGTAGAGTTTAAGGCTATTTTTGGCTGTGGAACCAAATCTTTTATTGCTCCCAAGCCAGTTGTGAGAATTAAAGTATCGTCATCTATCCAGCTATATGCAAGTAAGCTAGTTGCAGAATCTCCAGCCATATCCCAACTAGTGACTGCTTTACCTTTAATATTACTATTGCTCACTCCTACCATTCCCACAGAAAAGGATTTGATGAATTTTTCTAACTTTTTCAAAGTCGCTTCTGCTGCGGTTTTGTTACTTGTTTGTATTGTGAGACCTACACCCAAATTCATATTAGAACTGAACATATTAAATGCTCCTCCTTTTGTTGGATAAAGGAAGAAAGCAAATTCTCCGTCCATCCATCCCATGATGTCACGGTCGAAATCTAAATTTAAGTTAGTTTTAACAAAATTACGGAATTCTTTTAGTCCTTTTTTTCCTTCCGGTATGTCATCAAAGGTTTTGACTAAACTTTGCCACCCACCGTTGATATTACGACCAGTAAGGCTAGAATAAGTCGCAGCAGGCATTCTACCCAAAACTTTTTCTTTTTTTACGTTTTTCTTTGCTTTGCTGGGGTCACGGTTAGCTTGAATTTGTACCCGTAGTCCTTCTGGTTGTAATGCTACTGACGAGCTAAGGCTAACAAATTCTTCTAATTTTTTCGGGTCTATAATATCTGTTGCTGAAGGAGGAAGAGAAAAACTGGGGTCTTTAGCAATATCTTTGATTAAAGCCAAAAATGTTTGAGGGTTTTGGTACATTCTAAATAGTACTTTCCCTGCTGGGGGGTTAGCAATTGCCTCCTGGAATTCTAATTTTTCAGCAAGACTTGTTGTATCTATTTCTTGAGAATTATCAATGATTCGTTCAACGGATTTAGCGCTTGTACCAAAAATAATGTGTCCTGACATCAAAGCAATCGCAGAATTATTCGCTTTATCCTTTCTATTTCGCAAAGTCGTCAAACTTGAGATAGAGTCTGCTTCTGTTTGCTGATTTCTGGGTATTGGCTTAGTAGAAAGTCTAGGTAGGGAACCTGTTTTCATTTCTAAGATTGTGGTTCCTTTGTATTCTCGTTGGGTTACTCGTTGTTCGTTTGAGCGAAATTGACTTAATAATGTTTGAAAGCGTGTCTCATCTTTCAGTGGAACTATCATTACGTAGCTGGAGTCTAAGTCAATAGTTCCTTTTCCGACTTTTGGTAGAAAAGCAATTGCAGCTTGTTCTCCTAACCAAGGTTGTATCTGGGTTGCAAAATCAAAACCTTGAGGAGGTAAAGATTCACTTATTGCTTCCCAAGCCATATTGAAAATTTGGAAGCGACCTAAAGTTTGCCAAGTTTCCGGAGTTGTATCTATGAATCCAACTAATGGAGCATTAAAAGGTAATAACTTTGCAATCTCAGCAATGGATAATGGTTGTGAACTGGGGCTATTAAGATTTTGAGTCCCGTTTGATGTTATCTTTCCTTCAGTTATTTGATTTGAATTACTTGATACTTGAGATTGCGACTTTAAAGTACTACCTACATTAGCCGCTTGAGCTATTGGTGAACACAGAACCAAGCTTAAGGCTGCTGCTGTCCCCCCCTTAATAAGTGATTTCATGATATCTCCTTTGTTACCTTTCTCTCTTGTCCTAACACATAAAAGATACAAATAATATTAGTTTTTATACTTAGAGAGTAAATGAAATAAACGTGAAGATGGGTCAAAACTTAACAATTTGTTGACTGATGACTGTTGACTGGTGACTGATGATTAATGACTTTTGACTCATAACTGTCGATTGTTAACTCCCATTCTATAGATAGAAGATAATATTACTCATAACTTTTAGATTATAGATATAGCATTATTAAATAATTTGTGAAATCTTTTAAATGATACCTTTGATAGTCAACAGTCAACAGTCAACCGTCAACAGTCAACCGTCAACCGTCAACAATAAATGAAAACATCAAAGTCAACACGAGGACAACTAGAACGCTGTCTCACACAACGTATACAAGCATTATATTTTGAAGAATTGGGTAAGCGACCCAATAAGATAACTTGTCAGTTTTTCGATGAAAAACTTGCTATCGTTTTAGAAGAAATTCTTACTCGTTCAGAAGAATTTTTACTGGCTAATGAGTGTGTCACTTTAGTGGAAGAAATGCGCTCACAAATCGACGAAGCTATGAAACCTCAATTAGCTAATCTGATTCAAGAAATAGTTGGAGTAACTGTTAGTTCAGTTCTTACAGATACTGATTTAAATACAAAAACTTCGGGTATTATTGCTTTACTACACGAAACACCTCCTGTTCGTGATGCTGAATCTATTCCCAAATCTAAAAAATCAAAGGAGATTTCCGCAAATAGCGATTAATTGTAGTTTCTAATTTTTCAAAATCAAAAGGTTTTTGAATATATTCATTACAACCTAGCAAAAAAGCTTCTTCCTCATATAAAGAATTCGGTAGCGTTGTAAGTGCAATTATCGGCACAGAGTTACCACTAGCTCTTAAATAAGAAGCACAACTTAGTCCATCTATTATCGGTAACATCAATTCTAATAATATTAATGCTGGCTTATATATAAGAGCTTTTTGTAATGCACTTTCCCCGTCAGAAACAGTTATTACAAAATAACCCAAGTCAGCCACTAATTGAGAAATGAGTTCTGAATTATCTGGGTAACTGTCAGCCACTAAAACTAGTGACTGATTTATATCTCCAGATACATAGTCATTATTAACGTTATCTAAATTCACAGTAGAAAATTCAGTGCTAGAGTTAGTTCCCATACATAAGCCAAAGACACAGAAAATTAATTCTTAATAATGTTTGAATACTTACATTGTGTACTGAGTGAACTAGATGAGGTTTCTAAGATGCAGAGTGAGTTAACACCCTACGCCTTTTGAAGGCTAATCGAGTCAGTAAATTTTCTTACTTAGTCATAAGAAAAATTGGTACAAAATATTTGAATCACAAACTATGCCCATAGCATGTACGAAGCACTCTCCAGCAAATCATAAGATTGAAGAGACTGGTTCGATTTTAATTTACTCAGCTGCTTTTTTGCACTTTAATTTTTGACGAAAAAAGCAGGCAAGTAATATTTTTGCCATATTCTAAAATTATATTATTATTGATTTGCTGTCAAAACAACAATAAAATCGACAATTTTAAGATTTTTTTAAAGTTTTTGCTCAAATAATCAGAATTTTAAATACATAGCATAAATGAAGAAGTTTAGTCACATTAATTCAAAATTACTATTTTATCTTCAATTTTGAATTTTGAATTGTTGAGGTCACTTTTGTTACAATTTATCTGTCAATAGATGTTATCCAAATTTATACTGATGAATTAGACCAGGTATAATTTATGTCAAGCCCTCGACTGCTGACAGTAGACTCAAATAAGTCTGTAGGTAAAGCTTCTTCAACAGGATAAACACCTGGTTTCTGAAATTTACCTTCTAACAACAATTGGGCAATACTACCTGTACCAAACCCAGCAGCTATAGAGGTATTTTCGTGTATTAAATTTGATATATAAGTAGCTGTCTTCCCATCTTTTTGACCCGTAACTTCTGAACGAACTGCAACACCGATACCACTGAAACGGTCTGTGACACCAGTCATAAAATGGCTAACATGGGATAAAAATTCTACTCCAGAGGGATTCTGTATCCAAGACTTAGGAAAAATATTAGCAGCAATCCAAGTTAGATAGTTGTAAAAATCAGGAACAGAGCCAAATTTAGTAATTACCGTTTGTACTTCGGGAAATGCTTTCGGTAAGGTAAAAGTTTCTGGCATATCAAACCAATAAACACCAGTTCTCCCATAGGGTTTAGGAAAATCCACTGTTTCACGCTCGGTATAAGGCTTAACTTGTTGCCATTTTCCATCTATCCAACTTTCAAAGGGATTTTGCAGACCTAAAAAAGTTGTCCGCATTACTGTAGTACCGGCACCACCAGAACCGGATACCAAGTAGCTTAAGTGTATTTTCTCTACTGTATCTAATTGTTCTACACCATGACGCACCATGCTATTAGAAATACCAGGGAAAATACCAGTATTAACAATTGCTGTCACACCAGCCGCGACAGCAGCTTCATGATAATTTAAAGCTTTAATTGTAAATGAACGGTGGTCGCTGACATCTAAATAATTAACTCCAGCCTCAATGCAGAGTTTGATAACATTAGCATCACGATAGTGAAATGGACCAGCACAGTGAATAACTAATTCAACCTCAGAAATAGCCTGTCGCAATTTTTCAACATCTGCCAAATCCAAAGATATGTATCGGAAACGACTGTCACCCGTAGGATTTTCTGGTGAGCGTCCCGTAACAATTACCTCCGCTTCGGTGTGGGAGACAATATCTTGGGCAACACTGCTACCGATACGTCCTCTTCCTCCAAGAATTAAAACTCGGTTTGTCATCACTTTTATACCAACAACTACTATACCAACACCACTTTATACTTCAACAATCTTCTGTAATTGTTTCATCAGCAACTAGGGTGAATTTAGCTAAATTATCTCATTTATTAGCAGACGACGTAAGATTTCAGTAACTTCTGTAGCTATTGAGGCATCAAGCTGCACCACTTCGCAGTTTAAATCTCTTGGTTCCATGACTTTTGCACCTCGTAAAGCCATTGCTAAAGTATAAAGCTTAGCTGGCTTAGATTACGACACTACCTACAAGATAAAAGTTTTCCATATTAAGTTCTGTTTTAAATTGAGTTTAATAGTTTTGTATTACTATACACTGGTAAAGAACAGTAAATTTTTAAGAAAAATAAAGATTTTCTCACTGAATCCACAACTGGGGGCTAATATCCTAATTAAAAAATACTAGCAATTAGGGATTTTTATGTGGAAGTTTTTAATCTTGAATAATTAATTCAGCAAGACGCTTCAATCCACTAACTGCAAGATAAATATCATTATCACGATAAATTGATAAAGGATATGACCTAGCATATCTAGCTTCACCTTGACGAGTTAATTTAATAAATTGAAACTCATTTCCGTTAGTCACAAATCCAAAAGAAGGTCTTTCCGGCTTAGGATTAGCTAGCATATACACTAAAGCCTGCGGAATTGCAGCCTCTAAAGAAAACTCAGCTTTTTTAGCTTCAATAACAAGTATCCAAAATTGAGGCTGAAAAATTAAAACATCGATTTTTCCTCTAACGATAGTACCTTCATCTTCTGATGTAATTTCTATATCTTTTTCTGCAGCTAGGTAAAATGGAGGACGATAAAAACCTGATAATTTCAATAATGGAGAAAGTACCACCATTTTTACAATAGGTTCTAGTAAGGGGTATTTTGATAAGTGCAGATAATCATTTTTAACTTCTTCTAAGACTTCTTTTTCTTGAGAGTTAAGTTCCGGTAAATTATCTTGCCATTCGGGAAAAAAGTTTGCATCATTGCTACGTTCTAAACCAAACTCTTCACTGAGTCGAGCAAGTGTCATGTCTTTTGCTTGGATGACTTCTACCATAAGTTAATTCTCACTATTAACTGTAAATTAATATATTTTTCCTGAATTTTACGGATATGTTGTTTCAATAACTTAAATTATAACAGATTCATAGGGTTATACAATACTACTAATGGATATAAAAGCAGGCGACCATATTTACGTTTATTTACGTCAGCACGGAATTAAGTTTACTCACCACGGTATTTATATTGGAGATAACATAGTAATTCACTATTGGGAAGGTAAAATTAGGCGTTCTAGATTACGTAAGGAAAAGTGGTTAAAAAAAAGAATACATAAGAAAAGGCATAAAAAATACTATAAAGCGGAGCGCGTTATTAGGAGAGCAAAGAGAAGATTAGGAGAGAAGAAATATCATTTGATTTTTAATAATTGCGAGCATTTTGCTTATTGGTGTAAAACTGGTAAGAGCAGAAGCAAACAAGTCACAGGACGTAAAAGAATTAAACCGCTTCGACCAATTAGAAGAGTTTGGAATAAAGTTAGAAGATTTAGATTGTAATGTAACGTTCTACAACAACTATAATTTTTTATAAAATTTCTCAGTCGAGTTAGGTACAAACTAAATGATAACTATATCTATATTGTGGGGTGGGCATCCTTGCCCGCCCGCTTTTGTGTACTGTACCAGGTCAGTAACCGCTATATTTCAGACCGCTATCATTGGTTGACGAAGCAACTTTATATCATTCATTACAGCTTGATAATCAAAACCAAACTCCTGGCATAATAATTGTATTTGCATTTCAATACCGCGACGCTCTTCTAGATATATTCTTCGCGTTAGAGCCTCACTCCCTACCGGATTGGTGCAGCGAGCAATCTTTTCATCTAAACACAGCAACTTCAGAATACAATCTTGAAGTTGTGAAGGCAATTGACAATCAAAATCTGCAACCTGTTTTTCAAATGTTGATACTAAGCTCGGTTCTTCCTCATTAGCTAGAAGCAAGCTTTTATCTTCTAACACAGTTCTCAATGTATCGATATCTGAAACATGAGAAATCCCTTTACCCAAAACAGTATTTGCCAACTCATCAGCCAAACCAAAAGAAGATAGTAACTGACGCATCCAAGAATCAAAACTACCACCACACTGTTTAAAAGATTCGTGACACTGGGAAGCTAGCACACCATCTTTAACTTCCATCCGAAAAATGGCTGTACCACCAGGTTGATTCCCAATCATTGAAGCAGATTTTTTAGATGCTATGCGACGAGGCAAAGTAACTGGTTTGTGGGCAATCCGAATCGCGTCAACCTCTTGCTGAGTCATTGCCGTATCATCTAATTCCAAGCGTTCGCGCAATTTATCTCTTGCAGACTCATAATTTGGGACGCATAACCGCAATAAAGGCAGTGGGCCAACCTCTAAAAGCTTCTCTGCACTATCACCAAAATACTCAAATAGTTTAATTAGTTTATTAGTATCAGTACGAGCAAAACCTTCTTCATCAAGCCAGCTTGCAAAATTTCCACCAAGCTCAGCTTTAATCTTTTGAAATTCTTCTCCAACAGCCATAAATGCTCCACAAGCCAACTGGAGCAAGGCTTTGATACTATCGGATTTTGTTGCTTCTAAATTTGTGCTAAATATTTTTTCGACAAGCTCAACCTTTAACAGAGTTTCCATGCTATACTACTCCTGTATTTTTATTTTTTTTAAAACGTACCCAGTTGTCAAAAGTTTGGGTGCGTTTTTATTTTTCACTTTTATATTTCACTAAAAATTATCCTACCACCACTTTCCCGCAAATATATATTAAGTTTAATTAAGAAATCTGCTTTTTCCCCGGAAAGAGCTGTATAGAATCATTTATGACATCAAGCTAAATAGAAAAGTAATATACTGAGCTGTTTTGAACACTTATCACATGTTTTCAAGTATTAAATTTTGCATTGTATATTGAAGTAATGCTAGTAGAATTCACTCAGATATTGCTTAAGTACAATTTGTGACAAAGGGCTATACCAAATAGTTTTTTGTTAGGCAAATTTATTTAGGCAATGTAAACTAGAATATAAGTCAACAAATTTAAATGATAAGAAAGCAACTTATGACTACATCTGTAAATGTAACAAAAGTGTATGACGAAATAGTTGATTTCATTGCGACTGGCACTACTCCTGAAAGTGTTATAAATTTTAAACTATCTGATACAGCACAAGACCGTTTAGATGATTTAGTTTATGACCATAAAATGGGAAAGTTAAGCGATGAAGAACAAAAAGAGTTAGATAATTTTCTCGTATTAGAGCATATAATGAGGTTGGCCAAAGCACGAGCTTATAAGTTAATACCAACAGAGTAGTTATTGTGTCTCGTACATACGTTAGTAAGGAATTGCGTCGTTTAGTAGTGAAACGTGCGGAAAATTTATGCGAGTATTGTTTGATTCAAGATACAAATGGCGTAAGTTTTCAAATTGACCATATCATTAGCGAAAAACATGGTGGGTCAACAACAGTAGAAAATCTCTGTTACTCCTGTATTTATTGTAACTTACAAAAAGGAAGTGATTTAGGTTCAATAAATTGGGAAACAGGTGGAATAGTGAGATTTTATAACCCACGTCGAGATTTTTGGGGAGAACATTTTCGCTTAAATGAAGAAGCCAAAATTGAGCCTATAACGGATGTAGGAGAGGTAACTGTACGCATTTTTGATTTTAACAACAATGAACGAATTGTTGAACGACAAGTGTTAATGGAGGTGGGTAGATATCCATCATCTCAAGCGCTAGAAATAATGGCAAAAAAGCCAGAAGAATAAAATATACATTAGACATCTTCAGTAAATAAAAAAACGGCTCTCCAAATTTCCCCCTTCCCTCATAGGGAAGGGGGGTAGGGGGGTTAGGTCTTCATATAAATTTGTGCTCTTTAAATCTTTTTACAAATTAACTTTAAACACCCCACCAACACTAGAAACAATCGAATCCCTTGCATCCTTCAGAGTCTGCATCATCGGTCGCTGAGTTTGTAGAAAAACCCGCGCACAATTTCTTCCAGGCATACCAGAAATAGACCCTCCTGGATGAGTACCAGCACCAGTCAAAAATAAATTTTCAATAGGTGTTTTATAGTTAGCTAATTCCGGTAAAGGACGGAAAAACACCATCTGTTCCATCGTCATATCAATATGATAATAATTTCCCTTATAAGCACCCAACCTCTCACCTAATTCCGCTGGACTTTCCACACGTCGCGCAATAATTGACCTTTTTAAATTAGGTGCATATTCAGCTAACTTATCAATTACCCTATCAGCAACTTTATTCTTCAATTCATCTGTCCAACCAGTACCTTTTAAACCCGTACCTTCCGCACCTTTAATTTGATATGGAGCAAAAAATTCAATCCACAAAGTATGTTTTCCTTCGGGTGCTAAAGTTGGGTCAAGAGCACTAGGCATAACCACATACATCGATGGGTTGCTATCTGGAATTTCTCCCATTATGCATAAACTATGAGCTTGTTCCACATGAGCAACAGAATCAGCAATTAAAATAGAACCAATCAAAAATTCATCGCGATGTTCATGGTGTTCAAAGCGCAAAGGTTCATCCAAAGCTACATCTATTTTTAAAATTGTCTCATTATTATTAACAATTCGTCTTTCTAACCTTTCCCATAAATCTGAATCCACCGCATCCACCGCGCTTTTATCTACCATTTGCATGAATAATCTTTGAGCATCAATGTTAGAAATGACCCCATAATTTGCACCATATTCTTCACCACCAGCAACCCTAACACCAACAGCTTTACCATCATCAATTAAAACCTTCTCCACCTGCTGGTCAGTTAGAACAACACCACCTTTACTTTTAACCAAGTTAAGCAAAGTCTGCACTAAAGCACCAGTCCCCCCACGGGGTCTAGTCATTCCTGGATGGTGACGCATTGCCATCATCATCGAACCAATACCCAGATTTTTTTGTGAGGGAGGAACACCTAACTCTCCCGCTAATCTAGCAAGTGGAGCCTTTAAAAATTCCTCATCGAACCATTCACTCAAAATATCCTCAGCGCTAGAAAGCATATTCCGTACAAAATCAAAAGTTTTTGCCGGAGAACCAACCACAGTGATTAAATCCTTTAACTTGCCTAAATTAAAATTTCCAGCAATATCTATAATAGATTTAGGAGGAGCATTGAACATCGGAGCCATTGCATTAATAGCTTTTAACCAATAATCTGTATATTCCGCATACTTTTTCGCATCACGTTCATTAAAACGAGCAATTTCTGCACAAGTTTTTTCTACCGATTTATGCCCTAAAAAATATCTTCCATCAGGATGAGGACAAAATACAACTGGGTCACATTCCAAATACACCAAACCATATTTTTCCAACTCTAGTTCCTGTACCACTAGACCCAGATGAATAAACTCATGGTCAATAGCACACAAATTAAATTTAAAACCTGGAGCTTCCTTAGGTATGCATTCTTCAGTAGTTGCAGCACCACCAGGAACCGAACGTTTTTCCAGCAGCACAACACTGTAGCCAGCTTTCAATAGATAAGCAGCACACACTAAACCATTGTGTCCTGCACCAATAATCACAACATCATATCTTTGCATATTGGGGAGTGGGGAGTGGGGAAGACAATTCGCAATTCGCAATTCGCAATTCGCAATTCGCAATTCGCAATTCGCAATTCGCAATTGGGAGTGGGGAGTGGGGAGTGGGGAATAGCAAATTCCCAGTCAACAGTCAACAATTACCATCGGCACTCCACCGCTAGGAACTATTGTAATACCACGTCGCACAGGTTTAACTGAACGATTATCTGCGAGTCTAAGTTGGAAACGCGATAAAATCGTTGCTAAAACTAATTTCATTTCATATAGCGAAAAAGCTGAACCAATACAACCGCGATAACCCCCTCCAAATGGTAAAAATTCGTAGGGTGAAAATTTTTGATTCAAAAATCTTTCTGGTAAAAATTTTTCAGCTTCTGGATAAACTTCTGTACGGCGATGTGCCAAATAGATACAAGGAACTAATACTGTTCCATATTCATATTTACTACCAGCAACTTCTACATTTTCTTTTACCATGCGCGGCGTACAAATTAACGCAATTGGATGTAATCTTAATGTTTCTTGACATACCGCAGTCAGATAAGGAAGCTGTGCAATTTCTTCTGGTTGGGGTCTATCACCTAAACTATCTAACTCATTAAGTAGTTTACTTTTCACATCTTCATGATAGTGAATTAAATAAAATAACCAACTCAAAACACCAGCGGTTGTTTCATATCCCAACAACAATAGCGAAACCAATTGGTCGCGTAATTCATCATCGCTCATTTGCTCACCATTTTCATCTCGTACCGATAGTAGTAAGCTCAGAACATCTGTACGCGAATCATCATTTTCTAAACGTCGTTGGTCAATTTCTGCATAAATTAATTTATCTATATATTCCCGTCTTTTTAGATAATTTCCCCAAGGACTCCAAGCACCCAAATCTTGTTGTAAGGGAGGAAAGAAAAATAAGCTAGAGTACCAAGGTGTAGTAATATCATCCAATAGCTTACTCAAAAGTTTTTTTAATTGTTCGTAACGTTCTCCAGGGCTAATACCAAATACAACTTGCAAGATTATTTGTAATGTAATATCTGGCATAACTTCTTGCATAGAAACTTTCATTCCATGTTTCCATTGGTTCGTCACTTCTTCAGTAATCTTACAAATACTTTCACCATAATACTTCATTCTATCGCCATGAAAAGACGGCATTAATAATTGTCTTTGTCGATTGTGAGATACACCTTCTTGTAAAACTATAGATTTTTCACCAAATAATGGTTGAAATACATGGGTTGCTTTCTTAAAATCTAAACTTTTAGCAGGAACAGCAAAACAATCACTAATTGCTTGGCTATCACTAAAAAATACAACAGGTGGAGAATTTACACCCAACACTCTGACTGTAAACGTATTACCATACTGAGCAGCACAATTGTCTAAAAATTGTGTTGGGCTGGCAATTAATTGCAGGGTTTGGAGTAAAGAAGGTGTTTTAATTTCGTTTGGTAATTTCATCTTAAAACTAAAACAAGTCCAAGATTAATTATCTCACGCAAAGACGCAAAACTCTCAAAATCTAAATTGCATAATACTATAATTCTACATCTATTGTGGGGTGGGCAAGGATGCCCACCCTGGATATGTGAACAGTATACAAGTAGATATGCAAATCAATCGTGAAAAAACTTATTAAAATTTTATCCGCAAAAACCCTGAGGTGACATTGGTGGTAGAGTCGCGTAAAATTACTGTGACGTTCACTGCACAATTATGATAATTTCCACCAGAAAAATAATATTAGCTAGACTAATTTCCCTTACATGTAGAAATGATAAATTTTTGTGATGCATGATTGTAAAATAATTATTAAATTTGTAGAACAATATTATTACAGACCTGCAACAAAGGGAAGCATAGCATGACAGTAAGCACTTCAGGGGCAAAATTAACAACATCACCTTTTTCGGAAGGGATTCAGTATTTTGGGGAAAAATTACCTGATTTTGATAAATATGGGAAAGTCGCAGTAATTGCGGAAGGTGAAACAGCGATTAATGACCCAAAAGACCCTGTGGCAGTTTACCAAACTCTTCTGGCTGCAGACGCTTTACGTTACTTAACACTACAAGTAACCGGAAGTAAAGCTTCTGGACACCCAGGTGGATTTGCCAGCCAAGTAGAAGCTTATGCAGCTTTAGTTATGCTGGGTCACAAAAATATTATCACCGAAGTTGGACACCACGCTCCTGGTTTTTATAGTGCAATGTTTCTTGACCGTTCCTTGGAAGATATGGGAATTGTCAACGTTCAACAAATGCGTGACCGTTTCCGAGAAATGCATGGACTGTTGGGACACCTAAGCGGATATATACCCGGAATTCTTGCACCAGCAGGTCCCCTCGGACAAGGACAACACTTTGCGATGGCTGCAGCATTATTGCACCGCGATAAACTGTTTCCTTTTACAATGGGCGATGGTGGGATGGGTGAGCCTTACCCCATGAGTAGTATGGCGCATTTTCACACCGCTTATCCAGAAGTAACAAATTTCTTACCAGTGTTAGTGTGGAACGGTTATAGCCAAGAACATCACAGCATGGTTTCCACCAAAACCAACGAAGAAATGATTGCTTATTGGAAAGGTAATGGTTTTGAAGAAGTCATTTTGGTAAATGCTAAAGACTTTGACGACCAAAACCAAAGTGGTGATTATGTAGATAGCACTGCGTTTTCTTTTAAACAACGTATGGCATTTACCCAAGCTGTATTAGAAGGAGTTGATAAAGCAGCTAAATCATCGCTGGGTGGTAAGCGTACAGCATTTATTATCAAACAACTCAAAGGTGCGGGTGTTCATGCACGAGGAGCAAAGTCGCATAATTTATACCCAAAAGATACTTTAGATGCACCCCATATTGTAAATGCATTAAAAGAACGTGCATTACATCAAGAAGCGTGGCAAATCGTCAGAACAAACTGTGAACGTGCTGGTGGTGGTCCTGCTTCTAAAACAGTTGTTACAGAATTTGAATTGCCAGTATCAGAAATAGGAGCTTTACCTTTAGAAGAATATGCAGTAGGTGGAGAAGCAAAAGTTTCTACCACAGCTATGGGAAGATTAGTAGGGGTAGTTGGAAATAAAGATAAAAAATTCTTAGTCACCAACGCAGATGGAAATGAAGCATCTGGAATTGCTAATATTAACCAAGCGCTGAAAATTATTCACCCAGTTCAAGACGATTTATATAACCAAGCACCAGGTGGACAAGTTTATGAACCTTTGAGCGAAGATGCTTGTGCTGGTTTAGCAGCAGGTTTATCCTTAATGGGAGCCAGAACTTTGTGGTGTTCCTACGAATCTTTTGCCATCAATGGATTACCAATTTGGCAAACAGTTACTCAAGCAATGGCAGAATTACGTCGGGAAACACCATCGACTATTACTTTATATACAGCAGGTGCATTAGAGCAAGGACGTAACGGTTGGACACATCAACGTCCAGAGATTGAAGCATATTTTGCCTCGATGATGCGGAATGGAAATGTCTTCCCTTTGTTCCCACTCGATGCTAATAGTATCCAAGTTTGTTACGATTGGGCATTAACAACAAAAAATAAGGGTATTGTAATTACAGCCAGCAAATCTCCCTTACCAATTCGCACCACTTTTGAACAAAATCGCAAAGGTTTAGAAGAAGGTGGAATCGTTTTGCATGAAAGTTCTGGTAGTAAAAAAGTTGTGTTTGCGGTTATTGGTGACATGACTTTAATTCCAGTATTTGAAGCAGCGAAATTATTAGAAGAAGCTGGTTTAGGAGTACGGATAGTTTCTGTGATTAACCCCCGTCGTTTATATCGTCTCCATGATACAGCTTGGGATACCTGCTCTCAACCGGATGGAGGTTTTGTTGATGATGCCAAATTTGCAGAACTATTTGATGGTGATGCGTTAATTGGTGTTACTGGTGGACCTGCTGCAATGTTGGAACCTATTATGTTGAGAAGTAACGCTAAACGAGATACTTTCGCTTGGAAACGTGGAGAAACAACTGCTTCTGCTGGACAACTAATGGCGTTTAATGGAATAACTGCTGATGGCTTGAAGAAACGCGCAATGGAATTAATGTAGCCTAATGTAGAGACGTGACATGTCACGTCTCTCATCATTGAGCAGTATTGGGAATAGTGTCAGTTGAAATTCTGGCACAAGGAATTACTGATAGAAGTACTGCGTATAGTACTATAATACCACAAACACGGTGGAAGTATCCCACATCTACCATCTAAACTGAGGATATAAACCTCAACAAGAACTGGAGGTGCTGCATTATGGTACGACAAGTTACAGAATTTGATACCGCCGACGATTTATTTATCTACCCAGAGAGCGACGGTCAACCGATGGCGGAAAATACAATACAGTTTCGTTGGATTGTCACAATAAAAGAAAATTTAGAAATACTGTTTGCAGCAAACCCTGATGTATTTATCGCAGGGGATTTATTTTGGTATCCAATAGAAAAAGACGCGGACACAAAGTATGCTCCCGATACAATGGTAGTGTTCGGTAGACCAAAGGGTGATAGAGGTTCATATGTACAATCCAAGGAAGGAAATATCCCACCACAGGTTGTGTTTGAAATCTTATCACCCAGCAACACTAAGCCAGAAATGAAAAAAAAACTTGACTTTTACAATAAATATGGAGTCGAAGAATATTATGTATGTGACCCATATAAAAATAATTTAACAGGCTGGTTGCGTTCGTCGAAAAATTTAAAAGAAATCACAAATATAAATGGCTGGACAAGTCCACGTCTAAAAATAAAATTTGTCTTAACACCCACCACACTACTTATTTATCGTCCTGATGGTCGCAAATTTTTAACCCCAGTAGAACTTGAAGAGCAACGTCAACAGGCAGAACAGGTGGCTGATGCGGAACGACAACGTGCGGATGCAGAGCGACAAGCAAGGTTAGATGCAGTACCTAAATTATTATCTATGGGATTGAGCATAGAGCAAGTAGCACAGACGCTTTCCTTTACTGCACAAGAAGTAGAAGAAATAATGTAGAGATGTTACATGTAACGTCTCTATAGGAATTGTTTTACGCTAATTTATATCATGTCCGGTAGTACGACCATAATTAAATATTCTTAAATTCTTTGCGTCCAGGCGCCTACCCTACGGGAAAACCTCCGGTTTATGTGTGAGTTTTATTATGGGTATGTAAGCGGACATGATATTAGACTAATTAAACTAGAATAGGAGATTTATTCAAACGTTTAAATAATAAAGATTCAAGACGCTTATTTCAAATATCGCTAGTTAAAATAAAACGCCAATCGCTCTCATCCATTCCATGACTAACAACGCTAGCACTAGCATTAGGATAAATTCCTTTATCAGCCAAAATCTCAGCTAGCTTATCATTAGCTGGAACACAAAACATATGTATATAACCAGGCATTATTTCGGAATCACCTTTACTAACAGAATCTCCCCATTGAACATGCAATAAAGGTAAATTTTCTCCAGTACTTTGCAGTTTTAAATCTTTAACTCCTTTGAGTGACAAATAAGAAATAACTCCTCTATGTTCAACCAATAAAGATTCCAAACGACTCATAGTTGCTGCATCTAAACTGTAAATTCCCAACTGAGCAGTACAACTAAATTTAACCGGAGAAAATTTCTCCAGAACTCGAACATAACGATTAGGACTACCCTCTCCAGGATTCATAGAAATTGCATAACCGCAATTGCACTTGGTAATATCTTGCAAAATAGCATGAGCCAAAATCCGCAAAGAAAGAAATTGACGTTGATAGTCAGGATGCACCTTTAAATCACAGAGATACCAAGCCGGACGAGTTTCCTCACCTTGATTATAAGAAACTTGACGCAGTATCCCAGCACCAACCGCAGCAACACGAGGAGAAGAAACATTTCCATATTCAAAATCTAATGCTGTGTAGTAATTAACTTCTCCCAAGCGGTCAAAAAAGGCAAAGTAATCTAATCCGTGGTCTATTTGAAAAAAATCATCACCCAAAGGATAAGTCGCATATTGTTCTATCGCAACAATTCCTGCTTGGAAATCCGTACGTTCTTCAAAAGTAATGCGGTGAAATTTCATAATAGAATAAATAAAAAGCTAATATACTTTGTAAACTAAATAGAATTTATTTTTATTCCCCCTTCCCTAGTAGGGAAGGGGGGTAGGGGGGTTAGGTTCTGCGTACAGTCTAATAATTAAACCCAACCACAACTTCGCGATAGAAAAAAGAACGGTCAATTTGTAGTAAATTTTCGCAAAATTCTTTATCTACAGGCAAATGCTTGTTCATAATTTCCGCGAGATAGTGGTCTCCATTCAGCCTTCGTCCAATTAAAGCACCACCAGGCTTGAGACAGGAAACTGCCGTTTTCAACATTTGATTTAGCTTTACTAAAGGCATCCAGTCAGATATGTTAGAAAATTGAATCAAATCAAACTTAGCAACCTCAGCCAATTCCGGCATTTTTTCCGCGAAAGCTCCTTGATGGAGTCGCAAACGCTCAGTACCCAAAGAACGAATTACTTTTTGGGCTGATGGTTGTAAATATATAGGGACTCCTTCCACTCCTGTAGAATAGCAATCCTTCCAAACCTGAGTTAAAAAGTAGTTATCAGGAGAAAACCGCTTCAATGCTCTTGCGAACACATCCGCAAAATGTTCACCAAAACTTCTATCCATCGAGTAATTAACTGGTGCTTCCCCAAAAGTTTTCGCTAATTTGTCTCGTTCAAATATACTTTCAAAAATTGATTGCCATTCCGCATGTCCCGAAGAATCTTTGGGTGACTCTAGTGGGTTTAAGCCTAAATCCGCTATTTTTGCAGCCAGTTCTCTAAATAACTGCTCAAATTTTCCAACTCGATTAACTCCGAATGCTATTTCTTCCTGTCGCTTATCCCAAAAGGCTTTTGTCAATTCCGGCAAATGCGATCGCAATTTTGTGTAAAGCAGTAATCGTTCTGTTTCTGGAGTAGCAACATCAGCACCGATTAACTGTAACTGTTCATCTAAACATAAATGTAATAAAGCTTGTCGTCGTAGTTCAACCAAATGTAACTGAGCTGGGTTAAGGTCTACAGCTTCTATTTCGAGTTGGGGAATAGTCAATAAACTTAGCGCAGTACAACCACCAGAGGCAATTATCAGTGTTTTTAAAGTTTCTTCGTTAGTTTGATTACGGGAGAAAAGTAATTGCTTGACAACTGTAAGCTCAATAAGAGGGTCTTCCCGCACTTGAGAAAAAGCTAGCTCAGAAACAGGGCAGTAAATCATTATACAAACTCCAAAAATAGTGAGCACCTAGAACAAGCCCTTGAGCAACTTGAGCGCGAGAGCGAGATTCGTCCCAAGCAGGGGTAGCTAGCATCAGTAAATCTCTAGAATGTTCAGTATCTAGTTTTTCATGAACAGCATAGTGAGATTGACTTCCAGGAGTAGTCCAACTACGATGCAGAAGAGTCTGAGCAATATTAGCACTAATTCCTATATACAAGTACTCAATAATACCTAACATTGCGCTTCCACTTTCTGGTTGTTGCGTGATGCAGTAAGTCAAAATCGACTGATTGAATGCTAGCACTGAAGTAGTACAAGGCGTATTTAATTCTAATGCATTACTCCCCAAAGCTTGGAGATATTGCTGAAATGTATACTTATGAGAACGTAAGATGGAACCAGACCCATGTTCTTCAGCAATATTTTCAAATATTGGTAACCGCTTTTCTAACTGGGGGATTTTTGCTAAGACAGCAGCTAAAGGTTGGGAGAAACACTCGACAGCAAAGCGAAAAGGTAACTGACTTTGACGAAATTCTTCGCGAGAAGTTCCAGAAGCTTGCATCCAAGTTATATAAGGATGATGAGAAAAATTATAAATCTCAGCAACTCGATTTATGGCTATTTCTAAAGTGGAATAATTTACAAGCTCTTCCCATGTTAGCTGAGGGACAGTCTTTTTATGCTCTAGTTGTTGCATACTAACTACGTGAACCGAAAGTTTTTTAAAAGGGTAGACACGAGACAAGAAGTTTGGAGATGGAGTCATGATGATTTTTTATGATATTTTTTTAGTTTTTAATTGCTAGGCTACCAACAGACGAACGACTGAAAGTGGCTAAGATAAAATCACGGACAAAAACTAAATATGAAGTCACATAAGGAGCATCATGAGAAATTAATTCTTCTTTGAGTTCCTTATGTAAACGAGGAAGGTTATACCAGGGGACTGCTGGATATAAATGATGTTCTAGATGATAGTTCTCGTTACACATAAAAAAGCGGGTAACGGGATTACTGATAATTGTCCGGGTTCCTTTAATTAAGTCCCATTCGTTTTCTAGTAAGGTGTGTTGAGTCATCCCCCTAATATTGACCATCGTATTGATGAACAACATAGGGATTAACCAACCATGAAGGAGAAACTCATTGGAGATTGGAGATAGTATTACGCTAATAATTAAAAGTGCTAACAAAGCGACTTCAATAGTAATCCAAATTTTATCTGTGCTATCTCCTTGACGAAATCCTAAAATAGGAATCATAGTTATATACACCGGATAACCAATAATCAAACGTCCCCAATGCATTAAAAACAATAACCAAGACCATTTTGTATAATTATTATAATAATCGGGGTCACCTTCCAAACCTAAATGCTTGTGATGCTTTAAGTGCAGTACTTTATAAGCGGAAAAGTTCTGCAACACTGGTAGAGCGCACATAATACTTAAAGCTCGATTCCAATGAAATTTTTTTGAAAGTACACCATGTACTCCTTCATGAGTAAACAAACTAATACCGTGTAACGAAGCTGCTGCTAACAAATAAAATGGCAAACATGCTAAATAGCACCAGGGAGTTTCTAAATAGGTCGCAATTAATAATGTTATACAAGCAGCAATTACATACAAAATAACAAAAACAACTATTCGGGTATAGTGACGCTCTTGTATCTGATGTAAATCTCTCAGCAAATCAGGATTTACTTTGGGCTTTTCTTTATTTGTTACTTCCAACATATATTATTGTAAAAATTAATTTTTAATTAGAGAAGAACTAAGATTAAACATTTTTCAATGAGAATATTTTCTAGAATATCTACAATTGAAATAGTATTTTGCTTGAACTTGTATATATTTGTATTTTGCGTAAATACATTCTAGCTTACAGTTTTCTTTTGTCAATTGCTATTTATATAACACGACACCATGTAGAGACGTGACATGTCACGTCTTTAATCTTTAGTTTTTAATCTTTAATATTTAATCTTTACATTTAAACCCTATTTAAAAGATTTCCCCGAGAAATTACGTAGCGAGGAGCAGTTCTCAGACGAATAGCATCATAGCGATTACTTACATCTAAAACAATTAAATTAGCTTTTTTCCCAATCTCCACACCATAATCATTATCTGCTAAATTAAGAGTCTTTGCCCCATTTACCGTAATCATGTCATAACAGGCATTAATTTCTGACATTCCTGTCATTTGACAAACATGCACACCCATATGAGCGACATCTAACATATTACCAGTACCCAAAACATACCAAGGGTCTTGTACGCAATCATGTCCAAAGCTCACATTTAGTCCCTGTTGCCAAAGTTCTTTTACTCTGGTTATCCCTCTACGCTTAGGATAATTATCTCCTCGTCCTTGGAGCGTAATATTAATTAACGGATTAGCAATAAAATTTATTCTCGCCTGTTGCAAAAAACCCATTAATTTAAAAGCATAAGCATTATTATAAGAACCAAACGCTGTTGTATGGCTAGCAGTAACTCGCGAACCCATACCACTACGAATAGCGCAAGCAGTCACAACTTCCAAAAATCTTGATTGGTCATCATCAATTTCATCACAATGGATATCAATTAAACGGTCATACTGCTGCGCTAACTCAAAAATACGATGTACCGAACGCACTCCATCTTCACGAGTTAGTTCATAATGAGGAATACCACCTACCACATCCACACCCATTTCCAAAGCTTTTTCTAAAAGTGTTTCGTTTCCCGAATGAGAATAAATTCCATCTTGAGGAAATGCCACTACCTGTAAAGTAATCCAATCTTTAACTTCCTCACGTACTTCTAGAAGCGCTTGCAAAGCAATTAACTGTTGTTCGCTTACATCAGCATGGGAACGCACAAACAAAACACCCCATTCCGCTTGCTGTTTAAGTGTAGCAATCGCTCGCTTTTTCACATCATCAATACTAATTTTTTGCTTGCGTTCTCCCCAAATTTGAATACCCTCAAATAGAGTACCACTTTCATTCCAACGTGGCTCACCTGCTGTTAGTGCTGAGTCTAAATGAATATGAGACTCCACAAAAGGGGGAGAAACTAATTTTCCTTGCACATCCAACTCAACATCAGCCTTTTCATTAATAGAAGAAGCAATCTCAACTATAATACCGTTTTTAATCCCAATATCTACAACACTATCTAAATCAGAAGAAATTAATTTAGCACCACGCAATAATATATCGTAAGCCATAGTTAGTAGGGGAGTAAACAATTCAAAATTCAAAATATCTGCAAGGCAGACGCTTCGCGAACAAAATTCAAAATTGCGAATTTACAGTAGGGGCCGGGGAGTGGGGTAATAACAGTTTTAGTATTTAGCTACGTTATTTTACCATAATTTACCAATTACCAATTACCAATTACCAATTACCAATTACCAATTACCAATTACCAATTACCAATTACCAATTACCAATTACCATCTTTTTAATGGAACCCAGCTTTCGATAAACTTTGCGAACAACATCCAGAAGAAAATAGGGTATTTTAAGCTTTAGTGGACTAAGAATAGGAAGATACAGCCAGTAGTAAGCTCTTTTTAAATTTTCCCACTTAGCGCATTTCTCTTGATGAAGAAAATCGGAAACATCAACAACAAACCCCCGACCTTCAAACATCATTACATTGCGTCCATGAATATCATGGGGGTAAAGACCTCGACCTCTAGCATAATCTAGAGCTTGGTCGATATCTCTAATTACCTGCTTTGGGATACGTAAACCCCGATGGATAGCATCATAGAAAGTTACACCGTATAACCGTTTCAAAATTAAAAAATCTTTCCCCGCATACAAACATTCAGAAAACGCAGGGTGGGAACCCAAACGCTCGTAAACTTCAACTTCTTCCTCAAAACCCGGTCTTCCAGATGCGTAAATTTTTACTACGACCTCTGGATAGTCGGGGTGATATACCACTGCAGCATAGTTTCCTGTCCCAATACGCTTCCAAGGTAAAGGAAGGTGACGAATTTCTACAGGGTTACGGGGGTCAACGCTCTCGATTCTGAACTCAGGGAGTAGCTCCTTGTGGACGCTTTTGATTAGGTCGTTTATATAGGATTTATCCATATGGGATAAGTATTTATTAAGTTAAGTGGTTGGTGTGAATCCAATACATTATGCCACCCAGCTTAACTATCATTCGACTCTACTGCAAAGTCAACTTATTTTATAACCTGCTGATAAACCACGCAGGTGGGTTTTCCGAGTCGTTGCCGCGATTTCTAATCGCCTGTTGTAATATATACGACAACATTTTTTTATGCTCGCTCCATAGAAATATAAAGGCTAGCATTTCACATGCCAGCCCACAAAAGAAAGGATTTTTTGGAAAAATTTAAGCAACTACTTGGATGTTTGTATTACTCAAAGCCGCTTTGTCATAAAAAGTTGCAATCTGTACTGCTGCGATACGACCTGTTCCATCTGCATCAAAGAACAAATTACCTGTCTGTTGATTGTAAATAAAACGGTCACTTGCTGTTACTGCACTGCTACCTAATCTAAACTGGCTCGAATCCAGTGTACCCAGAGACTGATTCAATCCAAATTCTAATTTTGAGAGAACAATTTTGTCTTGAGTAATATTGAATTCAACAATTTTGTCGAACTCCCCAGTGACAGTATCGGTTAAATAATAAGAATCGCGACCACCCCCTCCACTCAATGAATCTTGACCTTTTCCACCGATAAGAGAATCATTGCCATCATAACCCCACAACCTATCATTACCAGCATCACCAAAGAGAGTATCGTTACCAGCATGACCACCTAAAATATCGTTACCATCTCCACCTCTGAGGACATCGTTACCCAAATACCCATCGAGTCTGTCATTCCCACCTTTACCAAAAATACTATCATCAGCATTTCCACCTGCGAGAGTATCATTTGCTTCTGTACCCACAATCTGTGAACTGGGTGGCTGTGGATTAGGTGGCTGGGGAGTGACTTTATTGGGGGTAACTTTAATACCAGGTAAAGCATTAAGTTCTGTATCGCTTAAAGCCTCTCCACCAAAGTCTGAATAAAGTGCGGCTAATGCTCCAGTTAAGGCTGCATTTCCCCAAGTAGATGGTTCGTTAGCCTGATAATTAGGACGTTCATCAGTGTAAGCGTAATCATTCGGAGCGGTGGGACCACCAACTAATGCACCATATAGAATGTGGCGATTAGGTGACTGACTATTAAAAGTACTCCAACTACCGTCAAAGGAAGCTCTATGATGCGCTCTCTGGGGAGATTTATCACCAAATCCAACCATGTAACTGAAGTTAGTGGGATTCTTACCCAGCATATAGTCTATTTGTCCCTTAGCAAAGTTGGAATAGCTGGAACCGTTATTATTTACAGTGTCCCCATATACTAATGCTAAGAAACTGGCTGAAGCACTATTCTTTAAAGACCCCCATTGAGAAATATGTGCTAATCCACCAGGGGTATACTTAGGTATAGTCCCATTGACCCAACCATTCAGCCACCCTTCAACTGAAGTTTTGTATTGAGCTTTGTTGGTAATTTGAGATAAAAGAACTGCTGTCCCATACTCGTTATCACTCCAAGTATGTGTCCATTGACCGAGAGACCAACCACGATTGGAGAGAGTTTGGTAGTAATTTTCGGCTTTTGTAAGATATGTATTGTCGTTAGTTGCCTTTTTTAACCAAGCAGCACCCCAAGCTAACTCATCGTAAAAGGAACTACCAGAATTGTAATAATTTGCAGCTTGGGGAACGGAATCACTATATTTACCAAGGTGGGTTTCTGCAAAAGTGAAGAGTTGCTTTGCATTTGTTAATAGAGTGTCAGCATAACCAGGGTCTTTTGCACGAAAAACTATTGAAGCTGCTGCTAAAGATGCGGCAGTTTGTGCGGCTAAATCTGTTCCTGGATTATTAGGGTCAATTTTGAAAGATGGTCGCGCCCCAGTCATTTTTTCGGGAGTATCCATACTTTTATGGTCAATTACCGCATCTCCCACCTGTGCCCAAAATTCTTTTGTCCGACCACCTTCGGTTTTATGGGATTTGATAAGGTAATCTGTCCCCCATTTGATGGCACTCATTGCTTCATCAAGTTGACCGCTTTTAGTATAAGCATCACGGTACTGAACTACACCCCAACTGAGCATAGTCATGGTCGCAGCCATTGGTAGACCAAATTTTACATGGTCACCTGCATCATAATAGCCACCAGTTAAATCTATACCTTTATCAGAACCGTCTTTTAGGGCTGAATCCCCTCTCCATTCAATACGATTATTTGCTGGTAATTTACCTGAACGTTGAGCTTCGTAAAACAAAAAAGATTTCTGAAGTGCTTCACCATATCTAAGTGTACTTGCTTGGGAATTGTTTGCTGTTCCAGAAATACTCATCAGTTAATAAGTTAAAAGTTTGTAGGACAAATTTGAGCCTTTAAATAAAAAGCTCTTGCAAGTTTGTGATAGGTTCGTAGTTGGGCTTCAGCCCCAAGTTCGTAGTTGGGCTTTAGCCCCAAGTTCGTAGTTGGGCTTTAGCCCCAAGTTCGTAGTTAGGCTTTAGCCCCAAGTTATACAGCGGATTTTAAGTGAGTACAAAACAATCGGGCGGGCGGGCAGGGATGCCCACCCCACAAGAGTTGTAACATTAAACTGTGTACCTCATTTACCTGCAAAGTGCTGTATATCATGGCGCTGAAGCGCTACTACAAACCTATTAGTACAAAGCCCCCGATAAATATCCATAGCAATATATGGACGATTATGTACAAGTTGTTTCCATTATGTGCAATATCACGGAGAAAAGTATATTTTTTATGCAAATCTTTTATGAAAAATCTCTGAATAAAATTTAATCACACAATACTGAACGTAATAATTGTTACCCTAGTCTTAAGGCTATGGCAGCAAAGCTAAAAACGGTGAGGATAAAATACCCAAGATTTGATTAATTTCCACAATATAGTAGTCGCGCTTATCAATTTTTACACATTTGTCAATAAGTTTGAGGAACTTCCACTCCGTACCAGTCGTGACAGCACCGATTATACAATCAACAGCATTTCCTTGGCGTTCGTTAAATAACTGCGCTGCAAGCATTTCAGCAATACATTGGCCCAAGCCAGCTTTTATATTTTCGTTTTTTGCTTCTACCAATGTGACTACAGGTGTGCGAACCTCATAAATTTCACTGGATGCAGTCAGGATATAATCACAGTATCCATTTAAACCCAAACTTGGCTCAACATTAAATTCACTTCCAGAAAAGAAACCTACTCGAAAATCAAACTGTCGCCGAACTTCAAGCAAAATTGGTGTAATAATTAATTCCGAGCGAGCTTTTTCAGTATTAATACCAGTAGCAAGCGCAGTATTTTCACTCAGTATAGTCTGCAAAAATTGACTAGGAGAGGTACTTAGAATTTCAGCGAACATATCGCTAGGTTCTTCCACTATCAAGCCAAAGGTTTCACGGACAGTTTTCAAAGTAAAATCACTATATGCCATAGCTACAACAGTATAATTATTTAGCTATAAAATTATTTATCACCAAGTCAATTGTACACCAAGCTACTCTGTTCTTCTTCAATATAGTACATCAGTTTTTTTTCCTCCGGGCTGCATAAGTAGGTTTCCTTGTATCTAATTAAAAAAAGAAGTGAAGCAAACAAGCTAAATCTTAAGTAAATCCATAGAATACCAAAAAAGGACATTGTAAAAAATATGGAAATTAACAACATGCAAAACAATAAAATTGACCTAGAAGTCGGTATATTTTGTTTAGAAAATCGACTTTTTGACTCGCACGAACATCTTACATCTGCTGATAATAACTCAGTTTTGCAAGAAGTAACTCATATTGAAAGCATTCGTCAGGAATACGACTTTGAAGACACTATTATCTCACTAGATAAAAATCAACCTAGCGACCAGCAGCAGTCGGAGCGTATCACCAAAATTCATAAAACTGCTACTGAAATTCTTCATCGTTTAGCACCACATCGTCGCCTTTTACCGCAAACCGATGTTGATAGCCACACAATGTATGAGGAATATATTAAGCTGCATCTCCCCAAAGTGAGTGAGTTTGTCGCAGCCAACAAGCCCATTCACTTGATACTTCCTGCCTTTCCTGCAAAATCTCCTAATACCATAACCAAGGTATTAGGCAAACTTCCTGATATGGCAGAAGAGCAAGCCTTGTTTTATTTACAAGGTGTGTGTAATGACATAGAAGCTTGTTATTCACCAGGTGCAAAAATTACGATTTGTTCTGATGGACGGGTCTTTTCCGATTTGGTACAAGTTGAAGATGATGATGTTACCGCTTATGGGCAAGCAATAACTCAGATGATTGACCGCTTCTCTCTGAGGTCAATTGACATATTTAATATGGAGGACGTATTCACAGGAATGACATTTGATGAAATGCGCGACTATGTTAGTGCTCACTATGCTGAGTCTTTAGATAAACTACGGGAACAAATTGATAGCCAACCCCAACTTCGTGTTATGTACAACGGGATTCATCGCTTCCTGATTGAAGATGCACTAGTTCTGGAGACATCTAAGAGTAAAAACAAAATTAAAAAAGAATGTGGCAGTCGAGCTTATGGTGTAATCCAACGTTCTAATGCTTGGACGCGCTTAATTGCTGAATGTTTTCCTAAAGCATTGCGATTATCTATCCATCCTCAACGTCCAAATTCCGAAAAAATTGGTATTCTTTTGGGTGATGCTGAAGATGGCTGGATGACTCCTTGGCACAGTGTTGCTGTTAAGGAAGGAGAACGTTTTCGTTTTATGAAACGTTCTCAGGCTGAAGAACTAGGAGCAAAGCTTGTTGAGTTAGATGGTCGTCCCAGCCACTATTGCATTGAAACAACATGGAATTGGCAAACAGGTAGTACATATTACTCTACATCCTCTAGCACAAATAAAGCTTTAAAAAAATTCTATAACTAATAATTAATCAAAAATAACTAGAAACAATATGAATACTTCCCTACAAAATTACTCCCAGTTACCTTTTGGTATTTTTGTTGTCAGCAATGAGGAATGCTCTTTAGAAGATATTAAAATAGACACCATTCACGAGTTAGTTAATACACATAAAGTTGTTATATTTCGCGGTTTTTATCCACTTGAGGGTGATGCTTTCCCTAATTATTGTAGAAAACTAGGGTCGCTTCTAGAGTGGGAATTTGGTACGGTCAACGAGTTACAAATCAATCCGCAGAAAAATAATTATTTATATACAAATGCTGCGGTTCCATTTCACTGGGATGGTGCTTTTATTGGCAAAATTCCCCACTATATTGTCTTTAATTGCATTTCTTGTGATGCGGGTAGTGGTGGCGAAACTTTGTTTACGGATACCACTCAATTATTAGCTCAGTTAACAACAGAAGAACATGAGCTTTGGCAGCATATCAACATTACTTATACCACAGAAAAGGTGGTGCATTATGGCGGTGAATTTACGTCACCATTACTTGCACGTCACCCTATCACAGGTGAGGAAGTTTTACGCTACGCGGAGCCGGTTGTAGATATAAATCCTGTATCTCTTCAAATTCAAGGTATTTCACCTGCGGAACATAATTATTTTATACAATCTATGCAAAAGCGCCTCTACTCCGAAACAGTCTGCTATGAGCACCAATGGAAAGAAGGTGACATTGTAATAGCTGATAATCATGCACTACTGCACGGGCGGCGTCCATTGGCTTCTAAAGCTCGTAAGCTTCGCCGCGTCAACGTTCTTTAAAAATTATCCAGTAAATTGTAAAAAAGGTACATAATTATGACTATTAACAAATCTCAAATTATAGAACAATCGCCCAGCCGTAAAGTCGCACAAGGTGAGTCTTTCCTTAAATTTAAGCGAGCTTCTAATATTGAAACATTTCCTCAAACTTTTGCTGAGTATGTAAACAGTTATGGAGAAATTTATTACTGGCCAACAGGGGGTTTTCATGTAATTACAAAAGCAGAAGACGCTCGCAATATTCTCAGCAATTCCAACTTTAGTGCTGACCGTAGCGCATTTTTTATCTCCAGAATGCCCAATGTTGATTTATCCCTTATTTCGGATTTCTTTTCCATTATCCAAAAAATGATGGTAATGAGTGATGGTAAGCAACATCAAATGCGCCGCAAAACTGCTCACATGGGAATTAGCGACCGTTGGGTTAGCTCCTTTGAACCTGCTACTCGCAAAATTGTTAAACAACTTCTGGACGATGTAGCTCAGAACAAGGAAATAGAATTTGTAACTCAGGTTGCACAGGTGTTACCAAGTACGGTTTTAGCTGAACTGTTTTGTATTCCAGAAGAAGAACGAGAATTTTTCCGCAGTTGTTCCAATACCATGACAGCTTTCTTTGGTGGTGCCGTTGAATACACAAACGAAGTGGCAGTTGAAACCAACCAAGCCGCACTCAACATCGGGGAATATTTTTCTGCAATCATTCAAAAACGACGCAAAAACCCCCAAGATGATTTTATCTCAGGGATAATAGCAGCGCAGGAACAATTTAATATGTCTGAGGAAGAAATTATTGCTCAGGCTACTATGATGCTAGTAGCAGGTCAAGTTACCACAACAGACCAAATTTGTAACAATCTATTCCTGCTGCTCAATAACCGCGAAATTCTCCAAGGTGTCAAGGCTAATCCAGAACTACTACCCAATGCATTGGAAGAGTTCAAACGCATCGACCCCGCAGTTACCTTTCTATTTAGGGCTGCGGTCGCAGATGAAGTGATTAACGGTCAACTCATCAAAGCAGGCGAAACTGTATTCATATCCAATCATTGTGTAAACAGGGACATGAAGGAAAGCGAAGCTCCCAATCAAATCCGTATTAATCGCCAGGACATCTCTCACTTTGCATATGGTCATGGTGCCCATTACTGTATTGGTTCACGCTTAGGACGACTCCAGATTTCTGAACTGTTTGCTTCGATGATTAATCGCTTTCCAAATCTGAGGTTGTCCCCAGATAACCCTCCAGAGCGAGACCATTACTCTTTAGCATTTTCAGGCTTTAAGACATTGCCGCTCATCTTATAATTTAGAGCTTAACACACCAATTCACACATACATACAAACTATTCCACATTTAAACTGCATAAAATAAAATACCACACTTATTAATTGTGGGGTGGGCAAGGATGCCCACCTTAATATACAAGTTACATCTGGAATAAATATACAAGTTACATCTGCAATAAACTACCACCAAGCAGCTAAGTTCATGACTAAACCTTCACAGACCACCATGAAAACAGATAACTCAGAGAAATCAAATTTACCAAATTGGCAACACCTTTATGACTACTGGTTTGGTGAAATAGAAGCAACAGGGGATTATATCAAAGAGAGACTTCCCATATGGTTTTTTTGCGACAAAGCAGCAGATGAGCGAATTAGTCGTGAATTTGCTCCCTGGTTGGAAGAAATGACAGACTCGATGCAAACAGAGTGGAAAAAAACCCCAAAAGGATTCCTGACCCTTATCCTTCTCTTTGACCAAGTTCCCAGAAATGCTTTCCGCAAAACGTTGACTAGTTTCCAATTTGATTATCAAGCTCGAACCCTAGCATGTGAGTTTCTTGAAAAAGGCTTTGATAAAGGAATGGACGCGATTGAGTTGTTTTTTGTATACCTCACTTTCCAACACCACGAGAACCTAAAATCCCAAGAAATTAGCGTGCGTTGTATTCAAGAACAAGCAAGACGAGCTAGTTCCGGTCATGCAGATTTTTTTGAAATAACCAAGGATATGGCTGCTCGCCACTACACAGCAATCGAACTTTTTGGTCGTTTCCCCCATCGTAATTCAATTCTGGGACGCACTTCCAGTTCAGCAGAAATTGAATTTCTTCAAAATCCCAAAAATCATTTTTAATCACGAAATTTCGTAGAGACCGAATTAATTCTGTCTCTACATTTTGCGTCTCTACATTTTTAGTCAGTCTATCTTCGCGCATCATGGCTGTTGGTCGAGCCATAGAAACAGAAAGACCTGATAGTTTGTTTCGTTGTTTAAAAAATAGAAAGCTGAGGTAAAATTATAGTGGCTGCATTTTGAAGTGAACGAATTCATTCCCAAGTTAAAAAAATGGCAGCCAACTAATTAAACTTTAAGGTTGAAAAATGGAAGAACAAGCAAATAATATCGCCTTGAAAGTTATGCAGTCGATTGCTGGATTTGGTGATAAAGCTGGACGGTTTATTTATATGGATGTTTGGCGCAATGAGTTGATTGATAATGCAGCCCAAAAACTAGATATTGAAGTTACCCCTGAATTGCGATTGTTTATCGAAACCAAACTAAAAGAAGCATGGCAAAGAATTTTGGTATTACGCATGTAATACTCTAATAAACTTGGCAAAAAATCATTGAGGGCTTACAAAAAGTTTAAAGATGGTGAATATTCACATTTCCCCACTTTTCTTTAAAATATTCTGCGACTAAGCGGCGATGACAAAATTGAGGTTTTGCTTCACTGCATAGCAAACACCCATCATTTAAAATTTCAGGCAAAACTTGTTTTTCTACTTCTCGTTCGGACATTAACTTGAGAAATTGCTTCTCGTAATTTTCCCAGTTACCACCATTTTGTTTATAAGTGTCAAGAATATCTTTTGTAGGTGCTAATTCTAGAAGGTGAACATACTCAATATTGCCAATTTTATGTAAAAAATACTCAAAGTCAGCTTTCTTTGTAAATCCAGCTAGCTGGGAAACATTATTTAATCTGGCATCAACAATTCTTTTAATACTAGCATTAACTAATGTCTCGAAAAACTGCTTAGCTGGTTTTTTAGTAAAACCAATGGTATATATATTAATTGTCATTATTTTTCTCCTGATACGCAATTTTAATTCCCTGTTGGTAATAAGCTTTCTTTAGCCTCATTTCTAAAGATGAATTTTCTTTTTCACATTCTCCAATAACTGTTTCCTCGAAAAGAGATAGCTGCTTGTCTACATTTATTTGCTCATCTGATAAACCATAATTTTTTAAGAGCTTTTCTTCAAGCTTTTGATGTGTTTCTAGTTCTCCATCACTTAAAATATGATTAATAGTCAAGTTATATTTTCGTAAATACTGACAAACTAAAATTGCACGATGGCAAATGATAGGGTCTTTTTCAGCACACATAAGCGCAATTCTGTAAGTTTTTGTTCCTTCTATTATGCGAGCAATACCCTGTTCAAATTCTGTTGTTTTTGCAATTTTTTCATATAAAGCTTTACCATCAACATAACAAAGAGGATTATTGGGTTTTGCACCTAATTCTTTACCTAAAAAAACGTAACAAATTTTTTCTTGCGAAAGCAAATTTTTAAAATCTGGTTTACAAAAATGGGGTAATCTTCTACTAAAAGGATACGAACGCACATCAACTAGTGCAGTAATTTGATGCTGCTTTAGTAAAACAACAAAAGACTCAATGCTGTGATTAGAGTGCCCGATAGTATATATTTGCTGACTCACGTTTTTACAACTTTGTGTTTTTAGACGTTTAATTGTATTAATATTAGCAGAAGCAATAGAAAATTAACCTTATAAAACAGAGTCAGCTTAACATATACATGTAATTTCCACAAATTATACTTAATGAGTTAATTCAATAACACCTGCGATTAGTTTCCAGCATGGTTCATCACCATCCCAACCCGGTGGCGCATAGGGCAAACTTAAGCTCACTGTTACTAAATATTCTCCTTGAGGACGATATCCAGCTTCTAATTTTTCAACAAATACTGGGTCAGTAATAGAAGCATTTTCCAATCTCTGTCCTGTTACAGTTAAGAGTGTTCCTTTCCATTGTATTTTACCAGTCTTTCTCAGTTCACTTTGGACTAAAAACTCTTTAACACGAATAAGTTGTAGCGTATATCTTTGATAGACAGGAAGAGATTGTAAATCTGTAATAAGAACTAATTTATGACTGTTATGAAGTATTTCTTTTGCTGCACTAAGATATCTCAAAGCCATAAGCGGAGTGATTTTTCTTATTTTCCGCCATTCACCAGGCAGTATTAAACGATTTTCACTCGCGAAACCAAAATCTGGACCTGTGCTTGCAAGTGGTATCTCTAACACATCTAATAAAGATACTTCATTTTTATCTATCAGTGTAGAATTTCTAGGAATACTTCCATCACGCGAATTAGTTACAGGACGAATCCATTTCCCGGTAGCCATATCTATACCAGCAATGCATCTATCGCCATGTTTCCATGAGTTCGCTAAGCAAATCAGATTTGTATACATTTAACGAATGTCTTATCAATATAAAGGATTTGATTTATACTTCAACAACCCCACAATGAGAACAGGATAATTTCGTATTTTTAGATGTAACAATTTAGTATTTTTATCTCAGTAAAGGAATCGCCCTTAATATAGCGATAAAAACTATGTCATTTAAGCTATATACATTAATGCCAATAGTTCAGCATTTGAGTTTCAACCATTAAAGCTATTACGGGTAAAGGATTACAAGAATTTTATCTAGTAGCAGTTGAAAGTAAAACTACTCTAAAAATCTAGGGCGGCAACTGCGATCGCAAAGTATAAACTCCCAAATTAGACCTGAATAACCCCTAGTGACACCCAATAAACAGACAACTAACAAAGTAAGAATTGATTCAAATCACATACCCGGTGTACATAACAAGGTAAGTTTCCTTAAATACATTAAGGAATAATACTCATATGTTGAAACGAATTTTATCTTTTATTGGTTGGGGGATTGCTGGTTTTTTTGCTTTAATTGCACTAACAGCGTTATCCAGCGGTCAATTTAGGAATAGTTTATGGATTATACTTTGGGCACTAATTTTTGTGCCACCACTCTATCAATTAACTAATCGCTTTGGTAATATTTGGAATATTGTTGGACGGTTGGTAGTATTTATTCTTGCACCAATAGTTTTTATATCCCCTACCCCTCAACCTGAAGCCATGAAATCACCGGGGATATCAACACAACCAGTAGTCGTTTCCCCAGCACAACTCCCTACCCCCTCCCCTCAAAACCCAACTCCTGAACCATCTCCAACTCCAACTCCAACTAATTCACCAATATCAAAAGCGGTAGTCGAAGAAAAACCCTCCCCCACTCCAGCACTAGTTGAATCTCCCATACCAAAACCAGCGGTTAAAGAAAAACCCTCACCAATTCCAACACCTATCACACCACCCACACCTAAACCGTTAGTACGACCTAAACCGTTAGCACCGGAAAAACCTTTATCAGTAGAAAAAAAGGAATCACAACCTGTTACTCCCAAACCTAAAGCAACAGCAGCACCACCAAAGCGTGAGAATCCTGTACCGTCGGGGTTAGTTATTCCTGAGCAATCTGGAAATTGCAAAGATTTACGAGCAAAAGGTATCAGTAATATCGATGTAAAAGTTAATCCTTGGGCAAGCGACTTAGACAGAGACGATGATGGTGTTGCTTGCGAATCGAGGTGAGGAAATTTTTAGCCTGTTTAGCGAGACCGAGATACGTGTAAAGACCTGCAATATGGTCTGGAAAGCCTTGCTAATAATAGCTTACATGAATTGCATCTTCTTGTCGAATAAACAGGTTATCATATCCTTAGGAGTATCAAAACTAGTCCGGAAATATCAAACAGATGTCCAATAATTGGTCACAGGACGTTTACATAAAGGCTTATAAATTTGCGGCAATCGCACATCTGGGTCAAAAAGTCACAGGTACAGAAATCCCCTACATACAACATTTAAGTTTCGTGAGTATGGAAATAATTGCTGCTTTGAATGTAGAACAAGAACGAGATGAAAACCTGGCTGTTCAATGTGCTATTTTGCATGATGTGATTGAAGACACTAGCGTAACCTTTGACCAAGTTAAAACAGAATTTGGATTACCTGTAGCTGATGGGGTACTCGCGTTAACCAAAGATGAAAGCTTAGCAAAAAATCTGCAAATCTCTGATAGCTTACGACGAATAAAAGAACAACCAGCAGAAATATGGATGGTAAAATTAGCCGACAGAATCAGCAATTTACAACCACCCCCACAGCATTGGACTCAAGCAAAGATTACTCGCTATAGAGAAGATGCGATTGAAATTTACGAAACTTTGAAAGAGGCAAGCCCATTTTTAGCTGAACGTTTGGCTAGTAAGATTGAAAATTATAAGGGCTTTATCAAGTAAATACCATTAATAATACTAGTATTCTATATAAAGCTTTACTCCTTGTGACTATTGAATTAGCAACGAGCAACTTAAGTTAGTATTCTTTGTTAAAATTTGTCTGACTGAGAATTTATAAACTAAATTCATTCTTTATATTCTTAATAGTTTCATTCAGTTTTTTTGTATGAATCCAACCCACATAGCCTCCAAATATCATTTTGTTATGGGAATCAGCTAAAAATATATGTTTGACTTGTGCAGGATTTACATAAATTTTAACCACCGTTTTATCTTTTAATGTAAAAAAGGGCATTGCTCTTTGGAAATCTCTACTATGAGCCATAGTTATACCAGGTGAATTGACCAATATTTCAACAACTTGTTGGGCTGTTTTAGAAATAGTAGAAGCAATTTCAGCCTCAGTATTCCATTCTTTTAAATAATCAATTGCTGTTTGAGATAAGCGAAAACCTTCTTCAAATGCACCAAATGCATTTAACATTTTTATCTCCTTATTTAATATTTTATTATCGTTTAAGTGCAACATTATTACTTATTAACCTACATTCCGCACCCAAACTGTCACAGAAGTGTTTTTACTGACTATTTTCTCTATATGAAGAGTAAAAAAACACTGACGTTGCCTGTATAGTCACATTATTTACCTATCTCAGATGATATTT